>Ga0189292_10512_pt1 | contig 11212 bp, 10 predicted proteins | sample UW1oraminimetaG_FD_130317 | JGI IMG/M metagenome (GOLD analysis project Ga0189292, IMG submission 130317) | Marine microbial communities from the Costa Rica Dome - UW179A-orange mini metaG | ecosystem: Environmental > Aquatic > Marine > Oceanic > Photic zone | place: Costa Rica: the Eastern... | reverse complement strand
TCGTGGCCGGTGTTCATGGCCTGCAGCATGTCCATGACCTCGGCGCCGCGCACTTCGCCCACCACCACGCGGTCCGGGCGCATGCGCAGGCTGTTGCGGATCAGTTCGCGGATGCTGACGGCGCCGCTGCCGTCGAAGCCGCCCTGGCGCGACTCCAGCCGCACCACGTGCGGGTGGTTGAGCGACAGTTCGGCGGTGTCTTCCACCGTCACCACGCGCTCGGTGTCGGAGATGAAGAAGGCCAGCGCGTTCAGCAGCGAGGTCTTGCCCGAGCTGGTGCCGCCGGACACCAGGATGTTGCAGCGGTTCTTCACCGCCTCGTGCAGCAGCCGGTAGATCTCCTCGTCGAAGGTGCCCAGCGTCAGCAGGTCGGCCGGCTTGAGCGGGTCCTGGCGGAATTTCCGGATCGAGACCATCGGGCCGTCCACGGCCAGCGGTTCGATCACCACGTTCAGGCGGCCGCCGTCGGGCAGCCGCGCATCGACCATCGGGCTGGACTCGTCCAGCCGGCGGCCGATCGGCGCCAGGATGCGGCGCACGATGCGCAGCACGTGCTGGTTGTCGGTGAAGCGCAGCGTCTCGCGCGCCAGCACGCCGCGGCGCGACACGAACACGTTGTCGTAGCCGTTGATCAGGATGTCCTCGACCGCGGGGTCGGCCAGCAGGTCTTCCAGCGGCCCCAGGCCGGCCAGTTCCTTGGTCAGGGCCTCGGCGATCTGGCGCATCTCGCCTTCGTTGATCGGCACCCGCCGCAAACGCACGAAACTGGCCACCTCGATGTCGACGAACTCCTGGATCGCCGAACGCGCCCAGCGACCGAACTCCGCGCCCAGTTCCTCGATGCGGGAAAGCAGGTGCTCGTAGGCCGCCGTCTTCACTTCCTGGAAACGATTGGACGAGGCGAATCCCTTATCGCCATCGCCGCCGAATTCTATGGTCGCTGTCATGATCATGTGGGGTTCCGCCGCCGTCCGTTACTCGACCACCATGCGGCGGTGCACGCCGGGCAGCCAGGTGGCCAGCCAGCTCGCCCGGCCGCCCGGGGTGTTCTCTTCCGCGCTCAGCTTCTCGGCCAACGCCAGCACCGCGCGCACGTAGACGTCGCGCTCGGCCTCCTCGTGCAGCAGGTGGCCCTGGTTGGTGCACACCATCAGCGCCAGCGTGCGGTCCGGCAGCGTGCCGATCAGCTCCAGCTGGAAGCGCTCGGCGATCTGCTGCGCCGTCATGCCGTAGCGCTCGTCGTAGCGGTTGACGACCAGTCCCAGGCTGCGGCGGTCCACGTGCAGCTGCTCCAGCTCCTGCAGCAGGCCGGCCAGCGACACCAGCGCGCCCACGCTCTGGTCGGTGACGATCCAGTTCTGTTCCGAGGCGCGCGCCAGGCCCGCCACGAATTCGGGATTGGAGAAGCCGCCGGAATCGGCCACCACCACGCCGAAGTGCTGGCGCATGCGTTCGAACACCAGCAGCGAATCGGATTGCGAGACATCGCGCATCTGGCCCAGGTCGCGCGGCAGCGCCAGCACGCTCAGGCCGTTGGCGGTATGCGACATGGCCGAACTGAGCAGGGTCGAGTCCAGCCGCCGCAGATTGCGCGCCGCCTCGGCGAAATCGAAATCGCCGCCGATGTTCAGGTACAGCTGGCAATCGCCCACCGGCCAGCCCAGGTCCATCAGCGCCACCCGGCTGCCCAGGGGCAGCTGGCTGCCGTTGTCGGCGGCCGGCTTGGCGCCCTTGGCGCCCGCGGTCGCGGCGCGCGAGCCATGCTGCTGCTTGAGACGGTCCTGCACCATGCCGGCCAGGTGCACGGCCAGCGTGCTGGTGCCCACGCCCGGCCGCGCGCCCAGCAGCAGCACGCTGCGGCGCGAGCCATCCATGCGGCCGCCGCCCGCCGGCAGGTCCAGCAGCCGCTGCACCACGTCCTTGACTTCCTGCGGCGCCACGGTCGGGTCGACGAAATCGCTGACGCCGGCGCGCAATGCGGCGATGGCGCCTTCCGGCTGGCTCAGCAGCCCGACGGCGACGCGCGGAATCGCCGGCGCGATGCGCGCCAGCAGGCGCGCCAGCTCGGCCGACTTGAACAGCTTGCCAGGCTCGTCCTCGCTCAGGGTGAAATCCAGGAACACCACCTGCGGCTCGATTTCGGCCAGGCGCCGCCCCAGTTCCTCGACACCCGGAACTTCCTGGGTCAGCATGCCCATGTCACCGAGCGCCTGCCCGAGCTGCGCGGCCACGCCGTCACCCTTGGAACAAAATAAAAACCGGTTGCTGTTCTGCAAGCCAACCCACTCCCTGGCATGTGTCTTCATATCGCTCACCGTGAAAAACCCGGCATTTGCTGCCCACCTGCGGGACCCATCAGGTAATAGCCCCAAGCGTTGAACGCAGTGTCCGCCGCCTCCTGCTTGGCCCCCGGCAGCGGCAAGGTCACGCCGCGTGCAATGGGCCGCACCAGGCGCGGCGTCACCACGATCACCAGCTCGGTATCCTCCTGGGTGTAATCGACACTACGGAAAAACGAACCGATGATGGGCAGGTCGCCCAGCATCGGCACTTTGTTGACCAGCGCCTTGGTCTGGCGCGACACCAGCCCGCTGACGACGAAGCTCTCGCCGTCGCCCAGCTCGACCGTGGTGTCGGCGCGGCGCGTGCGCAGGGCGGGGATCAGCGTTGGGGCGTTGCTGCCATTGGGAATGGAAATGGCGTTGCTGTAGTCGAGTTCGCTGGCTTCGGGCGCCACTTTCAGCGCAATCCGCTCACGCGACAGCACGGTCGGCGTGACCGTCAGGCCAATGCCGAACGCCTTGAACGTTACGGTTGTCGTGCCCAGGCCGCCTGCTTCCGGGATGGGCAATTCGCCGCCGGCCAGGAAACTGGCACTTTGGCCAGTCAGGGCGACCAACGTAGGTTCCGCCAGGACGCGCGCCAAGCCATTGTTCTGCAAAAGGTTCAAGCGTGCGCTGAAATCGCTGGAGTCGTAGAACAGCGAAAAACCCGACGTCAGCGCCGCGGTCCTGCTGAAGCCCAACGGCCCCGACAGGTTGTTGGGTGCTAAGGTGTTGGTGCCGCCCCAGGGGCCGGTGCGGCCGGCGAAGCTGATGCCGGCCTGCTTCATGACCGAACGCGACACCTCGACCACCTTGACCTCGACCTGCACCACGCCGCCGGTGCCGGCGGTCGAGACGTCCACCACGTTCTTGTCGCCCACCACCGCGCCCGCCGCGGCCACCGAAGCCTGGTGCGACAGGGGCGAATCGGCCTGGCCCGACACCACCGCGCGGTCGCCGGCCACGTCGACGTTGGCGCCGCCCGCCATGCCGCGTCCGGCCATGACCTGCTGCACGTTGCCCGCCACCCGCACCGTTCACAGTTGCGGCGCCGCGTTGTTGCCGGTCCAGATCTGCAATTGCGTGGTGCCCGGCTTCTTGCCGTACAGCAGCAGCGAGGCCTGCCGCTTGCCGGAGGCCGCCAGCACCTTGACGTCGGCCACCTCGGGGTCACCGATGGCGATGCGGGCGGGCGCGCCGTCCAGCATGAGCGTCTGCTGGCCCTTCACGGCGACCGCGATGTCGCGGGCGGGCGCGCCAGCGCCCGGGTCGGACTGGATGGCGTTCTGCGCCATGCCGGCCACGCCGTAGGTCATTGCGGCTGCGGCCGACAGGACGCAGATCAGGGTGGTGCGCTGGAATCTCTTCATTGTGCTGGATCTGTTTTGACGGGTAAGGTCCAGCCGCGGGCGGCACCAGGCCACGCGCAGCCACGTTTCAATAGCGCACGCGCTCGGCTTTGTCTCCTCGCAGGATTTCGACGCTGCGGCCGCCCCCGCCACCGCCGCCAGCGGCGCGGGCCGGGGCCGGCTTGGCCGCCGGCGTCGGGGCATCCAGTTGCGCCAGGCTGTCGCCGGCATAGGCGCGGTTCGGGCCGCTCAGCAATTGCTCGCGCTGTTCGGGGGTCAGGTCGGCGCGCGCCGGCAGCACGGCGCTGCGCTGGGCGAACAGCTGCGTATCGGGCTTGCTATCGTCGCCGACCGGGCGCAGGGCCAGTTGCAGGCGGCCCGAGCGGCTGGCCAGCACCAGCTCGTTGACCTGGTCGACCGGCACGGCCAGCACGGCGGTCCGGGCCGGCTGTCCCGGCGGACCGGGCAGCGTGGACTTTTCCTCGGGGCCGTCCAGCGAAGCCGCGCCATACGCCAGCACGCGCACCTGCGATTGCAGCAAGCGGGCCTGTCCGCCCTGGATCTCGACGCCCTTCTCCAGCAAGAAGAACACGTCCACCAGGTCTCCCGGCGCGATGCGGTTACCGCCGCCCACCACCTCATCGACCGCGATCGCCAACGCGCGCTCGCCGGGCTTGAGCTGGCGCGCCAGTCCCTGCGCCAGCATGCTGGGCAGCAGCGGATCGCCGGCCGCGACGTCCACGCGCACATAGGCGCCCTGCAACGGCGTCGGCGAGCTGTAGCCGCCCGACAGCGCCACCTGCCATTGGTCCACCTTGAGCATCTTGTCGCTGTCGATGCGCGTGCCGGCCGGGATCGGCGCCGCCGCCACCACCACCGGATAGCGCTTGACCGGCGCCTCGGCCGGCGCGGTCGGCGTCGTCGCCACCGGACCGACCGGCGTCGGCGCCGGGGCCGACGGTTCCGAGGCCAGCTTCCACGCCACGAACGCCAGCACCAGGCCCGCCGCCAGCAACACACCCGCGATGATTTTGCTCAGACTGCTCATGGTGTCCCTTGGGAGATTTGCACGATGGCTTTCGACGACAGCCGGGTCGGTATCCAGTTCTTGTCCGTCCCGGGCAACATGGCGATGAATGCCTGGAAGGTCGACAGCACCGGCCAGGCCTGCACGTTGAATGTCATGGCGACCGTGCTGCACTGGGCCGTCTGGCCGCCCGAACCGCTCCAGGCGCACGGCGCGCTGGTGGTCGCGCAGGCCACCGCCGACCCGGTGCCGAACACGCTCATCGCCGCGGTGCAGGCGGCGCCGGGCACGTCGGCCTGGCCGGCGAAGCGCGCATAGACCGCCGCGCGCGCGCCTTCCGAGGCGGCCGAAGCCAGTTGCTGCTGCATCCAGAACAGCACGCCGTAGCCGACGACGGCGCAGACGAACATCAGCAGCATCGTCACCATCAGCGAGAACTCGAGCGCGGCGATGCCTCGCTGGCCGGGCTTGCGACCGCGGGGATGGCCAGGGGCGCGACGCGCGTTCATGTCAGTTGCTCCCATCCAGGCCGTTGCCCAGGTGGACCGTGGCGCGGGCCGACAGCACGCTCGAGGGCGGCATCAGCGCCTGCGCCAGGAACGGGAAATTCGGGATCAGCGGGTTGGCGCCGTAGGGGTAGCTGACCGTCACCTCGATCTGGTCCGCGCTCAGCGGCTGGCCGCTGCAGGCGCCGCCGGCGGTGCTGCTGAGCGTGCCGCTGGCGCCGCACACCGCCACCGCCACGGCGGCCGACGACATGGTGGTGATCCAGCCTGCGCGGTCCAGCGCCCTGTCGCGCCCGGCGTTGGCGCGCACGGTCAGCGAGGCGGCGCCCGGCTGCCATTGCAGGACCTTGCGGGCGCCGTCCTGCGCCGCCAGGGTGACCGAATGCTGCGCGGTGAACACCAGGGCGTACGTCAGGATCGCGTAGAACACCAGGAAAAACACCACGAATACCAGTCCGAATTCAAGGGAATAAACACCACGCTGAGCGCGGCCGCGCCCAGGTAGGTTCCGTACGGGATCTGGCGAGCCCGAAGCGGCAAGGCCCAGCTTCGGGAAAGAAACAGGTAGAGCAAGGCGTGCAGCCCGGCCAGCAGGCTCGCGGCCACCAGCGTCATCACGAGCGGCGCGAAGCCCGTCAGCATCCCCAGCACGGCGATCGCCTTGACGTCGCCCGCGCCCATCAGGCGCTTGAGCCAGAGCGGGAAGAACGGCAAGGCCAGCGCGAATCCGGCCAATGCCATGGGCCAGCCGGCCCAGCGCGGTGGATAGCCCCAGGCTGGCGCGAGCCACGCCGCGAGCAGCCACAGCGCCTGTCCCGCGAACCCCGCGACGATAAGCGTGTTGGGTACGCGGCGATAGCGCAGATCGGTGTATATCAACACCAGATTCCAGCATGCGAACAACAGCCACCACAGCACTTCCCCTGGATACAAGGCAGGACCTTCTGACGGTTTCGGGTTCAATCTGGCAAAACATGGGCGCGCAGTACGCAGGAGCCGATGCGCGCAACGCCGTCAATCCGCAACCGCCCGAAATCGCTGCGCGGGAAGTGTTGTCAACATCAGCTCCACACCCGGTGGGGCGGCAGGCCCGACCGTCCGGCGCCGCCTGGCCAAAGCCAGGCCCATCCGGGCGGCCGGGACCTTCGGCCTCACTTGGACGCGTTGGCGAGCTTGGCCTGCAGCGACGTGAACAGGCCGCTCAGCGCGCCCGTGAACGTCGCCAGAGCCGCTACCAGCGCCACCGCGATGGTGCCCGCGATCAGCCCGTATTCCAGGGCGGTAATGCCTTCTTCATCGTTCCAGAACTGCGCAAGTTTCGCTTTCATGTCGAGCTCCTCAGGTCTCGCTTGATAATCGAGCCATGCCGCAGGGACGGCGTGGCCCCCTAAGCCCGGTGTTGCCGGCGCGCTGGCGTGTTCCACACCTTCGCGTCCCCGGGGTACCGCCAGGTCCGTCGCTGCCGACGGGCCCTCAACCCGGTCCCAGCGTCGAGCCGGGCGCCCTGCCCGGATCGACCACGGGGGCCGATTCAATGATCGAGTCGATGCGTTGCGCCAGGCGCGCGCGGAAACGTCGCGAAGCCCGCTGCAAATGCCAGCGCATCACCAGCAGCATGACGAACGACAGCGCGAACGCGACGTACGGCAGCATCACCCCGCCGATCTGCATGCTGGAAAAATCGCGCGGGGCGGTGCAAACCACCGTGCCGGCCGCCGCCCCCGTGTAATGCATGCCGCACACCGCGATCGCCATCAAAATGGCCGCCGCGACGCGCTGGAACTCATTCTGCGTATTGAAAGCCAGCCACAATGCGGCTGACGCGGCGATTACCGCTATGAATACCGACAAAACAACCATCGGCAGATTCCAGATAAATACCGCGGGCATGCGCATGGCGCTGATACCCACATAATGCATCGCCGCCACGCCGAGGCCCGCGGCCAGGCCGCCCACCACGCAGCGCATAAATGTGAAGCGGTCGCGGCCCACATACCAGAAGGCCCAGCCGGAGAAACCAGCCGCCACCAGGAAACTGAGCACGGTCAAACCGATCTGGTAACCCACTGCGAACGGCAAGTCCTGTGCCTGCATGCCGATGAAGTGCATGCTCCAGATGCCGACGCCGCCCATCGCCAGGGCGCCGATGATGATGTAACCGATGCGGATCTCGCCGTCCTGCATTTCGGCGCGGATACCCACCGCGGCCAGCAGCGCCACGTAGGAGCCGAGCGCCGCGATCAGGAACGACAGCGCCACCAGGCCGCTGTTGAAGGAAAGGGGAACGATATCGCCCGGGTTCATGCGCGGCCCCTGTGAGCCGGCGGTCGGCAGGCGCTTGCGGCGAGCCGACTTGCGACGAATTTGTTGCGGTCATCCTGGTCCATCTGTGGACTCCCGAGAGCCGGTAAACCCGATGTGTTTTGATACGTTTATATAGTCTTATCTATTAACAATTAATACACATCAGGGTTTATACCAGTATTCGCAACAGTGCGACAGCTTACTTGTAACGAATACTCGGAAATTAGCCAGGGTCATTTTTCAATGTACCGGTAAACCCTGAATTCGGCCGAGGAAAGATTGCCTTGTATGTCGCTCTATTGTTATATCCACGTTTCCGGCCAGTCACAATGAAATAATTTGTCATTGCCTCGGCGCGCTGGCAACATACCGCCTGAGCGGCGCGCCACCGGTTTACTTATATAGCGGCCCCATATAGTTAAGCCTTTATTCAGACCCTTAATATGGATGCCCCTGTTTAAACGGCGCCAGCGGCAAAAGAGAGACAACCAGGCATGAGACGCACGCTTCCCGCAAGTCCGCTTTCCCTCGCCCTTATCTGCACCCTGGCCGCCGTCGGCACGGCACATGCCGACGGCCCGTTGCGCGGCAACCCGGTGGACGCGCTGCCGCAGATCGAACGGCCGCCCGGCGCCACCCAGCCGCCGCCGGTGGTGCAGGCCCCCACTCCCGAACAACTGGCTCTGCAGGCCCGGCTGGCGCAGCGCATCGTGCCCCAGCATTTCGACGTCACGGGCGTGCACGAAATGCCGTTCGAGGAAGTCTCCGCCCTGCTGGCGCCGCTGTCCGGCAAGGAAATCAGCCTGGGCGAGCTGGTGCAGCAGGTCGACAAGATCACCCAGCTGTACCGCGACCGCGGCTATCCGCTGTCGTTCGCGCTGGTGCAGAACCAGACTTTCGCCAACGGGCTGGTGGTGGTGACCGTGGTCGAAGGCTATATCGGCACGGTGCGCATCGAGGGCGATCTCGGCAATGCCCAGGACCGCCTGGAATCGCTGGCCGAGCCGCTGAAGGCGGAGAAACCGCTGAAACAGGCCACGCTGGAACGGGTGCTGAACCTGATGCGCACGGTGCCGGGCGTGAAGTTCACCCCGTCGCTGGATCTGCCGCGCCGCGCCGACGGCGCCACCGAACTGGTGCTGGCGGCCACGCGCCAGCCGGTCAGCCTGACTGGCGGAGTGGCGGACCTGGGCACGGGCATGCAGCCGCTGGTGAACTTCGCCACCAACAGCCTCACGCCGCTGGGCGAACAGGTCAAGCTGACGGCCTCGGTGCCGTTCAACACCGATGACGTCAAATACATCTCGGGCGAGGTCCGCGTGCCGCTGGGCAATGACGGCCTGGCGGTCAAGGTCGATGGCTACCACTACGACGCCCGTCCCAAGGACGAGGCGATCGAATACCTGGGCTTCAATCGCCGGGTCAAGAACGACCGCATCGGCATCGGCGTCAGCTATCCCTTCCTGCTGAACAACACCCGTTCGCTGACGGGCACGCTGGGGGTCTACGCGGCCAACTCGAAGGATCGCTACGACGCCAAGAACTCCGATCGCTGGCTGCAGCAGGACGCCCAGGTGCGCGCCGCCAACCTCGAGATGCGCTATATCCAGGTATCCGAGTCCAAGACCACCGATGTGACGCTGGCGGTGGCCCGGGGCTTCACCGGCGCCGGGGCCAAGAAGGAGATCAACACCAACTACGGCTATTCGGCCGTGCCGATCCTCGACCTGGACTTCACCCGCTACAACCTCAACGCCAAGCAGACCTTCGCGCTGCCGGCGCAATTCGGCCTGACCCTGTCCGGCGCCGCGCAGTACTCCAGCAATATCCTGCCCTCGTCGGAACAGGTGTCGTACGGCAGCTGGCGGTATGCGATGGGTTATCCGCAAGGCGAACAGAGCGGCGACAAGGGCGTGGGTGTTTCCGCCGAAGTTAATCGCCGCTTCGGTATCGGCTGGCAGTACCTGTCGAACGTGCAGCCTTATGCGCTGATCGACTACGCCCGCACCTGGTACAACAATTCCAGCCTGCAGCAGTTGAACCAGCGGCACCTGTCGTCAGTGGCGCTGGGGCTGCGCTTTACCGATGACAAGTACTACCTGTTTGATTTCAACGTGGCCAAGCCGATCGGTTCGGCCACCATAAACAATGGCCGCGACGTGCGCTTCAACGCCAATTACTCGTTGTATTACGACGCGTTCTAGCGCGCCGCGGGCAGCCGCCTCGCAACACCCGCGCCTGTTTCGACAGGCGCTTTTTTTTGCCTGTTCCATACACCACGTTACGTAACGCGGCCCGTAACGTAACGGCCCAATCGGGCCCGGACGTAACATTCGCAGGTGGCGCGTGATCGTAAAAATGGGGGATTCCAAATATTGGTACAAACCCTCTGTTTTAAATTCAAGTCATTGATTTAAAAGGATTTTCAATTATCTAAAAATGACCTGAACGCAAACCGGAACTGCGTTTGAAAAATATTGGCACGGTTTATGCATGTAGGGATGTATCGGGCAGTTTCGACGCCTGACACTTCCCCCACAGGAGCTCGCCATGAATGCCAAGATTGACACGCAGCGCGTACAACGTATTCTGACCTCCACCGTTATGGCGGCCGCTCTGATGAGCGCGCTGGCCGCATGCGGCGGCGGTGGTGGTGGTCACAACAGTTCCGCCAGCCTGCCTGGCACCGATAATCCGAGCAACCCCGGCAACCCCGGTAATCCGGGCAACCCCGGCGGCCCGAACGAACCGAATAACCCCAACAACCCGGTCACCACCGGTTTGCTGCAGACCACGCTGGGTAATACCGGCAAGGCGGTCGACAATACCCTGCCCCTGAATCTGGGCACCACCCTGGGCGGTATCGGCCAGGCGCTCGATCCCACCATCAAGCCGGTCGCCGACACGGTCGTCGGCCTGACGCAACAGGTCGGCGCCACCACCGGCCTGGGAAAGCCCGTCGACGGCACCGTCAAGCAAGTGGGCGGCCTGGTCGAAGGCCTGGGCACCACGGTCAAGGGCACCGGCCTGCCCGGCGGCCTGAGCGCCGGCGTCGGTGGCCTGGTGGAAGGCCTGGGCAAGACGGTCGCCAGCACCGGCGGCCTGCTCAATGCCGATCCCAAGAATCCGCAACCGTTGACCACGGTGCTGGGCAATGCCACCAACGCGGTGGGCGCCCTGACCGCGGGCCTGTCCGGCCCCGGCGGGCTGTTGAACCCCGTCAACCAATTGGTCGGCGGCGTTACCGGCGGCGTGCTGGGCGGACCGTCCAAGCCGCTGCTCGAACCCGCGCTGGGTAATGTCGGCAAGACCGTCGACAACGTGCTGCCGCTCGGCCTGCAGCCGACCCTGGGCGGCATCGGCAAGGCGCTCGACCCGACGGCCAGCCCCCTGGCGGGCACGGTGGTCGGCCTGACGCAACAAGTCGGCGCCACCACCAAGCTGGGCGCGCCGGTCGCCGGCCTGCTCAACACGCTGGGCGGCACGGTCAGCAACCTGGGCAACCAACTGCCTGGCGGCAACGTGGCCGGCCTGAACGGCGTGCTGCAAGGCCTGGGCGGCGCGGTCAGCAGCGCCGGCGGCCTGTTGAATGCCACGCCGGGCAACACCAACCCGCTCGGCAACACGCTGGCCAATGCCACCGGCGCGGTGGCCTCCCTGACCAGCGGCCTGGGCCTGGGCGGCGCGGTCGGCGGCAACAAC
>Ga0189292_10511_pt1 | contig 11226 bp, 11 predicted proteins | sample UW1oraminimetaG_FD_130317 | JGI IMG/M metagenome (GOLD analysis project Ga0189292, IMG submission 130317) | Marine microbial communities from the Costa Rica Dome - UW179A-orange mini metaG | ecosystem: Environmental > Aquatic > Marine > Oceanic > Photic zone | place: Costa Rica: the Eastern... | reverse complement strand
TTTTCGTAGCTACCGGGCTGTTTCAGAAGCTCAAGCGTTTTGATCCCAGCTGTCATGGCGAGGGGATTTCCGCTCAGTGTGCCGGCCTGGTACATGGGGCCCGCAGGAGCCACCATCTCCATGATCTCCCGTCGTCCTCCGTAGGCCCCTACAGGTAAACCCCCACCAATCACTTTGCCCATGGTGGTGAGATCAGGGGTGACACCGAAGTGGGCCTGCGCACCGCCGTAACTGATGCGGAAGCCCGTCATGACCTCGTCAAAGACAAGCAGTGCGCCGTTCTCCTTCGTGAGTTCCCGCAAACCCTCGAGAAAACCAGGCTCAGGCTGGATGAACCCGGCATTGCCAACGATGGGCTCAAGGATCACACCTGAAATGGCATCAGGGTTTTCAGCGAACAGCTGTTTGACCGACTCCAGATCGTTGTACGGCGCAGTGAGGGTATTGGCGGTGGTGCTACGAGGCACCCCAGGTGAGTCAGGCAGGCCGAGGGTGGCCACACCGGAACCGGCCTTCACCAGAAACATGTCCGCATGGCCGTGGTAGCAACCTTCGAACTTGATCACTTTGTCGCGGCCTGTGAAGGCGCGCATCAGCCGTAGGACGGCCATACAGGCTTCTGTGCCGCTGTTCACGAAGCGGACCATCTCCACGCTCGGAACGGCATCGATCACCATCTCGGCCAAGGTGTTCTCGAGAGCGCAAGGGGCTCCGAAGCTGGTGCCTTTCTCGATCGTTTCCTGAAGCGCACTGATGACTTCGGGATGGGCATGGCCACAGATTGCAGGCCCCCAACTTCCGATGTAATCGATGTATTTGTTGTCATCAACGTCCCAGGCGTAGGCGCCCTTGACCCGATCGAAGACGATCGGCTGGCCACCCACAGATTTGAATGCACGCACTGGGGAGCTCACGCCACCAGGCATCAGAGCCTGGGCGGCACTGAACAGCTCCTGGGAGCGACTGGTGTTCAAGCTTGGTGCTGTCACGGGGGCGGATGCCAAGGGGCCGATGCAAACCGTGCCACATCTTGACCCAAGAACGTGCCAAAACGGCTGATCTTTGTACGAAGCGGGGATTCCGGAACTTGTGATACCAGCATCGGCATCGTGTTTTAAACCCTCATCCGTCCATGTCTGGACAGCGTCCACGCTGGATCTGAGCCGATTTCCAGCCTTGTGCAGCTTTGTCTGAGTCGGGTAAGAACGACTTGTTTAAGACTGTGACGGATCGAGGATGAACTGATCTGGACCCTTGCTTTAGGCCGAGCAAGAGAGCTTTTGAACAGCCGTTGCCCTCTGCAGTGGCTTCAATCAGCGACTAAGGAGTACTGATCATCATCGGACTCCTCCTCCAGCTCCCAGGAGAGGTCAACAACCACAGGTGCGTGGTCACTGGGTTGCTCTCGGTCACGCTCCCTTTTGTCGATCTTGCAGCTGAGTGCAAGCTCCTGCAGATCGCAGCTCAGATAGATGTGATCAATTCTCCAACCGCTGTCACGGTTCCATGCACCGCTGCGGTAATCCCACCAGCTCCAGTGGCCGCTACCCGATTCGAACAGGCGGAAGGCGTCCTTGAGATCATCGCCAAGCGCCTGGGCTAAGGCATTGCGCTCGGCATCTGAAGCCATGATTCCCCCGCTGAGACGATCGGGGTCATGTAGGTCTCTGGCTTCAGGTCCGATATTGAAATCACCCACAACGCAGAGGGGCTCATCCCTTGTTTGGGCTGCCCGCAGGTACCTCGCCAGGCATGCAAGCCAGTTCAATTTGTAGCCGTATTTCTCAGATTTGAGGCTGGAACCGTTGGGCACGTAGAGATTGACCACCCTGATCCCATCGACCAGAGCACTGATCACCCTCCTCTGCTGACCCAGCTCTTCAGTTTCAGGATCAGCCTTCAGTTCTCCAATGAATCCCATGCGCACGTCCTCCAAGGGATGCCTGCTGATCAGGGCCACTCCGTTGTACGACTTCTGACCATGGAAGCTCACGTTGTATCCCCTTGATTGGAAGGGCTCGAGCGGAAAGAGCGGATCATCAACCTTGGTCTCCTGCAGGGCCAGCAGATCCACGCCGCTCTGCTCCAACCAGCGGATGACATGATCCAGTCGAGTGCGAATCGAATTGACATTCCAGCTCGCGATCTGCACGGAGACCCTGATGCAAATGATTGGAGACCCTTAGCATCGACCGCAACTGAGCATTTGATCCCATGCAATCGCTCCGCGTGACCTCCGGTCTTGCGTTCGCCTTCTGCAGCGCACTGCTTCTGGTTGGCCCTGCAGCTCAGTCACAGACCACGCTTTCACAGCCGAGCGTGATTGAGCGCAACGAGGATCGCGATATTTACAACACACTTCCCGGGGGGGGTAAAAAGAAGGGCTCGGTGCTGGATGTCTCGAACCCCATGGAATTGATGAGGTCTCTGCGTCAGGCGACTTCCATGAACGATGCCACCGATCCAGTTGATGCGATTGATGAGGCTCTCAGGGAGTTGTCACAGCCTTAAGGCCTGACTTGGCTGGTTTGTTCCGTGCCGCTTCGAGAGCCCAGCGCAGTTCAAGTGTCTGTAGATCAGTGCTTGTTGGTGCCAGGTTTTTGTTCAGTGTCCTGGCTTTTCTGAGCAGAGCGATGGCATCGTCCGCTTGACCCTGATCTTTTTTTAGTAGGGCAAACGCCAGCAAGGGTTCTGGTCGTTGGGGGTTGTCATTGATCAGGTTGCGATAGCGATCAGAAGCGTTTTTTAAATCCCCGGACAAGCGCTGCAGATCGGCCAACAGCAAACCCATCTTCAACCGACGTCCAGCCGGCAGAGATTTAAACCGTTCGTTCAGGCGCTTGATTGGCTCTGCACCCTGATCGGTTTCCCTTGCGAGCAGAGCCCAGAAGGTCATCACTTCGAGCCGATCGGGGTGCAGGAGCTGCAATGGCTTCAAGGTGCGGATGGCTGCTTCTCGGTCTCCGTCCTCATACTGCGCGCGAGCCAGCAACACTGACCAGCGCCAGTCGCGCGGATGGTTCTGAACCTGAGTTTTGAGAATCTCCAGACCTGAGACTTGTCTATGGGATGAATGTTTCTGGTTGGTGGTCGAAGAGTGAGTTTCATTCCAGAGATGGGTCACCATCCAGCCGGCGACCACACACAACCCTGCAACTGCACCAACCCTGGCCAGAGTTTTTGTTACTGCACGCCCGTAGCCCGGCACTGTGTTGTGGGAACGCTCCGCCAGTCTGAGGGTCTTTGTCGAAGCTGGCTAGAGTTGCCGCGGGCCAGTGGATGCCCCTGAATCTGATGCGCGACCATCCCATTCCCGCGGTTACCGAGCCGCTGCAATACCGGGCAATCGGCGTCGTGCGCGGAATGTTCCGGCCCGAATCTGAAGATCAGAGCACCCGTGGTCATTTGGTTGATACCGATGGTCAGGAGCTTGATGCTGTTGTTTTGGGCCGCATGCTCACGTTGATGCGTCGTCATCTCGACATGAGCAAGCCTCACCTCTGGGTGGTGTACCCGCGGTGCAGAGAGGCAGGCCAGTTGCATCTCCAAATTGCTGGAATCTGGGAGCCAAGCACCCTGTCACCTTCGGATGAAGATGGAGCCACCACCGACGCGTCCTTGGATGAGCTGCCTGAAGGTGACGATTACTTCTCGATCAGGGGCGAGCTCATCTACACAAAGCCAGAGGCTTCAGAGGTCGTTGTCAAGGTGCGTCAGCAGCCACGAGCGGATGGCTTTCGCCCCTTGCCATTCAAGTTGCAGCTCAGTGGTGATGTGGAGCTTGCGCATCTACGCCATTTCGTCAGCCTCGACGTGCGTCGCCAAGGACAGATGCTTGAAGTGCAGGCCGCTGAAGTGATCGCACCGATGCCAACACGCGGTGGCAAGGGACGTGGTGGTGCCTCCCGCCGTCCTACAGACCGCAGTCGGTCGGCTCGCAACTGATGAACCCATCTCCCGTCTCCACCACCACTGCGGGTCTGGCAGTGGCCAGTTGCACAGGTCTCGCTGTGTTTGGGCCGTTGATTGGGCTATCGCCTGCCTGGATCGCTCTGTTGGTGGGTGGTGGTTTGTTGGGTCTCACCCTCGATGCTTCCCAGCTCGAAGGGATGGGTGGTCATCTCCTAGCCGAAGCCCTCCCTGGAGGACGGATGCGTCTGCGTCGAGTGGCACGCCATGAAGCCGGTCACTGGCTTGTTGCGCGTGAGGAAGAGATGAAGGTGCGGCGCGTGCTGGTGGGTACCCGTCCCTGTTTGGAGGCAGGCCTGCGTTGCAATGGAGCAACCGAATTCGAACTGCCTGATCAGGTGCGTTTACCCATGGAGGATCTGCGCCGCTGGAGCCGTGTCCTTCAGGCGGGAATGGTGGCAGAAACCCTATTCGAGGGATCGGCCCGGGGAGGGGCTGATGACCGGGCGCTGCTGGGCAGGATCTGGGGATTGTCAGGTCAGGATGTGGAAACCGCACAACGAGAACAGCGACGTGCTCGACGTGAGGTGGAGCAGTTGCTGAGGAAGCGTCTTGATGATCTGGATGCAGTCGCTGACAGGCTGCTGGAGGGCCTTGATCCGGAGGTGGCATGAAGCCTGGCGTTGCCGCCTCCTACGTGGTGGATTGCCCGACGGGCCTAGCTGGGGACATGTTGCTGGCGTCCTGTCTGGATTTGGGGGTTTCCCCAGAAGTGATTCACGCGCCGCTGCGCGCTCTGGGGTTTGAGAACAGTTATGGCCTTCGAGTCGAGGAGGCGCGCAACGGAGGTTTGCGGGGCCTGCGACTGGATGTTGAGTTACGGGAGGAACATCCGCCTCATCGCCACTGGGGGGAGTTGCGGCAAAGGATCCTTACTGCTGCGCTCTCTCCCTTATTGCGCGAAAAGGTGTTGTCGGTGTTCACCGCACTCGCTGAAGCCGAGGCAGCCGTGCACGGCATCGCCGCTGAAGAGGTGCATTTCCATGAAGTTGGAGCCATTGACAGCCTTGTGGATGTGGTTGGGGTTTGTGCTGCCATCGAGCATCTCAATCCGATCTCGCTCTGGTGCGTTCCTCCTCCAGCAGGCCGGGGCGGAGTTGCTACGGCTCACGGCCTGCTGCCAGTCCCTGCTCCAGCAGTACTCGAACTGGCGCGACGTCATGTTGTGGAACTGCGCTGGGGCGATGACTGGCCGGAAGCTGAGCTGACAACTCCGACAGGTCTGGCTCTGATGGCTGTGCTGGCAGATGGGTTTGGATGGCCAGAACAGTTAGCTCCCGAGGCAATCGGAACTGGCCTGGGCCATCGTCAGCTGGACCGTCCCAACCTGCTGCGCCTCATCCGTCAGCATCCCCAGGCGCCCACTGCATCCAACCAGCCCCGTTGGCAGGAGCTGACTGTTCAGGAAGCCTGGATTGACGATGTTTCGGCTGAAGCCTTGGCATGGCTGATTCAGCAGCTGCGTGATGCAGGTGCTTTGGATGTGGCCTGTTCTGCGCTGCAGATGAAGAAGGGGCGTCCAGGAACTGCCGTCACGGCTCTGGTGCTGCCCGAGCAGGCAGCGGACCTGCGCCTGATCTGGTGGAGGGATAGTCCAACCCTGGGATTGCGCGAGCGGCGTCAGGGGCGCTGGGTGCTTCCCCGGCGTCGAGGCGTTCTCAGCACTCCTTGGGGTGAGCTGGCGGCCAAGCAAATGTTGAAGCCAGATGGAACTCAGTCCGTGAAGCCCGAGCGGGATGCTCTTCAGCAACTCGCACATCGGGCTGGACTCTCTCCGGAGACTTTGTGGCAGAAGCTTTCACAAGAGAGGCTTCCGTTCAATCCGGAGCAGGAGTGGACATGCTGAAGCGTTTCAGATCCCTGCCTTCACTGAAGCTCCCGGGAGGGCTGAAGCTGTGGATCACCCTGCTAACGCTTGGATTTGTGGGCTGGGCGCTGGCTGGTCATGCCGTGGGACTGCGCTCGCTGTCGATCACAACGCAAGGCTGGTGGTGGCTTGTGTTGGCCCTCGGCCTCAGTTGGCTGAGCTTGCTCGTGAATGCGGGCGCTTGGCAGATGCTCGTGGATTGGCTGGGACATGGCACGGGCTCAATACCGCTGCTGCCTCTGTATCTGAGCAGCAATCTGCTCAAGTACCTGCCCGGCGGGGTGTGGCACTTCCTTCAGCGTGTGCGGGCTTTGGGGCCTTCGATCGGGACGGGGCCCGCACTCGTGTCCGTCTTGCTCGAGCCGATGTTGATGGCGGTGGCGGCCCTGCTCTGGGTGCCCTTCGGTGGTTGGCAGAACGGACTGGCCTTGCTGGCGCCCCTGCCTGCTCTGCTCCTGCTTCCACGCTGGAGAGAGCCCTTGCTTTGCAGGCTTGAACGCAGTCGTTTGCGCCAACTCAACCGCTCCGACGCCACTCTGGCCTCCCTGCCTCCCCTGGAAGAGCTGGGAAGTGGCCGCAAGGATTACCCCTGGGCTCCACTGATGGCGGAGCTGGTGTTCATCGCTTCACGCTTCTCCGGTTTTTGGTGCTGCATTCAGGTCTTTGGGCTGACCCCGGTGCTGCCGATGGGCAGCTGGATGGCAGCCTTTGCCCTGGCCTGGGCCACAGGGCTTGTGGTTCCCGCTGCTCCAGGGGGGCTTGGTGTATTCGAGGCGGTTCTGCTGCTGCGCCTGGGTTCTTCCGTGCCGGAGGCAGCACTCCTCGCCGTGGCACTCAGTTATCGCCTCGTGGTCACTCTTGCGGATCTGCTGGCTGCGGCAGGAGTGAAAATGGATCGTGTGATCGCCCTGCGCGTAACTCAGCTGAGTGATTCTCCGCAGTCTTCATCAAGCTCCTCAAGCTGAACTGTGCAGTGCTCGATGCCTTTGTGGTGCATTGCCTGGCGAACCCCGCTCAGTAGCTCGGGATCCTGATCGCTCAGGCATGCATCCCTCTGCAGGTGAACAGTAAGGGCCACACGCGTTCCACCGATGGACCAAATATGCAGATGATGGACTCCCTGCACCCCTGGCATTGCTTGCAGATCGGCCAAAACGGCGGCTGGATCAATCCGATGGGGAACTTCATCCATCAGCTCGGCGAGGCCATCGCGCAACAACATGATCCCCAGCCATCCCACGCTTAGGCCGACTCCAAGACCTGTGAGGGGATCAATCCATGTCCAGCGGGTGATGGAGGTCACCAAGGCGCTCAGCAGCACCGCCGCTGAGACCGCTGCATCCCCGAGCAGGTGAAGAGCAGCAGCTCGGCGGTTCAGATCACCATGGTGATCTGAACCGAACAGGCGGGCGGAGACCAGGTTCACGACAAGGCCAGCGCCTGCGGCAATGGCGACCGGCCATGCCACTACAAGCTCCGGTTGTCGGAACCGCTGGATGGACTCCACGCAGACCACGGCGGAGGCCATCAGGATTAAAACGGCGTTGGCGACGGCTGCCAGCTGGGTGGAGCGGCCGAAGCCATAACTAAACCGCCCCCTGGCAGGTTTCTGGCTCAGGCTCTCCGCTCCCCAGCCCAGCAGGAGTCCCATCACGTCGCCGACGTTGTGTAGGGCATCGCCGATCAATGCGATCGATCCGAAGGCAATTCCCACGGCGATCTGCAAGCCACTCAGGCTGGCATTGAGCAGAACCGTCCAGCGGAATGCTTGTCGACTTTGTGGGCCGTGGCCGTGGTCGTGGCCGTGGTCGTGGTCGTGGACGTGGTCGTGGACGTTGCTGTGGTGATGATGTTCCAATCGACCTTGGTACCTAAAAACATGATGGCCGCAGCCTTGCCAGCTTTGCCATCGCCAGCACTGGCACTTCCATGCCCTCTGGCAGCTGGCTGGGAGTTGATTCGCAACATTGAACTCCCAGACAGAGGGTTGGATGGAGATCGTGTTGGTGGCTTCTCTGCTGTGGCCTATCAGCGCAAGGAGGACCGTCTCTGGTTGCTGAGCGACGCAACCAGGGGCTACTTGGTGTCTTTCACTGGTCTCAGCCGCCTACTGAAAGGTGAGCAGGCATCCCTGCAAGGTGGTCGACGTCTGCTGTTGAGGGGGCGAGAGGGGTTACCTCTGCAGGCTGAATTTGATGGTGAGGGGCTGGTGCTTATTGGCCAGCAGATCTGGATTGTCAGCGAGGGGCGCCGACGCCCAGAAAGAAGGGCAAGACTTCAGAGTTACAACCTCTTGAATGGACGCCTGCAGAGCGAGGTTCCTCTACTTGGCTCCTGGCAAGAGAGAGGGGGGCAGGGCCTTGCTGCCAACAAAGGGCCTGAAGCTCTCACGCAAATGGCATCCGGTGATCTGGTCATGGCAGCCGAGGCCCCACTGATTCAGGACAAGGCTCAGCAGGGCAAGGACTGGGTGCGGTTCGCTCGTTTGCGCATCGGTGCAGATCATCGGCTTGAGCCCCATGGGGGGGTTGAGATCGGACCCGCGGGTGCTGCGGCAATTCGCAAGCTGGGCTTGACCGAACTGCTGGCCGTGGGAGAAGGCCCAGCAGTTCTGGTGCTACTGCGCAGTTTTGACTTGCCTGCAGGGTGGTCTGCCCATCTCCAGATTCTGCGTCTACCAGGAAGTGATTCACCTTCGGCTCCGCCGATTCAAGCGTTGCAAAGCTGGGATCTGCTGGCCAATGGTCTGCCACCAGCCAACTGGGAGGGGATGGCCTGGGGGCCAGCGATGCGAGACGGACGAATTCCTCTGCTGCTGGTGAGTGATGATGGTTTTCATCCTTTTCAGAGCAGCTGGCTGTCGGTTCTGGCTCCGCAGCGTGGGCCGGATTGTGTGCCCAATCGTTTCGCCTTCTGATCCCGACCTCTACTCCGTATCACGATCCAATCGGGGCACCAGAGCTGATGAAGCAATCAGGCCGAGGATCAGGATCATCAGTGCAGGCCAAACCGCAGCGGCGAGTCGTTCATCACCTGCGTACTGAAAAACTCTCACAGCAAGCGTGTCGAAATCAAAAGGTCGCAGCGCGAATGTGAGCGGCAGTTCCTTCACGGTGTCCACGAACACCAGCAGGCTGCCAACAAGGATCGGGCCTCGTAGAAGCGGCAGATGAACCCTCCTGAGCACGGCCGGCCATCGCAAGCCCAGCCCTGTTGCTGCTTCGTCAAGGCTGGGGGAGAGTCGTTCCAGCGCTGCATCAATGCCACCCTTGTTCACTGCGAGGAAGCGATCGCTGTATCCCCAGAGCAGGAGAAGAATTGGAGAGAGCTGCCAGGGTCCGCCGATCACCAGCAGAGCCAAAGCCAGAACTGCCCCTGGAATGGCGTAGCCCATACCCGCCAGAAAAGTCACACCTCTGAGCCATTTGGCAGGACTCCAGCGTTTGGCAATGGCCAGCAACATTGCGGCCAGGCCCGCCAGCAGGGTCGCTGCCAGTGCGAGGCCCAAAGTGCGCAGGGTGAGCAGCAGCAATTCGGGTGTCAGGCCGGTGGCCAACTGCTGCCAGTTCATTGCGCCCCACAACAGTGGAATGCCAAGCGTGATCAGGGGAGGAACAGCTCCCAGTATTTGGGCTGCAAAGGCCCGACCGCCGCTCAGCATCCATGCAGGAGACTCTCCTCCTGCAACTCCTTCAGACCAGCGGCGGCTGCGGCTGCGCAGTCTGCGTTCGCCGAATAGAAGCAACATCACGATGCAGAGAGTGATCAGAGCAAGACCCACAGCACCAGCGGGATTGCCCTCGATTCTCCAGGCCTCGATAATTCCAGCCGAAAGACTGGGAATGCCGAGCAGTTGCACGGCGCCATATTCATTCAAAACCTCCATGCCCATAAGGGCAATGCCAGCACCGATCGCCGGCAGTGCCATGGGCAGTGCAATCCGCCGGAAACTGTTCCAAGGACCCACTCCCAGCGAACGGCAGGCTTCCAGTTGCCGGCGTCCGCAGATGGTGAAGCTTTCTGTGCTTAACAGGAAGACGTAGGGGTAGGTGGTCAGCGACATCACCACGATTCCCCATCCCATCCCGTTGATGGTGATTCCTTCCAGACTGCCGATATCCACAAGAGTCGCCGCCAGTAGATACGACGGATTAGCCAGTGGTAGCAGCTGGGCAATTCGCAGCCAGCGCCGGCCTGGGAAACGGCAGTTCGCCAGCAGCCAGCCGTTGGCGGTTCCGATCACGCCTCCCATCAGGCTGGTGCCCAACAGCAGCAACACAGTTCCGCGGATCTGGAGCAGACCATCCGGTCTGAGGCTGGCATTGCCGTTGCTCACGCCGCTAAGTCCTTCACCTAGCAAACCGATGACAGGAAGCAGAGCAAGGAACGCAATCGTTACGGCTCCGGCCACCAGCAAAAAGCGGCCTGAGACCAAGCTGCGCGCACGGGCGAGAACTCCTCGCTCCAGAGGATCTGCCATGAAGGATCTATCGCTGTTCAAGCTCGTATGACTTGTAATAACTGGTGATCAGGGGGTCAGCAGGCTTTCGGTTCTGTTCCTTGAAGCCAGCAGGGGTGAGGCTCTCCAGCCGGAACGAATTCGATGTGTAGAGGAAGGAAGGCTGGGAAGACACACAAAGAAGTCGTTTTGAGAAGGGTATTCAATAACCAGGACGCGTGCATCAAAAAACCCTCACGCCGGGTGAGGGTTCTAAAGGTGAAAGCAACTTAAAGCTTGCTGTTCAGCGATCGTTGCGACGAACCGGGATCGGCACGAGTGCCGGCTCCATCAAGCCACCACCGCCATTGTCGTCATCAGAATCAAGCAGTAGCCAGAAGGCAAGCGCCAGAGCCATCAACAAACCACCTGCCGCGAGAACTTCAACCATGCCCTCTCCTCATCGAATGCCACCCTAATCATCTTTTTTGGATACGGGGCAACTTCAGCTCCACTTACTGATCAGTAGGCACGACAACGCACTCCTGGAGCTGATGTCTCAGTGAGTCATGGTCGAGTCCACGACCGATCAAGACCAGTTGGTTCTTGCGGGCTCCATTCCAGTCGCTGTCGTCGATTGAGAACCGTTTGCCAGCTAGGTGGAACACATGACGTCGCTCGCTTTCCTTGAACCAGAGAATTCCTTTCGCTCGAAAAACGCTTTCAGGTAAATGATTGTCGAGAAAATTCTGAAAGGCTCTGAGATCAAAGGGATCACTGCTTGAGAAGGACAGTGATGTGAAGCCTTCGATGGCCAGATGATCAGCGGATCCGTGGTCATGGCTGTGCCCGTGGTCATGGCTGTGCCCGTGGTCATGGCTGTGCCCGTGGTCATGGCTGTGCCCGTGGTCATGGCTGTGCCCGTGGTCATGGCTGTGCCCGTGGTCATGGC
>Ga0189292_10510_pt1 | contig 11231 bp, 10 predicted proteins | sample UW1oraminimetaG_FD_130317 | JGI IMG/M metagenome (GOLD analysis project Ga0189292, IMG submission 130317) | Marine microbial communities from the Costa Rica Dome - UW179A-orange mini metaG | ecosystem: Environmental > Aquatic > Marine > Oceanic > Photic zone | place: Costa Rica: the Eastern... | reverse complement strand
GACCCAGGGTCTGGCCGGCAGCGTCGACGACGAACCAGTCGCGCTTGACGGTTTCCGGTTTAGCAGTAAATGTCTTCATTCGTTATAGCCTCAGGGGCCGCCCTGAAAATAAGACGGCGAATCTTACTGAATGGTGCTCGCCCTGGCAAGACCAGGGCAGCCGGAAACAGACGCTATCGGGGGCTCGGGTCAGCGCGTCCGCTACGGCAATGATTCGGCAGGCTTGGCATCCCCTACCTTTGACTTGCGTCGACGGGCTAGGCATCCCCGGCGACAGGCTGCGGAATTATCCTGATTACCAGAAAAATAGCAACCGACATTTACTACTTCCACGCACTTATCTAGGCGGACGCCCCAGGGAAAATTTATCGCACCCTTAAGCCTCGAAGCTCGGTCCAACGCTTCAAACGAACACACGTGGCATTTCAATGCACGCAGTCACTCTCATGCTCACGAGCCGCCCATCTTCGATAACCTACCCGCTCTCCGATTCGCCCTACTGCACGAGGTACCCCCATGCAATATCGCCAACTAGGCCGCACCGACCTGAACGTCAGCGCACTCTGTTTAGGCACGATGACATGGGGCGAACAAAACACCGAAGCCCAAGCATTCACCCAGCTCGACCGCGCGAAAGCGGCCGGGATCAATTTTATCGATACGGCCGAAATGTATCCGGTCCCTCCGCGCCCGGAAACCTACGCAGCCACCGAGCGCTGCATTGGCAGCTATCTCAAGGCTCGCGGCGATCGGGCCAATTGGATTTTAGCGACCAAGATCGCCGGGCCCGGCAACGGCATCACCCACATCCGCGATGGCCATCTTAAATTCAACCGCAAACACATTCGCGCTGCGCTGGACGACAGCCTCCGCCGGCTCCAGACGGACTGGGTCGACCTCTATCAGCTGCACTGGCCTGAACGCAGCACGAACTTCTTCGGACAACTGGGCTACCAGCATCAGGAGGCCGATTTCACAGAGCTTGAAGAAACCCTGGAGGTGCTAGACGAGGAAATTAAAGCCGGCAGGATTCGCCATATCGGCCTTTCAAACGAAACACCCTGGGGCACAATGAAGTATCTGCAGCTGGCCGACTCCCGTGGCTGGCCGCGCGCCGTGTCGATACAGAACCCATACAACTTACTCAACCGAAGCTTCGAAGTCGGCCTGGCCGAGATCGCCATACGCGAACAATGCGGGCTGCTTGCTTACTCGCCACTTGCATTCGGCATGCTGACTGGAAAGTACGAGAACGGGGCACGACCGGCCAATGCACGCCTTACGCTTTTTCAACGTTTCGCACGCTATAACAATCCTCAGGCACGGGCAGCCTGCTCCCGATACGTCGCTCTAGCTCGCGAACATGGCCTGAGTCCGGCCCAGATGGCCCTCGCCTACGTCACAGCACAACCCTTCGTTACCAGCAACATCATTGGTGCCACGACGCTCGAGCAGCTTGAATCAAACATTTCCAGCATCGAGTTAGAACTGTCGGGCGAAGTGTTGAAGGAGATCGAAGCGATCCACACGAGACAGCCGAACCCTGCGCCCTGAGAGATCCAATAGTCGAGAATATTCAGCAGAAAATGACCCAGCACGACCACCGCAAAGGAGTCACGAGATGATAGCCGCTCATCTGCTCTCTCCCTCCAGCCTTCTGCTCGGCTGGCTGATTTATTCGACCGCCTTGCTCTGGGCGGTATGGCGAGCACCGTGGGTGGAATTGTTCAGTGATACACGCCGACAGCACCTCCTGTTCGGCGCAATGCTATCCATATTCCTGCTCTGGCTGGTACGTCGGGACTTCGACTCAGGTCTCTCTTTCCACTTTATTGGACTGACAGCCATAACCCTGCTGCTTGACTGGCCCCTCGCCATCATTGCAGCACTGGTCGCACAACTCGGCCTGACATTGACCGGCCACCAACATCTGGCGGCCTTAGGCATGAATGGCGTTCTGCTTGTTCTGCTTCCGGTACTGGTCACCATCGTCTGCGCACGCCAAGTCGAGCGCGCCCAGCCGCGCAACCTGTTCGTGTTTATTTTTTTCGCAGGATTCTTCCCAGCGGCCCTCGCAGCACTGACATGCATCCTGGCGTCGCTAGGTGTGCTGCTATTTGACGGGCGCTACCCAATGCCGCCCTGGCTAGACGACTTTGCCGGATACATCTGGCTGGTAATGTTTCCCGAGGCATTTATCAATGGCACAGCCATTACGGCGCTGGTCGTCTTCTATCCTGACTGGATGGAAAGTTTCAACCATAGCCGTTACCTGCAAGCGCCTTGGAAAGAAGAGAAGTAACGAAAAGGAAACGCGAAGCCCGAAAAGAGCCTAGTGCTCACGCGGGGGCATATCGCCCGAAAACACATCATCCTCCAGCTCGTTACCTGGAATGGCATGTGCTTCGGCAGCCCAAGCGCCGAGATCAATGAGCTTGCAGCGTTCGGAGCAAAATGGCCGATTCGGGCTCTGCGGCCCCCACTCTACTGGCGCCCCACAAGTGGGGCACTCAACTGTTGCGGTCATTCCTGGCCTCCTCGCAATGTCAGATAAAAACGGTGCAAACGCTCGACCTCCACCCCAAGCCATGACAGGTCACGATCGTTCACAAGCACATCATCGGCGTGCTTCAAGCGCTCTTCACGCTGAACCTGAGCGTCGAGAATGGCGCGCACCTGCTCCTCGCTGGCCTGATCACGAGCCGTCGTGCGTGCGATCTGGAGCGACTCCGGTACATCCACGACCAATACGCGACCAACCTGACGATACTGCCCGGACTCGATAAGCAGCGGTGACACCATGATTGCATAAGAAGAATCGGCAAGCGCGAGTTGCTGAGCGACCTCGGCACGAATCAAGGGATGCAGGAGCTTTTCCAGCCACTGCCGCTCAGCCGGATCGACAAATATCCGCTGACGCAGCTCGGCACGGTTCAGCTCACCACTCTGCAGCAGGACATCTTTGCCAAAGCGCTCAACGATCTGGAGTAGCGCTGGCCGCCCAGGCTCGACCACCCAGCGCGCCGCCTGATCGGCATCGACTACATGCGCACCCAGACTGGCGAACCGATCCGCCACAGCGGTTTTGCCGCTACCGATACCACCAGTCAATCCAAGAACCCAGGGCTTCATCCGTCAGCCACACCCCTAGCCAAGAAACAGGACGCGCAGTAGTAACCACTCAGCAAGCGAAGTGCAAGCCTGCGGCACAGGCGCCGCAGGACGGTAACACCATGAAGCCCATCATAGTTCCGCCGGCAAGAAGCTGACTCAGCCGGTCATTGATCGATTAGAAGCGTACGAACTGCAGGTAGCTTTCGGTAATCCAGTCACCCCACAGCAATGCAATCCATCCTGCGATAGCAAGGTAAGGGCCGAAAGGAATTGCCGTATTGCTTTCTGCCTTCTGCATCCGCAAGAGGATGCTACCGAGCACAGCGCCAACCACCGATGACAACAGGATGGTCAACGGCAGCACCTGCCACCCTCCCCACGCCCCAAGCATAGCAAGCAGCTTGAAGTCACCGTAGCCCATACCCTCTTTACCGGTAACCAACTTGAACAGCCAGTAAACCAACCAAAGACTCAGGTACCCCGCTACCGCCCCCCATAGCGCACTTTCCAGCGGCACGAACAAACCGAAGTTATTGAGAATAAGACCGAGCCACAATAGCGGCAGCACCAATACGTCAGGCAACAGCTGGTGATCGACATCGATCATGCTCATCGCCAACAAGCCCCAGGTCAGCAACAGCATCGCCCCGGCCTGCCAGGAGAAGCCGAAATGCCAGGCGACATACCCGGACAACAACCCGCAAGCCAGCTCCACCAACGGATAACGACAGCTGATCGGTGCCCGGCAAGCCGAGCACTTGCCGCGCAGGGCCAACCAACTAATTAAAGGAATGTTCTCCCACGAGCGAATCTTATGATCACAGTGAGGACAGCGTGAGTTCGGCAACAGCAGGTTGAAGCGCTCGCCGGCCGGCTCCGGTGGGCACTCCAGATACTCCCGCGCCTGCATACGCCAATCGCGCTGCATCATGATTGGCAAGCGATAAATCAAGACGTTGAGGAAACTGCCAACCAGAAGGCCCAACACAAGCGCGCATAAAACAAAGGCCAGCGTGTTGCTGGCCAGAAAATTCACCACATCCATTTTTAGACGACAGCCCCAAGCTGGAAGATCGGCAGGTACATAGCGATGATCAAGCCACCGACCAGAACACCCAGAACCGCCATGATCATCGGCTCCATCAAGGCCGTCAGTCCATCGACCATGTTGTCCACTTCGTCTTCATAGAAGGTTGCGACCTTTGCAAGCATTTCATCTAGTGAGCCGGACTCCTCGCCAATGGCGGTCATCTGGATCGCCATACTGGGAAAGGTGCCGGTCGTGCGCATGGAGAAATTCAGCTGCATACCGCTGGAGACATCACTCTTGACCTTCATCGTGGCATTACGGAAAACCACGTTGCCTGTCGCGCCCGCCACCGAATCCAACGCGTCCACCAACGGCACGCCTGCAGCAAAAGTAGTAGCCAAGGTACGGGCGAAACGTGCAACGGCAGATTTATAGAGGATATCCCCCACAATTGGCATTTTGAGCAGGAATCGGTCAAACGAGTTACGAAAGCGTTCGGACTTGCCGTGAGCAGTTTTGAAGGCAAAGGCAGCGCCAATCATGGCAAGCAGCACCAAATGCCACCACGCCTGTAGCGCTTCGGATATGCCAATCACAAACAAAGTGAACGCCGGAAGCTCTGCACCGAAGTTGGCAAATACATCCTGAAACTGCGGGACCACCTTGATCAGCAAAATCGCCGACACGATGATCGCAACCAGAACGACCGCGATGGGGTAATTCATCGCTTTTTTGATCTTGGCCTTCAGTGCCTCGGTTTTTTCCTTATAGGTCGCGACACGATCCAGCAGGGTTTCCAGCGAACCAGATTGCTCACCGGAATCGACTAGGTTGCAATACAGGTCGTCAAAGTATTTGGGCTGCTTGCGCAGCGCGCTGGCGAAACTGTTACCCGCCGCGACATCCTGCTTCAGGTCGTCCACCAGCTTGCGCATGTTCGGGTTGTCGAAGCCTTCCCCGATGATGTCGAACGACTGGAGCAGCGGAACGCCGGCTTTCATCATGGTCGCCATCTGCCGCGTAAACAAGGCGATGTCCATCGGCTTGATCTTTTTGCCGGCGCTGAACAGCGACACCGACTTTTTGCGCACCTTTTGCGGGTTGACGCCCTGCTTGCGCAGTTGTGCTTTAACCAGTGCAGGACTTACACCGCTCAGCTCGCCTTTGAGCTTTGCGCCCTGCCTGTTCGTACCTTCCCAGGTGAATACACTGGTCTTTATCGCTTTCTGCGCCATGTTAATCCTTGGTCACCCGGTTGACTTCTTCCAGGCTGGTCACGCCCTGCATGGCTTTTACAAGAGCCGAAGTACGCAGGTCGTTGAAGCCGTCTTTACGCATCTGGGTGGAAATGTCGATGGAGTTGCCGTCCTCCATGATAATCCTGGCCAATGCCGGCGTGTTTTTAACCACTTCATAAATACCGACACGGCCTTTATATCCACCCTTGCAATTATCACAGCCGACCGGGCCATAGATTTTGAACGTCCCGATCTTGTCGGCAGGGAAGCCCTCTTCCAACAGCGCCTCGCGCGGCAGATCGATCTCCTTCTTGCAACTGCTGCAAAGCTTGCGTGCCAGTCGCTGCGCGATGATCAGGTTGACCGAGGTCGCAATATTGAACGCGGCCACCCCCATGTTGCGAAGACGGGTCAGGGTTTCCGCGGCGCTGTTGGTGTGTAGCGTCGACATGACCATGTGGCCCGTCTGCGCCGCCTTGATGGCGATCTCAGCGGTCTCCAGATCGCGGATCTCCCCCACCATGATGATGTCCGGGTCCTGACGCAGAAACGCCCGCAACGCCTGAGAGAAGTCCATGCCCTGACGCGGGTTGACGTTGACCTGGTTGATTCCTTCCAGATTGATTTCTACCGGGTCTTCGGCAGTGGAAATGTTTACGTCGACCGTGTTGAGAATGTTCAGGCCGGTATAGAGAGATACCGTCTTGCCTGACCCTGTCGGGCCAGTCACGAGAATCATGCCCTGCGGCTGCTTTAGGGCATTCATGTACAACTCTTTCTGGTCCACTTCATAGCCCAGTGCATCGATGCCCATCTGTGCACTAGACGGATCGAGAATGCGCATCACGATCTTCTCGCCCCAGAGGGTCGGCAATGTGTTGACGCGGAAGTCGATGGCCTTGGTCTTGGACAGCTTCATCTTGATCCGGCCGTCCTGCGGCTTGCGGCGCTCGGAGATGTCCAGGCCAGCCATGACTTTCAATCGTGCGGAAATGCGCGGCGCCAGCTGGACCGGGGGCCGCGCCACCTCATGCAGGATGCCGTCCGTACGCAGGCGTACGCGAAATACTTTTTCGTAAGGTTCGAAGTGCAGATCGGACGAGCCTCCACGAATGGCGTCGAGCAGCATCTTGTTGACGAAGCGCACGACCGGCGCGTCGTCGGCGGCCTCACCTGCATCATCATTTGCAGAATCATCCGACACGGTCTGAACATCGATCCCGTCCAGATTGACCTCACCCAAGTCTTCCAGTCCGGTGGTGCCGCTTTCGTACAGCTTGTCGATGGCCTCACCCAGCTTGTCGTCTTCCACCAGGATCGACTCGATGCTCAGACCGGTGCTGAACTGGATATCGGCAATGGATTGGTGATTGGCCGGATCGGAGATGGCCACATAGAGCTTGGTGCCGCGCCGGGAGAGCGGCAGAACACGGTGCTGACGCGCCAGCTTCTCGCTGATCAGATCCTTGGGTAGCGACTCTTTATCCAGTGCGGACAAATCCAGCAATGCGATGCCGAACTGGTCGGACGCAAGCTCGGCTATGGCGCGACCTTTAGCCAACTTGTTCTGCACTACATAGGTGACAAAGGGTGTTTTGCTACGAATCGCCTGGGCCTGCGCCTGCTGGGCCGTTTTTTCGTCCAACACGCCGGCCACGACCATCTGCCGTGCCAATCCGGATAGGGAAATATTTTCGCTCATGGCGGCCTCGCTCCAATCTATGCCCGCCTTATAGCGTAGATGCTGGTGGCTGCAAACAAGGGCGGCGGCAAGTGACGTTCTTGGTCACATATAGCCCGCGAAGAGACAGGTTGAAGTGCAATATCGCGACTTGGTATCGGTGCATGGGGCCAAGAGAAGCGGGTTGCGCTCGGGGGACAGCTCTCGGTGGCAGCAAGAGGTTGAGGCACTTCACAGTATTGGCCGCTGCGCTCACGACGAGCGAGAGCTGGCACGCCAACTGCTTTAGGTCTGTCAGGCTCACAGCCTTAACACTTTAAGGAGATACAACATGAAAGCTCAGATGCAGAAGGGTTTTACGCTTATTGAACTGATGATCGTTGTGGCGATTATCGGGATTTTGGCTGCGGTGGCGTTGCCGGCGTATCAGGATTACACCGTACGGGCAAAGGTGACTGAAGGTCTGTCCCTCGCTGGCTCTGCTAAAGCGGCCGTTTCTGAAAATGCGGCAAACGGTGCTCCGTTCAACTCCGGATGGACCGCCCCCGGGGCCACTAGCAACGTTGCAAGCATTGCCATTGACGAGACCACGGGCGCTATCACAATTACTTATGATGCAGCAATTGACGGCGGCGCGACCTTAATCCTTACTCCAGTTGATGGTGACGCTGCGACTGGCACCGCATTGGCTGGCACCGCCACAGCATCCACTATCCCTTCGGCAGGCTCGATCACTTGGCTATGCGCGTCGACCGGCAGCACCAACGCTAATGCGGCTCTGCAAAAAGGCAGCATCCAAGACAAATACGTTCCGGCGGTATGCCGCACGTAAGCCCTGTAGGGCGAGTGAAACCCGCGCGGTTACACACCGTCTGACAACACAAACCCTGCCCTCACCCGGCGGGGTTTTGTGTTTCTTGGCTTCAACCTCGTCGCCGCATCCACCCCGGTTTTGTATGCCGCTTCCGCTTTCTGGCCGCTCGGCATCACTTCCGCACTACGCCTGCCCCTTATCGGCGGGTTGCACCCGCCCTACGGCTACTCGACGTCGTGGATGGCATCCGCCGATAAATCACCGGCCCAATCGGCGGGATAGATTCCTTGCCTTACGCAACGATGGAAGGATGACCAGAGCCAATCGGCGACGCGGGTTACCAGCCCATGCCTCAGCGGATTGGCGTGCAGGTAATCCATTTGCTGACGGATCTCGTTCGTCTCGAATGAGATGCTCCCAGAAGCGGTGTTGCCATAACGTTCCACACTGCTTGGCCGAACGTCGCGGTGTGAGAAAGCCAGGCCGGAAATAAGCCGGCCCACACGTGCGGGTCACGTGGCGTTTGATCAAGCGCCACCGACTGGAAAAATCTGCATCGCCTTCGGGTAACGTCCAAATCGCATGGAGGTGGTCGGGGAGCAACACCCAGCCGTCAATCCGAAACGGCAGCACCTGCCGAACCTGCGTTATGGCCTCGCGCAAAGCCAGACGCACGTCATCGTTAGCCAGGATGGGTTGACGGCGCTCCGCAGCCACCGTGAAGAAGTAACACCCTCCGGGTACTCTCGCCCGACGAAAACGCGACATACAAACATCCTTGTTTGAGGGACATCGATCGTGAAGGGTTTGGCGACACGCAGCAACATAGCGTGGCGCGGGCGCAAGCCACCCATTACAGATTATTCATCAGGGAAGATAGACCCGCGCGGTTGCGCATCGCATGACTGGCAGTTGGTTTCGGCGCAGGGCTGGCTGTTTTTGGTTCGCTCAAAGCCGTTTGGCGGGTTTCACCCGCCCTACGCGTGCGGCGCCGGCGCATAATTCGCGGTGCTTCATTTCACACCCTGTGGTCCTGACTCCCTTGCTGGGCTAGCATCGTCCCCTCTGAGCCAGCGGGCAATCGCAGGCGCTACCGACTTTCAGGAGGATTCATGAGCTTTACCGTTTACCTGTCCGGCGAGATCCATACCGACTGGCGCGACGAGATCAAGCGTGGCGCTGAGGCCGCGGGGCTGGACGTGGTTTTCACTTCTGCCGTTACGGACCATGACGCCAGCGACGCCGCCGGCGATTGCCTGGGCGCCGAGCCTAATGGCTTCTGGCGCGACCATAAGTCGTCCAAGGTAAACGCGATCCGCACCAAGACGCTGATTCAACAAGCCGATCTGGTGGTGGTGCGCTTCGGCGACAAGTACAAGCAATGGAACGCCGCATTCGACGCCGGTTACTGCGCAGCCCTGGGCAAGCCTTATGTGACGCTCCATGGCGACGACATCGTGCATCCCCTGAAGGAAGTCGACGCAGCCGCCATGGCTTGGGCGACCACCACCGAGCAGGTCGTGGAGATTCTGAAATACGTGGTGCGCGACTGATACGGCTGGTTTGCAGGCTGAGCGATGGCCTGTATTCCCCACAGGATGTTTTTCGGCGAGCCCGGAATTGGCCTTGCCAAGACGGAGGAAAGCGAAGCACCACATTGATCGTAGGGTGCGTTCCACGCACCGAGCGGTATCAGGACGGGAACAAGCCATACCTGGCGTCACGTCTACTGGCTTCAGCATTTTCCGGTGCGCGGAGCGCACCCTACAAAAGTCCGGTTTCTGATGCGGCAAAACAAAACGCCTTGCAGTTCAAACTGCAGGGCGTTGTCGTTACCGGTACTAGATCAGATCGCGCCGCGCTGACGCAGCAGATCGATGACCTGCTTGGCACCCTCTTCCACCGTCAGCGACTCAGTGTCGATCACCAGATCGGCATTGCCCGGCACATCGTAGGGGAAGGACTCGCCGGGAATGTTGTCATCGCCAGCAGCGTACAAGCCTTGCGGATCGCGTTGCTGACAGGTCAGCGGCGAAGCCTGGACATAAACCGTAAGCAGGCGATCCGCACCTACCAACGCCTTGGCCTGTTCGCGGCCTTCGGCATCCGGTGCGACGAAGGCCGCCAGGGTCAAAAGACCCGCCTCGTTGAACTGGCGCGCCACTTGGGCGGCACGGCGCCAATTCTCGGTGCGACCGGCACGGTCCTGCGGCAGGCCCTTGTTCAGGTCGTGGCGCAGGTTCTGGCCATCCAGTACGTAAACAGCCCGCCCCATATCGAACAGTTTGCGCTCCACGGCGTAGGCCAAGGTGCTCTTGCCGGCACCGGACAGCCCGGTAAACAGCACAGTGGCAGGTTGCTGGCCAAAGCGGATCGCGCGCTCTTCGGTCGATACGTGAGCCAGCGCACCGTGATGCCCAGTAGAACCATGAGCAAGCGGATCAGCGATGATCATGCCGGCACCAACGGTGCCGTTGGTGAGCCTGTCGATGACGATGAATGAGCCAGTGGTGCGGTTCTGCTCGTAGCCATCCAGAGCGATCGGCGCGTCCAGGCTGACCTTGACCTTGCCGATCTCGTTGAGCTGCAGGCTGCTCGCCGCGCCCTTCTCCAGCGTGTTCACATCTACCGTGTGAGTGATGCTGGCAATCGAGCCCGGCACATAGCTGGTGGCGCGCTTGATGTCGTACTTCTTGCCCGGCAGCATTGGCTCTTCGCCCATCCACACCAGCATTGCCTCGAAACCATCGGCGATACGCGGGCGGCTGTCGGCATGTACCAGCATGTCACCGCGTGACACGTCGATCTCGTCTTCCAGAGTCAGAGTAATGGCTTCGCCTGGCGTGGCCTGCTCCAGCTCGCCGTCGAAAGTGACGATGGATTTCACTCGACTGGTCTTGCCGGACGGCAGCACGGCGATCTCGTCACCCTTGCGCACGATGCCGCTGGCCAGGGTACCGGCGAAACCACGGAAGTTCAGGTTCGGGCGGTTGACGTACTGCACAGGGAAACGCAGATCATCGAAGTTACGGTCGCCAGCAATCTCGACACTCTCGAGAATCTCCATCAGCGACTGCCCCTGGTACCAGGGTGCGCGCTCGCTGCGATTGACCACGTTGTCGCCCTTGAGCGCCGACATAGGCACGAAGTGCAGGGACGAGGGCTTGAGCTCGATACGATCGGCGAAAGCAAGGTAGTCGGCCTTGATCTTCTCGAACACATCCTGATCGAAGTTCATCAGGTCCATCTTGTTGATGGCGACGACGATATGCTTGATGCCCAGCAACGAGGTGATGAAGCTGTGGCGCTTGGTCTGGGTCTGCACCCCGTAGCGAGCATCGACCAAGATGATCG
>Ga0189292_10508_pt1 | contig 11241 bp, 20 predicted proteins | sample UW1oraminimetaG_FD_130317 | JGI IMG/M metagenome (GOLD analysis project Ga0189292, IMG submission 130317) | Marine microbial communities from the Costa Rica Dome - UW179A-orange mini metaG | ecosystem: Environmental > Aquatic > Marine > Oceanic > Photic zone | place: Costa Rica: the Eastern... | reverse complement strand
CGCATCCTGGCTGGTGTCTGGTCGAATTTGATTCTTGTACCCCCGCAATTCGTAGGCCTGGCGCTGCATTTCGCGCTCCTGTTTGCGCTTGCGCGCGCGCTCCTTCTGCTCCTCTGCTCTCGATGGTAACGGACGGACGATCCACGGGTTGAAAGTCATAACGAAACTGGGGGACTGGCTGGCAAACTGGCAAAAAACTATAGCAAAAGTCATTCACCGACAATGCCAACATCGCGCAGCACGGATTCAATCAGCTCCATGGCGCGGGCTTCCTCGCCCTTCTTCCCGTCCTCAACCACGCCAGCGCCCTTCCGCACCACGCGCGAGCCTCGCAGCCAGATGGTGATTTTCCCGTTCTGGTCCGTCACGGTGCGATCGCTAATGCCGGCATGCACAGCCAGCTCGCCCAGTTGCACGCGACCGCGGTTGGCCTTGGCGGCGAAGTACCGGGCGACGATGCCGTCGCGGACGGCACGGTGCACGATGTGCCCGGACAGGACGCCGCTGGCCATGACGCCGTCAGACACTGCGCGCACCGCGGCGAACCAATCCTGATCCCAGACGCTGCTGCGGCAGCACGGACAAGGTGTCGTCTGCGGCATGAACCGAGCCTCCAGGATGCGCTGGTGCAGCGGCGCCAGCGCCTGCAACTCGCGCAGGATGAATCCAGCCTGGGCGGCGCCATCGACCCCGGCCAGGCCGCGGCCGGTGCGCGGCGTGCGGTCGGCCATCTTCACCAAGGCCGGCCGGTCCAGGGTGCCGGCTGAGTAGTTGAAGGCGTAGGTGAGCGCCTGGTGGGCACCCTTGAAAAGCGGTTCGGACACTGTGCGCTCCTGGCAATCGTGAAAATTCTGTGCGCCGGCCTGCCCGGCCAGCTGGTCATTCCTGGTCATGGAATCCGCCGGTGCGCGCGCGGCTGCCGCCGTGCATCGAGTGCATGGGCGGCTGGGCGCCGAGACGTTCAGCGTTCAGGCCCAGCCTGGCGGCCATGCGCAGCGGCGCGCGCTTGGCAACGCCTGGCACCACCAGCACCTGGCTGGCATGCACCGGCGTGAGCGCGGGAGCCTCGGGCGCCGGCTTCGGCTCCGGGTCGGGCGCGCGGTCGGTCGCCGTCCTGGTGGTGGTCCCGGTGGGCGTGCTGGCGGCGGTGGTCGCGCCGGTCGCCACCGCCTGTTCGGCGGGCTTTGAGGACATCCAGCGCGCGTAGGCTTCCAGCTTTGTCGCACCGACGCCCATGCAGCCGGCGCCGACGCATTCGTACCACTCCGAGCCGGCCGGACGATCGGGCCAAAGGCGCAGCCGCGGACGCGCCACGGGCCGCGCAGGCGCCGCGGCGCTGGCCGGGTATCGGCGGCGCTGCTTGGGCGGCTCGCCGCGCTGGTGGCGCTGGATGGCTGTGACGATCTGCCACACCCGTTCGGGGGAGACGCCGTAGGCGCGGGCCAGATCCGCGGGCAGTTCACCGGCCTCGCGCCGGCGGGTGATTTCGAGGTCGCGATCGCGGTTGCTCATTCGAAGATCTCCGTCGACCAGCCACCACCATTTTTTGCAGCCCGCTTCTGCACGGCGACGAACCGAAAGGGGTATTTGGCGGCGGCCACCTTGATTTTCACGCGGGCGTCATCGGTCCAGAAACCCTTGACCTCATGCAGCTCGATCTCTCCATCGGGCAGCATTACCGTGAAATCGGGCGTGTAGAACGTGTTGTCCGCCAGCCGAAACTTCAGGCCCTCGAACTCGAACCATGCGACGGTCCCGGCATGCAACCGCGCCGTGAGCAGGTCAGCGTAGGCCTGCTCGGTCTTGTTCTTCTGGCCGGTCTTGAGGCGCCCTAGCGCCTGGATTCTGCGTTGCATCATGCTCCCTCGCCGCGCAGGTCGCGCAGCCATTCGATGCGCGCCTCGGCCTTGGCCGCCGGCGCAGGTTGATAGGTCGCGCAGCTGCGGCGCCACAACGGGCTGACGAAGCTGCCGGGACGATCGGTCATGAGCGCACAGCGGCCCAGGCCTTGGGCGGCCATGGCGGTGTGGTGGTGGCGCAGGGTGAAGCGCTCGCAGTAGACGCACTGGACGGCCGTGGTCACAGGTTCACCCCGTAGTCGGTACGCAGGCGCGCTTTGTCGCCGTCGGTCAGGCCTGCGCGGTCGATCACTCGGTCCTTGAACTGCCAGAACGGCTCGCCATCGCCTTGGGCCAGGCCGAGCTTGGCGCCCTGCTCCGAGATGCCGCTGGCGCTGGTCACCCAGGCGAGCGGGTCGGCAGCTCGCGCTGCGGCACGCGGCTTCCCGTCGAGGCGGCTGGCCGCGGCCGGCGGATTCAGCACCCTGTCGACGAACACGTCGAGAAAACCGGCGGTCACGGTGCCCGGATCACCGTTGGCGTCGCGGTCGGCAACCGCCAGGCAATACGCCTCAGCCAGCTGCAGGCCTGTAATGCCGGCTTGGACCCACCGCACGATGCGCGGGTCGTTGCCCTGCGCGCCGCGCGGTGGTTTGCCGCGGTCCTTCTCCCGCTGGCGCAGCCAGACCGCGATGGCCATGGCCTGTTCGGACGGCGGTTTGTCCTCCAGCGCCAGCGGCGGCGGGAGGTCGTCCGCAGGGTCGCGCGCGAGAGGATGTAAAGCCGCCGCCGCAGAAGAATTTTTATCCTGTTCCTGCTCCTGTTCCTGTTCCTGGCTTCGGAGGGGCTTCGAAGGGGCTTGAAAGGGGCTTACCTCCGGACGGTCGCTAGACCGCTTCGAAGTCATGTGAAACGCAGCCCCGTATTTCTCGAAGAACGGCGTCAGATAAGGGTTTTCGGGTAGTCCGTCGTACTCGCGCTGGATGCCCTTGCAGCGGTTGTCCTTGGCCTCGAGCTGGCCGGCAATCTGGTACCGGGCCATCTCGACCACCCAGACCACCATGCTGTCCTCATCGAACCTGCAAAACCCCACTTCGCAGGCGCTTCGAAGCCCCTTCATAGCCCCTTCCATGGTCAGGCCAGTGTCGGCTGTTATGTAGGACGGGTTCAGGTAGTACAGGCCCAGCATGGTGGCGTGCTGGCAGGTCATCAGGTACATGGCCACGATGACTGCCTCGGGCCCTTCCTTCTTCAAGGCTCGGCCTGTGCGCCCGCTCCAGAACTGCGGGCCGACTTTTGCGTAATCGCGCATATCGTGCCCTCCTAAGGCCGCCGGCACAGCCGGCCGCTCTGCTGGTCCAACTCGGCAATGCGCTCGTGCGCGCGGCGTCGCTGGTCTCGTCCGTAGTTACGACTCATAAGGACAGCTCCATTCCGATATCTGCGCGGCCCCTCTGCAGCCCAACGAAGGTGGTAACCTTCAACGCACCAACAATCTGATACAAGCCTATGACTCGCACCGAAACACTCAAAGCGCTTCGCAACGAAGAGGCAGCACTCAGCCAACGCGCTGCTGAGAAAGGCAATCTCTTGGCTGCCGCCCACAGAGAAAGAAACCAGGCGAACATCCGGTACCTGCAGGGGGTCTGTGCCCAAATGAGCAGCGACCTCGCCGAGTTGGCCAGACGAATCAAAGAAGCCGAAGCGCAGCCTGAATAGCAGCCATGAACGCGCGCGAACACGTCAAGAACGGAGCCCGATGGTTGTTGGTGGGTATCGTCGGCTCGCTCGCTGGCATAGGCGCGGTAACTCTCGCTTTTGCGTGGATAGGCGGGTCGTACACCCCCGCCTCCAGCTCTGACCTGGCCGCTTGGATTCAGGCGATAGGCTCGATAGGGACAATTGCTGCCGCATATGCGTTGGGTGAGCGCCAAGCCCGCAAGGCGCGCGAACATGCGCTCGAAATCTACGATCTGCAACGCAACCGGCTTGAGAGCGGCGGCAAGGCGGTCGTTCAGCAGCTCTATGGAGAGATCCTGGCTACCCTCCAGGCTTGCAAAGCACCATACGTACAGTTCACCAATTACTGGCTTAGGTTCCAGTCGCATGCTTGCAAAGCAGCTTTGGACGCGTTCGACAGGTTTCCGCGGCACGAACTTGGCACAGAAACCCGGATAATGCTCTCGTTCGAGATACGAGCGGCTGTTGAAGAGTTGACGGACCGAATATCGCACACCCTGCGCGCGGAGATAAATATTCAAGAAAGTCGCATGTGGTCCGAAGACGAGGACGCGAGCCGCCTGACCTTTGAAGAAAAGTCGCGGATGCTCTCGATTCGAAGCTTTGCAGAGATGGCAGCGAAAAACGGCGCAGAGCGACTCAGCCGCTTCAATGCGACCTACGAGAAGTAGGTGGTTCAAAGCTGCTCCCCGCCGCGCACGGCCAGCGCCGTGGCGATCGGCCGCACCCAGATGGGCGTCGCCGAAAGCTGGAACGATTCGCCGGCGCGCGACAGCAGGATGGCCCGGCCGATTTCCTCGGCCATGACCCTGGCGGCCTTGCGCGGCACGGCGTTGCCGATGCGCTCGCGGTGGGCGCTATCGGAAATGCCGTCCATCTGGAACACCTCGCCGCGCTCCTCGGCCTCGGCGTAGTCGTCGGGGTCGTAGATGCTCTGCAGGGCCGCCAGCTCGAGCGTCGTGAACGGCCGGTGCCAGGTGCCGTCCTCGGCAGTGATGCGACATACCAGTTTGTCGTTGGCTGCGGGCAGCTGGCGCGGGTCGGCCACCGACCATGATCCGTTGTCGTGGCAGGCGGACGCCGACACGGCGCCGACGTGCTGATCCCAGGCGGCGACGCCGTAGTGTCCGGCGGTCAGGTAGTGGTCGCCGCGCTCGCGGGCCAGTCCAGGCCGCGGGTCAGCTACGGCGAACGCGCCATTGGCATAACCGGCGATCACGGCATGGGAGTGTTCCGCCCAGTCCGCCGTGTGGAATTTCCCGTGCAGCTTGCTCGCGTCAGGGCCACCGCGGGGATCCGCGACGCACAGTCCGCTGCTGCCGAACCGGGCGCCGGTGACGGTCTTGGCGTGATCCTCATAGGCCGTGACGGCCAGCTTGCTGCTGTGGGCTGACTCGGGCCAGCCAGTACGCGGATCCGCCACGCACTGCCCAGTGCCGTGGGCGCCGGTGACCGCGCGCGCGGCGTCGTCGTAGCGGATGATGCGGAATTCGTTGCTGTGCTTGGCCGACCCGTTGTGGCGCGGGTCGGCGACGCTGTAGGCGCCCTGCACCGGCCCTTGCTGACCCGCGATCGCGCCCGTCGACGCGTCCCAGCGGCGCACGCCGTAGGCCTGGCCATCCTTCCACGCCGCCGACGGGTCGAATCGAGGATCCGCGACCGAGAAGGCGCCATTCAACGGCAGGGACTCGCCCGCAACTGCGCCCGTCGTGTCATCCCAATGGCGCACGCCGAGGCCGCCGCAGAACATCTGCGGCACCAGCAGAAAGTCCCGCAGGTAGCCATCCTGCACCGCCAGGCGGTTCAGGCTGCGCCAGTCGCTGCCTGCTTCGACGAACGCCAGCCGCACCCAGGTTTTCCAGCTCAGGTTCGGGATGCGGTGCATGGGGCCGGCCCGCAGGTCGCCCGGCAGGTGCATGCGGCCCAGGATCTCGCCTACGGCGCGCAGCGGCCGCTTCGGCGGTTCGTAGATGAACGCCGGAACCTTCTCGGAGTGGCGTGCGATCAGCAGGAACCGCTTGCGGCTTTGGGCCAGGCCTCCCAGCTCGCCGCAATCGTGCGCGGTTTCGCGCACCACATAGCCGTAGTGACGCAGCAGCTGGACAATCTGATCGAGGAAGTGGCGCCCGCGCGTGGCGATGCGCGGGACGTTTTCGAACAGGATGACCTCGACAGGGTCGTCCTTCCAGGCCTCCAGGCACAGCCAGATGCCGCGCAGCGTCAGTTCGTTCAGCGCCTGATACTTGGCGGTGAGGCTGCGCGCGTGCGACAGCAAGCCCGAAAAGCCCTTGCACGGCGCCGACAGAAACAGAATGTGCGGCCGCTGGCCGCCGGCGGCCGTGCGAATGTCGGCCGGCATCGCCTCGACCCACCCGGCCGGGGGCTCGTGGCCGTGGAATGCGATGTACTGGTTGCGGCTGAACATGTCCCGCACCGTGCAGCGCACCCCCGTGAATTTCTCGAAGTCTGCCGCGCCGGCCGGATCCACGTCGATCCCGCCCAGGCAGACCATTTCGCCTTCCAGGCCGGGGATGGACGGCTTGGCGTCCTGCATGCCGGCCGCACCGATCCCCGATCCCGAGAAAACGCCGAAATGATTGATTCTCGATTTGGCCATGGCGTCATGCCACCGTGCCGGCGCGTGCGCGCACAAAGCCGATCGCGCCGAACGCGTGCTGCTCCAGCACAGCGCGGGCGTACTCGGCCTTCGTCTTGCCGCTCATGGTGGCCAGCGCCGCGATCGCGTCATACAGGTCAGGGGTGCAGGGAATGTCCAGCCGCTCGGTGCATTTGCCGCCAGTCGAGGATTCGGCGGGGCGGGATTCCAGGGAATGCAGGGTCGGGTTCTTCATGGGTTACCTATCGGATATTGCTCGGCTGGGCCTGGCGCGCGGCGGCGGGCACAATGCCGGCATGCAGTCAGCTCAAGGGGAAGAAAAGGCGCCGATGACCAAGCGCAGGCGGCCGGCGGCGTCGAAAAGTCGGATGCAGGTGGCGGTCACGTCGACGGCGCCGGCCAGGTCGAAGCCCAGCACCACGGGCGCGGGCGGCCGCAGGTCCGGCAGGCCAATTGCGAGCGGCGCCGAGGCCAAGCCCAGCAGCAGACGGCGGCGAGATGGCGACGCGGCGGCGGCGGGCGGCGGCTGCTCAGGCATCGCGCCCTCCCCGCACGGGGTTCCCACGCAACGTAGAATCGGAGGCTCCTACACCGCCCTTTTCTACGTTGGGGGAACACGCATGGATCTGTCTTTGGTCACTGGCGCAGTCGGCGCTCTGCGCACGGCGCTCGACATCGGGAAGGCGGCAGTCGAGATCCGCGACGCTAACAAGCTGAACGAGGTCGTCATTCGTATGAACGAACAGCTTCTCAATGCACAGCAAAGTCTCTTCGCGCACAACGCCGAATTGCTCAACCTGCAACAGGAGCACTTCAAGGCTACACAGGAGCTGCGAGAACTTAATGAAGCCCTTTCGGAACGCCGTCGTTACACGCTTTTCGAATTGGGCACGGGAAAGTTCGTGTATCGCGCAGCGGGCCGGCCCGTGCTCGATGAAAGAGACGGCGAGATCATCTCGGAACCCGAGCACTACATTTGTCAGCCCTGCTTTGACGGTCCCGCCAAAGCGAAGATCATTCTCAGGGGATCCTACGCCGCCGATCTTGGCCGACCGCGCGAGATATGGCATTGCCCGCATTGCAAAACTGGCATCACTGTCTACAAATCGTGAGAGATGGAGCGCTACGACTCGACTTTTCGTCCGTCGGAACTCATGGCTGGCGACCTTCGTAGCGCCCATGAATTTTCCAACGCGCGCCCCCTCGAAACAGGTTTGGGCGGCCGACTCCAGGTCCTTAGAATGGGTGTTCCTACGCAACCATTCCTTGGAAAAAGAGCCGGCCATGAACTTCGAACTGAACCAGTTGATCCAGACCATGACGAAGCAGAACGAGCTGCTGGAGCGCATTGCTACCTCCTCACACCGGACGAACGAGCTGCTTTACGCGATGCTTTCCGAGGATCAGAAGAAGCGGGTCGACGCCGCGTCGGTCGCCGCCCTTGCAAAAAGCCTAGGAAAGCCTGCGCGTCCTTGAGGATGCCGGCAGCATCCAGCGGCGCGTTGGCGCCTGCACGGCGCGTCACCGCGAGGTGCAGAGCGAATTCGACCGCCTTGGCGCGGATGTGGGCGTCACGCATGCTCTACCCCTGTCTCCACGGCGCTCGCGCCCACGGCCGCATCGGCGCGGGCCAGAGCGGGATCCTCGGTCCGCTCGAAGTAGTCATGCAATGCCTGAACCGTGTGTACACGGGGATTTTTCACCTCCCCGTAGCGCAGTTTTCGCACCGTGCTTTCCGGGACTCCAGACCCCGCTGCTACCGCAGGGAGATCAGGAAATCGAACAGCGCTCAGACGCGCGAGGACGGATGAGAGGAATGTGGGCTCGTTCATGCGTCGCATTTTCAACCCATATTTGGGTTGTCGTCAACCCGCATAATGGTTGCCAGCCTTGGCATAGTTCCACTTATGGGTAAAAAATCAGCTGCGGAGATTGTCGGCTCGAACTTGGACCGACTCATGAGCGAGGCTGGCCTTTCCAACGTGACACTGGAAGGCCGGCTGTCTAGACGCGTCACGAAGTCCACCATCGGACGCATGCGCAATGCCGAAATAAGCGCAGGCATCGACAATGTCGAGGAAGTCGCACGAGCGTTCGGCCTCGAAGCTTGGCAATTTCTTATCCCGGACGTGTCGACGGATCACAAGCCACGTATCGCCAGTGGCGCGCCAACGGAAGGCGGATCCTCCTCGCTGACTGTCGCCGAATCTGAGTTGCTGACATTGTTCAACCAGCTTGACGACGTCTATCGTGCCCTGCTCCTGGCCGACGCCAAAAAGTACCTCCAGGTCCAGCAGCCAGCCGTCAAAAGTTCGACTGCCAAGAGGGCTAGTTCGTCCTAGCATTCGCTTGGTTTGGTCGAACGGCAAAAAAATTTGGCTGCCGTGAAACAAAAATGGACCAAATATGAGCAAATTGATATTGAGCTTGTTGGCACTGCTTTCCGTCTCAGCCATCGCGGGATGCGCATCAAGCCCTTCCCCGTTTGACCAAAAGCAAGCGGCCTTCACGGAATGGCGCCTGGCGGTCGCCGCCCGAGAGGCTCGTGGGGAGCTGTCTCGAATCGGTAAATTGAAAGAAATGTACGCCCTGCTCGCCACAGAGCCAGTCTCGATCTCTGATGTGGCTGGGATGCGTTGGGCCAGTTCCGACATCACGACGCTCGAGGCATTTCACGCGGGCAAGATCGACCGACTTGAGGCGGAAAGCAGGTTGCGTGAAAGTGAGACCGCTTGGCGATCCGAGGTTGCACAACGCGAGCTAGCCAATCGCCCGATTGCGACGCAGTGCGTCACTTGGCAGGGAATTACTCAATGTGCGACACAATAAGGCCGGAGGGGCCCTTAATTACCATGAAGAGACTCGCTATAGTGGTCGCAGCCGTAGGCTTGGCTGCTGGGCTTTCGGGGTGCAAGCCTGATGCGGAGACAGCAGCTGAGTTGCAATCGCTGCGCGATGCTGTCACAACGCAAACGAAAGCTCTTTCTCAATTGGAAGCATCACGCTCCAAGCTAATCGCCGACGTTCAGAAGCTACAGGGCGAAGTTGCGACCCTGCAGTTCGAAAGCGCGATCATGGGCGATGTCGGAAAAACGGCGGTCTTGTCGGTGACCGAGAAAGGTTTCAGCGTCGCCGAGATGTCGGTCGGCAGCATCCTGATCTCGGTCAAGGATGTCACCCCATACGCCAACGGCGTGAAAGTCAAACTGAACATTGGCAATCCAACCTCTGCCACGTTTCCCGGACTGAAACTGCAGGTTGGCTGGGCCAATGCGGAGCCCGGCTCCAAAAACTACGATGCATCCACATATCAAAAGAAGGAAATCAGCATCTCGAGCGACATCAAGCCCGGAATGTGGAACACAGAGGAGATCGTGCTGGCTCCCGCCAAGCCAGACCAGGTCGACTACGTGTCCATCAAGCCATCAGCTCCAAGCGTAGTCCTGCGCAGCTCACCAGATCGAAAGTAGCTTCGATCATGCCCCGTTCGAGGGGCATTTTTCTTTCTCAAATAACCCTTTTATGGGTTGACTAACCCGTTTTTGGTCTGTAAATTTCCTCTCATCGACCCATTTATGGGTCATCAAAGACGAGAGGAAGCCATGCTTTCCACCCACTCGGCGCCCACGCCGACCAATCCGCCGTCTCTGCATAGTGACGGCTACTCGGTGGTCCACATCCCGCCGCGACAGCTTTCCGACGCCGACATCGTCAGCGTCCTCTGCGACCTGTTCGCCGGCCGCGCAGCTACCGCCTTCGGCGAGTCCTTGGATTGGTGGGCGGAAACCTTCCAGTGCGATCTGGCCGCCAAGGCCGCCGGCGGCGTGGTGCTGGCCGCGATCAGCAAATGGCCCTTCGATCAGCGCGCCGGCGCCCATGGCGTCAAGCAGCTGCAGGCCGAGCTGGTCAAGCGGGCCCGACAGATCCTCGCCCGCGGGGTCCAGCCGTGACCAGCGCCCTGATCCTCGTACCCGTCGCCTTCCTCATAGCGCGCGGGATCGACTTCATCGCGGCCGTTCTGCGCCGCACTGATCCGTGGAGCCCGACCGTATGACGATCCAAGTCCTCGGCGTCGACCCGCGCAGCCGGAGCAAATCCCAGCTGACCGCGCCCGCCCCCCTGCCCTACGTCTCCCGCCGCGCGTTGGCGCGCGTGCGCGATCGCATCGAGCCGCCCACCGCGTGCCACTGCTGCGGCGGCGCTGTGCGCCTCGTATCGAACGCAACGATTTACGGCCGCGAGTACGGCCCCTGGCCGTTCGCCTACCGCTGCGCAGACTGCGGCGCCTACGTAGGTCTGCACCCTGACACCGACCTGCCGCTGGGCATCATGGCCAGCAAGCCGACCGTCCAGGCCCGCAAAGCGGCAAAAAACACGTTCCTGGCCCTGGTCCAGGAGCGCTACGCCGGCAAGCAGAGCGCGGCCTATGCATGGCTCGCGCGCGCCCTGGGCATCTCTCCGACCATCTGTCATTTCGGCATGTTCACCCAGGACCAGGCCGAACGCGCCGGCGAAGTCTGCCGCCTCGCACGCGAGGCCCGAGCATGACCGCCGCCACCCTCTGGATCCTCTTCGCGTTCCTGCCGGCCGGCTACGACCGCCCGCCCGTCATGCGCATCGAGCGATTCGAGACCGCTGCGGAATGCGAGCGCGTCCGTGCGATCTTCCCGCCGTCGACCACCGCGTTCTCCTGCTTGCCCAGTCGCCAGATCCGCGCCGGGCAGCCCCTCCCCTTGGAGCCTCGCCAATGAAGCCCATCCGCAAGCTGGTCCGCGCCGACGGCACGGACACCGAATTGCACGGCCCGCACGCGCTCATCGACGTCCGCCAGTTGATCGGCGCCGATGACCTCGAGATTGTCAGCCTGGGCCAGCGCCAGCACGCCATGCTGGTCGACCAGTGCGCCGCGGCCAAGGGCCTGCCGGTCAATGCCGCAGCGACGCACCTGTACCAGGCGTCCCGCGGCGATCCTCGCCCGATCCACGGCGACGTCGTGATCGTGCCCGACACCGACTATGCGAGGGAAGCATGATCCGCCGCCTTCGT
>Ga0189292_10507_pt1 | contig 11269 bp, 8 predicted proteins | sample UW1oraminimetaG_FD_130317 | JGI IMG/M metagenome (GOLD analysis project Ga0189292, IMG submission 130317) | Marine microbial communities from the Costa Rica Dome - UW179A-orange mini metaG | ecosystem: Environmental > Aquatic > Marine > Oceanic > Photic zone | place: Costa Rica: the Eastern Pacific... | reverse complement strand
TAACCTTGGTGAAAAGTATTACTTAAATTATGATATATGGCTTTCACCTATAACCTACAAGGCCTAGAGCCACATTAATCGGAAGTCATAATTTTAGTCATAAAACACACAAAACTATGATCGATTTACAGGCAAATAAGTCATACTTTTGACTAGTTTCACCTTATATTTTCAGCATATCAAGTTAGCTAGAAACTAAGTTTCTCAAGTTATTTGAAAGTTTTTTTAGAACCCCTTCTCGAGATTCTCCCCATTCATTCGACAAATACTCGATTACACTTACAACATTCGAAGGGAATAGGATTTTCCCATCAACTTTTGCAAATGGCCCGTCTGTTTCTAACAGAACTCTATCGATTGGTAACCAATGAATCACTTTTCTTGCTCTAGCTGAAGTTAACATGGCAGGTCCAATTGAAAAGTAACAACCTAGGTCGATTGCTTTTGATACCTGTTTCTTTGTTGCTAAAAACCAGTGAAGGATGGGTATACCAGCTTTTGGGTACTGATTTAGGCGCTCCAAAACCATATCGACAGCATTTAGGCTATGGATGGTTAATATCTTATCGTTGTATAGCTCGCACTTTTTAAGGATGTGGTTAAAGACATGTAACTGATCATCAATATGTACTTTAAACCCTTTTGAACCATCAAGGCCAATCTCACCAATATACCGAGTTTCCCCGATTAACTTATCAAACAGAGCCAGCTCATTTTTTCGTTGGTGAGCTAGCTGTGGGTGCAACCCTAAAGCTGTTCGGCAGTGTTTTATTCGTCGGGTTAGATTACAAGTACCTTCGAATGCAGAAGGTACTGTAGTAACCGATAAAACATAGGTCCCAGTATCAATTATGTCCTTTAGGATTACGTCATGATCGGGGTAAAGGTCGACATGACAATGCATATCCATCATTAGACTTTATTCGCCTTCAGAAACGTTTCAACTTCTTTCAATCCACGTTTAATTGTAGACTCCAGTTTTCTTCTCGTGGATTGATCACTAGGTAATGAACCACTTTGCCTAATCCAACTCTTATAATCTTTGGTTTTCTCAAGCCTGATTATTGCAGTCTGCACTGCGTGGAGATCATCCCTGGTATCTTTCTCTTTATGAACAAATTGTAAGTTCTGACTAACATATGGTGCGTCTTTCGTGAACCCTGCGTGATGAACCGAAGAGCGTCTTATTAAACAAGGAACGCAGTGGCCACATTGCATATGCTTGCGGTGCCAATGACTACAGGACACACTTAATGGTATTGCTTTAGCAATTGACGCTTGGTCAACACATTCCGCTAACATTTCACCCTTCGTTTTGAATTGGTATGGGTTGACGAATTTTACGTGGAAGCCAGCGTCTTTTAAGAGTTCTTCAACGCGGTTTAAAAAATAAGGGTGTGTAGTTCGCGTGCTGTGACTTCCGATTCTTCGTCTTGTAAGCGGGGGATTAATAGAAATATATCCATTCTCCGGCACAATAATTGTTGAAATACTGTCATCATCATTAGCGTTTCTTAGAGCCGATATACCCAGAACAGCCATAGCTAAAAAATTAAAACTTCTTCCACGCATCGTGACATCAGTTTTACCTTTAAGTCGTGGCATCAAACTAGGTGAAATGCTGTAAGAAAGCTCACCATACTTAGATTTTAGAAGTTTCTTAATACTCTCTTGTTTAACACCATCACCACGGTAAGCATGGCTTAGCAGCAACGGTTTATATTTGGATTGACCGTTTAGTATATCTATTGCACCAACCGCACTATCTAACCCACCAGAGAAAAGACAGACTGAATTTAACCCTTTAAGGCTATTCAGCCTTGCTTTGGATTTATTGCTAACAATAGGTTTTGGTATCTGAAGCGATGTTTTAGTGAACGTGAATTTCCACTGATCGCCAGTTAAGAAGTTCAAGATAGAACTCAAACGGTCCGATAACATATTCCATAATTTACCGTCAGTGACCGGGATATGAAGGTGCATTACCCTTGACCATGCATCAGCCGCATTGCTTCTACGCTCAAACGTCTCAGCAGCGGTAACCGCGCTGGCTATCGTTATCAAATCAATGGTATTTGCATCTACATTAATACCAAGTTCACGTACTCTTTTTAGTAAGCTACCAGAAGCCCTACTGTGCATAGAGCTATCATGTGGGTGTGTGTTAAAGAGCTGAACTGGGTGACAAGTCTCTGAGTACGCAGGGAGCTTAGAAGGGTCATTGTTAAAATAGAAATTAACCATTAAAAGTCTCCCATTCATCTACAGTCTGTGATATCGCGTCGATTTGTATCTTAGTGACATTTTCTTGCGATATATCCCCTCCATTGTCACTCGTCACTTTTTCCACTTTCGATTGAGTTATCACTTTTATTAGGTCCCTTAATTCTTCTTCCATGCTGTGGTGCTTGCTGGGGTGTTCAGCATGAAACCAAGCCTTACCCATACCATTCACTACATCTTGAAAAATAAGATCTGTTAAGTAGCAAGAGATAGCTTCTTGGACGACTTCATCCGTAAACATGGACTCATCAAATGTGTCTTCCTCTGGTAACACTTCCGCTAATGCGAAATCTAGTGCTAAACGTACAGAATCTGCATCGCCATTTTCAGGTGTTAAATGTTCGCTGATACGGTCGATAGCTTGATCGGTAGATAGTCCGTTAAGGTCTGAAAGCGAGAGAGTTTTATTGTTAACTCTAACGCTATCTCCCTGCATCATTCCTAATAAACCGGAACCCGCAGTGATCCCGCTTGCTAATCGGCGGCTTGTACCTGAGCCTCCGCCGGAGCTTTTTGCATACTTCTTAAGGGAGCCTCTTAAATTAGAGCTATTTCCACCTGGTTTTGCATAATCTCCGAATGATCTTCTTGCACCTGCTAGGCGGTTTGGTGATGGGATATTTGGGATTGGTCCCGGAATCTGTTCTTGTACCTGTCCGTTATCAACTTCCTGTGATGGTTCATTGCTTTCTGGTGCTTGTTGGTCACCTCCTTCATCTTGACCACTTCCGCCACCAGTTCCCACTTCAACAGCGTCGCCTTGCGCTGCCCATGGGGGCAAAAGTGGGCTCTTATTATTCGGTCCAGTATTTGATGCTGAAGTTCCCATTATTTAGTTCCCTCTAATTCTTTAATTATTGATGACAGCCACCTCTTCTTCGGCGCTTTCTTTGCTGCGGCTAAGAAAATTTCTCTACACCTTTCATCATGCTTAGCCAATTTCCATGCACCGTATATACCTGGAGTATCTCTTTGCCAGTCTTCAATTTGGCGCAAATGATCTATTAGACTATCCATTACTGGGACGTACTCTTCGGCTATAGTCATTTCTAATAAAGCATCACTAGCATTACTAACTTTTGTTTTCTGCTTTATTAGACCTTCAAGCAATGCTTGAGCAGCCCCAGATATGACTGAGTTAACAGCACCCATCGGAATGTTTTGTCTACTTAGATATGCTGCGGCAGTTAAATCAATACCTGTGAACTGAGGTTTTAATCGAGACCATTTCTCTAGAAAGAGTAATTCTTTCTTCCACTCATCTGGCAACTTATTTGCGTCAAATTCTTTATCTGAATTTTCTAGCTCGGCTATTAGGGCTGGCTCACCATTCTCAGTATCGATAAGTTCATACAGCCTTTTCGTTGCTTTGACACCCATACAGCGTTCAAAAATCACTAACTTAGTTATTGTTTTCTCATCGAGTTGCATACCTCTTCGATGGGCGGTCTTTTTCCTCATTCTAACTTGATTAAGCAACCGCTTAACGATTCTAGGATTACCGTTAATATTTGCCGACTCCGCCAGTATTGAGGCCATTTGCTCTGCAATCTTGAACTCATCCCTTAGTTCAGCGACATAATCGAGTCCACACTCTTTCAGCAGGTCATCTACAGAAATCTGCTCCTGCTTCCAGGAGAGCTTTAGTGATTCTTCTAGCCCTTGTCTTAAACGGTCAAACTCTTTTACAGGCATTTTTTTGTCTTGAGCAATTAGCATGAACAAATAAGCTCTAACCTCGGCGATACCCGGTTTTGGCACATGGACTGGTATCTGAATGAGCTTATCTAAGTAGTCGGTTTGATGACGAGCTGACGCTCCTTTATGAAAATGCGGAATTGCCAAACGGATCATGTCTGGGTCAGCCGCAACAACAAATGCCGTGTTCGGCATAAATAGGAACAGTCTAATTGCTTCTAGCGTGGATATTGTATTCTCAGGTAAACACCTGTCTAGGTTATCAACATAGACGATGACAGGCTTTTCAAAAGCCTCTAATAAAGATATGTACGACTTCCTGAACTCTCTAATCTCTTTTGGAGGTGAAAATTTTTTCTTAGGCTTTACAAGCCCTTTAGTTTTTTTGCCTACCTCACCAAGCTCTTTGGCATCTTTCTGAAGATCGTCAAGCTCTAAATTATCATCGCATTCTTCATCAATGGTATCACTCGCCCATCCGAAAAAGTTCTGAATTGCGCCAAATGTTGGCATTCCAGAAATAGCAGCGGTGCCTTCAGCCACAAGGCCCATCAACCTGACTTTGTCAATTCGTTTGGCAAAATCAAGTGCCTTAGCAAGTAGTTTTTCATCACCCGCAGCAGCTTCGACAAGTTGTGCAGCTATTGTTTCAAGTAGTGCAGCTTTTGCATCGTCATAGCCCTGAAATGTCCATGCATCGAAGTGAATCTGTATGTACTCTTGTTCTTCTTTTTCAAGAGCTTTAGCTGTCAACTCTAAAATTGTTGACTTACCAGCTCCCCAATCTCCAAATACCCCAACAGATATTGGCATTAACTCTTTTTCTGTTATGAGGTCCCTGATTGATTCTGCAACCTCATTAAAATTTAAGAAATCGATTTTAGATTCTTTATCTGACCACATTTGCTGTCCTTGCTGATTTTTATTATGCGTACTGACACTGGCATTGCTTACTCTGCCTCTGCACTCGCCTGAAACATTAGAGCAGAGTACACTATATGAACATGGGCATTAAACTGTTTTGGGCATCCATCACAAATTTAGACTGCCATGAATTCTCACTAAATTCATTACAATATTATTGCTTTTTAAAGAGTAATGTTTTTCATTTAATTCTAATTATTTTTGGTTTACTTACTTCTAGTAATCGAGCTTTGTCGTCGATATCCAGGAGGTTAAACATCGCCATCTGCTGCATGGTTTGTTCAGCGTATAGCCTATCTAGCTTTTCATTGGCCTCTTCAAGCGCTGAACGGTACTTCTCTTTCAGGGCCTTCTCTTTGGCTTTTTCTTCTCGTAGCCTTTCTAAGTCAGTTTTAACCGAGCGCTTCCTGATATCGCGCTTAGCAATAGCAAGCTTTTGCTCTTCAATAGCATCCATCACTTCAGGATAGCGATAAGCGGAACCAAGGCTTAAGCCAGCCTCTTCTTGAACTGACTTTACGTTAATTTTGTACTTACCGGAGAGGCGCTCAGGCTTCTTATCAAGCAAGCGCTGTAAAGCATCCAATAATTTTTTCCTGGTTACTTCAGGATTTCGAGTTTTGGTCATAAATCACACCGTTGAAGAAATTAGCCCGCAGCTCTCATTACCCTGTAATTGATATCGTTCAAAATCCAGCCCCATGTCTGCCATGATCTTTTCTGCGGCTTGTATACGTACCGTATGGAAAGCGACAATATCCGGTGACAACGCATTCTGAGTCTGCAAAGTTTCCAAAATCGTAACACTTTCCGCTCTGGCAGCCTGCGCATAGGCCGAGCTTTCGACGATTGACCAGTCACAATCCGAACATTCGGATAGCTCGATACCAATCCTCATACTGCACATACGATTGATACAGTACATACCAGGCGCCAATGCGTGAATATGCTTTCTGCCCGACTTAATCTCTTTCTCAAAGTATTCGGGCGAAATATCTCTTCCGGAGAGACTCTCTGAAAACATGTTTTTCCCTTGGCCACCCCCCAACTTGATACCATTCATAGCCTTTTGCGTAAGGGCGGAATATAGCCGACCTTGTTGCCTGGCTTTTTCTCTTTCCAAATCATGGTGCATCTTACTGAAAGAGCTGGCATTTCGAGCATAATACATGGTCATGGCTATTGAGTAATGGCTAAACTGTTGTTTCAGCTGAGGGTAATCCGCCAGTTGCATCCCAACCAGGTAGTATGCCAAAGACCGCCTGAGCTGATGTGGGGTAAGGTGCCATTCATCACCGATGTTGAATGTTTTTTCAGGATCGCTACGCCTGAGCATTTCAATGTCGTCTGAATTCAATTCAACAGAAAAACTTTGCACCTGATTGGAAAATAACTGGCTCAAGGAGCTAAGAACATTTCCTGCTCTGTGGACACTTCGAGGCTTTCTGAAGTGAGTGAAAGCATTCAACAGCCAACCTTTGCCTCCTTGGTTCTCAAGCCAAGTACGCACAGGCCTATTCAGTGCGTTCAGGAGGTCATATGCCAGGTGGCCATGGCGCGTCGTTACATACACATCATTTTGCCCTTGATAACCTGGTGTAATTTTCTGCTGTTTGGTATGAAAAAGATGGATGGGAATACCATCCAATTCAATCGTCTGTGCGCCAAACTCTGGGGTGATTTGTAGTAATTCATTACTTCGCATACCGCTAAGGCAAAGAACCAAATATCTACATTTACTATCAAGCAGCCTACAAATATCCTTCACTTCATGATGAGAGCCAAACCGTACATTCCCAATAGTTTTAGCGGGGAATGACTCATAGAAATCAGTTCTAATTTGTGGATTGCTTTTCTCCCATATGGCATCCCAGAGTTCGCTTTTTCCATAGTCGACTAATGGAACCTCATGCTTTTTTAGCTCAGAAATGAATTTAAAGTACTTTTTATCCGCATTATTAAATATTTGACCAACACCACATTGCCCGTGTCGTAGCTTCTGGATCATCCTGCTGGCCTGAGATGTTTCGTATTTTAAAGCTGCTAGAACAGCTTCCTCTAGCTGTTCTTTATATTTGTGCCAGTACTGTATTTCTTTGGTGAAAGCGTTTAATGTTGCGAGGTAAATTCTCAAAGGTATTACCGGGTGCTGCTCTTTCGCTGGTTGTTTTACATTAAGCTTTTTTAGCGTCAAGCGCTCCGATAAATTAACATTGAAAGGTAAAAAATCGGCTAAATTGTTGAGGCTGTTAATCACGCCAATATCAAGTTCTCGAGGAATAAAAGCACCTGTTTTAATGAGGCTCTTCAACGTTTCAATCGTCAGGCCTTCAAACGAGGATGTACCCGATTCGTGTAATGAATAAGCCAGTTTTTTCAAACAATCAATCTTGGAACGTACCGAATTGATGCGATAGGCATCACGTGAGTGGTATATATAAGCAAGTGCAACTGCTTTAAGTTCCTGGATAAGTCGAATGGGTACCGCACAATCTGGAAATCTAAAATTCACCAGCGTCAGTTCCGTCCCGACCTTGTGGGGCTCAAAGTCCCAAACATCATCGTCAAATAACGAAATAAACGTGCCGTCTAGTTCGAAGGATACGGCTTCCTGTCCTAAGTCTTTCCATAGTCCATGTTGCGCTAAATAACGCAATCGTTCCACAGATGCGTCAATTGTACTGGTGCTTGTTAATTGCGTACTTCCAATAATCATCTTAAATCCCTTTTACGCCAAGAGAAGATAGTTCCAGATTATCCCAGAGCATATGCCGACCTTCAGTATCAAGCCTAAACTGAGCCTGTTGGACGATATCGGGAGAAATGGTGCTAGAAATGACCTTTTTATAAAGCTCGACCGTCTTTCCCAAGTTTCTTGAAAAACGTTCCGGATAGTAAAGCCAACTCTCTTCCATGCATTCTAAAAAGGACAACAGCCGATATAGCGGCTCGACATCATTGACCAGCTTTGCGTGCTGGCATTTGATACAGCTTTCATAATCGAAGCATGTTTGACTGCCGGCAGATTTACTATTTTCAATCTGTTGCTTCTGCTGAAAACACGCGACCCCAACACCATTCATGCTTGCCTTGCTGCCTATCAACTCATCAAGCTTGATAACTGGGACACCCAATTCAGAGGCTAACTCGGCTTTCGATTGTTCCAGGGAAGCCCCTGTGCTCATTTTTTCAATAACAGCCAGCCCTTGAGACATGATCAGTTGATTGTCGTAGCTGTTACCTTCACTGTAATGTTTGAGCACTGTGCGGTATTGATTATTTAATATCTGTGAAACGTGCAATTCAGTTCTATTGGCCTTTCGCCTTGCAAGCTTTGCAGCGGTTTCTCTAAACCGGCTGGACGTCAAATTTACAAAAAACTGCCCGACATGAATCCCATAGTCGCCTAATTGCCCCAAGTTAGGCGCTAAACCTTCCCACTGGCCGGCCTCTTTTCCACGGCCCAAAGGCAATAGATAATGTATCTTTGATACGTTTTTACGCTGCCGAGTTACTGCATACGCGGCCAAACGTTCTAAGAACTTTTCATATTTAGTATCAATACTGAAGCTGCCCTGACTTCCATTTTCGTAGTGAAAATCAACTCTTAAGGTCCCATCCTCTAGGTTCTTTTTTAACGGCAGAATTATGTGCTTTAGATTCACGCCTTCTGAGCTATTTTTTGGGTGAGCAACAATGATGGCATGCAATATAGCAAAGCTAAGTGTCGTCACTCGTCTGTTGCAAAATCGACGTATAACCCTTTTGTTTTTTACAACCGTTCTGTTTACCAGCTTCACCTCATCGAATTCGATATAGCCTTTTGAGCTTGTCTCTATAAAGTGAGCATGGATACCAATTAGATATGGAATGGATTTGAATGCTCCGTCTGACATTAACAGAAGGCGGCCGGATAGCTGGGTATTAATAAGCAATGTCGAATTTAAAGCTCGCTGCTCACCATCTCTATCTAACCAATAAAGCAATTTGTCATTTGTCCCAGTGGTATATTTAAGGGATAAAGCCAATAGTGTTTCGATGAACTGTAAAGACTTCTTATGTACCTCCCCACCAACGAGCGACAACACTTCCTTGTTTGCTCTTCGTTTGAATGCGGTCAGTCTGTAATACTCAACATTTTTATCTTCTACCCAAGTAACCGGGTGGCACAAATCTAACAACTGGCTTGTATTAAACGCGGTAAAGTAACTGAGGAGGTGATACCCGCACGCCATAGCCTGGTTAAATGCGGTATCGACATTCATCATCGCGTCCTTGGCTCGCCCCTTTTTATTCTGAGCCTTTACTGGAACATCAAAAAACGCCTGTTTTATTTCAACGGGTATCACGCAGGGAGGCGATTCACTTAACAGTGGAATAGCTAACTGAAAAAAGTAAGAAGATAATCGGTTCAGGATTATTGGCAGTTCCCGCTCTGAATAGGCTTCATAGGATTGAGGCTTACCAGGCCGAAACCGTCGCAGCTGCTTCCCCCACTGAAAAGCATTTTCACCACACCAAGTTAAAGCTTGCTCAATTGTAGAAAATATATAACCTGCCGTTCGCTCTTTTAATCCCGTTTCTTGCCCTTCTGACATCTGCCATATAGGAGCGGAAGAGTTGCCAAGTAAAACAAGTTCCCATAGATGGCGGTGATATTGTCTCCAAGTGGTTTCAGAAAAAGGGTATAAGCTATTTTGGTCGCACCATACCAGATATTGTTTGAACTTTAGAAAACTGTTGTACAGTGTCGCATGGGCCGTTTGGCGATCTAGTTCCTGCTTAAAAGCATAGGCATATCTGGTGATTTGCTGTTGTCTATCCTGTTTTTTCTTTGTCGGATCACATAAATAATGCGCCAGTCCTTGGAGATCAACTGATGTGACGAAATTGTCGATTAGTAATTCATAGCTCCAGGTAGGAAAGGTTGTAACCGCACTATTTTCTGGTCGCCTTAACCGTGAACCGCTTAAACTACTTTTCGCCATCGGATCCACCGAACAACTGGAAAATGTCACTCATGTGATCCGCATGCTCCAGCATCAAGGCATTGGATTCGATGAACTCGACATACTTAAAAGTTGAAGTAAAACTGTTATGGCCCATCAGTTCTTGAAGTATTGAAGCAGCAGCTCGCAAGCTACCTTTTTCTTCCCAAAGCTTATGAAGCGTGTAGGTTGCATAAGTTGATCTCAAGTCATGAATGGCATAGTTAAAATCTCTGTACCGTCCAGAAATTACCTTTCGTATGTCTGAAAATGACTTCTCTATCGTATTGGAATTGAACGGTTTACCCTGGCGGCTAATAAATAGCTTTCGCTCGTCATTTTTGCCCTTTGCGGTATATTTTTGTCGGGAGGGTGACCATAAGTATTGATAGAGTTTAAACATCAGCGATGCCGGGAATTCGACATAACGCTGTTTACTGAACTTTGTTTTCACCCCATTTTTCGGCCCTATAGACACTGGAATTGCATATGAACTATCCGGATTAAAAACGACCGACTCAGGTATGGTGAGAACCTCTTGCAACCTCATTCCTGTGGCCAATCCGACCTCAAAGATTAGTGCCTTATCTTCTGGGATTTCTTTTATGTGCTCTAAAAATGCCGCAAGGTGCTCTTGAGTTAAAGGTGATAGTGTCCGAGTAACATGTTTCTTTTGTTCCCTGGGAAGCTTTTTCATTAAATTAGTCGTCTGTACACTAATCACCCGTTGGGAATGAGCCAGCATCCCAGACTGACGCAGAGACACGATTTCAAAATCAAACGGCTTGTTCCTTTCGGAAAACTCGATGAGGTTGTTCCGCCCAAGAAACTTGTAAAAGTTTACAATGACTCTTAAGTACGTCTTGGCTGTGGATATTGCAATATCATCCGACTGGATAGCGCTGACGAGGAAATCTGCGAACCTAAATGTTTGCTTGCGGCTTTTTGAATGGGGAAACTGCCAGTAGTTTAAGTTGTTCTGATGGAGAAACCTAAAATAAAGAAGCAGCGCTTTTGCATCCGTTGCAGTGCTTTTAGCCTGCTCTTCATCTTTCTTCCAGAAGAGATATAGGCATACGGGTTTGACAAGTGAACCATCTGGATCAACCAATACATGGACGGCAATCTCTTCTTGGTTTTCACGAGCAGCAAGCTTTAAGGTTTCTTCGCCAGTTTCTTTGTCTATGGATAGAGACAGTTCGGGATCTCTATAGACATTCACTTCACGGATACAAAAATCGTTATCAATCATGGTGACTGAAATTTCTCCTCATTTGACTTGCAGCAGTAGCATGCTAAGTCATATTAATTTGAAAATACAATCACCAAGGTTAAGAGGCTACTCCATCAACCCAAGGATACAAACTTTATTATGC
>Ga0189292_10506_pt1 | contig 11320 bp, 9 predicted proteins | sample UW1oraminimetaG_FD_130317 | JGI IMG/M metagenome (GOLD analysis project Ga0189292, IMG submission 130317) | Marine microbial communities from the Costa Rica Dome - UW179A-orange mini metaG | ecosystem: Environmental > Aquatic > Marine > Oceanic > Photic zone | place: Costa Rica: the Eastern Pacific... | reverse complement strand
ATGCGCCTTTTTCCTTTGCCAGATCGACGGACGCCAAATAGGCGGCGCGCGCCAAAGCATGAAGCCATTGTTCGGTTTGCTCGGCAGCCTCGGTCGAACCGTAGCGCAGCCCGACCATAAGCAGCGCGTCCGCCAGACCCGTGACCCCAAGACCAATTCGCCGCTTGGCTTGCGCCTCTTGCGCTTGTGCTTCGAGCGGGAACCTCGATGCGTCCACAACGTTATCCATCATCCGAACAGCGGTTCTGACCATTTCGGTCAGCTGCGCTTCGCACAGATGCGCTTTGCCAGCCTCAAACGGATGCGACACCAGCCTTGCAAGGTTGATTGAGCCCAGAAGGCATGCGCCATAGGGCGGCAAGGGCTGTTCGCCACAGGGGTTCGTCGCAGCGATTTCTTCGACGTAAGACAGGTTATTGGCCTTGTTGATGCGGTCGATGAAAATCACACCTGGCTCGGCATATTCATAGGTCGCCTTCATGATCTGGTTCCACAGATCACGCGCCTGAACCGTTTTAAAAACGCGTCCTTCGAAGATCAGGTCCCACGACCCGTCGGCTTTGACCGCATCCATGAACGGGTCAGTCACCAGAACGCTGACATTGAACATGCGCAAGCGGGCTGGATCAGATTTGGCAGCAATGAAATCTTCGATGTCTGGGTGGTCACAGCGCATGGTGGCCATCATTGCGCCACGCCGTGAACCCGCAGACATAATTGTGCGACACATCGCGTCCCAGACATCCATGAACGAAAGCGGACCAGATGCATCAGCCGCCACACCTTTGACGCCTGCGCCCTTTGGGCGGATGGTCGAGAAATCGTAACCGATCCCGCCGCCTTGCTGCATGGTAAGTGCGGCTTCTTTCAGCATCTCAAAAATGCCGCCCATGCTATCGGGGATCGTTCCCATGACGAAGCAATTGAACAGCGTCACCGAGCGTTCAGTGCCCGCTCCAGCGATAATGCGTCCAGCGGGCAGGTATTTGAAATCCTCTAGCGCGGCAAAAAACTTGTCTTCCCACTTTGCAGGATCACTTTCAACAGAAGCAAGGGCGCGCGCGATACGACGCCAGGTATCCTCGACAGACGTGTCGATCGGCGTGCCGTCAGCTTCCTTAAATCGATATTTCATGTCCCAGATTTGCTGAGCAATGGGGGCAGCAAAACGGCTCATGTTCGGGCTCCTGTCATTGGGATCTGTCGTTGAGCTTGGTGCAGAATCAGATAGAGTGGCACAACGCGTGGGGTAGCACTGTGGATAACTTCATACATCTTGTAAAGCTTTCCGTGGGATCGGAAACGGTCGATGACCTGCTGGAATGGCAGGCCACGCGCCGGGCACAAACAGATGATGGCTTACCCCGGCATGTGACGCGTATGTGGCCCAGACGTGAGGCCGACATCCTGAATGGCGGTTCCATATATTGGGTGATCAAAGGCGAAATTCAGTTGCGTCAGCGCATACTCAGGCTCGATGAAGTTATTGGCGATGATGGCATTCGGCGGTGCGCGATCGTGCTCGACCCTGACGCGAAACGCACCGAAACCGCCTTGCGACGTCCGTTTCAAGGCTGGCGGTATTTGAAGCCTGAAGATGCGCCGCGAGATTTATCTGTGGGACGTGCGCATGAAGCGCCCATTCCAGTAGAACTGAGCCGCGCTCTGGCCGAGATCGGCGTGCGTTAATTTGCGCTTATTGCGTCACTAAGATCGAGATCCATTTTCGCAGAGAGTTTCGCCAAGATCGCCTGCGTATCTGCGTCCCAGTTTGCATGCCGGCTACCAAAAAGCGTGGCTTGCGAGCGCAGGATAGGCTCCTCGCCAAGCAGCTTGAGATGATTTGCCCGCAGAGTTTCACCGGTAGATGTGATGTCCGCAACGGCTTCAGCGGTCAGGTTTGCCACGGTGCCTTCCGTCGCACCCTGGCTGTCGACGAGCTGGTAATCAGCAACGCCGTTATCACGCAGATGGGCGTGCACCAGCCGATGGTACTTGGTTGCGATGCGCAAGCGGAACCCGTGCTCGATACGAAAGCGGGCAGCCGCAGCATCAAGATCATCAAGCGTTTCGACATCAATCCAGCATTTGGGCACTGCGATGATCAGATCGGCTTTTCCAAAGCCTAGTGGAACAAGCTCGGCAACTTGCCGCTCCCAGACCGGTATCTTTTCGTGCACCAGATCGGTTCCTGTAACACCGAGATGGATACGTCCCGCTGCAAGCTCACGCGGAATTTCACCAGCAGAGAGCAGAACCAGTGACACCCCTTCAACACCATCTACAGCGCCTGCGTATTCTCGTTCCGTCCCAGTGCGGCGCAAGCCAACGCCCCGTGAGCCAAACCAGTCGAACGTTTTGTCCATCAGACGACCTTTGGAAGGAACACCAAGCTTGAGCATCATGCGTCCCCCTTTGCATCGACAACGACACCAGGACGGATCACAGCGCCGACAGCAGGGATTTCGCGCCCCTGCCCCAGAACGCGGGTCAACGCATCATAGCGTCCGCCTGTGGCAACAGGCGGCAGATCAGTGTGGCCTTCAACATAAAAGCCGAAGACGAAGCCATCATAGTATTCCATAGCGCTGCGACCATAGCTCGCCTCAAACGGCAGAGCATCAGGTGACACCCCAGCAGCATCAAGCGCATCAAGGCGCGCGGCGAACAGATCAAGCGCACCCTCAATTTGGGGCATGTTCACGGCGAATTCGCGCAAGTTGGTCAACGCGTCGGTCGCCATCGCTTTAAGTCCAAGGATATCATCAAGTACCTTAGCCTGCTCGGCGGGTATAGGTGCGGTGTAGGCATCCTCACGCAGCGCACCCACCCGTTCAGCAACTTCAGCGATGGAACGCCGCCCGATTGCAGGGCCAGCTTTTTCAATAGCCGCATAGACGTGCGCAGGATCCATGCCGGCAAGGAAACTGCGGTGCGTGGGTGCCGGCAATGCACCACGATACCGATCCAGAAGCGCACGGAACCGCTTGGGCCGCCAGACATGCCGCAGAAGTGCTGCCTTACGGCGGTCCGTCGTTTCTAACCCTGAAATGGCAGCCCGCAGAATGCCGATATCGCCAGTGATCGGGTTGCAGGGCAGATCCCCAAGACCGTCCTTGACCAGAGCAAACACCTCAGCTTCGGCCTGCACAGGGCGCTCACGATCAAAAATCTCAATACCGACCTGCGCGTACTCACGGGGACGGTCACTGCCCGCTTCCTGTTTGCGGAATACGTCACCTTCATAGGTGTAGCGCGCTGGCTCCGCTCCCTCGGCCATGTGCATCTGAACGATGGGCACCGTGAAATCGGGCCGCAGCATCATTTCGCCCAGAATCGGGTCCCGGGTGACGTAGGCACGCGCGCGCAGATCTTCCCCATATAGGTCAAGCAGGGTTTCGGCCGGCAAAAGCACAGGCGCTTCAACAGCCTGCGCACCGTGGTCCTTGAACAGCGCAAACAGGCGCTGCGCTTCTTGCCGAACCGGGGTGGGCATCAGGTGCGCGCCAACATCTTGCGGACCTCAGATACGAGATCAGTGCGCGGCACCTCAATCTGTTGCGGATTGTCTTTCCACTCCTCAGCGCTGGCCGTCTCGGCCAGCTTCGCCCCCAAGATCAGGTCTTTGAGCTGGATCACACCGCGGTCCGCCTCTTCCGAGCCCTGAATGACGGCGATGGGGCTCTCGCGTTTGTCCGCGTATTTGAGCTGATTGCCGAAATTCTTAGGATTGCCCAAATAAACCTCCGCGCGGAGGCCTGCCTGGCGGAGTTCGGCCACCATCGTTTGGTAATCTGCCATGCGCGCCTTATCCATGACCGTCACGATAATGGGACCTTGTTGCGCGGCGGTGGTTTGTCCTTTGGAACGAAGTGCGGCAAGCAAGCGATCAACACCGATCGAGACACCAGTTGCGGGTACCTGCTGGCCGGTAAAGCGTTTGACCAGATCATCATACCGCCCGCCGCCTGCAACGGAGCCGAATTGTACCGTCTGGCCCTTCTCGTTCTGAACATCAAAGGTAAGCTCAGCCTCATAAACAGGGCCAGTATAATAGCCGAGACCGCGCACGACGGAGGGATCGATGACAATGCGATCCGGGCCATAGCCTTGTGCGGCGAGCAGATCGGCGATTTGCTGAAGCTCGGCCACGCCCTCGGCACCAATTTGTGATCCTTCCACAAGCTCGGCAAGACGCGCACAAGTCTCGGCGCCGGTTGGTCGTAGCGCATCCATGAAACCCATGACGATTTCAGCTTTCTCGGCAGCCATTCCAGCGCCTTTGGTGAAGTCGCCACTTTCGTCTTTACGCCCCTCACCTAACAAGGCGCGCACGCCGTCTGGTCCGAGACGATCCAGCTTATCGATGGCACGCAGCACGATCCCGCGCGCGGCCTCGTTCTCGTCGCCCGACAGGCCTGCCACTTCCAGCACCCCGTTCAATACTTTGCGGTTGTTGATCCGCACGATGTAGTCGCCGCGCGCAATCCCGACGGCTTCGAGAACGTCTGACAGCATCGCACAAATTTCAGCGTCTGCTGCAACGCTTGGCGCACCCACGGTGTCAGCGTCGCATTGATAAAACTGTCTGAACCGCCCCGGGCCAGGCTTTTCATTGCGCCAGACAGGACCCATCGCATACCGTCGATAAGGCGCGGGCAGATCATTGCGGTACTGTGCAGCGACGCGTGCGAGGGGCGCTGTCAGATCATAGCGCAGCGCAAGCCAGTCTTTTTCATCTTCTTGCCAAGCAAACACACCTTCGTTCGGACGATCTACATCCGGAAGGAACTTGCCCAGCGCCTCGACCGTCTCGACCGCAGAGGTTTCAAGCGCATCAAAACCATAGAGTTCATAGACCTCGGCAATCTTATCGAGCATGGCCTTGCGTTCGGTCACTTCCGCGCCGAAATAGTCGCGAAAGCCTTTGGGCGTTTCGGCCTTTGGACGAGGCTGCTTTTTGACTTTGGCCATGATTGGGTCTCCGCTTACGGGGCGCGGGATACGCGATGGTGAGATGGCTCGCAAGGGAAGGTACGGCTTGATGCAGTTAATGGAAGAAAAGATAGCACATCTTGAGCGCATCTTAGACGATCTGTCCGGCGTTGTTGCAGATCAGGCTGATGAGATCGCGATACTCACCCGGCAGGTTGCATTGTTGATGCAACGCGAGCGTGAACGCGTTGCAGATGGCGGCGGCGGCGTGATCCTTGGGGATGAGCGCCCACCACATTACTGAGGCAAAATCTCGATCTGCACCTTCGCAGGGCAAACTTATTGCAGGCTCCACAAAGCGCCTGTCATAAAGTTAAGGCACTCAGACCTCTTCGACGGTCAAAACGCCGGGCACTGCTTTAAGCGCACTTTTGAATTGCGGACTCACGGGCAGATTCTGGCCAAGGCTGACATCAACCTCGCCTCCGATGTCCTCGGCCATTAGGCGCAGCTCTATAGGACCGCGACCAGTCGCCTTTTCCCGACTCATACGTTCAAGCAATGAAGCCACGTTGGTTACTGCACCAGGATCTTCGACGTAAATCCTTAGCCCCAAGGAGCTTCCAGGTTGAGCAACCGCGCTGTCGATGGGTTGCGCCCCGCGCACCAGCATCTTCAGCTGATCAGCTTCCAATTCGGCCTGCACCGTTAGAAGAACCCGTTTCCCGGGTTCTAGGTGCTCTCGGTTTTGCTCCAGCGCTTCAGAGAAGACCGTCACCTCATAAAGCCCTGTGGGATCTGACGCTTGTACAAAAGCAAAGCGGTTGCCGCGCGCAGATTTGCGCTCCTGCTTGCCAGAAACGGTCCCTGCGATGCGCGCCACATGAGGACCGCGTTCCGCTTTTGCAGTGACCTCGGCCAAGGTCATAACGCCCTGGCGTTTAAGAGGTGCCATATAATCGTCGAGCGGGTGCCCCGAAAGATAGAAACCAATGGCTGCATGTTCCTCTGTAAGACGCTCCATCGGCAGCCAATCTTCGACAGGCATGAGGCGGGGTTCGGGCAAATCTTCGCCCGCCTCCCCGAAAAGCGAAACCTGATTGGACGCGCGCTGCTCAAAAATTGCACCAGAATATGCGGTTAACGCATCAAGACCGTCCAGCACACGGCGGCGATTGGGATCGAGTTGATCGAACCCGCCTGCCCGCGCAAGGTTTTCGAGGGGCCGTTTACCAACGCGCTTCAGATCCACGCGACGCGCCAGATCGAAAAGCGTGGCGAAAGGACCGCCTTCGTGTCGCGCTTCGGTGATCAGTTTCATCGCCTCCACACCGACGTTCTTCAACGCACCCAGCGCGTAGAGGATCTTGCCATCTTTGACGTCGAACATCGCCTCAGATCGGTTCACACATGGCGGAATGATCTCGATATCAAGCGTGCGGCGCACCTCTTCGGCGTAGACCGCAAGCTTGTCTGTCAGGTGCAGATCGCAATTCATCACACCGGCCATGAACTCAACCGGATGGTTCGCCTTTAACCAGGCTGTCTGGTAGCTAACCACGGCATAAGCGGCGGCATGCGATTTGTTGAACCCATAGTTCGCAAACTTGTCGAGAAGGTGCCACACCTCCAGCGCCTTCTTCTCGTTGACGCCATTTTCGGCCGATCCCTTGAGAAATTTAGGCCGCTCGGCGTCCATCGCCTCCTGGATCTTTTTACCCATGGCGCGACGCAGCAGGTCCGCACCACCAAGGCTATAGCCAGCCATTTCCTGCGCGATCTGCATCACCTGTTCTTGGTAGACGATGATGCCCTGCGTCTCGTCAAGAATATGGTCAATCGAAGGGTGCAGTTTCTCGCGGTCCGAAAGGCCGTTCTTGACCTCACAATACTTTGGGATGTTCTCCATCGGACCGGGACGATAGAGCGCCACAAGCGCGATGATATCCTCGATGCACGTTGGCTTCATGCGCCGCAGCGCGTCCATCATGCCCGAGCTTTCCACCTGAAACACCGCGACTGTCTTGGCAGAAGCGTAGAGCTTGTAGCTGGCCTCATCATCAAGTGGGATCGCATTGATGTCGTTCTCAGTGCCCGATTTCGGCTCATAGAGTTGCGTGCCATCAGCGGCGACATGCAGAGGGCGCCCAGATTTCAGAATCAATTCGACCGCGTTCTGGATTACGGTCAGGGTCTTCAACCCGAGGAAGTCGAACTTCACCAAGCCCGCCTGTTCCACCCATTTCATATTGAACTGGGTTGCAGGCATATCCGAACGCGGATCTTGATAAAGCGGCACAAGCGCATCAAGCGGACGATCCCCGATTACGACACCCGCTGCGTGGGTCGATGCGTTGCGCAGAAGTCCCTCGACTTGCATGCCGTATTTCAGAAGGCGGTCGACAACCTCCTCCCGGCGGGCCTCTTCGGCAAGACGCGGTTCGTCTTTCAACGCTTTTTCGATACTGACAGGTTTAACACCTTCAACCGGGATCATCTTCGAAAGTCGATCAACCTGCCCGTAAGGCATTTGCAAAACGCGGCCCACGTCACGCACGGCAGCCTTGGACAGAAGCGCACCGAAGGTGATGATCTGGCCGACCTTGTCGCGCCCATATTTTTCCTGAACGTAGCGGATGACTTCTTCGCGACGGTCCATGCAAAAATCGATGTCGAAGTCAGGCATCGAGACCCGCTCCGGGTTAAGAAAGCGTTCGAATAGAAGCGCATACCGCAGGGGATCGAGATCGGTAATTGTCAGCGCATAGGCCACAAGGCTGCCGGCGCCCGATCCGCGACCAGGACCCACAGGAATATCATGATCCTTGGCCCATTTAATAAAGTCAGCAACGATCAGAAAATATCCCGGAAAGCCCATGCCCTCGATAATGTCGAGCTCGAAAGCGAGACGTTCCTGATATTCCTCCAGGGTCGCCGCATGCGGGATCACAGCCAACCGCGCCTGCAAACCCTCATTGGCCTGACGGCGCAGCTCCTGCACCTCGTCATCGGCAAACTTTGGCAGGATGGGATCACGCTTGTAGGCTTTGAAGGCACAACGCTTGGCTATCTCGACAGTGTTTTCTAAAGCCTCGGGCAAATCCGCAAACAGCGTCGCCATTTCTTCAGGCGATTTGAAATAATGCTGATCGGTCAAACGTCGGCGATCAGCTTGCTGGTCAACATAGGCGCCTTGGGCAATGCAAAGAAGCGCATCATGCGCCTCAAACATCTCGGATTTTGGAAAATAGACGTCGTTTGTAGCCACAAGCGGTAAATCGAGCGCGTAAGCAAGTTCGATCAGACCGCGTTCGGTTGCAATCTCTGCCTCTGGAAATCCACCCGCTTCTGGATGGCGCTGCAGCTCGACGTAAAGACGGTCTGAAAACGCCTCCGAGAATGATTTCAACAACGCCTCGGCGCGGTCAACATGCCCCGCCCGGATGTGTCGCGCGACCGGACCGTCAGGTCCGCCAGAGAGACAAATCAGACCGTCTGCATGGGATGTCAGTTGATCGAGTGTTACCTCAGGTTGGGCACCATCCTTATCCACATAGAGATACGTATTGAGCTTAAGCAGGTTCTCATACCCGGCCTCAGATTGCGCCAAAAGAACAACCGGTGCAGGGGATTTGCCAAATTGGAGATCTACCTGGCACCCGATGATGGGTTGAACTCCGGCCTTCGCCGCACCCTCGGAAAACTCCAACGCGGCAAACATGTTGTTGCTGTCAGTCAAAGCGACCGCTGGCATGTCCATGCCAGCGGCAAGCCCTGGTAATTTCTTCACGCGCATGGCGCCTTCAAGAAGCGAGTATTCGGAATGGACGCGCAGGTGAATGAATCGGGGGGAACTGCTCATAGGTCCCACCATATGTGGGGGCTGATCCGGGGTGAAGAGCAGAACTGACTATTGAGCGCGCTCTAATAAATTTCCTGAAACGGCATTAGAGGCGCTTTCCACAAAAAGGTTCAGGCGCCGTAAGCAGTTTTGCGAGCGATATCTTTGAGGTCACCGCGACCCAAGCCGATATCGTTCAGTTCGCGATCGGACAAAGAATTCAATTCATTAAGCGTTCGGCTGAAGACTTTGTAGCGCGCGAAAGCGGCATCTAGCTCGGCAATATACGAAGCGAGGCGTGAAAAAATTGAAAAGCGGGCGACAGCATTAGTATCGATAGCGGACATGGAACTTACTCCAGAAGATAAAGGGGTTGTGAATGACTTCTGAACTCGCATTTATGCCAATGCTGCGCCTGCACAATCCCGATAATGGTCAAAGCTGCATTGCAGAAATTGCATGCCCCTTGCCAACTGTGGTGGGGCTTGATTAGCATTGTGTAAGGGCCGCCTCGCGTTCTACGCCGCATCGAGCGTGAGGTCTGAATGGCGATTGGTACCGCGGCGGACACATCCTCATGAAAACGACGTTTCTTCTGAACGGAGAGACTGTGACAGTGGACAGCGCGCCTATGGAAACGCTGTTGGATTGGCTGCGCGAAGAGCGTGGCCTGACCGGCACAAAAGAGGGATGCAATGAAGGCGACTGCGGCGCTTGTACAGTAATGGTACGCGACCCTAACGGGGCGCGCGCATTGAACGCCTGTATCCTGTTTTTGCCCCAGCTTGAGGGTAAGTCGGTGGTCACCGTCGAAGGGCTGGCCGCACCAGATGGCACCCCCCACCCTGTTCAAGATGCCATGGTGGCGCATCACGGCTCCCAATGTGGTTTCTGCACACCTGGTTTCGCGGTGTCGATGGCAACCGCCCACCTGAACGGTGCCACGGACCATGATGATCAACTCGCCGGGAACCTGTGCAGATGCACCGGCTACGCACCGATCATCCGTGCAGCAGAAGCTGTTGAGGGCGAACCAATACCCGCGCATCTCATGGTGCCCGTCGATCAGCCACAAGACGGACCGGGTGACGACTTGTTTCCCGATGCGGTAAGGCCGCGCAACGCAGACCAACTGGCCGCTTGGTATGACGCCAACCCGGAGGCGACGCTGGTGGCGGGAGCCACCGATGTCGGGCTTTGGGTAACCAAACAATTACGCGACTTGGCACCCGTAGCGTTTTTAAACCGATGCGACGATCTCAAGAGCATTGAGATCAGGTCCAACGACGTGCACATTGGCGCTATGGCATCCCTGAGTGAGGTATTGGAGGCCATCAAACCGCTGCACCCGGATTTTGCTGAAATGCTGCGGCGCTATGGCTCTGCCCAGGTGCGGAACGCAGCAACGGTAGGCGGGAATATCGCAAATGGATCGCCCATTGGTGACAGCCCACCTGCGCTGATTGCGCTGGGGGCAGTGTTACATTTGCGCAAAGGAAATGAACGTCGCTCTCTGCCACTGGAAGCGTTTTTCATTGAGTATGGAAGTCAAGATCGGGCGCCGGGCGAGTTCGTTGAGGCCGTGAGTTTCCCGCGACAGCCAGATCGATTGAAATGCTACAAACTGTCGAAGCGCTTTGATCAAGACATCTCTGCCGTCTGCGGATGTTTCAACATTACGATTGAAGGCAATGTCGTAGCGACGGCCCGGATCGCATTTGGAGGGATGGCAGGAACACCAAAGCGTGCAAGTAGCGTCGAAGCAGCACTAATCGGAAAAGCTTGGTCTGAAGAAACAGTTCGGCACGCAATGGGCGCCTTCAAAGAAGACTACACACCACTGTCGGACATGCGCGCTTCCGCTAATTACCGTTTGGTGAGCGCAGAAAACATGCTGCTGAGGTACTACCTTGAAGATCAGGGGACCCCAACGCGGTTGTTGGAGGTCCGGGCATGAATGTTTACAAGCCAAAACCTCACGACGCGGCACCCCTGCATGTTGCGGGGTCCGCGCGCTACGTAGACGACATACCCCTCCCAGCGAACACAGTGCATCTGGCCTTTGGCTTAAGCGAGATCGCACATGGGATCATCACGGAGATGGACCTTGAAGCAGTACGCGCCGCACCCGGCGTGATTGAGGTGCTCACGTGGAAGGACCTGCCTGGACATAACGACGTCTCGCCATATCCGCTGTTCCGAGAGCCAATGCTCTGCGAGGGCGAGGTCAATTGGCTCGGCATGCCAGTCTTTTTGGTTATCGCAGAGAGCCATCTCGCCGCACGAAAAGCTGCGCGCTTGGGCAATATTACATATGAAGAAAAGCCTGCGCTTTTAACCCTTGATGATGCGATTGCTGCGGATGCCCGTTTCGAGGAAGGTCCGCGCGTCTACGGACAAGGGGATGTGGACACCGCTTTGGCGCAGGCAGAAAATACGCTGGATGGGGTTTTTGAGATTGGTGGGCAAGAGCACTTCTATCTGGAAGGGATGGCCGCGCTTGCACAACCTCAAGAAGGCGGTGACGTCGTCATCCAATGCTCT
>Ga0189292_10505_pt1 | contig 11333 bp, 9 predicted proteins | sample UW1oraminimetaG_FD_130317 | JGI IMG/M metagenome (GOLD analysis project Ga0189292, IMG submission 130317) | Marine microbial communities from the Costa Rica Dome - UW179A-orange mini metaG | ecosystem: Environmental > Aquatic > Marine > Oceanic > Photic zone | place: Costa Rica: the Eastern Pacific... | reverse complement strand
TTTCAGCACATGCGCCATATACGCTTTGTCAGCATCATCCTCGCGCACAGCTGCATAAAGCCGCTTGGTCTTGCCAGTCGCTGTCAGCGGCTTTGTTACGTAATCGGCGTTTGAGCGCACCTCGCGCAGCACCCAGTCAGGCAGAACCGCAACCCCGCGATTGGCCGCCACAAGCATCAGGATCACCGCAGTCAGTTCGACCTGTCGGATTGCCCGGGGTTCAACCTTTGCAGGGGTCAACAACTCGGTGAAAGCATCAAGGCGCGACCGATCCACCGGATAAGTCAGCAAAACCTGGTCGCGCAAATCTTCCGCTTCAATAAATTCCCGTTTGGCCAGAGGGTTGTTCGCTGCTGCCAGAAAGACCGGCTCATAGTCAAAAAGCGGAATGAATATGACGCCCGGGATCTCCTCAGGGTCTGAAGACACGACCAGATCGACCTCTTCGCGTACCAAAGCAGGCAGGGCCTCGAAGGAAAGGCCCGGGCGAATGTCCACATCCACATCCCCCCAATTGTGACGAAACGCCTCCAAGACAGGAAACAGCCATTCAAAACACGCGTGGCATTCGATGGCGATGTGCAACCGGCCCGTCTTGCCAGCCCGCAGCCCGTTGAATTCCTCTTCCAGTGCCGAGACCTGCGGCAGCACTTGTTCAGCCAGCCGCAAAAGCCGCTTGCCTGCCGCCGACAGCTTCAACGGTTTCGAGCGGCGTACGAACAATTCCACGCCCGCCTGCTCCTCCAAGCCCTTGATCTGATGGCTCAATGCGCTTTGCGTGATGTTCAACGTATCCGCCGCGCGTCCAAGCCCCCCAGTGTCGTGGATGGCCTTGATGGTACGGAGGTGACGAAACTCAAGATGCATCTTCATGAGTGAGGCTCATATACAATGTGAAAGACTTGAATTTGTTTCATAGCGGGATGTTTGGGATAAGCCAATGCGACAGATAAAGGACCGATTCCGCCATGAGTGCTGCACCTCGTATTTCATTCGAGTTTTTCCCACCAAAATCGCTGACGGCGTCGTTCAAACTGTGGGACACGGTGCAAACTCTCGCACCTTTGGCACCTGAATTCGTATCGGTGACGTATGGCGCCGGCGGCACAACGCGAAAGCTGACGCATGAGGCTGTGACCACGATCGGCAAGCAGTTCAACATGCGCGTTGCAGCCCACCTGACCTGTGTCGATGCCACACGAAACGAGACTCTCAAGATTGCCGAATCCTATGCCGAGGCTGGTGTCACAGACATCGTGGCCTTGCGCGGCGATCCCCCCGCTGGCGCATCAACCTTCTCCGCTCACCCCGATGGATTTGCCAGCTCGGTAGAATTGATCGAAGCGCTGGCGAAGACCGGAAAGTTCACGCTGCGCGTTGGGGCTTATCCGGATCGCCATCCTGAAGCCAGCAGTGCGGCTGCAGACGTTGAACATCTTAAACGCAAAATAGATGCCGGGGCGACTGCTGCGATCACCCAGTTCTTCTTCGAGGCTGATACGTTCTTCCGTTTCCGCGACCTGTGCGCAAAGGCCGGGATCGACGCTCCAATTATCCCGGGCATTTTGCCTATTGAGGATTTCGCCAAGACCCGGAATTTCGCCAAACGCTGTGGCACAGTCATCCCCAGCTGGCTGGAAGAGACCTTCGCCAAGGCTGATCGTGATAAGCGGACTGACCTGCTTTCAACGGCGATCTGTACTGAATTATGCACCGATTTGATCGAAGGCGGCGTGGAAGATCTGCACTTCTACACGCTCAACACGCCCGAGCTGACCCGAGATGTGTGTGCCGCGTTGGGGATCGCCCCCCGCGTGGCATTGGCTGAGGTCGCGTAAAAGGACCGCAGCCATCTCTCCCCCTGGGCCTTGCTACTGCGGGGCCTTTTTTTTGTGAGCAGGTGGCAGCTCTGCGCGTCCATTTTGTCGGTTTTCTGACATCAGCTTTGTCAAAACTCCCTCACACTGTAACAAATCCAGGGGGGAAATGATGGCGGACAGTCCAAACAGAAAGGCGCTTGTGACCGGTGCGGCCGGAGGCATCGGGCGTGCGATTGTTAAGGCCCTGCACGCAGAGGGTGTGATCGTCACCGGGGTCGACCTGCAGGAAGCAGACGCTGATTTCTCAATCACTGGCGATCTGCGCGATCCAGCCTTTTGCGACGCGTTGCCCACCCAGGCCACAAGGCTGATGGGCGGGCTCGATATCATCGTGAACAACGCTGGCATCATCACGCGGGGAAAAATCACTGAAACATCCGACAATGACTATGCGCGCACCATGGCCATAAATGTTGAGGCGCCCTTCCGAATTTGCCGCGCTGCAATCCCGATCCTGCGCGAGGCCGGTGGTGGCGCCATCGTGAATATCGCGTCCTGCTGGGGCATACATCCGGGTCCGAACCATCCGCTTTACGTGATGTCGAAGGCCGCCCTTGCGTCGCTGACCCAAAGCCTTGCGATAGATCATGCGCCTGACCAGATCCGGGTGAATGCGGTTTGCCCAAATGAAGTTAACACCCCCATGATCCGCACGGGCTTCGCGATGCGCGGGCTTGATCCCGAAAAAGGGATCGAGGAACTCAATTCTTCGGTCCCGCTGGGTCGGATCGCGGAACCTGAAGACATTGCCGATATTGTGGTCTTCTTAGCCTCCGACAAAGCAAGGTATCTGTGCGGGGCGTTGATTGAAGCCAATGGCGCAAAGGCGGTTCATTGACCGATATGAAAAATAAGGTCGCACTGGTCACAGGCGGGCGCAGCGGGATCGGCGCAGCTATTTCCTCCGCGCTGAGTAAAGCTGGCGCGGAGGTGATCACTGCGCAGCGCGGGCCTGATCCCGTTCATGAATGTCTCGAGGCAGACTTTTTGGACCCGACGATACCTGCACAGGTGATCAAAGAGGTTCGGTCGAGCAAAGGACGGCTGGACTTCGTGGTCAACAACGCCGGGCTGATGCGTGAGGGCACGATCCTTGAGACGTCTGAAACAGACTGGGCGGAAACCCTGCATCTGAATCTGACCGCACCCTTTCTGTTGCTGAAAGCCGCCTTACCGGCGCTGATCGAAACGCGCGGAGCGGTCGTGAATATCGGCTCTATCGAAGGGCTGGGATCAAATCCGCGTCATCCCGCCTATTGCGCCTCCAAAGGTGGGTTGCATGCCCTGACCCGGGCAATCGCAGTCGATCACGGACCTGACGGCGTGCGTTGCAACGCGATTGCACCGGGGTGGATCGATACCGACCTGAACACAGCCTTCATCGAAAGCCTCGGCGATCCGAATGAGTTCCGCACAGCTCTCGGTAAGATCCATCCCTTGGGTCGGACAGGCAGACCTGACGAAATCGCAGCACTTGCGCTCTGGCTCCTGTCGGATGCAGCGAGCTTCGTCACGGGTCAGGTCTGGACCGTGGATGGCGGGCGCATGAGCAAGCTGAGCCTGCCCTAGATGCACTCCTGCGGACCATCCTCCTGCGCTTCCTGCATCCCATCGAGCACAAGGACAAAGCGGGTCTGGCCCGTGCCTTCAACCGGCGGCGAGCGATGCAAAAGCACATCTTCTTGCGCGCCCACGACAGGCCAGAGCGATCCGCGCATGACATAGACCGATCCGGTGGGCACAGCCCCAATGACCTCCGGAACCTGCCCCCGCTTTGCCCGCCCAAACTCGGTCCCTGGACCGCGATAGGTACAGATCATCCGCGCCGTAAGCTGGTCGACATGAAAGAGGCGACAGGCGTTCGTATCAACCACTTCCATCCGCACCCGCACATAAGGCGACGCCATCAAATCTGCGAACATATCCGCAAGTGCGGCGATATCGTCGATCAGGCAGTCTCGCTCAGGTCCCGCGGGTGTGCCTGTGGCATCAAAGAGTTCAGTCAAAGTCGTACGCACTGCCAACGGTGGCACCACAATCCGCGCGCGCGGCCAATGCGCCGGAGACAGATCATCAAGCCAAGCCTGTATTTCAGGCAGGGGCTCGCGCTGCCAAGCAACCCCGGCACAGGCCGCATGGTGCAGCTGGCCGAGACCTTCTGGCGCGTCGGTGATGGCGAGACCTTGAACAGGGGTCAAGGTCTTGCATGGTGCCTCTTGAAAAGCACCGTCCATCACGCCGCCTCGTTGGCGCGACGCCACGCCGGGAACGGGTCAACCAGATCCAACAGCGTCTCCTGTCCTGGCACCGTCTCGGTCTCAAGAAGACACGCATCAAGCCGCGCCTTCAGGATCGGCCAATCGATACCTGCACCAATGAATACAAGTTCTTGGCGTCGGTCGCCCCACGGCTCCACCCAATGCTCTGCCATGTAGGCACGCGCACTTTCATGATCCGGCCACCGCTCCTGCGGAACAGAAGCCCACCACGTGCCAAGCGGTTTGACCGAAGAAAGCGCGCCAGCAAGGGAAAACTCCGCCACCCATCCGGGCCGCGTTGCCAACCAGAAATGCCCTTTGGCCCGGATCACACCCGGCAACTCGGCATTCAGAAGATCGTGAATCTTTTGCGGATCAAACGGGCGACGGGCACGGTAGACATAACTCGCCACGCCATATTCTTCGGTCTCAGGCACATGATCCTCAAAGCCGTAAAGCTCTTTGGCCCACATCGGGTGCTCATGGGCTTTTTCAAAGTCAAACATCCCAGTGTCGAGAATTTCACCTGAGTCCACTTCGGAATAGTTCGCCTCGATGATCTTGGCGTCTGCATTCAGGCTACGGATGATCTTGCGTGCGGCATCGGTACGCTCGGGCCCCGCATCCGTGACCTTGTTCAAGATCACCACGTCTGCAAATTCAATCTGTTCAACGAGCAAGTCCACCAGGGTGCGATCGTCTTCTTCACCCAAAGTTTCGCCCCGGTCACTGAGAAAATCATGACTGGAATAGTCCCGCAGCAGGTTGGCGGCATCTACCACGGTCACCATGGTATCCAGACGCGAAACATCCGACAGGCTCTCACCCGCTTCATCCCGGAAATCAAAGGTCGCAGCGACTGGAAGCGGCTCGGAAATGCCGGTTGATTCGATGAGCAGATAGTCAAAGCGCCCTTCGTCCGCGAGGCGACGCACTTCTTCCAGCAAATCATCCCGCAAGGTGCAGCAAATGCAACCGTTTGACATTTCGACCAACGTCTCGTCGGTACGGCTAAGTTCGGTATCGGCGCGCACAAGGTCCGCATCGATATTCACCTCGGACATATCATTTACGATAACAGCCACGCGGCGGCCTTCGCGATTGTTCAAAACCCTGTTCAGCAGGGTCGTTTTCCCGGCACCAAGGAAGCCGGACAGCACAGTGACCGGCAAGCGATCATCGGAGGAATTGGCGAGGGGTGACATGGCTCATCTCCAAGGATAAATAGAAAGGTTATAGTATAACAATTTCTATTCGAGAGCTGCAACACCACTTCGCCTTTCCCTTTGCCGAAGCTTTCGGTAGATCACCATCAACGTATTTGATCGACAGAGACAGACCCCCATGCCGATGGACAAAAAATTCAACGCCGCCGTTGCCGAGGCACGGATCACCGAGAAATGGCTGACTGAAAAGGCCTTCGCCGCGGGCGCCAATGCGACGCGTGACGAAGGCTTCTCGATCATGATCCCGCCGCCCAATGTCACTGGCGCGCTGCATGTGGGACATGCCTTCAACAACACGCTGCAGGACATCCTCATTCGCTGGCACCGTATGCGTGGGTTCAAGACGCTCTGGCAGCCAGGTCAGGACCATGCGGGCATCGCCACGCAGTTGCAGGTCGAAAAGATGCTCGCCGCGCAAGGCAATGAAAGCCGCCGCGATATGGGGCGCGAGCGCTTCTTGCAGAAGGTCTGGGAATGGAAAGGCCAATATGGCGGCACGATTGTCGAGCAGCTGAAGCGCTTGGGCTGCTCCTGCGACTGGGACCGCAACGCCTTCACTATGGCCGGCGCGCCGGGCGATCCGCGGACGGGCCATGAAAACTCACCCAACTTCCACGATGCCGTCATTAAGGTCTTCGTGGATATGCACGAGAAGGGCTTCATCTATCGCGGCAAGCGCCTGACCAACTGGGATCCGCATTTTGAAACCGCGATCTCTGACCTTGAGGTCGAGAATATCGAGGTTGCGGGCCACATGTGGCACTTCAAATACCCGCTCGCAGGTGGCGCGACATACACCTATGTCGAGAAGGACGAAGATGGGAACGTCGTCCTTGAAGAAGAGCGCGATTACATCTCGATTGCGACCACGCGCCCAGAGACGATGCTGGGCGATGGCGCTGTGGCCGTGCATTCGTCAGACGAGCGTTACGCACCGATTGTCGGACAGCTTTGCGAGATCCCGGTCGGCCCGAAAGAGCACCGTCGCCTGATCCCGATCATCACCGACGAGTACCCTGATCCCGAGTTTGGTTCAGGCGCGGTGAAGATCACCGGCGCGCATGATTTCAACGACTATGCGGTGGCCAAACGCGGCGATATCCCCTGCTACCGTCTGATGGACACGCGGGCTTCCATGCGTAACGATGGCGCGCCCTACGCGGAGGCGGCCACGATTGCGATGGCCGTGGCGAAAGGCGAACGGACGCTGACCGAGGCGGAGGTTGATGCGGTTAACCTGGTGCCTGATCACCTGCGCGGGCTGGATCGGTTCGAGGCCCGTGCAAAAGTGGTCGAAGAAATCACCGTCGAGGGGTTAGCGGTGATGACCCGCGCAGACGATCCAGTTCTTGGCAAGAAACTGGGCGAAGATGATGATCCTGCAGCTTTGGTTCCTCTGGTAGAAGCCAAGCCGATCATGCAGCCCTTCGGGGACCGCTCGGAAGTCGTGATCGAGCCGATGCTGACCGATCAGTGGTTCGTCGATGCCGCGAAGATCGTTGGCCCAGCGCTCGATGCGGTAAAAGACGGCACGGTCAAGATCATGCCGGAGAGCGGTGAGAAGACCTATTACCACTGGCTTGAAAACATCGAGCCCTGGTGTATCTCGCGCCAGCTGTGGTGGGGGCATCAGATCCCGGTTTGGTTCGACGTTGCTGGCAACGAATACTGTGCCGCCACAGAAGTCGAAGCGCAGGCCAAAGCAGGTGAGGGCGTCCAGCTGACCCGCGATCCCGACGTCCTCGACACCTGGTTCTCGTCGGGCCTTTGGCCCATCGGCACGCTCGGCTGGCCGGATGAGACCGAGGAGATGAAGACCTATTTCCCAACGGATGTCCTGATCACCGGCTTCGACATCCTGTTCTTCTGGGTCGCCCGCATGATGATGATGCAGCTCGCCGTGGCCGACAACATTCCCTTCCACACGGTCTATCTGCACCAACTGGTGCGCGACGAGAAGGGCAAGAAGATGTCGAAGACGACGGGCAATGTCATCGACCCGCTTGAAATCGTTGATGAATACGGGGCGGATGCGCTGCGGTTTACCAACGCCTCAATGGCCTCCATCGGGGGTGTGCTGAAGCTGTCGAAAGACCGCATCGCGGGCTATCGCAACTTTGGCACGAAGCTTTGGAATGCCTGCCGTTTTGCCGAGATGAACGAAGCCTTTGCCAGCGGCCCTCAAGCCACGCCACCCGCAGCCACCGCTGCGGTGAACAAGTGGATCATCGGTGAGACCGCGAAGGTACGCGAGACCGTCGACCAGGCTTTGACCGACTACCGCTTCAACGACGCGGCAAGCGCACTTTATGGCTTCACCTGGAACATGGTCTGCGACTGGTATGTGGAGTTCTCCAAGCCTCTGCTGCTCGACGGCGACGACGCGCGGAAAGCCGAGGCGCGCGCAACGCTGGCTTGGGTGCTCGACCAGACGCTTTTGATGCTGCACCCGTTCATGCCCTTCATCACGGAAGAGTTGTGGGGCGAGTTGGCAGACCGTCAAAAGATGCTCGTCCATGGCGATTGGCCGACATACACAAAAACCGATCTGGTCGATGAGGCCGCGAGCCGCGAAATGAACTGGGTGATTTCGCTCATCGAAGCGGTCCGCTCTGCCCGCGGTGAGATGCACGTGCCTGTTGGGCTTTATGTCCCCATGCAGTGCCTTGATCTGGATGACGCTGGCAAAGCGGCGTGGGATGCAAATGAGACGATGATCAAGCGTCTCGCACGGATCGACAGCCTGACACAGATCGACGAAATGCCGAAAGGCTCTGTCACCCTTGCGGTCGAGGGCGGCACCTTCTGCCTGCCGCTTGCGGATCTGATCGACGTGGATGAAGAAAAAGCGCGGCTCGAAAAGGCCATGGGCAAGCTTGCAAAGGACCTCGGCGGTCTGCGTGGGCGCCTGAACAACCCGAAATTCGTGGCCTCTGCCCCGGAAGAGGTTGTCGCCGAAAACCGCGAGCTTCTTGTCCAGAAGGAAGAAGAAGAAGCCAAGCTCAAGGCTGCGCTCGCGCGACTGGCCGAGATCGCTTAACCAAACCTAGGGGCGCGGCCCTCCATATGGGCCGCGACAATCTCCATCATCTCAGGCTGTCCGATCAGCGCCTTCTGTTCGGCGCTTTCTGCCAGCAGGACGGCCTCACGCCCCTCCGTTTCGGCCAGACCGATCAACCGTTTGGCCGCTTTCATCGCGTTGGGGCCCTTGCCCGCGATTTCAGTCGCAATCTCTGTGGCTGCGGCCACAGGATCATCGGCCAGTTCCGTCACCAGCCCCCAATCAAGACATTGCGTCGCCGCAAAAGGTTTCGCGGAATAGGTCATACGCCGGATGACATCCGTACGGGTCAGTTGCGGAAGCAAAACCATGCCCCCCATATCCGGGATGAGACCCCATTTCATTTCCATGATGGCAAGTTTTGTATAAGGCGCTGCAATCCGGATATCTGCGCCCATGGCCATCTGGAAACCTGCACCGAAGGCGACACCGTGCAGGGCTGCGATCACAGGCACCTCCATGCGTCGCCAGACCATGGCAACCTCCTGCATCAGATTGCAGTCGTCATGGGTGCGCTCCATGAACTTCGCGAGCATCTCAGGCTGGGCCAGTTGCGCAAAGCTCATCACGTCAAGGCCCGCGCAGAACGTATCGCCCTCGCCTGACAGCACAACCGCCCGCACGTCTTCAGCCCCAATCAGCGCATGGCCAGCCTCGACAATCGCCTCGGCCATGGCGAAATCCATCGCGTTTTTCTTAGCGGCCCGGGTCAGGCGAACATGCGCCACACCGTCGGTGATCTGGGTGGAAACGCGGGACATGAGGGACCTCCTTTTCTGGCACTCTGCATCGACTGCCCCTGACTGACCAGTGAAACGCCACGTTAGCCAAAAGCGCGCGCGCGATCGGGCAGTCCCGGATATTGCGCTTTGCCGCCAGCCTCGGCTATGCAGCCGATATGACCAGCAAAGCTCCCCGTTTTACGTCTCATGTCGCTCAGCTTCCTGCGAGCGTGCCCTTCGTTGGACCCGAGGCGCAGGAACGCGCCATGGGCAAACCGTTTCGCGCGCGTCTCGGGGCAAACGAGTCGGTCTTTGGCCCCTCGCCCAAAGCTGTCGCTGCCATGCAAGGCGCGGCATCTGAGACGTGGATGTATGGCGATCCCGAAAACCATACGCTGAAACAGGCGCTTTCAGAGCATCTGGGAATTGGGCCGGAGCATCTTGCGATCGGCGCGGGGATTGATGGCTTGCTGAATTCAATCGTGCGCTTGACTGTGACCCATGGGGACACTGTCGTCACATCCGCAGGCGCGTATCCCACCTTCAATTATCACGTGAACGGATATGGGGGCACGTTGCACACGGTGCCCTTCAAAGACGACCACGAAGACCCCGAGGCGCTGCTGGCCAAGGCCGAAGAGGTAAACGCCAAGCTCATATACCTCTGTAATCCAGACAATCCGATGGGCACCTGGCATGATGCGCAGACCGTTCAATCCATGATTGACCGCGTCCCGGAAGGAACACTTCTGGTGCTGGATGAAGCCTATATCGAATGCGCGCCAGATGGGCTTGCCCCGCCACTGGCCCCGGACACACCCAACGTGATCCGCACCCGTACGTTTTCGAAAGCCTATGGTATGGCGGGTGCCCGTGTGGGCTACGCGATCTGCGCGCCCGAGATGGCCAATGCCTTCAACAAGGTGCGCAACCATTTCGGCATGAGCCGGATTTCACAGGCGGGCGCGCTGGCGGCCCTGCAAGATCAGGACTATCTGCACGCAACCGTTGAGAAGATCGCGAAAGCCCGCAACAGGATTGCCGAGATCGCACGCGCCAATGGGCTGACGCCACTGCCTTCGGCGACCAATTTCGTGACGATGGATGTGGGCGGCGATGGCGATCTTGCCCGCGCACTGGTCGCAAGCCTGATCGCGCGCAGGATCTTTGTGCGCATGCCCTTCGTGGCGCCCGAAGACCGATGCATTCGGGTCAGTGCTGGCGAAGATGCCGATATCGATGCCTTCGCCGCAGCGCTGCCAGAGGCCCTTGCAGACGCTCGCGCAAAAGTAGGGTGACCTTTAATAAATTTGCGTTACGTTTTTTGCAGGCAGGTTGGAGGCCCGCAAAATGCGCGACTATGACTACAGCAAGATCGGTGTCGTCGAAGACTACACAGACGCTTTTCTGGTCTGCGCCTGGGTCATCCTGTTCATCAGCCTCACGACCTTTGCCATTCTTTTTGGCTTCCTGCCCGCCCTGTTCATTGGCTGGCTGGCAGCACGTGGTCTCAACAGCATTCGCCGCGGGAAGATGACCCGCTAACCGGCGAGGTTGAGCTACCGATGAAGGCGGACGCTGCCGCGACACCGCTTGCAGCAAACGGGATCTTGAGCGCATGAAGTCCAGCTTCGATGGACGCAAGCACCCCTAACACCATATGCGGATTGATATGACCCATGTGCCCCACGCGGAAGAACCCGTCGCGTGCTGGATCGCCCTGCGGTGCCATACCCAGCCCAATCCCAAGCGTCACGCCAGCCTCCGCTTCCAACCATTGCCGCAACTGCGTCGCCTTGGGCGACGGCGCGGATGCCGCGGTCACCGCATGGCTGCGAATTGAAGGGTCCTTGACGTTCAGCGCCAGCCCTTCCGGGTGCGCCCAAGCGTCAAAGGCCGTCCACACCGCTTGGGCAAGGGTAGTGTGGCGCTGCCAGGCGGCTTCCACACCTTCTTCATACACGAGCATCTTCATCGCTTCGCGAAGCGCGAAAAGGTGATGCACAGGCGGGGTGCCTCCGAAATAGAGCGGCGGTTCATCCGCAATGAACCGCGGGGACCAATCCCAATGACTTGAAACGCGGTCCATGGCGGCGCGCGCGCGCTCAGCCTTCTCGCTCGCAAAGACAAATGCCATGCCGGGCGGTGTCATCAGCCCTTTCTGACTGCCCGTCACCATGACATCC
>Ga0189292_10504_pt1 | contig 11340 bp, 8 predicted proteins | sample UW1oraminimetaG_FD_130317 | JGI IMG/M metagenome (GOLD analysis project Ga0189292, IMG submission 130317) | Marine microbial communities from the Costa Rica Dome - UW179A-orange mini metaG | ecosystem: Environmental > Aquatic > Marine > Oceanic > Photic zone | place: Costa Rica: the Eastern Pacific... | reverse complement strand
GGTACGTGAAACAGGTGCCGATATTCTGCTGGGAAACACCTATCACCTGATGCTGCGTCCAACAGCTGAGCGGATTTCGAAGCTGGGCGGCCTGCATAAATTCATGAATTGGGATCGGCCGATATTGACCGATTCTGGAGGGTTCCAGGTGATGAGCCTGGCTGAGCTCCGCAAGCTGACTGAAGACGGTGTGACGTTTCGCAGTCACATTGACGGGTCCAAACACATGCTTTCGCCGGAACGCTCGATGGAGATCCAAAAATTGCTCGGCTCGGACATCGTGATGTGTTTCGATGAATGTCCTGCGCTGCCTGCAGATCGCAAACGGCTTTCAGAGTCGATGCAATTGTCGATGCGCTGGGCCCAGCGGTCGCGAGATGCATTTGGTGACCGGCCAGGACATGCGTTGTTTGGCATTCAGCAAGGCGGGCTTGAAGAAGATTTGCGCGCAGAAAGCGCAGAGGCGTTGCGCGCCATTGAATTTGACGGTTACGCCGTTGGTGGCCTGGCCGTTGGAGAAGGCCAAGAGGCAATGTTTGGATGTCTGGAATTCGCGCCAGAACAGCTTCCTGTCGACAGGCCGCGCTACCTTATGGGTGTTGGCAAACCTGATGATATAGTCGGTGCCGTGAAGCGCGGGATCGACATGATGGATTGTGTTTTGCCGTCCCGATCCGGTCGAACCGGGCAAGCTTGGACGCGTCGTGGTCAGATAAACATCAAAAATGCGCGACATGCCAACGATCCCAGACCGTTAGACGAAGACTGCACCTGTCCCGCCTGTCGCAATTATAGCCGTGCCTATCTTCATCACGTATTCCGCGCACAGGAGATGATTTCGGGCATGCTACTGACATGGCACAATCTGCATTACTATCAGAAGCTTATGCAGGAAATGCGGGATGCGATCGCAGCGGGTACGTTTGAGGCCTTCGAGGCTGATTTCCACGCTGCGCGGTCTGAAGGCGATATAGAACCCTTCTGATAATTGTCTTTTTGCAAAAATGTATGGTGGTCGTTTCAAAGCCTACAAACTTTAACAAAACAAATGAAATCTTCTGGGGAAGAAATGGTGTGTGCTCTGGTCCAGTTGATCACAAGGAGCTATGTTCAAGCAAAGGTTAGCCTGCAGGGGTTGAACCAGAGCAGTTAGGGCAACAAGTATAGCCGACGCAGGGGGCCTCCTGCTTGCCGCAGTTCGGGAGTGGCGGGCCTTGCTGGCTAAAAGGACGAATATATGACTGATCAGAGCAGCACTACATTCCCGGTTCTACCGCTGCGCGATATTGTGGTCTTTCCACATATGATTGTACCGCTGTTTGTGGGGCGCGATAAATCGGTACGGGCGCTCGAGGAAGTGATGCGCGACGATAAACAGATCTTGCTTTCGAGCCAGATCGATCCATCCGCTGATGACCCTGACGCGGACGGTATCTACCGCACGGGTGTGCTGGCAAATGTGCTGCAATTGCTGAAATTGCCAGATGGGACTGTGAAAGTGCTCGTCGAAGGCCGTGTACGGGTGAAAATCGAACAGTTTATCGAAAACGAAGCGTTTTTTGAGGCGACGACTAGCGAGCTTGTCGAGGAAGAAGGTGCGGCGGATATTCTGTCTGCTTTGCAACGTTCTGTCGCTGGCGAGTTCGAGCGCTACGCCAAGATCAAGAAAAACGTACCCGATGAAGCTCTGTCGGCCGTGATGGAAACATCCGAACCCGACATTCTTGCGGACCTCGTTTCAGGACATCTGGGCATTGAAGTGAACCAGAAGCAGGATCTTCTGGAAACGCTCAATGTGGCAGAGCGTCTGGAGAAGGTATTTGGTTTGATGCAGGGCGAAATGAGCGTTCTGCAGGTCGAAAAGAAGATCAAATCCCGCGTAAAGACGCAAATGGAACGCACCCAGCGAGAATATTACCTGAATGAGCAGATGAAGGCCATTCAGAAGGAACTGGGTGATGGCGAAGAAGGCGAAGGCGAGGTCGCCGAGCTAGAGCAGAAAATTGCGGAAACCAAACTGTCGAAAGAGGCGCGAGAGAAGGCTGAAGCGGAGCTAAAGAAGCTCAAGAACATGAGCCCGATGAGTGCGGAAGCGACCGTGGTGCGCAATTATCTTGATTGGATGCTCTCGATCCCGTGGGGTGAAAAATCCCGTGTGAAAAAAGATCTTGGCCGTGCGCAAAGGGTTCTCGACGATGATCACTTTGGTCTCGAGAAGGTCAAAGAACGGATTGTTGAGTATTTGGCGGTGCAACAGCGCTCCAAGAAGCTCAAAGGTCCGATCATGTGCCTTGTGGGCCCTCCGGGCGTTGGTAAGACCTCGCTTGGCAAATCTGTCGCAAAGGCAACGGGACGTGAGTTTATCCGTATCTCGCTTGGTGGGGTCCGTGACGAATCCGAAATTCGCGGGCACCGCCGGACCTATATCGGCTCCATGCCTGGTAAAATCATCCAAGCGCTGAAAAAGGCGAAAACCACGAACCCGCTGATTTTGTTGGATGAGATCGACAAGATGGGTCAGGATTTCCGGGGTGATCCGGCGTCTGCGATGTTGGAAGTTCTTGATCCAGAACAGAACTCGACTTTCGTGGACCATTACCTGGAAGTGGAATACGACCTCTCGAACGTGATGTTCCTGACTACGGCGAATTCCTACAACATGCCGGGTCCGCTTCTTGATCGGATGGAGATCATTCCACTGGCGGGATACACGGAAGATGAGAAGGCCGAGATCGCGCGCCAGCACCTCATCGATAAGCAGGTTAAGAACCACGGGTTGAAGAAGTCCGAGTTTGAGCTGACAGATGACGCGTTGCAGGAAGTTATCCGCACATACACGCGTGAAGCAGGTGTGCGGAACCTGGAACGTGAGATTGCGAAGTTGGCCCGCAAGGCGGTGACGAAAATCGTGCGCAAGGAAACCGACACCGTAAAGGTAGAGTCGGAAAACCGTGAAGAAATGCTCGGTGTGCGTCGTTTCAAATATGGGTTGGCCGAGGAAACCGATCAGGTTGGCGTTGTAACTGGGCTTGCCTGGACCAGCGTTGGTGGCGATCTTTTGCATATTGAGGCGCTCAAACTGCCCGGAAAAGGGCGGATGAAAACAACCGGTAAGCTGGGCGACGTTATGAAAGAGTCGATCGATGCGGCATCTTCTTATGTGCGCTCAATCTCGCCTCAGATCGGTGTGAAGCCGCCGAAGTTCGATCGCATGGATATCCACGTACACGTGCCAGATGGTGCGACGCCTAAGGATGGCCCATCGGCTGGACTTGCGATGGTTACGTCCATCGTGTCTGTCCTGACCGGCATACCGGTACGCAAGGATATCGCCATGACCGGTGAGGTCAGCCTGCGTGGCAATGCCATGCAGATCGGTGGTCTGAAAGAGAAGCTGCTTGCGGCACTTCGTGGTGGCATCAAAACGGTGCTTATCCCGAAAGATAATGAAAAAGACCTGCCGGATATTCCGGATAACGTGAAAGAGGGGTTGGAGATTATCCCGGTCGAGCACGTTTCTGAGGTCTTAAAAATTGCGCTAGTAGGGACACCCGAATCTATCGAATGGGACGAAGAAGCGGAAGAAGCGGCTGCCGCTGGTGCCGCATTGCGTTCTGATGGTGACACGGGCGGTGCCGTCGCACACTAACAGGCGAAAAATTGCCAATATAGAAAAAGGCCGCCCCGAGGGTTCGGGGCGGCCACTTTTGTAAGTCTCGAGATTAGTTTGAGGCAGCTGCCGCGAGCAAGACCAACAACATGGGTACAACCCAGTCATGTGATGCAGAGTCCGTTGTTTCCTCGGCGACTACCGTGGGTTCAATGACAGGTGCGTCAAGGCCACCAGAGATTGCTGGGCCTGCCGCAAGTACACTGCTCAAAACCAGCGCAGGCAACTTTTTAGACATGTGTATTTCCTCACACTTGGTTGTGGATAACTCTGTATAACCTGTGAGTAATTCTTAGGTTTCTTGTCGATATTCAACATTGTTCACGTGGCAGCGACAATCTGACAGTGAACTGTTGGATTTTTGCTACTGTGGCAAAAATGGAAGAATTGGTGCTCCAGCCATAAAACGCACGGTTGAAACAAGGGTAGAGGCCTGCACCAGCATCAACGTCGTTTGAATGCTGGGATCGGGGGCAGTGAGCGCGTGGACAGAAGCGGCGCTGACATTGTGTTTTTCGGGACGTGGTTTTGGTCGGACGGTCTCGGCCAATACGGCAGACGTGCTGAAAAGGCCAAAAACGAGAACCATCGCAGATAGTGTTGTACGCACGCCGAACCCTCCCCCCCAAGATCGTGGGAAGTATGGGGCGAGGACTGAAATTGAGTCAAATACTCAATCTTGATCAGATTTTTTCAACGAAGCCGAATATCCTTGCGTGACTCGCCTGAAATGCGCCAATCTCCGAAAAAAGCTGCAAAAAAATAATCCTGGGCGGAGCAGAAAATGAAAAATATGACGCGACGGCATTTGCTGTCGGGGTTAGCGCTGGGTGTAGGCACGGCGCTGGCTCCGAGTGCAGTTCAAGCGCAAAGTCGGACCAGTTTCATACGCCAACCTGAAGACGTCACGCGGGGCGATCAGGCGACCATTACACGGGTGCCGACGACGCGCCGTTTGGTGGCGATGACATTTGATGACGGTCCTCATCCGCGGCTCACGCCGGTATTGCTCGATGTGTTGAAGGCGCGGGGCATTCGCGCGACGTTTTATGTGATTGGACAAAACGTTCGACGCTATCCGCAGCTCGTGGGTCGGATGGTCGCGGAGGGCCATGAGATTGGCAACCATACGCATCGCCATCCCAGGCTGTCTGATCTAGGGGTCACCGGCATACAGCGTGAGATTGATCAGACGGCACGTGCGGTTTTTGCGGCGACAGGCAAGATCCCGGTCACGATGCGCCCTCCCTATGGGGCAATCACAATGAACCAGCGCAAGATGGTCTATCAAACCCGTGGTTTGCCGACAGTACTTTGGTCGGTGGACCCACAGGATTGGCGGCGCCCCGGCAGCGATATCGTGGCCGAGCGGATCGTTGATCATGCGCATCGTGGGGCGGTAATTCTGGCCCATGACATCCATCGCGGCACCATACGCGCTATGCCAGCCGCTTTAGATGGTCTGATCGCGCGTCAGTTTCAGTTCGCGACAGTGTCTGAATTGTTGGGTTGGCCGCGGTGGGATCGGCGGCAATTCAGAATGGATCTGAGCTAGAGGACGGAGATATCGCGCCCCTTAGTCAGCTTCGCTCATGCCCGGTCCAATGATGGGCTATGAGCACTGCGGTTGAACGCTTCGTTCACATCGAAGATGTCAGCAGTTCAAATCACTTATCACCCACCATTTCATCGTTTTTTTGGGGGGCGGTCGGGGCTGCATAATCCAGCCCGTACACGGTCTTCCTGTTGTGCTGTGAGAGAACTCATGTTTTGAACACATCTGATTGGGTAAGGGAGAACGTCATGGCCGGTCCAACCGTTTCTGCAATCGTTTCAGCCTTAATCGCGGCTGACCCTGGCAGTGGGGCGTTTCCTGTCCTTGAACAGGGTGGCGCTGAAGCGCAGTTTCCGGTCACGGTCGCGCCCTGTACACAATCTGTTGCTCCGGGTGAGATTGACGCTGTCACGGTGCGCTGCGGAACGGTTTCGGTTCCCGAAGACCACGACACCCCCGATGGGCGCAGGATTGAGTTGTCTTTCGTTGTGTATAAATCCTTTTCCAAAGCACCTGCGAGGGACGCGTTGGTCTATCTGCACGGCGGGCCGGGCAGCGGCGTGGTCGAGCGGATCGACGACACCAGTTTCCTCTTTAACAGTTTCCGTGCCCGTCGGGACCTAGTTGCCTTTGACCAGCGTGGCGTAGATGCCTCGGGTGGTGGCACGCGCTGCTACCAGGCGATCGCCGAGTTCTATCCCGCGATGTTGGAAGTGCCGCTTTGGGAGCCGATACCCGACATCTTGACGACCGATCTGGTAGAAACTTGCGTTGCTGAACTGAATGCCAATGGCGTTGGGATCGCGCACTACAACACAGTTCAGAATGCACGCGATGTTCCTGCTGTGATGGCTGCTTTGGGGTATCCCAGTTACAATATTTTTGGCATCTCCTACGGGACCCGACTTGGGTTAGAGGTGATGCGAACCGCGCCCCAAGGGTTGCGGAGCGTGGTTCTTGATTCCGTCTGGCCCGCCGATATTGCCTTCTACGACCAAATGGGCGTGCCCTGGGCGGAAGCGCTCAATGACATCTTCGTTCTGTGCGAAGCGGACCCAGACTGTGCAGCATCTTACCCTGATCTGCGCGATCGGTTTCATGCGCTGGCCGCGGCACTGGATGAAGCACCCATGCAAACCGCAGAAGGGCCGCTGAGTGGCGCAGAGCTGATCCACTTCTTGCTGTCGCGAAATATTTTGGGGCAGACCCCACCGGGATTGACGGCGTTCACCCCGCTTATGATCGAACTTCTTGAAGCGGGTGATCCCAGCCTACTGGTTGCGCTCTTCAATTGGGAGGCTGGCATCGCCAGCAATCTGCATCAGGATATTGAAGCCTCGTCCGCGTTGAAGGCGTCCGAGCGCGCGCTGGCGCATCTGGCTTTGGACCTTGAGGACGGAGTGTACCAGCAGCAGGACATGGCGAGGCGTGTTTTGAGCGAGTTGGAATCGGCGCGGCGCGCCACCAGCGGGGCACGCCCCCTTGTGACCGCGTTTCGCGAAGAAGCGAACCGGGCCACTCAAATCTTGTTAGAAGCAAACCCTGAAAGGTTCGCAGCGCAAGGCCGTGCGGTTCTGGCGCTTCGCGGTGAGGCGCCATCAAAGCAAGCTTTGCTAGAGGTCGTCGCTAATGGATTTCCACCCAATGTATCAAGGCGTCTGACAGGTCTTGTCGAACTGATGGGTGCGCAGGATATCGAGGCGGTCTTTGACAATTTGGTATCCGGAAACCGTCATATCGACCAGAGATTGACCTCACTCTTTGACCAGCTTCTCTTTGCATGTCAGGAGGATGTCCCACTGAATTCGGTCGATGGAGTTGTCCGTGTTACTCAAGCGCTTCGCTTGCCTCCGAAGGTACAGAGCGATGCCATCGATACAGGTATGAGCGTCCTGAAACACTGCGATGCATTTGATCCGATCAATCTGCCAAAATTCCATGCGCCCGTGGTCAGCGATCTGCCTGTGCTGGTATTGACCGGGACGAATGACATACAAACCGCAGCCAGTTGGGGACCACATGCAGCGCAGACGCTGTCCAACTCGCAGGTCGCTGTTGTTCCGGATGCAGGTCATGCGGTGATTGCTTTTTCGGACTGTGCACGTGATCTGTCGATCGCTTTTGTCGAGGCCCCGGACAACCTGCTGGACATGAGTTGCTTGGCGGGTGATCTGCCACGCTTTGTTTTTCCATGAAACTACGTTCGCTGTATTTACTGCGGCACGGGCAGACGGTCTGGAACCTAGAAGGGCGGTTGCAAGGTCAGTTGGATTCGGAGCTGACCGATCTTGGCAGGCATCAAGCGCAATCCCAGGCGACAATCTTGAACCTCCTGAGCCTTCCTCCAGACGTCGGCTATCATGTCAGCCCCTTGGGGCGCACGCGCCATACGGCCAAACTGGCGCTAGGTGATGTGCCGGCGACTTTTGATGCCCGCCTGATGGAAATCGGCGCCGGTGACTGGGAGGGACGGCTGCGCTGGGAAATCCTGCCCGGCAGCGAAGCAGACGAAAAACTTCCCTTTGATATGTTTGCGGACGCGCCGAGCGGGGAGGGGCTGATAGGGCTGGAAGCGCGAATCCGTGCATTCCTTTCCGATCTGGACGCCCCTGCTGTTATTGTTAGCCATGGTGTGGCGATTAGTATGATGCGCGGGCTGGCCTTGGGGTTGGATCGGCAGGGCATGGCAGCGCTTGGAAACACTCAAGGCGTCGTGATTGAGATCACCGATGGAAAAGAATTTATACATGAGGCTTGAAGCCGACTTCAGCCTTGGATAAGAGGCGCGTGTCGGGTCGTTAGCTCAGTTGGTAGAGCGCTTCGTTTACACCGAAGATGTCGGGAGTTCGAGCCTCTCACGACCCACCATTTTCTCTCGATAAAATATTGAAAAGCGGAAGCTTTAACCTCTTGAGGCGCCTGCTTCGTCGCAGATTCCGCACAACTTCTTACGTTCTGCGCGCTCTTCCTGAAATTGGCGAGTCTCCAATTTAAGAAGACCAGGGTCAGATCGTGCTTCTCTAATTTTCATTGTTTCACATAATCAGTAATCAACTGAGTATTTTGTGCTTGGATCACGTCGATAGTCTTGATCCTAAAATGAACTGTAATCGGCCTTGATCTGCATTACTCTGAGGATACGGATGTTTGTCGACAAACCAGAGGACAGGATCTTGATGATCGCAGGGGTGCGGGGTGTGCGGTATATCTGGTAGAACTTCGTTGCTTCGTCAAAAAAAGAGCACTGAGACAGCCAAAGAAGCGTGGCGTGCAAGTGACGGTGCGTATGTGCGCTTCAAGTTGCCACCAACTGACAATCAGGAGTTTATCCCATTACCGGAAAAGTGAAGGTAAGGCATGCAGTTGGCACCGATCTTGATGCGATACGGAGCCTGCATATCGAAAGCTGGCAACGCACCTATCGGGGCATACTTCCAGATGCCTATCTGGAGGGGTCGCTTGAAAAGGATCTGAGCGGGTACTGGCGCGAGGATCGACTGCAAGGTCAAATCTGCTGTGTGGCTCACTCGGACGGGGTCGTTGGTTTTGCGATTCTGAGCACTCTTGGGCCCGAGACGCCGCATGTCGCAAGCGTTCATGTGGCGCGCGATGCGCAGGGTAAAGGGATCGCACGGGCGCTTTTCCGGTTTCTGGCCAGTGAATTGCGAGATCAGGGTCGTGACGGGCTTTGCCTTGAGGTGCTGGAAGGAAACACCCGTGCACGCGAGGCTTATTCTGCCTTGGGCGGACGGGAGGGGGTACCGGTGCCGGGGGATTGTTTTGGTCATGCGGTCACTGATATTCCAATCATCTGGGACAGCCTCGATCCCTTGTTAGAAAAATGACAAACTGCCTACGAAACGCGCTTGACGCCCCCCGCCACTGTGCCTAAACCACCGCTCACGCGCGGTTGTAGCTCAGTTGGTTAGAGTACCGGCCTGTCACGCCGGGGGTCGCGGGTTCGAGCCCCGTCAACCGCGCCATTTTCCCCCCTCTCGTTAAAAACGATACGGCGTGTCGCCTGTTTTGAACTCTGTTTGAGCTGCGGCGTGCGGCGCTTTTTGCGCGCCGAACCTGCCCGCCGGGTAATGCTGGTCTAATAAGGCCTTACCGCGCTAGTTTTTTGAAAAACGGGGGAGGCCTTTTCGATGGATGATCTGACAATTGCACTGATGGGCGCAGAAGATCTTGAGCAGGTCATGGCCTGGGCAGCTGCAGAAGGTTGGAATCCGGGGCTCGCGGATGCTGCGGCCTTTCATGCCAGCGATCCCAAAGGGTTTTATCTTGCGCGGATCGCTGGTGCGCCGGTTGCTGCAATCTCAGTTGTCAATCATGACCCCAGAAATGCATTCCTGGGGCTCTACCTGTGTCTGCCTGAATTTCGCGGGAAAGGCATTGGATATGCCACATGGCAAGCGGCGCTTGAACATGCCGGGACGCGGTCCGTTGGGCTCGACGGTGTGCCTGCGCAGGAAGCGAATTACCGCGCTTCTGGCTTTGTTAAGACGGGCTCGAGCATGCGTCATGTGGGGCAGTGGGAACCTACCGCCCCGATTACGGTGCGTGCGATGCGACCTTCGGATTTTGAAACAGTGTCTGCGTTGGATGCCGCTGCTGTGGGCTACCGCCGTCCTGCGTTTCTGGGCGTTTGGTTGGTATCAACGCAGGGATTGCGTGAAACGCTGGTGCTGGAGCGCAATGGGCGCGTTGTCGGCAGTGCAACTTGGCGGGCCTGTGGCGAGGGGACCAAGATTGGACCCGTCTTGGCACCTGATCTTGCAGGTGCGCTGGATCTGATCGGTGCGATCGCAGCAAAGCGGCCGGGGAGCACCCTCATCATAGACGTGCCAGAGGCCAACACTGCGTTGCGTGCAGAGCTGGAAGCCGCACAGTTCGAGGTACCTTTCGTAACAGCCCGTATGTATCGCGGTGCAATGCCTGAAACCGGGGTGGGTTTGCAGGCAATCGCAACGATGGAGTTGGGATAAAACGACCCACCTGTCACCATTTAGAATTCACAAAATCAGGCCGTTACGTGTTTCCCAAAGCGGCGGCACGCATTTGGCTTAGGGTTACGCGTGGGGTTATCGCCTCGGCCGCGATCGCTAGCTCAAGGACAGCCCCGGTTTCTGAGGCCTGCGCGCGTGCGAAGGCTGCGGGGAAATCCTCTGTCGTCTCGACCCTCTCGCCATGAAACCCGTAGGCACGCGCAAGCGCTGCAAAGTCTGGATTGAACATGTCTGTTCCGGATACGCGCCCGGGATAATGACGCTCCTGATGGGCGCGGATTGTCCCGTAAATCCCGTTGTTCAGCACCAGTACAATGGGTTGCGCGCCGGCTTGGGCGGCAGTCGCAAGCTCCTGACAGTTCATCTGAAAATCGCCGTCGCCCGCAAAGCAAATGACCTGGCGATCGGGATGAGCAACCTTGGCAGCGATGGCGGCAGGAAACCCATAGCCCATCGCGCCGGATTGTGGCGCGAGCAACGTCGCCTTGGGGCCGTAGCGGAAAAATTTGTTTGGCCAGACGGTAAAATTGCCTGCGCCATTGGTGAGGATGACGTCTTCGGGAAGGATGCTGCGAAGATGGTCCATGACCTTGCCCATGTCGACGGGCGAGGGGATATCCGGCAGATCAAAGCTGGCCTGATAGGCCGTATGCGCCCGGGCAGTCCAATCAGACCAGTCGTCACCCTTACAAGGTGTTGCAGCAAGCGCTTGTGCCGCAGCATTGGGCCCGGCCTGAATGGCGATTTCTGGCTGGTAGGTTTTGCCCAGCTCGCCTTCGGCTGCGTGGATATGGATGAGCTGTTGTTTGGGATGCGGGGCATCCAGCAGGGTAAAGCCATCCGTCGACATCTCACCAAACCGGTTATTGATCGCGAGGATCACGTCTGCATCTTGGATCATGTCCTTGGCATAGCCATGCATGCCAACCCCGGCTTCGCCTGCAAAAACCGAAGAGAAATTGTCAAAGAAGGATTGATAGCGGAAAACCGAAAGGACCGGGATGTTGGACGCCTCGGCGAAGGACTGTAGTGCTTGCTGGCCTGCATTGGACCAGTTGCAACCCCCTGTCAGGATAAGCGGGCGTTTGGCTTTGGCCAGGATCGCC
>Ga0189292_10503_pt1 | contig 11364 bp, 14 predicted proteins | sample UW1oraminimetaG_FD_130317 | JGI IMG/M metagenome (GOLD analysis project Ga0189292, IMG submission 130317) | Marine microbial communities from the Costa Rica Dome - UW179A-orange mini metaG | ecosystem: Environmental > Aquatic > Marine > Oceanic > Photic zone | place: Costa Rica: the Eastern... | reverse complement strand
TTTGCTTCATGAACCACAAAGTGCTTCACGGTTGGCAGGCGTTACGCTGGCCATTGGGATCGTTGGCGTTGTCCATCATCTCTTACTGGCAAACTTAAATGACCTGATGGGGATCGAGATTCTGGTCGATCACGCCCTGCATACCATCGTGCCACTGATGATGTTTCTATGGTGGGCGGGATTTGCCCCGAAGACGCCTTTATCGCGGCTGTCGCCAATCCGCTGGATACTTTGGCCCGTCTGGTACGCAGTCTACGCAGTGCTCCGTGGTATGATGGACGGCCAGTACCCGTATTTCTTTCTCAACCTTGACGAATTGGGATGGGAAGGACTGGGATTAAGCATTGCGCAATTTCTGGTGGCGTTCTTGATCGCAGGATACGCGCTCTACGCCGTTGCCGTGCTCCTACAGCGTTATTCAGACAACCCGGGCTGATCCAACAGCGTTTCTCCACTGCGACTTTCAACTTCGATAACCCAAAGATCGGGGTCGCTATTGCGCTGGCGCTTTAAAACTTGATCCATCTCGGGCTCATCCCCGTCGGCGAGAACAATCCACTCGCGTTCACCGGTCATCAGATCAAAACTGCGTTGCCAGATTACCGCTTTACCATCGAGCGTCGCCAGCTTCACCAGCACAGCACCCGCCGTGTCATCCCCGCGGGCAATAACATAGGCAGGGATTGCCTCGGACTGTAATCGCGCAAGATAGGCCGATACCCAAAGACCACTCGCCAGTCGCGCCATCTCAGGAATTGCCATCCTTAAAATCGAGACCGATTTCGGAATACCGCTCGGCCTCTTCCAGCCAGCCGGGCCGAACCTTAACTTGCAAAAACAAATGCACAGGCCGCCCGAGCAATTCCGCCATCTCTGCCCTCGCAGATTGACTGATTGCCTTGATCGTTTCACCCTTATTGCCCAGAACGATACCCTTGTGACCATCGCGCATGACATAAATGATCTGATCCACGCGTGCTGACCCGTCTTTGCGTTCTTCCCAATTCTCAGTCTCAACCGTGAGTTGGTAGGGCAGTTCCTGATGAAGGCGCAGGGTCAGTTTCTCGCGAGTCATTTCAGCGGCAATCATCCGCATCGGCAAATCCGCGATCTGATCTTCCGGATACAGCCATGGCCCTTCCGGCAAGCTCTTTGCGAGCCACTTTCGCAAGGCATCAACGCCGTGGCCTTTCTCCGCGGAAATCATGAAAGTCTCGGCAAACTGGTAGGCCTCATTCAGGTCTTTTGTCAGTTTCAACAGCACTTCAGATTTCACACGGTCGATCTTGTTGATCGCGAGGGCGACAGTCTGGTTTGGGTTCAGATGATCCGGCAAGGCTTCCAGAATTGTTGAAACGCCTTCGGTGACCCCGCGGTGCGCTTCAACCATCAAGACAACGACATCTGCATCTGCCACACCGCCCCAAGCCGCCGCGACCATGGCCCTGTCGAGACGACGACGCGGTCGAAAGAGACCCGGCGTGTCCACAAATACAATCTGTGCGTCACCTTCAATCGCAACGCCCCGAATACGTGCCCGTGTGGTTTGAACCTTGTGGGTGACAATCGAAACCTTTGCTCCGACCATGGCATTGGTCAGGGTCGATTTCCCAGCATTGGGTTCACCGATCAAGGCGACAAAGCCAGCTCTTGTAGCGTTACTCATTTCCGCGCACTTCCTTTCCGCGCACTTCCTTCAAAAGCTGAGCTGCTGCGTCCTGTTCGGCCTGTCGTTTGCTACCAGCTTCAGCGGTTGCAGAAGCTCCATTTTCCAAACGCGCCTCAATTAGAAATCTCGGTGCATGTGGCGGACCCTCGCGACCTAGCTCAGCGTAGTGAGGTGTCTTCAATCCACGTGCTTGCGCCCATTCCTGCAAATCTGACTTGGCGTTGCTGACATGCGCTTCGGCTTTTCCGATACGATCTCCCCAAAGTCGCAGAACGGTCTCTGTCGCAACTTCGGGCCCGGCATCCAAGTAAACAGCCGCGATTATGGCCTCCATGGCGTCACCAAGCAAAGCTTGCTTTCGTCGTCCACCTGATTGCATCTCAGACCTGCCCAGTTTGAGCACTTCGCCGAGATCAATCTCGCGCGCGATCTCAGCACAGGTTTCCTTGCGAACAAGCGCATTGTACCGCGGAGCAAGCGTTCCTTCATCGGCGGTCGTATCGTCGCGATAAAGTGCCTCCGCAATCGTGAGATTGAGAACGCGGTCTCCCAGAAACTCAAGCCTTTGGTTATGACCGCGCGCCGCTGAACTCATTGACGGATGCGTCAACGCCTGGATCAACAGATCGGCATTGGCAAAACGGTGCCCTAAGCGGGCACAAAACGCTTCAAGCTCACGCCCGAGCTTCATTCAAGCGCCTTGAAAAAGCGGTCACCGCGCCAGGTCCAGAAGTAAACCATGCGACGCCCCGCAGATGAAAACATCACGCGGTCCGCGCGTCCGATCAGGTTTTCAAACGGAACCTGCCCAACACCGCCCGAGGCCTGCGCAAAGCGCGAATCTTGGCTGTTGTCGCGATTGTCCCCGACAAAGAAGAAGTGTCCGGGTTCGATAGTGAACTCGCGTGTTGTATCGGCAAATCCACGGTCGATATTCAAAATGGAATACGATCTGCCATCGGGCAGCGTTTCAATAAACTTTTCCTTGGTACAGGTGCCCCCTTCTCCCACAGGCGCGTTGTTACAACGCGGGAATGAGCCGATGGGGCCCTGACGCTCAAAGGTTTCTTCAAACACACCGTCAGGGGTCACCTCGACCGGCGTTCCGTTCAGGATCATCTGCCCGTCACGGAACTGGACCGTATCACCCGGAAGACCGACAACGCGCTTGATAAAATCAGAACCGTTTACGGGATGGCGGAAAACAACGATATCGCCGCGTTCCGGCTCAGACCCGAATATACGACCCGAGAAGGGACAGGCAGAAAAGGGGCAGGAATGGCGCGAATAGCCGTAGGCCATCTTGTTCACGAACAGAAAATCGCCGACCAGAAGCGTGTCTTTCATTGACCCGGACGGGATCCAGAATGGCTGAAAGAACAAAGTACGGAAGATGCCCGCAATAAGCAGGGCGTAGACGACGGTTTTGACGGTTTCCATGATTCCGCCTTCGTCTTTGCTGCTCGCCATAGGTATTCCTTTGCTGCCTTACGCCCTTGCGTTTTGTTGAGGCTTCATGGGCAGGCGTTGGGGAAGTGTCAACCGCACCATAGTGTCAATTAGGCACGGCTTCGATGACGACCATAGCCTGAGCCCAAGGATGATCGTCCGTAAGACTGACATGTATAACAGCGCGATGATTGTCTGGGGTCATACTCGCGAGGCGTTCTGCTGCCCAGCCCGTCAGGACCATCGTTGGCTGTCCTGGCCGCTGATTTACGACTGACATATCCTTCCACGCAATTCCCATCCGCAGCCCTGTTCCGAGCGCTTTGGAGCAGGCCTCTTTCGCAGCCCATCTCTTGGCATAGGTCCCGACAGTGTCCTTACGACGTTCGGCCTTGCGCTGCTCGATATCGGTGAAAACACGGTTGCGAAACCGGTCTCCAAACCGCTCCAAAGTGCCTTCGATCCTTTCGATATTGGCCAGATCGGTACCAATGCCGAGGATCATTCTAGTCTACCGGGTAGATCTCTGTCCCGATCTCTCCTGTTGCCTGATTGATTGTCAGTCCAAGTCCAACCCGCTGAAAATCTGCGGTTTGCGGCATGTACAGGATGATGGGCAAATCAAGACCCAAGCCAGTGGCCGGATCATAGCCCGCTGTCATTTCGTTGAAGATTACACCTGAAAAGCCAAAACCGCTGTCGTCCAAGCTGACCATCCTGCATTGGCGGTCGCCAAGTTCCGAATAGGGCGGCGAAAGGATCGCGAGATGAAATGCGGCGACAGCAGGTTCAAGCGTGTCGATCACGGAAATTCGCACGGCCCCATTTGCGAACTGGCGCGTGTTTTCTTCCCAAGGCTCGGCCAGATTCCGCAAGTTGGCTTGCCAACGCTCGCAATCGGTAACGACTTGAGCCGTCACCTGACTGGCAAAAAGATAAACGGTGAAAGCGGCAAATATCAATCTCATGACATAACTCCCGAATTGCGTGCGGCGTCCATCAATCTGCGCATTTCCTTGATGGCAGGGTCAAGCCCGAGGAAAATCGCCTCACCGATCAGGAAATGGCCGATGTTCAGTTCTACCACTTCTGGCAACGCCGCGATCGGCGCAACGCTCTCATATGTGAGGCCATGCCCTGCATGAACCTCGAGCCCAAGGCTATCTGCATAGCGCGCCATATCGGTCAGACGCGCGAGTTCCTCTGAGGCCTCTGATGAACGGTTTTCAGACACCGCATCGCAATAAGCTCCGACGTGGAGCTCAATCACAGACGCGCCGATGCGGTTTGCAGCGTCAATCTGCCGTTGATCGGCTGCAATGAAAATCGAGACGCGGCATCCGGCTTCTGCGAGCGGTGCGATGAAATGTGCGAGTTTGTTTTCCTCGCGTGCGACCTCGAGGCCGCCTTCGGTTGTACGTTCCTCCCTACGCTCTGGCACGATGCAAACCGCATGCGGCTTATGGCGCAGTGCGATGGCCTGCATTTCGTCTGTTGCCGCCATTTCGAAATTCAAAGGGAGCGTCAGCGCATCCATGAGCGCTTCAATGTCCTTGTCAGAGATGTGGCGTCGGTCTTCCCGCAAATGCGCCGTAATCCCATCAGCCCCTGCTTCTTCAGCGAGTTTGGCCGCACGAACTGGATCTGGAACAGCACCACCACGTGCGTTCCGTACGGTCGCGACGTGGTCAATATTTACCCCCAACCTGAGAGGGCGAAGCGGCGCGTCTTTGGGCATTAGAACCTCATGGGTGTTAGTTTCATCTGAACTTAGTTCGGATCAGAACCTGGGTCAGGGGCTTGTGAGTTTTTTCTACGCAATCGGTCCAGCTTTTCCTTCAAACGGCCTTTGCGACGATTCTGATAGGCCACCAGCAAAGGAACGCTGACGTAGTAAAATATCAAACCAAGGATGATGCCCGGAACGATACCGCCAACAAGGTAAGGCAGAAACACCTCGCGCCAAAAGACAAACAAGTTGCTCCATTCGGCGGTTTCTGGCGTGAAGATAGCCAGAAAATTATGCCACAGGTCCCCCATAGCGCGCGAGAAACTGTCTATGACACCTTGCGGTTCGCCTCGAACAGGTGGGGTTCCAAGTATCCAGGTCCCAATCTGCAAGCTGATTGCCCCAATAAAGGGAAACGTAATCGGATTTCCCGCAAACGTCGTCAGCATGGCTGCAAGTATATTTCCCCGCATGATCCAGGCAATCAGCGCGGCAGTCACAAAGTGAAACCCAAAAAACGGTGTGAAAGTGGCCATTATACCGGCCATTATGCCGCGCGCGATTCTATGCGGTGGATCAGGCAAACGACGCAATCGATGCTTCACATAGGAAAACGCCCGCCCCCAGCCCCCTTTGGGCCAGAAGCTCTCCACGACCAGTCGCCAGACTGACCGTCGATCGCGTCGCTTGAAAACCAAGCCCTGTCTTCCTTTCCGTGCTGCTCGCCGAACTACGAGGCGTGCATGGTGTCTTTGTGTCGCGACAACTCAGCCACATCACTGTCTGCTTCAAGCACCGTGGTGATCCGATGTAAGTGTTCCACATCTCTGACATCCACGCTGATCAAAAGGCGATAGAAATCTGGCTTTCTGTCAACGAAATCAAGATTACTGATATTGGCCCTCTGCTCACCAATCAATGTACAGATTCGCCCCAAAACACCTGGATCGTTTCCGATTGTCAGATTAAGCGTGACTTGGTGCACCGCAGCGTGGCGTCCGGGTTGCCAGTGCAAATCCACCCATCGCGTCTTTTCATCTTCCAATTCAGTCAGGTTGTCGCAATCAATAGCATGCACCACCACCCCTTTGCCCCGATGTGTGATACCAACGATTCGCTCTCCCGGAACAGGTTGGCAGCACGCCCCGCGTTCCACGTGTTGTCCCGGCTCCAATCCTAAGACAGCACGATCGGCGGCGACTTCTTCGCCTTCGAAACCCTTTAAATCAGGATAAAGGACTGCAATCACGTCTCGTGTGGTCACTTCTGCGCTGCCCAACCGCGCAAGCAAAGTTTCACCGTCGCCGAGGTCCAATTGTTTGGCAGCTGTTTTCAGAGCCTTATCAGTAACGCGCTTCCCGACATGCTCAAAACCTTGCCTGGCAAGCTCTCGCCCAAGCTTGATAAACCGTGCGCGGTCTTCTTCGCGCAAACTACGCCGGATCGCGGCTTTCGCTCGACCAGTAGAAACGATATCGATCCATGTGGCCTGAGGGCGCTGCCCATCGGCGGTGATGATCTCGACCGACTGTCCGTTTCGCAAGCGGGTCCACAAAGGCACGCGCAGCCCGTCAACCTTTGCACCCACGCAGCTGTCCCCAATCCGCGTATGAATTGCATAGGCGTAATCCAAGGGCGTCGCCCCCTTGGGAAGCTTTACAACCTCGCCCTTGGGCGTGAAGCAGAACACCTGATCGGTGTACATCTCCATTTTGACGTGTTCGAGAAACTCGCTGTGGTCATCCCCCTCTTCAATGCGGTCTGTAAGCGATTTAATCCACTCAGCGGGATCAACCGCAAAGGGGTTTTCTTCCTTTACGCCGTCTTTGTAAGACCAGTGCGCGGCAACGCCAGACTCCGCAACCTCATGCATTTGCCGGGTTCGGATCTGAATTTCCACGCGCTTTCCGTCACGACCGGACACGGTGGTATGAATCGACCGGTACCCATTTGATTTTGGCTGACTGATAAAATCCTTGAAACGACCGGGCACGGCACGCCAGCGCTGATGCACCGCGCCAAGCACCGCATAGCATTCGTCTTCCGTACCCGGGATTACGCGAAACCCGTAGATGTCAGACAGCCGGGAGAACGCTTGCTCCTTCGCCTGCATCTTACGCCAAATCGAGTAAGGCTTCTTCGCGCGACCATAGACGGTTGCTTCAATCCCCTTGTTTTCCAGTTCTTTTTCGATGTCTGCCGTGATCTTCCGCATCACGTCGCCGGTTTCGCGTTGCAAAGTAACAAAGCGGCGCATGATTGAAGATCGACCTTCCGGGTTCAGAACGCGGAAAGCGAGATCTTCGAGCTCCTCACGCATAGATTGCATACCCATACGCCCGGCAAGAGGCGCGTAGATTTCCATCGTCTCGCGCGCTTTCTTGGCCTGCTTTTCAGGACGCATATGGCGAATGGTGCGCATATTATGCAGTCTGTCCGCCAGCTTCACCAAAATTACACGCATGTCCTTGGACATCGCCATAAACAGCTTACGGAAGTTTTCGGCCTGCTTTGTTTCATGACTGCTGAGTTGCAGGTTGGTCAGGTTGGTCACGCCATTGACCAACTCTGCGACCTCGAGGCCAAAGCGATCGACAAGCTCCGCATAGGTCGAGCGCGTGTCTTCAAGCGTATCATGTAGCAAGGCAGTGATAATCGACGCGTCATCCAGCCGTTGCTCGGTCAACAGTGCGGCAACAGCTACCGGATGCGTAAAGTATGGCTCGCCCGAATGACGAAACTGACTTTCATGCATTTCGCGCCCATAATTATAGGCCGCGATGATCTTTTCGAAATCTGCGTTTGGATTATACGCCCGCACCAGCGTGGCAAGGTCTTCGGAGTCTATCATGCCAGCGCCCTTTCGCGGGCCAGCCGTCGCCGTTGGTCAGGATTATCCCTGACCTTGGGCTTCCATCAATGCACGGAGCATTTTTTCCTCAGCCGCAGCATCGTCTTCAGGACGGTCAGCGCTGCCTGATTCCATCAAAAGCGCCATCGCGTCTTCTTCCGGTTCGTCAACTTCGATCTGGGTCTGATGACTTTCAATCATCCGTTCCCGTAGTGCATCAGCGGATTGCGTTTCCTCGGCAATCTCACGAAGGCTCACGACTGGGTTCTTGTCGTTATCACGATCGATGGTCAACGAACTGCCCGACGCGATCTCACGCGCGCGGTGAGAGGCAAGCATCACCAGCTCAAACCGGTTAGGAACTTTGTCTACGCAGTCTTCAACCGTAACGCGGGCCATGAGCTACTCCGTTCGAATAATGGACAGTTGATGGAATTCGAGAGCCTCAGATACGCGCTCGTAAGGGGATTGACAAGGGGTCACAAGTTATAACGCGATGACCTCAGCACACTGATCCTCAGGCAAATCAGCAAGCATCTGCTTAACAGTGGTGCCAAGAACAGGATGGATCCACTCCGGAGCGATTTCAGCAAGCGGCTTCAAAACAAAGGCGCGCTCCTGCATTCTTGGATGCGGTAGGATCAAACCGTCTGGCACCCTTTGCATTTGCTCAGTCAAAGACAATGTCCGCCACTCAGCATAGGTCTCAAGGTCTGGAAGAATCTCTTCACCAACACCAAGAAGATCCAGATCCATGACCCTTGCCGCCCACCGCTCCCCACGACTTCGGCCAAGCTGTTCCTCGATTCCATGCAAGATTTTGAGAATTTCTAATGCAGGCTGTGTGGTTGGAAAGCAGACCGCCGCATTAATATAGTCCGGACCCGAGCCTGCTGGAAACGCTGGACTAACATGCAATTGGCTCGCACGCGTGCTCGGATAAATTGACCGGAGTTTCTTTATGGCGTTTGACACTGTTTCAGCCGGGGCACCGACAGGCGACGGAAGGTTCGCCCCTAAAGCGACCAGCGCAACTGGCGTCTCAGACCCAGTGGTTTGCCCATGCTTCAAAGTGATTTCCTTCCGACAGTAAACGGTCACTGTCTTGTTAATTCACTGCGCCACAACTTGCGAACTGATTTAGCCCAACCCCTGAAGGTTACGATCTGCAAAGGCGACGGATTGGCGATCGGCATCGATGGAGTCAGCTTTTGAAATCCTAACATGTTCCACTGCGATATCGACCGGCCGCAGCTATTCGAAACATTTCGCAGAACGGACTAGGTTTTTTTCACTGACGACGCGGAAGAAGCGGGTTAGGTTCACATCTGTCTCGCCACCCCAAGATGTTCCAAGGCCACCTCATGTCCGTTTCCCTCAACAAGCCCTCTCTATCGCTTTATCTAGCCGCCCCCCGCGGCTTTTGCGCGGGCGTGGATCGCGCTATCAAGATCGTTGAAATGGCACTCGAGAAATGGGGCGCGCCCGTCTATGTGCGCCATGAGATCGTTCATAATAAATTCGTGGTAGACGGACTGCGCGCGAAAGGTGCGGTCTTCGTGGCTGAACTGGACGAATGCCCGGACGACCGGCCTGTCATCTTTTCCGCGCATGGCGTCCCAAAATCGGTGCCTGCCGCCGCCCAAGCCCGCGAAATGATATTCGTGGACGCAACCTGCCCGCTTGTCAGCAAAGTCCATATAGAGGCCGAACGCCATCACGAGCGTGGGCTACAAATGGTTATGATTGGCCATGAAGGCCACCCGGAAACCGTGGGAACAATGGGGCAATTGCCTGCAGGTGAGGTCTTGTTGGTGGAAACAGCCGATGATGTCGCGGACCTGAATGTGCGCGACCCTGAGAAGCTTGCTTTCATCACGCAGACAACTCTTTCGGTGGACGATACCGCTGAGATTGTAATGGCGCTTCAGGCGCGCTTTCCTGATATTGTTGGCCCCCATAAAGAAGACATCTGCTACGCAACGACCAACAGGCAGGAAGCGGTTAAGGCGATGGCGCCTAAGGCAGATGCTATGCTTGTGGTCGGTGCACCCAATTCGTCAAACTCCAAACGACTGGTCGAAGTGGGGCGCAAAGCTGGGTGCAGCTACGCACAGCTTGTGCAGCGGTCGAGCGACATCGACTGGCGCGCGCTGGAAGGTATCAGATCCATCGGGATCACAGCTGGCGCGAGCGCACCCGAAGTCCTGATCCGCGAAGTGATAGACGCGTTCAAGGACCGATTTGATGTAACCGAAGAGGTCATCGAAACAGCCGTGGAAAACGTGGAATTCAAGGTTCCAAGGGTTTTACGCGTGCCAGGTTAGCCTCAATCCCCAAACAGATATTCGCAAATCTAGTGGGTTGTCCCCTTTACGCAGACGACCGAACCTCTAAACCTTCCGTCTATGTTTGACCGCCCGATCCCCCGTTCCGCGCTGATCCTTGGACTAGCAGGCGTGATACCCTTTGGCTGGGGGGCTCTGACCGTCCTCTCGCCCGAGCTGGCGCAATGGGGGATTGATACACTCGGACCACGTTTCGTGGGCCCTTATATCCAACTGTTTTACGGCTCGATCATTCTGTCTTTCATGTCTGGCGTACTCTGGGGTTTCGCGACGAAAGCAAACGGACCAGTTGCGGCAACAGGGTACGCGCTGTCGACCATCCCGGCGCTTTGGGCCTTCTTCTTCACCGGAGGCGGCCCTTACTCTGCGGCAACCTTTCTGATCGCTGGCTTCGTGGGATTGCTTGCGCTGGACTATATGTTCTGGAAACAGAATCTTGCACCAGATTGGTGGATGTCGCTGCGCATCTTATTAACCGCGCTCGTTGTCATATGTCTCGGAGTGATCTTGATCTGATGGCTGATCCCGAAACTCTCGCAATTTATGCCGAGCGGGTCGCCCAATACGAAGCGCTCGGTGTGGGACAGGTACAGCTGACCGAAATGGAAACCTTTTTTGCCCGACTTCCTGAAGGGGCAAAAATTCTCGATCTCGGATGCGGTCCTGGACAACATGCAGCCTTGATGGATGCTCACGGTTTCGATGTGCTTGCGACTGATGCAACCCCTGAGTTTGTGGAAGCTGCAAAGGCCCATGGCGTGAACGCACATGTTGCGCGTTTCGACGACCTGCGTGACGTGGATGCCTTTGATGCGATCTACGCCAGTTTCAGCCTGCTTCACGCCCCAAAGGTAAAAATGCCCGAACATTTGGCGGCAATCACAAGGGCCTTGCGCCCTAATGGCTGGTTTTTTTGGGGGACCAAACTGGGTTCCGGGGAAGCGCGAGATAAGATTGGACGCTTTTACGCCTACTACACCGAACCCGAACTGACTGATCTTCTTGGAACCGCTGGATTTGAAGTCGTACATTCAATCACAGGGGAAGAAGCCGGACTTTCCGGCGAAGTCTCACCGTTCATCTTGTTGCAAGCGCGGTTGCAAGATGCCTGATTTATTCGCCTATACCGACGGCGCTTGCTCGGGCAATCCGGGACCTGGCGGATGGGGGGCCTTGCTGATCGCGCGCAACGGAGAAACCATTCTTAAAGAGCGCGAGTTGAACGGCGGGGAACCTGAGACAACCAACAACCGCATGGAATTGCTCGCCGCAATCAACGCGCTTGAAAGCTTGTCGCGCCCCAGCACAATTACGATCG
>Ga0189292_10501_pt1 | contig 11399 bp, 9 predicted proteins | sample UW1oraminimetaG_FD_130317 | JGI IMG/M metagenome (GOLD analysis project Ga0189292, IMG submission 130317) | Marine microbial communities from the Costa Rica Dome - UW179A-orange mini metaG | ecosystem: Environmental > Aquatic > Marine > Oceanic > Photic zone | place: Costa Rica: the Eastern Pacific... | reverse complement strand
TACGACGTTGATAGGTTGGGTGTGTAAGCGCTGTGAGGCGTTGAGCTAACCAATACTAATTGCCCGTGAGGCTTGACCATATAACACCCAAACAATTTGGCTGTTAGACGGTAAGTCGACAAACAGACCGAAAATCTGCACGAACACGCAATACCGATTCGATCACATACCCAATTCGCTGCAGCGGCTAAACCCCGAGGCAGCAACCGAATTGCTTGACGACCATAGAGCGTTGGAACCACCTGATCCCATTCCGAACTCAGAAGTGAAACGATGCATCGCCGATGGTAGTGTGGGGTTTCCCCATGTGAGAGTAGGTCATCGTCAAGCTCCTACACCAAACCCCCGATCCGCGTAAGCGGGTCGGGGGTTTGCTTTTGGGGCGCGGAAAGGCTGCAGGATCACCGTTGTTTTGATGCCGACAAATAGACAAATAACGGCAGCTGCTCCCTTTGGCGGTGATTGCCCTGCGTAGCAACCTCTGTGCATGAATCACGCGGGCAAAACGCGTAAAATTACGCGCTTCGTCGCGATCAGATCACGAGTGCATACAGTGGAAATATTCAAAGAATTCACATTCGAGTCGGCGCACCGTTTGCCGCACGTACCGCAAGGACACAAATGCGGGCGGCTGCATGGCCACTCCTTCCGTGTTGCCTTGTATATAAGTGGGCCAGTGGATCCACATACTGGTTGGATTCGGGATTTCGGTGAGCTGAAATCCATCTTCAAACCGCTCTACGAGCGTTTGGACCACAACTATCTGAACGACATTCCCGGTCTGGAAAACCCCACCAGCGAGAACCTGGCGAAATGGATCTGGAACGAGCTGAAGCCGCTGCTTCCAGAGCTTTCCCGCGTCCGCATTCACGAGACCTGCACAAGCGGTTGTGAATACCGTGGTGAGTGATCATCGCGTTGGGTTTTATCTGCTCAGTAAAAGCTGGCCGAGCTAGTGATAGGGAACGGCTACTGACAACTCAGAATGCGCTCATTCGTCCTGAATGTGCCGTTCCGATTTTGACAGTTCTGCGCAGTTGCTGCAGAGTGCGGCGCTTTTCTACGCGACTTGGTCGTTTATACGGAGATTTGAAATGAACGCAGTTGTTGCGGCGGTCGGCATCATGCTGGTCTTGAGCCTTTGCCGCGTGCACGTGGTCGTTGCACTTATTGCCGGGGCCATGGCCGGTGGGTTGATTGGCGGGTTGGGTATCGAAGGCAGCCTCGCAGCTTTCAACAAGGGCCTGGGTGGTGGAGCGACAGTGGCGTTGTCATATGCTCTGCTTGGTGCGTTCGCCGTAGCCATCGGCAAGAGCGGTCTGGCCCACGCGCTTGCCGACAAGGCTCTGGCTTTGGTCGGAAAGCAAGGCGGCCAGGGCACCGGTGCGGTGAAGTGGATGATGGTCGCACTTCTGCTGGCGGTAGCTATCTCGTCCCAGAACATCCTGCCGATTCATATTGCGTTTATTCCTTTGCTGGTTCCGCCGTTACTTTACGTACTGTCGAAGATGAAGATCGACCGGCGCCTGATTGCCTGTGTGCTCGCGTTCGGGCTGATCACTCCTTACATGTTTCTTCCGGTTGGGTTCGGCAACATCTTCCTCAATGAGATTCTGCTGGCCAACGTTGCCAAAAGCGGTGTGGATGTAACCGGCATCAAGGTCACCCAGGCGATGCTGATCCCAGCTTTGGGCATGTTGTCGGGGCTGGCGATCGCCTTCTATAGCTACCGCAAGCCACGTGAATATGACCTTGCTCGCATCGAGCAGGTGGAGCCCAGTTCGGTACGTTACAGCCCACTGACCTTGGTGGTGGCAGGCATTGCCGTTGCTGCGGCGTTCGTTATTCAGCTGTGGCTGGACTCGATGATTCTCGGCGCACTTGCAGGGTTCGTGATCTTCTCGGTCTCCGGTGTGGTGCGCTGGCGGGAAGCGGATGACCTTTTTACCGACGGCATGAAAATGATGGCCATGATCGGCTTCATCATGATTGCCGCCGCTGGTTTCGCTGAAGTGATGCGTGAAACCGGTGAGGTGAAACTGCTGGTAGACGCATCTACTGCGTGGATCGGCAACAGCAAGGCCATCGGCGCCCTGTTGATGCTTCTGGTCGGTTTGCTCGTCACGATTGGCATCGGCTCTTCTTTCTCGACCGTGCCAATCATCGCCGCCATTTTCGTGCCGCTTGGCGTCGAGCTGGGCTTCAGCCCCTTGGCGATCGTGAGTCTCGTTGGCACAGCCGGCGCGCTCGGCGATGGTGGTTCCCCTGCATCCGATTCCACGCTTGGGCCAACGGCCGGCCTGAATGCCGACGGTCAGCATAACCATATCTGGGATACCGTCGTACCGACCTTCCTGCACTACAACCTGCCGCTGCTCGCATTCGGCTGGCTGGCAGCGATGACCCTCTGAACCGAAGAGAAGGGCCGTTCGGACAACAACGGCCCCTGTCGCGAATCCGTCGTCTGGCCCGCACTCGCGCTCTCGCTCGTTGACTAAACAGAACGATACGCAGCGACAGGGTCAACAATGGTCAACTCGACGCTCGAGCAGAAAGTCTTCCTCGCGCTGCTGGTAGTGGTTTCCCTGGCGTTCGGCTGGATTCTGTTGCCGTTCTATGGAGCAGTTTTCTGGGCGGTCATTCTCGCCATCATCTTTGCACCCTTGCAGCGCTACCTTTACCGGCGGTTCAGTCAACGCCGCAATCTGACGGCGTTGTTTACCTTGCTGGTCTGCCTGCTGGTTGCCGTGCTACCTGTCATTCTGATTACGGGCATGCTGGTTCAGGAAGGCGCGACCCTTTACAAGCAGATAAAGAGCGGCGAGCTGGACATTGGTCGCGTCGTATCGGGTCTGCGGGAGCTGTTACCTCAATCGGTCCAGGCGCAGCTTCAGCGCTTCGGCTTCGGGGATCTGGACTCCATGCGGGAGCGGCTGGCATCGGGTGCGCTCGAGGGCAGTCAGTTTCTCGCCACCAAGGCGTTCAGCTTCGGTCAGGGGACGTTTCAGTTCCTGATCAGCTTCTTCGTGATGTTGTATCTGCTGTTCTTTTTCATCCGGGACGGTCGAGAGCTGGTGGCACGGATCAGAAAGGCCATTCCGCTCAGCGATGCCCAGAAAACGCGCCTTTTCAACAAGTTCACCCGTGTGGTACGTGCGACGGTGAAGGGCAACATTGTGGTCGCCGTCACTCAGGGAGCTCTGGGCGGAATCATCTTCGCCGTACTCGGCATATCCGGCGCGCTGCTTTGGGGTGTGTTGATGGCGTTTCTGTCGTTGCTCCCCGCGGTGGGGGCCGGACTGATCTGGACGCCCGTCGCCATCTACTTTCTGATGACCGGGGCGATCTGGCAGGGCGTGATTCTCACACTCTATGGCGTGCTGGTGATCGGCCTGGTGGACAACATTCTCAGGCCCATCCTGGTGGGCAAAGACACCAAGATGCCCGATTACGTCGTGCTGATCTCGACGCTGGGCGGTCTGGCGCTTTTCGGTTTGAACGGGTTCGTGATCGGCCCGCTGGTGGCGGCTTTGTTCATATCCACATGGGGGCTGTTCACTTCACCTGAAGAGCCCCCACCGGGCCAATGATTGCCGACGCGGCAGAGGGCCTGGCGCTCGCCAGGCCCCTTGGCCTTTACATCAGGCGCTTACCATCTTCACGAGTGATGATGACGGTGGCCGAGCGGGGACGCCGACCGGCGCCGTCTGGCCAGGTGCTCGTGTAGTTCGTCGAGGTCGAACCCTCACCCGGATGCTGGATGTTCACGAACAGCGTGCGGAAGTCAGGCGTTGCCGTGATTCCTGTCACCTCGGCACCCGGCGGGCCGACCAGGAAACGCTTGGTTTCACCTGTTCTCGGGTCGGAAACCAGCATCTGGTTGTTGCCAAACGGACCGGAGCTCAACTGGCTGCCGCTCATGTCGGTCTGGATCCACAGGCGCCCTTCATCGTCGAACCACAATCCATCGGGGCTGGCCAGGATATTCGTGGCGTCCAGCGCACGGCCTTTCGGGCTCCGGCTGTTTTCCTCAGGGCCGGCGAGCAGGTAAATATCCCAGGTGAATCGGGTGCCGGCAAAATCCCGGCTCGCTTCGCGCCAGCGAATGATATGGCCGAACGCATTCGGTGAACGCGGGTTGGCCGCATCGGACTGCTGGCGACCGCTATTGTTGGTGAGCGTGAAATACACCTCACCCGTGTCAGGATGTACCGCACCCCATTCCGGGCGATCCATTTTCGTTGCACCAACGATATCGGCGGCCAGGCGGGTATTGATCAGCACCTCTCCCTGATCGGCGAACCGAACGCCAGCGGCCTTGCAGGCGCGCTGAAACGCTGGGTTGGCATGATCCAGCGCGAGCCAGTCGCCACTGCCATCCGGGTTGAAACGCGCCACGTAGAGGACGCCATCGTCCAGCAGGCGCCCGTCGCTGCGCTGAGGTCGATATTTGTCGCGGCTGACGTACTTGTAGATGTACTCGTTCTGCGAGTCGTCGCCTGAATAGCAGACGACAGGGCGGCCTGGCTTGACCGGCGCGAACACCAAGCCTTCATGGGCGAAACGGCCGAGCGCTGTGTGCTTGATTGGAGTCGAATGGGGATCGAACGGATCGATTTCCACCACCCAGCCAAAGGTGTTTGGCTCGTTGCGGTAATCGCCTTGGGCAGTAGCCGCGATGCGGGTCGCATTGAATCGCTCGAATTCATCGCCTGCCACGGTTTCCCATCCATAGCGTCCGGCTCCCCGGACGCCGTAGCGGCTGAGCTCACGCGGAAGCTCGGCGTCGGCAGTGGCGAAATAGCCGGCCCAGTTTTCCTCGCAAGTGAGGTAGGTTCCCCACGGCGTGAATCCGTTGGCGCAGTTGTTGAGGGTGCCGCGGACCGAGGTGCCGCTCGGGCTGTAGCGGGTACGCATCAACGCGTGGCCGCGGGCCGGGCCCTCGATTCGCATCGGTGTCGCGCCGGTGATGCGGCGGTTTCGCGCCGTCGGCAGCACGGACCACTCGCCGCGTGGACCTCGGCGGATTTCAACTACCGAGACACCGTGTGCGTTGATCTCCTTGCGGACTTCGTCGACGTTGACGCGCTTGCCATCCACTACGGTCGGACCGTTGCGGTGGAGCAGGGGCGCATCGATGTACTCGTGATTGAGAACCAGCAAGCCGTGGTCGCTCTGCCGTCCGCCCAGCTTCGCGTTCATGGGGAAGAAGTGCATTCCGTCGTGGTGCATGCCGACCTGTTGGGCCTGATCTTCAGCCGTGTTGCTGGCATCTTCCAGCCAGGCCGGATAGCGCCCGGTAATCGGCGTGCCCCAAGGAATGAAGGTGGTGGCGGTATAGCCTGACGGCACGGTTATGGTGTCGGCACGGGTAACGGCCACCGGCACGAACGGCAGGCGGGTACGACGTTTGAACGGAACATCTTTGATCCCGCGGGACATTGGCTCCGCCGCTTGCGCGAGGCCGGGAAGGGATGCGCCAAGAAAGGCCAGGGCACCCATGGCTGCGCCACCCGCGAGCACTTTACGTCGGCCAAGGGAAATCACATCCTGGATATGCGGATTCGTCGAATGGTTACTGGGCAACTCGTCCCCGTTGCCGAACAGAATGTCGTTGTTCTCAGTAATCACGGCGCAGCTCCATAACGATTGTTGTCGGAGCCATGACGCTAAGGTTCGTATGCGACAAGAGAATGACAGTGGAGCGCTGGCCGACGAAGCGTAACCGTGCACCACTCAATCCGTCGCAAAAAAAGCCCCGGCTCACGCCAGGGCTTTTTTCACACCGCAGCCGGGGCGGCTGCGAACCTGTTCTTAGTGGAACTGGTTCATGGTGTTGTCTTTGCCGCTTGCCTTCAGAGCAGCTTCGCCAGCGAAGTACTCCTTGTGGTTGTCGCCGATGTCAGAGCCAGCCATGTTCTGGTGCTTGACGCAGGCGATACCCTGACGCAGTTCCTCGCGCTGAACGCCCTTAACGTAGGCCAGCATGCCTTGGTCGGCAAAGTAGCCCTTGGCCAGGTTGTCGGTCGACAGAGCAGCAGTGTGGTAGGTCGGCAGGGTGATCAGGTGGTGGAAGATGCCGGCGTGAGCCGAACCGTCGCGCTGGAAGGTGCGGATCTTCTCGTCTGCAACCTTGGCCAGCTCGGTTTCGTCGTACTCGACGCTCATCAGCTTGGCGCGGTCGTAGGCGGACACGTCCTTGCCTTCGGCAACGAAAGCGTCGAACACCTGCTGACGGAAGTTCAGCGTCCAGTTGAAGGACGGGCTGTTGTTGTAGACCAGCTTGGCGTTCGGGATGACTTCGCGGATGCGGTCAACCATGGCCTTGATCTGGCCAACGTGCGGCTTCTCGGTTTCGATCCACAGCAGGTCGGCGCCGTTCTGCAGCGAGGTGATGCAGTCCAGAACGCAGCGGTCTTCGCCGGTGCCAGCGCGGAACTGGAACAGGTTGGACGGCAGACGCTTCGGACGCAGCAGCTTGCCTTCGCGCTTGATTACGACGTCGCCATTGCCCAGCTCGGCTTCGGAGATTTCTTCGCAATCCAGGAAGGAGTTGTACAGGTCGCCCAGGTCGCCCGGCTCTTTGGTCACGGCAATCTGCTTGGTCAGGCCGGCACCCAGGGAGTCGGTACGAGCAACGATCACGCCGTTGTCGATGCCCAGCTCGAGGAAGGCGTAACGAACGGCAGCGATCTTGGCGAGGAAGTCGGCGTGCGGAACGGTTACTTTACCGTCCTGGTGGCCGCACTGCTTCTCGTCGGAAACCTGGTTCTCGATCTGGATGCAGCAAGCGCCTGCTTCGATCATGCGCTTGGCCAGCAGGTAGGTGGCTTCCGGGTTACCGAAGCCAGCGTCGATGTCAGCGATGATCGGTACGATGTGGGTTTCGTAGTTGTCGATCTGGTTCTGGATCTCGGCAGCCTTGGCGTTGTCGCCAGCTTCACGAGCAGCGTCCAGGGCGGTGAACAGCAGGTCCAGTTCGCGGCTGTCAGCCTGACGCAGGAAGGTGTACAGCTCCTCGATCAGGTCGGAAACGGCGGTCTTCTCGTGCATGGACTGGTCCGGCAGCGGGCCGAACTCGGAACGCAGAGCAGCAACCATCCAGCCGGACAGGTAGAGGTAGCGCTTGTTGGTGGTCTTCAGGTGCTTCTTGATGGAGATCAGCTTCTGCTGACCAATGAAGCCGTGCCAGCAGCCGAGGGACTGCGTGTAGACGGACGAGTCGGCGTCGTACTCGGCCATGTCCTTGCGCATGATGTCGGCGGTGTACTGAGCGATTTCCAGACCGGTCTTGAAGCGGTTCTGGGCGCGCATGCGAGCGACGGACTCAGGGTTGATGGCGGCCCAGCTGCTGCCGTATTGCTCTTTCAGGGCGGCAACTGCCTTGATGTCGTCTTGATATGCGGACATGTTCAATCCTTCAAAAATAAGTGTGGTTGAGCACCGACTTTTTCCCACCGAACCTACGTGCTATCGCTGATCAGTGCGGGCAACACGCGGCAGAGCGTCGAAATATCGACCGGGACGAGGATTGAACCAAGGGGAAGGGGGGATACGACCGCCGGGCTGGCTGGTTCCGGTTGCTGCGCCCACAGCCGGCGTGGCTGCCGTGTGCGCTACAACAACGAGAAGCTGGTCAGACTGGCTGATGCGTCAATCGCTACCCCGTCCCTCGGGACGACTCGTTCCAGTCGCAACCTCGTCAGTCCGCCTTGTGGGCAGTACAGTCACGGAACGGCTCGGCTGGTTGGCTGGAGCACGCCCCGGAGACCCTTGCCAGGGCCCCTGGTTAGCGGGAGCGGGCCAATAATGCGCCGCTGTTTTTTCATCGTCAACGGTTTTGTAGTGTTTTTTTTAGATCACTACATTTTTCCGCGCGTCAGCACTGGTTCAGTCGAGAACATCCACTTTCAGGCGCATCGAAAGGTTCTGGCTGCCCTGGGTGGAATAGCGACGCAGCGTGCCGCGCTGGTCAGAACTTGCGCTTTCATCGATGCCGCCCACGGTGATCCATTCGCCGACGCGCCCGCTGACGCGGGTATCGGCATTCTGCACTTCGACGACGCCACTGCGGCCCTGAGCGAGTCGGTCGCGGCTGCTGCTGATGCTGATCTGCACGCGGTCGCCATGCACCGTGGCGGTGGCGTAGAAGCCACGCAGCACATCACGATACTGGGTTTGCTGATAGATCTGGCCATAGCCATCGCTGCCCTGAGTCGTCAGCGGAACACTCTGGCCAACCTGAATCAGTGCCGGATAGCCCTCGCTGGCCTGGATCTGCTGAATGCCACCGTCCCGGCTGTTGGTACTGCGACGAATGATGCGGACCTGGTCCCTGCCTCCGATCTCGCCGCGGCCCGTTTCGAACTCCAGGTCGCCAGCGCGTGCCGATCCGTCTACCCGATACCCTCCCGCTGTGCTGTTGGCCGAATCCTGGGTATCGACGCTGATCAACAGACGTTTGGGGGCCACATCCAGTTGGTCCACCACCTGGCGCAGCTCTCGAATCAGTGCGTCCGGTGCGTTGACGATCAGCTGGTTGCCATATGCCGTGACTCGGCCCTGGCCGCCCAGTACCGACTCGGCTACCGGGAGCACTTCCTCGCCCATGCGGTTGTTGAGCTGGATGACTTCGGTTGCCGCCTGTAGCGGTAGGCAGATGCTGAGCGCGACGGCCAGCAGCGTGATACGAGGACTCATAACAGGAAGCTCCGCAGGTTTGCATCCGATAGTCCATGATCCCACGCCTTGTCGAATTCCGCTTGGCGTACGCGAACCCGTGCGAGGTCACAGTACAGGGCGTATCCAGCGTACTGGTCGACCTTGGGGCGCTCCAGCAGCCCGCAGTTGTCGGCGATTAAATAGGTGCCACCCGGGTCGGGGTAGTCGGGCTGCAGCTTTCGAATATGCACACTGCTGGTCAGGCGCCGGGCAAGCTGCAAGAGCCTATGGCCTTCCTTGACTGCGCGAGTGGGCTCGCGCAGCAAGATGCGCAGCTGATTACGAGGATGAGCCACAAGCAAACGCGTGCAAGCCTCTTGGATACTGCTGTGATGATAAAGCCAGGGTTCTAGATCTGTACTGTAAATGCACAGGGATCTACGGGCTTGCTGCATCATGGCCAGTGCGTGCTCGCGTATTTCAGTAGGCTTGCTGAAACGCTGTAAGGCGGCGTCTTGGCCGAGCTGGAACGGTGCAGCATCCCAGTCCTGTGGCTCTGAAAGATCAACCGGCGGATTATGGAGCGCAAAACGCCCTGGAGAATGAAAGTCTATGGCCGGCAGTTCGGCACTATCAATTCCTTCGTCCAGGGTGTGATCGCTCATATGGCCTCAGTGGCTCCGGCGGAGCATCTCGACATGGGGTATGCCTGCTTCGAGAAATTCGTCGCTGACGACTTCAAAGCCAAGGCGCTCGTAGAAGGCGGTGGCGTGAACCTGTGCGGTCAGTGTCTGTTGTGTCAGGCCGCGGTGTTCGGCCTCAGAAATCACTGCACGCATCAACGCGTCGCCTACATTCATGCCGCGCCAGTCGCGTAGAACGGCTACTCGGCCGATCTGCCCGTCAGCCAGGAGGCGGGCGGTACCGATTGGATAGTCACCCTCCAGTGCGAGGAAGTGAATAGCTTCGGCGTCATCGGCATCCCATTCCTGTTCCGGTGGAACAGCCTGCTCGGCGATGAAGACCGCCTCGCGGATGCGTCGTAGCTCTGAGTTGTCCTGCTGCCAATCGGCAATTCGTACATGAACGCTATTCATCAGCAAACTCCAGACTTCCTTGTTTGACCAGCTCGCACAGCAGGCTACGCCCGTCTTCGTCGTCCAGCCATTGGCCGATATTTTCGACATGCAAGGCGTCGGCTGAACAGATCAGTTTCAGCAACTCACGGAGCGTGGAAGGAAGCAGGCGGCTCTGACCACTGGCAAACAACAGTAGCCCGATATCTACCTCGCTCCAAGCCAATCGGGCTGCCGGATTGCGCACCAAAATAGCACCATCCTTCAGTGCCGGAAGCAGCTCAGCGTTATCCATCCCGGGACCTTCTACCCGCTCGGGGTAACGTGGTTCGGTCATGAACTGGCCAAACCACGTGAGGAGCAGGCGTTCGTCACTCATGTGTTCGGCGAGTAGTCCTTTCAGGCGGTCCAGTGCATCGCTTTGAATTTGGTATGGATCGTCTGTTGGCTGCAGGTCGGCGTCGCTGTAGCGATCTTCGTCCGGCAGAAACTGCGCCAGGAAGTCGGTGAAGTGGGTCAGTACCTCGGCGGCGCTTGGCGCGCGGAAGCCGACCGAGTAGGTCATGCAGGCGTCTTCGGCAGTACCGAAGTGAGCGAGGCGGGGGGGTAGATAAAGCATGTCGCCCGGCTCCAGTACCCACTCATCGGTGCCTTGGAAGTCGGCGAGAATTCGCAGATCACCATGGGCGAGCATTGGGCTTTCGCTGTCGCACATCTGGCCGATACGCCAGCGACGCTGACCATGTGCTTGCAGGAGAAACACATCGTAGTTGTCGAAATGTGGGCCGACGCCGCCCCCCGGCGCCGCGTAGCTGATCATCACATCGTCGATGCGCCAGTTAGGCAGGAATCGAAAGTGCTCGATCAGATCGGCGACCTCCGGTACCAGCTGATCAACAGCCTGGACCAGCAGGGTCCAGTCACGCTCGGGAAGTTGCTGATAGGTGTCCTCGGCAAACGGGCCGCGGCGCAGCTCCCAGGGGCTTTCGCCATGCTCGATGACCAGACGGGATTCGACTTCCTCTTCCAAGGATAGGCCTGCCAGTTCGTCTGCCGAAATGGGGCTTTGGAAGTCTGGGATGGCCTGGCGAATGAGCAGTGGTTTCTTCTGCCAGTAATCGCGCAGAAACTCCCGGGCGCTGATGCCGCCTAGGACTTGAAGTGGAATGTCAGAAGTCATGCGTAACACCTTGCTCTATATACAGAGCTGAAAATAAAAACGCCCGGCACAGCCGGGCGTGCATACATGTAATCGCTCAGATGCGCTTGGCCTGGGCAACGGCGTTGCCGATGTAATTGGCCGGCGTCAGTTTGCGCAGCTCTGCCTTCGCTTCGACTGGAATATCCAGACCGTCGATGAAAGTCTGCAGGGCTTCGGGCGTAATGCCTTTGCCGCGGGTCAGGTCTTTCAGCTTTTCGTACGCGTTTTCCACGGCGTAGCGGCGCATGACTGTCTGTACTGGCTCGGCCAGCACCTCCCAGCAGGCGTCGAGGTCTTCGGCGATGCGGGCGGCGTTGAGCTCCAGCTTGCCGATGCCCTTGAGGCTGGCCTCGTAGGCGATGACGCTGTGGGCGAAGCCGACGCCGAGGTTGCGCAGTACGGTGGAATCGGTCAGGTCACGCTGCCAGCGGGAGATCGGAAGCTTGCTTGCAAGGTGCTGG
>Ga0189292_10500_pt1 | contig 11409 bp, 10 predicted proteins | sample UW1oraminimetaG_FD_130317 | JGI IMG/M metagenome (GOLD analysis project Ga0189292, IMG submission 130317) | Marine microbial communities from the Costa Rica Dome - UW179A-orange mini metaG | ecosystem: Environmental > Aquatic > Marine > Oceanic > Photic zone | place: Costa Rica: the Eastern... | reverse complement strand
TTCGAACTGATGCCGGCGCAGTTCACGCTGCTGCAGTTGCAGCTGGCGGTCGAGGCCCTGGCCGGACGCGGCCTGCACAAGCAGAATTTCCGCCGCCTGATCGAGCAGCAGGCGCTGGTGGAAGAGACCGGCGAGATGGCCACCGGCACGGCGGGACGCCCCGCCAAATTGTTCCGCTTCCGCCGCGACGTGCTGCTCGAACGCGCCATCGCCGGCAGCAAGCTGCCGCTGTCGCGCGCCCTGTGACGCTTGACAAGGTCATATACTCATCTTTAGCATAAGTGGCATGCGCATTTCTTGCGCGCCTTTTTTTAACCACAAAATACTCAAAATGAGCATTATTGCTGAAGCGCCCGCCGCCCGTTTGGCCATTCCCTCCCTGCCGGATGTCATGCTGGAGCCGCTGGTGCGCGCGGCGTTGCTTGAAGACCTGGGGCGGGCCGGAGACCTGACCACCGACGCCATCGTGCCGGCCGACGCCGTGGCCCAGACGCGCCTGGTGGCGCGCCAGGAAGGCGTGCTGGCAGGGCTGGACTTGGCGCGGCTGGCGTTCCGCGCGCTCGATCCCGCCATCGAATTCGAGGTCGCCCACCGCGACGGCGCCGATCTGGCGCCGGGCACGGAGATCGCGCGGATCCGCGGCAACGCCCGCGCCATGCTGACCGCCGAGCGCGTGGCGCTGAATTTCCTGTGTCACCTGAGCGGCGTGGCCACGGCGACGGCGTCGATCGCGCGCGCCATCGCCGGCCACGGCGCCCGCGTCACCTGCACCCGCAAGACCATGCCGGGCTTGCGCGCCGTGCAGAAATACGCGGTGCGCGTGGGCGGCGGCAGCAACCACCGCTACGGACTCGACGACGCCGTGCTCATCAAGGACAACCACATCGCGCTGGCCGGCGGCATCGAGGCCGCGGTGGCGCGCGCCCGCGCCGGCATCGGCCACATGGTCAAGATCGAGCTGGAAGTGGACACGCTGGAACAGCTGGAAACGGCCCTGGCGCTGGGCGTGGACGTGGTGCTGCTGGACAACATGAGCCTGGACCAATTGCGCCAGGCCGTCGCCATGGCGCGCGGCCGCGCCATCACCGAGGCCTCCGGCCGCATCACGCCCGAGACCGCGGCGGCGGTGGCGGCCACCGGCGTCGACCAGATCGCCGTGGGTTGGCTGACCCACAGCGCCAAAGTGCTGGACATCGGGCTGGACGCCTGAGACCGGCGCGACACGACAGGCAAGCATCATGAAACGCGCGCTTCGATCCTCCCTGCTGTTGCTCACCCTGGCGCTGGGCGCCTGCGGCAATCCGCCCTCGGGCGACACGCCCGGGGACGCGACCTATCCCACGCACCCCATCACCATCGTGGTGACCTTCCCGCCCGGCGGCGGCACCGACCTGCTGGCGCGGCGCCTGGGCGCCAGCCTGCAGGAACAGTTCGGCCAGCCGGTGGTGGTCGAGAACCGGCCCGGCGCCAGCGGCAACATCGGCGCCCGCGCCGTGGCCGAGTCGGCGCCCGACGGCTACACGCTGCTGATGGTCAACAGCTCGTTCGCGATCAACCCCGGCGTCTACCGCAACCTGGGCTTCGCGCCCAAGCGCGACTTCGCGGCGGTGATCAACGTGGCCTTCGTGCCGTCCGTGTTCGTGGTGCCGGCGGCCTCGCCGCTGCGCACGCTGGACGATGCGCGCAACGCCGCGCGGCCGGAGCGGCCGCTGCCGTTCGCCTCGTGCGGCAACGGCACGCCGCAGCACCTGGCCGGCGAAATGCTGACGCGCGCCACCGGCGCGCCGCTGCAGCACGTGCCCTACAAGGGCTGCGGACCGGCGCTGACCGACGTGGTGTCGGGTCAGGTCGGCATGGGGATCGTCACCGCGTCCAGCGCCGCGCCGCTGATCGCGGCGGGCCGCCTGCGGGCCTTGGCCGTGACTTCGCCGCAGCGCTCGCCGCTCCTGCCCGAAGTGCCCACGGTGGCCGAGCAGGGCGTGGCGGGCTACGCGCTCGACCAATGGCACGGCCTGCTGGCGCCGGCGGCCACGCCGCCGGCGGTGGTGGCGAAGTTGAATACGACGCTGGCCCGCATCATGCTGCGGCCGGACGTGCAGGCCGCGCTGCGCGAGCAGGGCTTCACGCCGACCACCAGCTCGCCGCGCGCGTTCCAGGACATGATCAATGCGGATATCGATCGCTATACGGCGCTGACCGACGCGATCGGGCTGCGCGCCGATTGACGCGCAGGACGGGGCGGCCCGGCCGTCCCCGTGCCTTGATGGCCGGCGGGCGCCAGCGTCCCGGCGCGACCGGGAAGACGGCGCGCTGAGCTCAGGCCGCCGCGCGGGCGTGTTGCTCCAGCTGTTCCTTCAATCCCGGCTGCAGCTTGAGCTGGCGCGCCAGCTCGTCCAGGTAGGCGCGCTCCATGTAGCTTTCCTCGTCCACCACCAGCAGGCTGGCCAGGTACATCTCGGCCGCCATCTCCGGCGTCCTGGCCGATTGCGCGATCTGGGCGGGATCGAGCGGGCGCGACAGCTCGGTTTCCAGCCAGCGGCGGTCCTGCGCGTCGCTGGACAGCTTGGCCAGCTCGGTTTCCAGCAGGGTGCGTTCCTCCGGGCCGATATGGCCGTCGGCCTTGGCCGCGCCGATCATGGCCGTGAGCACCGCGGTGCTGTGCTGTTCGGCCTCGGGGGCCGGCAGCCGGTCCAGCGTCTGCGGCGGGGCGGCCGGCGCGCCGGCCTGGTTGCGCTGCCAGTCACCATAGGCGCGGTAGGCCAGGGCGCCGAGCGCCGCCATGCCGCCGTACATGGCGACCTTGCCGCCGATCTTGCGGGCCTTCTTGCTGCCCAGCAGCAGGCCGAGCGCGCCCGCGCCGAGAGCGCCGCCGCCCAGGCCGGTCAGGAACGAGCCGCCCTTGCCGCCGGTGGCGCTCTGCACCTTGGAGCCGGCGTCGGCCAGCAGGCCCTGGCCGGATTGCAGCAGTTGGTCGAGAAGTTGTCTGGCGCTCATGCGGGTTTCCTGGTGAATGCAATCGATCTTGCGGACAGGACTATCCGACCGCCGTCCCGTCCGGAAGTTCAGCTTACAGTCAGAAATGGATGTTGCGCCAAGCCGGGGCGCGGGCGCCGGATGCTACAACCGGGGGTGGGGCGGCCATGCGCGCCGCCCGCAACGCGAGGAATTCCGCCCATGACTATCCACGTGCGCCAGAACGCGCCCAAGACCCTGCAATTCACCGCCACGGCCGAAGGCCACGACCTGCCGCTGGACATGCCGCAGCCGCAAGGCGCCGGCCCGGATCCGCACGACTACTTCGATACGGCGCTGGGCGGCTGCAAGGCCATGACGCTGATGGTCTACGCGCAGCGCAAGGGGCTGCCGCTGGAATCGGTGGGCGTGGACGTGGTGCGCGATGCCGGCGAGGAACGCAAGGGCATCTATCGCCTGACCGCCAAGCTGACGCTGCATGGCGAACTGTCGGACGCGCAGATCGACGAATTGCTGGCCGTGGCCGAGAAATGCCCGATCCACAAGCTGATGACGGCGGTGGACGTGCAGGTGTCCACGCTGATCGTGCGGCCGACCTGAGAGGGCGGCCCGCCGGGCGGGTGAACCGCCCGGCGCGGGAAGGCGGCCGGGCAGGGCGCCCGGCCTGTCAGTCGAATTACTCTTCCATGCCCGGGACGATGGTCGAGAAACCGGCGTCCACGTGGGTGATTTCGCCGGTGACGCCGGCGGCCAGGTCCGACAGCATGAACGCGGCGACGTTGCCGACGTCATCGATGGTGACGTTGCGGCGCAGCGGCGCCTGGGCTTCGACGAACTTCAGGATGGCCGAGAAGTCCTTGATGCCGCTGGCGGCCAGCGTCTTGATCGGGCCGGCCGAGATGCCGTTGGCGCGGATGCCGCGCGGGCCCAGCGCCGTGGCCAGGTAGCGCACGCTGGCTTCGAGCGAGGCCTTGGCCAGGCCCATGGTGTTGTAGTTGGGCACCACGCGTTCGGCGCCCAGGTAGGTCAGCGTCAGCACCGAGCCGTTGCGGCCTTCCATCAGCGGCAGCGCGGCCTTGGCCATGGCGGCGAAGCTGTAGGCCGAGATGTCGTGGGCGATGCGGAAGCCTTCGCGCGACAGGCCGTCCAGGAAGTTGCCGGCGATGGCTTCGCGCGGCGCGAAGCCGATCGAGTGCACCAGGCCGTCCAGGCCGTCCCAGCGCTTGGCCAGGTCGGTGAAGGTGGCTTCGATCTGGCTGTCTTCGGCGACGTCGCAGGGCAGCACGATGTCGCTGCCGAACTCGGCGGCGAATTCGGCCACGCGGTCCTTGAAGCGGTCACCGACGTAGGTGAAGGCCAGTTCGGCGCCCTGCTGGTGGCAGGCGCGCGCGATGCCGTAGGCGATGGAGCGGTTGGAAAGCACCCCGGTGACCAGGATGCGTTTGCCGGCGAGAAAGCCCATGTGTGGTTCCTTTGATTTTTTTCCTGCTGGAGACCGCCTATTTTAAGGAGTTTGGCGGCCTCGCGGACAAAACAGCGCGGCGCCCGGGTGGGCGCCGCGGCGAAAGACGGATCGGCGGGGAATCAGCCGCGGGCGTTGGTGCCCGGCACGCGCAGCTGAGCGCCGACCTTGAGCGCGCTGCCCTTGAGGTTGTTGAGGGCGCGCAGCGCGTCGACCGAGGTGCCGTACTGCTTGGCCAGCGAGAACAGCGTGTCGCCCTGGCGCACCTTGTGGGTGCGCACGTTGGGGCGGGCGGCGGCGCCGCGCGCGGCGGGAGCGGCGGCCTTGCCGCGCGGCGCCGGCGCCTTGCTGGTGTTGGCGGGCGCCGAATCGAGCGCGCCGACCGGCGCGGCCAGCGAGGCCAGCTGCACGCCGCCAGCGCCCGGGTCGCCCGGCACCAGCAGCGACTGGCCCGAGGCCACTTTCTGGCGCGAGCCGATGTCGTTGGTCTCGCGCAGCTTGGCCTCGGTCACGCCGAAACGCTTGGCGATCGAGGCGTACGATTCGCCGCGGCGCGAGTGGTAGACCTTCCAGGCGCTCAGGTCGCCCTTGTAGTTGGTCAGGTTGGCGTTGAAGATCTCGACGCGGTCAGCCGGCAGCAGCAGCGTGGGGGCGTGGTCGCCGCGGATCACGGGCCGGTTGAACGACGGGTTCAGGGCCTTGAATTCGTCCAGCGGCATCTCGGCCAGCTTGGCGGCGATTTCCAGGTCGATGTCGCTGTTCTTCTGCACCGTCACGAAGTACGGCGTGTTGCCGACCGGCGGCAGCGCCACCGCGTAGCGCTGCGGGTCGGCGATGATGTTCTTGATGGCCTGCAGCTTGGGCACGTAGTTGCGGGTCTCGTCCGGCATGTTCAGGGACAGGTAGTCCGTGGGCTGGCCGGCGGCCTCGTTCTTGGCCATGGCGCGCTGCACCGAGCCTTCGCCCCAGTTGTACGAGGCCAGCGCCAGGTACCAGTCGCCCTGCATTTCGAACAGTTTTTCCAGGTAGTCCAGCGCCGCGTTGGTCGAGGCGATGGGGTCGCGGCGCTCGTCGCGCCACCAGTCCTGCTTCAGGTTGAAGTGCTGGCCGGTGGCCGGCACGAACTGCCACAGGCCCGAGGCCTGGGCGCGCGACAGCGCGGTGGGGTTGTAGGCGCTTTCGACGAACGGCAGCAGGGCCAGCTCGGTCGGCAGGCCGCGGCGGTTGATCTCGTCGACGATGAAATACAGGTACTTGCCGGCGCGCTCGGCCATGCGCTGCACCGCCTCGGGGTGGGACGCGTAGTAGTCGGTCCACTGCTGCGAGAGGTCGGTGTTCAGGTTGGGGATGGCGAAGCCGCGGCGGATGCGGTCCCAGGCGTCGACCGGCGGATTGGTCAGGTCGACCGTGCGGGACGTGTCGCGGGCGATGTAGCGCCCTTGGGAGTTGGTGGTGAGGTTCTTGCTGTCGTGGGATTTGGTTCCTGCGCAACCGGCGAGGACTGCCAGCAGAAGCGGCAGAAGGAGTCGGGATAGCTTCATCGGGCGGTCACTTGAAATCGTTCTTCCATTCACGAAGGGAGGCAAAAACCTCTACCGGCGTCGGGTGGTCGTGGCCGGCCCAGTTGTCTGCGGCGCGGACGACGTCAGCTTGCTGCGTACGCAAAAACGGGTTGGTCGCGCGTTCCTGACCGATGGTCGACGGAAGCGTGGGGAGACCTTCTGCGCGTAATTGCTGGGCCCGCTGATACCACTGTTGCAGGGTGCGGTTGGCGGGTTCGACCGCCATGGCCCAGCGCAAGTTCGCTAGAGTGTACTCGTGTGCGCAAAAAACCTGTGTATCCGGCGGTAAAACAGAAAATTTTTCCAAGGAATCAGACATTTGCGCGGGAGTGCCCTCGAAAAGCCGGCCACAGCCCCCGGCAAACAGGGTGTCTCCACAGAACAGCACAGGCTGTTTTCCCGCCGCCCGGCCGGTGTACGCGATGTGGCCCGCGGTGTGTCCCGGCACGTCCAGCACCGTCAGGTCCAGGTCCAGTTCCGGCAGCACCACGCGGTCGCCCTCGACCAGCGGCACGTCGCAGCGCGGCAGCTTCTCGCGCGCCGGCCCATATACCGTGATGTCGCCGATGCGGGACAATTCAAGCACGCCGCCCACATGGTCGCCGTGGTGGTGCGTGAGTAGAATGGCGCGCAGCTTCAGGCCTTCGCGGGCCAGCCATTGCAGCACCGGGCCGGCTTCGCCGGGGTCGACCACGGCGGCCTGGCCGTCGCGGACGATGGCCCAGATATAGTTGTCGGTGAAGGCGGGCAGGGGCAAGACCGCGGCATTGCGTTCGCGGCCGCCTGCGGGGGCGGTCAAGGCTTGCATGGGATTCGAAGGAATGAAAACGTGGCAGAAGAAACTCCGCCGATTGTAGAACTGGCCGAATGGTTCCAGACGCCGCCAGGGCAATACGCCCTGGCCTGGGAGCGCGCGCAGTTCGACGCGGCCGTGGCGGACGTCTTTGGATATTACGCCTGGCAGGTCGGCCTGGCCGACCTGAACCTGCTGCGCGCCAACCGCATGCCGTTCAAGGGCTATGTCGGCACCGAGACGCCGTCGCCCGAGAGCATCGCCGGCTGGCAGTCGCGGGTGGTGCTGGCCCAGCCCGAGGCGCTGCCGTTCGAATCGCAGAGCGTGGACCTGCTGATCCTGCCGCACGCCTTCGAATGCGCCGAAGAGCCGCACAACGTGCTGCGCGAGGTCGAACGGGTGCTGGTGCCGGAAGGGCGGGTGGTGATCTCCGGCTTCAACCCCTGGAGCATGTGGGGCGCGCGCACCCGCATGCCGGGCATGGAGCCCTGGCTGCCGCAGCCGCCGGCGTCGCAGGTGTCGCTGCCGCGCCTGAAGGACTGGTTCAAGCTGCTGTCGCTGGAAGTCGAGCAAAGCCATTTCGGCTGTTACGCGCCGGCCTGCCGCAGCGAGAAATGGCTGCAGCGCTGGGGCTTCCTGGAATCGGCCGGCGCGCGCTGGTGGAGCCTGGGCGGCGCGGTCTACCTGGTGTCGGCCGTCAAGCGCGTGGCCAGCATGCGTATCATCGGCCCGGCCTGGAAGACCAAGCCCAAGCGCGCCCGCGCGGCCTCGGTGGTGGTCAACCGCCAGGCCGACGACGGCTTCGACCGCTCCTGAGCGGCCGGCCGGATTCACATTGAAAGCACAAGGACATACAAGCAGCACCATGCAGGACAACAACGCGAACGACCAGAAAGTGGAAATGTGGACCGACGGCGCCTGCAAGGGCAACCCCGGTCCGGGCGGTTGGGGCGTGTTGATGCGCGCCGGCGCGCACGAAAAGACCATGCACGGCGGCGAGGCCCAGACCACCAACAACCGCATGGAACTGCTGGCCGTGATCGAGGGCCTGCGCGCGCTCAAGCGCCCGTGCGTCGTCACCATCCACACCGACTCCCAGTACGTCATGAAGGGCATGACCGAATGGTTGGCCAACTGGAAGCGGCGCGGCTGGATCACGGCCGACAAGAAGCCGGTCAAGAATGCCGAGCTGTGGCAGGCGCTGGACGACCAGGTGCGCCGCCACACCGTCTCGTGGCGCTGGGTCCGCGGCCATGCCGGCGATCCCGGCAACGAGCGCGCCGACCAACTCGCCAACCAGGGCGTCGAGTCGGTCCGGCGCGGCTGACCGGCCGGGCGCCACGGCGCTCGCCGTCCTCGAAAGACGGCCAGGTTGTATCAATATGGCGGCGCCGTCGCCGCTGCCCGCATCGGGAAATACCCTGGGTCGGCCGGTTTAGTGCTTTCAGCGCGCTTCAGGATTGTTCCAGGTTGTAAATCCGGTGCTAAAGTGCCAACCCTTGATCCTGTTCCTGCGGCGCCGTCCCAGCGGGGGATGCCTGGCACGCGCCGCGATACCGCCACATTCGCATGAAAAAAGCTGCATTGCTGGCCGCCATCGCGGCAGGAGTGGCCGCGGGGGCCGCTCTGGGCGTATTCGTGCCGCGCTGGCTCGCGCCGGCCGCCACGCCGGCGGCCACTGCCGCCGCCACGCCCGCCAAACCCGTCTCCAAGCCGGCCCCGGTGCGGGTCGAGGTCGCCGCCGTCGCGGAAATTCCGTTCGCGCGCGGCCTGTCGGCCGTGGGCAGCCTGCGCTCGGATGAGGCCGTGATGCTGCGGCCCGAAGTGGCCGGCCGCATCCAGTCGATCGAGTTCAAGGAAGGCCAGCCGGTCAAGCGCGGCCAGGCGCTGATCCGCCTGGACGATTCCGTGCCGCGCGCCGAGCTGGCGCAGGCGCGCGCCAACCTGGCGCTGGCGCAGAGCCATTACCGCCGCGCCGTGGCGCTGCAGGCCAAGGGCTTCGTCAGCCAGCAGGCGCGCGACGAATCGGCCAGCACGCTCAAGGTGCAGGAAGCCGCGGTGGCGCTGGCGCAGGCGCGCCTGGACAAGATGACCATCAACGCGCCGTTCGCGGGCTTCGCCGGCCTGCGCAGCGTGTCGGTGGGCGACTACGTCAACCAGGGCCAGGACCTGGCGCCGCTGGAGGCCATCGACCCGCTCAAGGTGGATTTCCGCGTGCCCGAGATGTATCTCAGCAAGGTCGGCGTTGGCCAGCAGCTGACGCTGCGCCTGGACGCCTTGCCCGGCCAGGAACGCCCGGGCCTGGTGTACGCCGTCAGTCCGCTGGTCGACGCGGGCGGGCGTTCCATCCTGCTGCGCGCCACCGTGGCCAACGCCGATTCGCTGCTGCGCCCCGGCATGTTCGCCCGCGTGCAGCTGCTGTTCAACCAGGACAAGGCGCTGGTCGCGCCCGAGGCCGCGCTGTCGCCGTCCGGCGAGACGCAGTACGTGTACCGCGTCAAGGACGGCCTGGCCGAGCGCCGCGAAGTCACCATCGGCGAGCGCCGCGAAGGCAAGGTCGAGATCCTGACGGGCGTGGCGGCCGGCGACCAGCTGGTGGTGTCGGGCCTGCAGCGCGTCACCGACGGCGGCCCGGTGCAGGTCGTCAAAAACGGCGCCTGACGCCATCTTTCCAGCGGACGGCGGCCTCTTATGCGTATCTCGGAAACCTGTATCAAGCGGCCGGTGTTCGCGTCGGTGCTGTCGCTGGTCATCGTACTGATCGGCCTGATCTCGTATTCGCGCCTGACCGTGCGCGAGTATCCCAAGATCGACGAACCCATCGTCTCGGTCGACACCACCTACAAGGGCGCCTCGCCCGAGGTGATCGAGTCGCAGGTGACCAAGCCGCTGGAAGACCAGCTGGCCGGCATCGAGGGCGTGGACGTGATGACCTCGCGCAGCCGCTCCGAGCGCAGCCTGATCAACATCAAGTTCAACCTGTCGCGCAATCCGGACGCGGCGGCGGCCGAGGTGCGCGACAAGGTCTCGCGCGCGCGCCGCTTCCTGCCCGACGAGATCGACGAGCCCATCATCGGCAAGGTCGAGGCCGATTCGCAGCCCATCATCTACATCGCGGTCGAGTCCGGCTCGTACTCGGCGATCCAGACCTCCGACTACATCAACCGCTACATCAAGACCCGCCTGTCGGTGCTGCCCGGCGCGGCCGAGGTGCGCGTGTTCGGCGAACGCCTGCCGTCCATGCGCATCTACGTGGACCGCGACAAGCTGGCCGCCTACGGCCTGACGGTGCAGGACGTGGAGTCTGCGCTGCGCAGCCAGAACGTGGAGATCCCGGCCGGCCGCATCGAGTCGCGGGCGCGCGAGTTCTCGGTGGTGTCGTCCACCGACCTGCAGACGCCGGCGCAGTTCGAGAACGTCATCGTCGCCAACGTCAAGGGCTATCCGGTGCGGCTGCGCGACGTCTCGAAGGTCGAGATCGGCGCCGCCAACGACCGCATCCTGTCGCGCTTCAACGGCAAGCCGGCCATCAACATCGGCGTGACGCGCCAGTCCACCGCCAACCCGCTGGAGCTGTCCAAGGCCGCGCGCGAGGAAGTGGCGCGGCTGAACGAGAACCTGCCCGCGGGCATGAAGCTGACCATCGCCTACGACTCGTCTGTGTTCATCGAGCGCTCCATCGACTCGGTGTTCCATACCATCGGCGAAGCCATCATCCTGGTGGTGCTGGTGATCTTCTTCTTCCTGCGCAACCTGCGCGCCAGCATCATTCCCATCGTCACCATCCCGGTGTCGCTGGTGGGCGCCTGCGCGCTGATGTACTTCTTCGGCTTTTCCATCAACACGCTGACGCTGCTGGCCATGGTGCTGGCCATCGGCCTGGTGGTGGACGACGCCATCGTGGTGCTGGAGAACATCTACCGGCATATCGAGGACGGCATGCCGCGCAAGGAAGCGGCGCTGCGCGGGTCGCGCGAGATCGGCTTCGCGGTGGTGGCCATGACCATGACCCTGGTGACCGTGTACGCGCCGCTGGCGTTCGCCACCGGCCGCACCGGGCGCCTGTTCATCGAGTTCGCGCTGGCGCTGGCCGGCGCGGTGCTGGTGTCCGGCTTCGTGGCGCTGACCCTGACGCCCATGATGTGCTCGGTGCTGCTGCGCCACGAGAGCAGCCACAGCCGCTGGTACAACCTGATCGAAGGCTGGCTCAACGCCATGAGCAATGGCTATCGCCGGGCGCTGGGGGCGTCGCTGCGGCATCGCTGGCTGGTGGTGGCTATCGGCATCGCGGTCGCGGCCGGCAGCGGCGTGCTGTTCAAGGTGGTCAAGAGCGAGCTGGCCCCGGTCGAGGACCGCGGCGTGGTGTTCGGCATCGTCAGCTCGCCGGAAGGCGCGACGCTGAACTACACGCTCGACAGCATGCTCGGCATCGAACAGTTCTACGCCGCCATTCCCGAGGCCAGCGGCAGCCAGGTCACGGTGGGCTTTCCCACGGTCACCGACGGCACCGCCATCCTGCGCCTGAAGCCCTGGGAAGAGCGCGGCCGCCGCCAGCAGGCCATCACCCAGGAACTGCAGCCGCTGTTCTCGTCGCTGCCGGGCGTGCGGGCGTTCCCGAC
>Ga0189292_10499_pt1 | contig 11422 bp, 11 predicted proteins | sample UW1oraminimetaG_FD_130317 | JGI IMG/M metagenome (GOLD analysis project Ga0189292, IMG submission 130317) | Marine microbial communities from the Costa Rica Dome - UW179A-orange mini metaG | ecosystem: Environmental > Aquatic > Marine > Oceanic > Photic zone | place: Costa Rica: the Eastern... | reverse complement strand
GGTCCATCGGGTATATCCCTCCTGCGCAGGCTGAAGAACGCTATCTCCGTACCAACTCTGACTCTGTGCCGATGAACGCTGTACTTTAACCAAACAGCCTCCTCGATTCCCGGGGCAATTCACCCTGCCACACCAGGTAGTTTTCGGTTTTGACGTCGAACGTCAAGCTAACAGTGTTCAAGTGTATCTCTGCCTAAGATAGGTCTCGCTACGAACCGGCAGCTTAGGGATTGTAGATCAATCTTGGTTCTAGGGATCTTGTCCGGCTTAAGTGCAGGCTTCCCCATTTTAGAGCGTTGGCCCACCGCATCGCATAACTTCGTTTGGGTCGTGGCCACCCAAATTCGCGAAGCCCTCTTCACCTTCTAGAGGGTTGGAATAGTAAGGGCTGCCATACGCCCAGACTGGGATAGGTACGATGTTATTGCGGGTAAATATAGCCGCGGAATCTGCATGCGGCAATGCTTGTGGACGGCGCTCTGCGGTTATGTCAATTCCAACCAGGTCCTTCACTTTTCGTGCGTAACTCCATACTGTCGTGCGGGAGAAGTGCGTGGTTAAATTCTCACCTTTCAACCAAAGCACATACGCCCGTCTCAGATTGGGTGTGAGCATAAGCTCCTCGTCTTGAGTCAACAGTCGCTGTATCGATGTAATGATATTCTGGCGGGACAGCAATTCGAAGAAAAGGGCATCCACGTCAACCCCCGTCCATCGGGAGACGTAATTTAGGCCGCGCTCTCTGAGACCCTGATGATGTAGCTTTAGTTCAACCCGGATGCTTCGGGAGGCTAGGTCAAGCAGATCCTGTTGACGGGGACCGGGCGCCTTCCATTCCTTTCTCAATAGTTCGTATTTGCTGTAGACAGTTGCAGTGTGGTGAACGGAACGTCCTTGTGGTCCGTACCCAAGGCTGATACAGGTCTCGCGGTCTCGGATCTTTCTCGTGCGGTTGTTCTCGTCTATTGCATCAATTATTGATACCTGAATAGGTGGACACCAGAAGTTTGCGGTGAGATGAATTTCGGTAAGGCCTACCTGGCCGGCAGCCCATTCCTGATCCACTTCGTCAGTGGGGATGATCTTGAGGGCATCCAACTGTTGGCGAAATATCTTGTAGGTGTAAGAGCGAAGATCTGCATGGCCGAAGAAGTTGTGCTTTTGTAGTACCTTGGGCGGGCAGCAATCGAATTCGATCCGCCTTGCCAAGGTTTCGCTCTCCACGTCCCGAGACAGAACCCGCACCCGATCTGCCGGCCAGGACGCTCGACGTTGCTTTTTGCGTGGGCTGGCACCTACAGGCAGGATTTCCCCCTCATCGCCGAAGACTTGATAGAAGACCTTGCCGACAGGGTGATGGTCTAGTGCGCCGTGCACCCTGATGCGGTCTATGTGCACGTGGCCTGCACATGCTCGGGTTGGTTGGGGTTTCATTGGTCTACGCTGAGGGATATGGGTAGGTCTGGGCGGGCGCTTGCTTAAATTGCGAACAAATGTTGGTTTGTATAGCTGGGTGGGCTATACGGGCCAAGCAACTACCATTAGCTGTTTTGCATCCTGTGCAACGATGCAAGCGTTGTCTCTTAAGCTATTTGTGGCGCGGTGGGCGATCTTCTGCTCGCGGCCCGAGCGCTTCAATATCTCTCGACAGCGTCGCTAAGCTGATGCCCAGCTGATTTGCAATTTTCTTTCTATCGACTTTCTGTGCCAACAGAAGTGATATTTGCATCCGCCTTTCCTGAATCTGCTGCTGCTTACGTGAAATTTCTCGTGCTTTGGTTGCAGGAAAAAAGTCGAATTCCAACGGGCCGCTCGATGTGTACGAGAAGTTGAGAGATATGGAATCGCAAGGCAGTCGGCCGTCGTTCTGCCGCGTAATCCGAATTGCCTCTCGCTGTCCGGGACCGGTTCCTGCCGCCAGGCGGATTAGGTTCAGGCCGGAATGAACGCGCGCCCACAGGCGGCTCCTTTTCCCTTCCATCTGAAATGCAAGAATCGCGATGCCCCGGCGATTCTGCTCGCGGAACCACTCGATCACTTGCTCGGCGAAGCGGGCATCATTACCCAGGGTCTTGAAGCAAGCGGCAAGATCGTAGATGACACACAGTTGCCGGCCTGCTACGCGAGCCTCTAATCTGTCTCGACCATCCGATGTATCAAGCCAGAGTCCACCGCTCTCCGTCGGATTCAGCCAACTGAATTCCAGATCTTGGGTGGTCGGGGCCGGAGTTCCGTGGCACGCTCCCTTTTTAGACAATCGAACGAAAGCTGCCTGAACCTGCCGAGCATGGCGTGTCGGGGCGAAGAAGGCTACTCGGCCCACAGAGTTGCGACCGAATGTTTGCAGCGACCGGATCTTAATACCGGCTGCGATGGTGTATGCAGCCAAGGCGGCAAGAGGCAATGGTGAGACGCCTCCATGCGAGACGACCATAGTCGTTGCCGAGACCGGCACGATGGGAGGGAGAAAGTACTCCGGCTCTGGAATTGTGATGTCCAGAAGTTGCGGCAGATTCATCGGGGACGTTTGCATGGCAGTCATGTGAAGGCATCGCGGGATACGCGGAGACAGGGGAGCTGATGCGCGCACTATGCCGTCTCGTCGCTAGGAGCCGCGTTAAACACTCGGCGAGCTGCAGCTTTGGCCATTACATAGCAGGCGATCTCGCTTTCGATCCAACGTGCCGCTGCGCGGCGGCTCTCGCCGAACTTGATGGGTGCGGGAAGTTCTCCAGAGGCGACCTTGGCATGGATAGCCGAGTTCTTAAGGCCGAGGATGCGTCGCACGTCTTCGATGGCGATAAGGCGGGGCGGATACGAGGGGGGCATTTCAGGCTCGAGCGTGCCCCTCGATTCATACGGAGCAACTTTGTCGATTCGGTGCGATTTACTGATAGGCGTGACCACGAAAACTCTCCATCAAAAAGCCGTAAGACACGGCGATGGAGTAATTCTGGCGTCTGTTAGACGGTTCTGAAACGGCTATTTTCTGATTAAATAGATGAAAATAATTCAGACTTTAGAGTTTTTGCCGATCATTGACCGCCCGCTTACACCGAAGCTATCTGATCAGTCTGAAGTCTGAATTTAATGCGGAAATAAAGTCAGACTAATTTTTTCATTAATCGCGAAAAGTCAGCAGATTGAGATTTCGCCATTTGTAGATGTAGTCCCAAGCCTGCTTGGTGTATCGATATGCGCGATCTTGGCGTCGGTTGAACTCCTCCTGCCATGCGCCGCCAGTCAGAGCGTGGAGATCTACGTCGGCAGGTAGGAGGTGTTCCGCCATCATGTCCACGGTGAACACCTCTGATGGTCCGAAGGTTCCACGCTTGTAATCCCGGGCCCTTTGCGGTTGGGTCAAGGCGTCTGCGACTTGAAGGTACGTTCGAAGCATGCTCTTGCTGGGTTTGGTGTATTGCTCTCGAATCTGCTTTTTTGTCATCCATCGCTCCAGTTCACTGTTTACGATGTCCAGTTGCCTATTCAGGCCGATGCAATCAGGACCGAACTGTTCAGAAAGATCGATGACAACTGCGGTCTGTGGGCCCTTGACTTCGATGATTGGTACGTTGGCCAGCCCGACGTCAGCAGTTTTCCTGATCGCCTCTTGGATGAGCAAGCGGCTTTGTTCGATGGGCTCCCAGCGGATGCTGTCCGAGTACTTGTTTCGATATGGAACTGCCCGGCAAACCCCAAAATGAGGCACGTGTGCAGGGGTTGGCTGGTATCCCCAAAGATGTACATCCAGGGGACCTGTGCCATCGATCATCCGCTGATAAAACGAGTTGCGCCGCAGGAATTCCCACGCGTATTCAGCGTATGAGCTCGAATCGTTAAGGTGCCCATAGAACTCCTCGCTAATGAACAGCTCGCCCTTATCGATGGCGTATTTGGATGTGTAGCTAGCGGTCCCGCGTGGACGGAAGCCCAGTCCGCGAGCGCGGGACGTAGCGGCGGCACGAGTAAGTTGCTTCTTAGATGTCATCGCGGAGCCCCTTCCGGCGTGATCACTGGCGTCGCCGCGGGTGCTACCGCGTAGCAATACTGTTCCCACTCTTTCATTAGAACGGCGCGCTTGTCATACAAATCGGTCCGAGCGTATGCGGCTGCCACCTTGTCGCGGAGGGTGTGCGCGAGTGCTGCTTCCGCCGTACTGAAATCGTGCGTGGTCATTTCGGCGGTGAAATCGCGAAACGTGCTTCGAAACCCATGCACGGTGATCTCCTCATAGCCCATACGGCGCAACAGCATGCTCATGGCCATGTTTGAAAGTGGTCGATCGGCCTTGCCGCCACGGAAAAGAAATTCGCCGTTTGTGAGCGGTGTGAGGAATTTGACGATTGCAACCGCCCTGGTAGACAGGGGCACCCTATGCGCCTTTCCCGCTTTCATGCGTTCCTTTGGCACAGTCCAAGTCGCCCTGGCAAGATCAATTTCGTTCAGCCGAATTCCCGTAACTTCCGACGTACGGGCAGCCGTCAGTATCAGGAACTCAAGAGCCCAGCGAGCCATTCCGTCCTGCTCCTGCAGACGCAGTAGGAACTCAGAGATGTGAGCGTGCGGGAGGGCCGCGTGGTGCTTGTCGGCGCGGCTCGATTGCGTTGATTTCGCAAGCAGATGCTCTAAATGTCCCTTCCAACGAGCGGGGTTGTCGCCTTGCCTTAAGCCATGCGCGCTCGCCCAATCTAGGACTGCGGCGATTCGCCCTTGCACCCTGCTGGCTGTCTCATGCTTTGTTGACCAGATCGGCTCCAGCAGTCGCTTCACATCCGTTGTACTTATTTGAGATACGGCCTTCTTGCCGATATGCGGGGAAGCATAGGTGGAAAGCGTGTTCCTCCATTGTTGGGCGTGCTTGCTACTTTTCCACTCGGCGAGATGATCCGCGATGTACTGGGAGGCGCACTCGTCGAAAGTGCTGGTTTTAGCCGTCATTAGTAAAGCTGCGGCCTGTCGTTCTCGCTTTTGTTCAACCGGGTTTACGCCCTCGGCGCGTAGCCGTCGTTGCTCAGATGCTCGCTCTCGCGCCAGACGTAGGCTGACGTCTGGATATTTCCCCAGACCAATCGCCGTTGCTTTGCGATTGTGCATATAGCGATAGAGCCAAGAGCAGCTCCCGCTCTTGGTGATTTGCAGCGTCAGACCACCGCCATCGCCCAGTAGAATTGGCTTTCCTTCACCCTGCTCGATTGCTTTTCTAGCCTCTTTCAGTCTTGCTTCTATTCTGGTGTCGCTTAGTTTGTTCGTTGGGCCCCGCATGTCCGCTCCTTCATGACATCGGAAGCATACTTAGTTCGACGGATACACTGACATCTCAACTATCAAATGAACTATCAATTGAGGCGTCGATGTTGATCGATAGCAACGGAGATTGACGGAGACGTGTTGGTGGGTTGCTATAGCTTCGGCGCAACGCGTTGGTCAATCATGAGCATTGGCGCTCTGTTTTGAGGCTGACCCTCTGTCCGCCAAGAATTTCACAAGCGTTGCCGCGCGGTCGCCCGCCATCAGCTTGCCCCAGAACCCGCATGGACATTGGTCCTGCGGGTTTTTTATTTTCCGGCGAGGACGCCGCGGTAAGCGGCGTTCCCTTGAGGGCTCAAGTGGCCTGCGACCCGCGACACCGCTTGACCGATCCGGCTTTGGCGATCAGCTTCGCACCGCGCCGCGAAAGGCCGCCGAGAGCGCGGCCAGCGCATCCTGCGAGCGGCTGTCCCTGACCCGGGTATGCAGCAGGATGGGCAGCCGCGGCAGATCCGGTAGCCCCAGCCTGGGGCCGACGTCGACCGCGCCGAACGGCACCATGCGCGGGGCCAGCGCGGCCACCCCAAGCCCCGCCATGACGGCGGCGGCGACCGTCATCACGCCGCCGCCCACGAACACTTCGGTCCAGGGTATGCCGGCCTCATCGAGCAGTTGCCCGGCCAGGGCGCGCACGCCGCAGGGCTCGGCCATCGTGGCCAGCGGCAGCGGTTCTCCCGCCCGATGTTGCCAGCCGGGCATGGCGAACCAGCCGAACTTTTCTTCGGCGAGGATTTCCCCATCGCCGCGGTCCGCCTGGAAGCGGACGATCACCGTATCGAGCTCCCTGCGGTCGAAACGTTGCAGCAGCTCGGCCGACGAGCCGATCCGGATTTCGATCAGGAGCCGGGGATCCTGCGCGTTCATGCGTGCGATCAGCGCCGGCAGTTCCGGACCCGCGACATGGTCGCTGATGCCGATGGCGAGACGCTGCCGCGTCCCTCCCACCACCGAGAGCGCCCGGTCGTGCGCCTCGATGAGCTTGCGCGCGTGCTCGAGAAAAGTCGCGCCGTGGGCTGAAAGCTCCACGCGCCGGGGCGTGCGTTCGACGAGCCTGAAATCCAGCCGGTCTTCAAGCCGCTTGAGCTTCAGGCTGATCGCCGCCTGGGTGGTCTGCAGCGATTCGGCGGCGCGGGTGAAACTGCCCAGCTCGGCAATGCGGATGAAGGCTCTGACCGCCTCCAGGTCGAGGGCGCGCTTGGTCATTTCAAAACTTTATCGTTGAAATAAAAATGCATACGTTATCAGAATGGATAATGGGCAGCGGGACCACAAAGGAGGAACTTCCCATGCCGTTCGCTCATATCTCATTGCGCTCCGGAAAGCCGGAGGCCTATAGGCAAGCGATCTTTGACAGCGTTTATCGCGCGCTGCGCGAGACATTCAATGTTCCCGAGGATGACCAGTTCATGGTCATGACCGAGCATGAGGCCGCGAATTTCCGCTACGGGGCGACTTACCTCGATATCGCGCGAAGCGACGATCTGGTGTTCATCCAGATCACCGCGAACAACACGCGTAGCTTGGAACAGAAGAAGGCGTTGTTCCGGCGGATTGCGCAATTGCTTGGCGAAAATCCCGGCCTGCGGCCCGAGGATGTGTTCGTGAACCTCGTCGAGGTGCTGAAGGAAAACTGGTCGCTGGGAGGCGGCCTCGCGCAATACGCCTGAGCCGGCTGGCAACAGCACTCACGCCGTCGGAATTTTCCCGACGCGCGGCAAGCCCTGCCCGGAAAGCCGGTTGAAAGTTCTGTTGGGCCTGGAACGGCGCTTCAGAGGGAGGCCGCGCGAAGAATTATTTCAGCGTGGCGATTTGAATTTCGACTGATTGCAATTGCGTCGACGCGTATCGCGTCGATCCATAAACTCTGCCTGCGCTTCGATCCCGCGCCTGTACCGCCCGCACCATCGTGCGTCGCGTTACGGCGGGAGAAGCGTTGTGCGAGCCTGCCTCCGCGCTGTCGACATGACGTTGCCGGTATGCCCGCTGTACCTGATCTTGAATAGCGTGGCGCATCATGTTCGATTGGTTTCGACGCAGGTGGTTCGGCTGGTCCGCGGAGCAGGCGCGAGGGGTTCCGAGCTTTCCGGGGCCGGACAAGGTGGCGCCGGGCGGGCGACGAGGTAGTGCCACGGGCATGGTGGTGGCGTTTTTCACCTGCGACAGCATTTACGAGGCGGAAAAGAATCGCCTGCTGCGCTCGGCGGAACGGCTGGGGCTTGCCGTCGACGCCGAGCCGATCGAATCCGCCGGGTCCTGGGTGCGCAATGCGTCCATGAAGCCATCGGTGCTGGTTGCCATGCGCAAGAAGCACACGGGGCCACTGCTGTATGTCGACGTGGACGCGGTGTTTCATCGCGATCCGTGGCCGACGCTGGCCGCGTTGGACTGCGATATCGCCGCCTACCATGAGCCCGACGGGCACTTGCTGAGCGGCACGTTGTTCATCAACCATACGCCGGCCGCCGCCGCGCTGTTGCAAGCCTGGGCGCAGGCCTGCGCGGAGAATCCCGACGAGTGGGACCAGCGGGTGCTGGAGCGCCTGCTGGCCCGCGACGCCTTGTCCGCCGAGCCGCGTTACCGGCAGGCGCGGCTGCCCGTTGCCTATTGCTGGATCTTCGACAAGACCGACAATGCGTCGTGCGACGAGGTGTTCATCGAGCATCTGCAGGCCAGCCGGGAAGCCACGCAGCGCAAGCGCGTGTTCGGCAGGCCGGTGCGCGCGGTCAGGCGGCGCCGGGATAGGGTGCGGGCGATCGAGCGGATCCTGTTTGGTCGGAACGCGGCGCGCTAGGCGTCGCGGCCCTGGCGCGTCCAGGGTTTCTTGGCCGTGGTGCCGTGCTTTGGTCTACGCTAGCTCTCTGTTCCCGGAGAGTTCCATGTCCAAGATCACTGTTGATTTCGTGTCCGATGTCGCCTGTCCCTGGTGCGCGGTCGGGTTGGGCGGCCTGCTGACCGCGATCGAGCGGGTGGGCGGCGAGGCCGAGGTCGAGCTGCATTTCCGTCCGTTCGAGCTGAATCCCGACATGCCCAAGGGCGGGCAGAACACCATTGAGCGCCTGATGGCCAAGTATGGTTACAGCCGCGAGCAGGTGCAGGCCAATCGCAAGGTGATCAGCGAGCGCGCCGCGGCGGTCGGCATGCGCATGCGCATGGGCGACGACAACCGTTCGTTCAATACCTTCGACGCCCATCGCCTGTTGCACTGGGCCGGCCTGGAGGGCCAGGGCAGCCAGACGGCGCTGAAAAAGCGCTTTCTGGAGACCTATCACTACGACAACCAGGACACCAGCGACGTCGAGGTGCTGGTGCAGGCGGCGGCGGACGCCGGGCTGGATGCGGCCGAGGCGCGCGCGGTGCTGGCCTCGGGCCGCTACAGCGAAGAGGTGCGCAAGGAAGAGGCCGAATGGCGCGACCGCGGCATCACCTCGGTGCCGTCGGTGATCCTGAACGGCAAGTACCTGGTGTCCGGCGGCCAGCCGGCCGACGTGTTCGAGCAGGCGCTGCGCCAGGTCGCGCGCGAGGGGTGAGCGGCGGGCGGCGCCATGGGCGCCGCGCCGCGATCCGCATGACCGCGAGGCCGCCGCGTCGTTGCCGCGCGACGGCGGTCCCGGGCTTGTCCATGCGGCGGCCGGCTCAGGCTTTCACGATCGGCGCGACATCCAGCACGTACATCTGGCGTTCGCCTTCGTGCACCGAATCCACGCACACCTGCGTGCCGTCGCGGCTCCAGCGCGGGTGCAGGTCACAGCGGTTTTCCTTGGACAGCGAAGGATCGGCGTAGAAGCTGCCGAGGTCGTGGCGCTGCCCGGTGCGCATGTCGTACAGGAACAGGATGCGTTCGTGGGTGACCGGATCGGGATAGGTGTCGCTCAGCAGCCAGCGGCTGTCCAAGGGTGAAAACGTCATGTGGCCGTTCTCGGTGAGGACGCCGTCGCCCACCACTTGCACTTGGCCGCCGTCGGCATCTTCGTACAGGTGGTAGTGGATGCGGCCGGCATGCGGTCCCCAGACGATGATCGAGCGGTCGTCGCGCCACAGCGGGTGCGAGATCTGGTATTCCGATTTCTCGTAATCGAAGGTGCCGACGGCGGCCGGATCGAAGTCGTCGGCCAGCTGCGGCAGCGGATGATCGGAACATTCCAGCAGGCGCATGTCGCTGCCGTCCGGGTTCATGGTGATGAGGCGGTGCAGGAAGCAGGTCTCGTCCTCGACGCGCTCAGTCCAGCGATGCAGGAACAGGATGCGCGTCGACGAGGGGTTGACCTCGATGTGGCTGACCCAGTGGATGGCGCGTTCCATCGAGGCGCGCGGATGGAAGTTGCGCAGGTCGGCGTAGCTGACCAGCAGGCGGTGGGCGCCGCTGTCCAGGTCGAGCGTGTGGATGCCGTCGTCGGCCGGCGCGTTGGCCACCGGCGCGGGCGCGTGTTCGCTGTAGCCGATGGTCTGGTGCGTGATGTAGAGCCGGCGGTAGTCCACGCACAGCGCGTAGCGGCTGTCGGGGGCGGCGACGTAGATCGGCAGCGGCAGGTAGCGCGTCTGGCCGGTGACGAGGTTGTGGACCGCCGAGCGGAATCCGGGATAGAAGCCGCCATCGTCGTCGCGCCGGCAGTTGTAGATCAGCTGCGGCTCGGCCTGGCCGTCCAGCCACTGCAGCTGGCAGCCCATCTGCCAGTTCCAGGCGGTGGTGGCGCCGACGGCGTGGTAGCGCTCGCCGTCGCGCAGGTCGAAGTAGCCGACCTCGGCGCGCAGCCCGGGCGTGAGCACGGCGTCCTTGACCGGCGCGCGGTTGGCCAGCAGATAGCGGCCGCCGCGATGCCAGACGGTCTTGTTGTAGTAGCCGAAGAAATGATGGCCCGGCGGGCCGCCCAGGCGGCGGCAGGCGATGGCGGGAGTGGTCATGCGATTCATCAATGAAGGAAGGGGAAGGGCGTTCAGCCGGCGCTGATGTGTTCGGTTTCGATGACCTTGTTCCAGCGGGCGCGCTCGCGCTCGACGAAGGCGCGCGCCTCGGCCGGGCTGTTGCCCACCGGCGTCATGCCCAGGTGCTCGAGGCCGGCGCGGAATTCCGGATCGGCGTAGACGCGGCGCAGGTCGGCGCTGAGCTTGTCGATCAGCGCGTCGGGCACGTCCTTGCCGGCGGCCAGGGTGGTCCAGGAGGTCACGGTCAGGCCGGGCAGGCCGGCCTCGGCGGCGGTGGGCACGTCGGGCAGCGCGGCCGAGCGCGTGGCGCCGGTGATGGCCAGCGCCTTGAGCTTGCCGGTCTGGATGTAGCCGATGGTGGTGGGCACGTTTTCGAACAGCAGCTGGATCTGGCCGCCGATCAGGTCGTTGATGGCGGCCGAGCTGCCGCGATAGGGAATGTGCGCGATCGGGGCCTGCGCGGCCATTTTGTAGAGTTCGCCTACCATATGCACCGAGGAGCCGACGCCGGCCGAGCCGAAATGCAGGTTGTCGGGGTTGGCCTTGGCCTGGGCGGTCAGTTCGGCCAGGGTGTTGGCCTGGAGCGTCGGGCTGGCGACGACCACGTGCGGCATCTCGGCGACGATGGTGATGACCTTGAGGGCCTCGGCCGGGCGGTAGTTCAGGTGCTTGTAGACGCCGTAGGTGGCATGCAGGCCGATGGAGCCGAGCAGCAGGGTGTAGCCGTCGGGGTCGGATTCGGCGACGAATTTGCCGCCGATGTGGCCGCCGGCGCCGGGCCGGTTCTCGACCACGACCGGCTGGTTGTAGAGCTGGCCCAGGTACTTGGCCAGCAGCCGCCCCTGGATGTCGGAGCTGCCGCCGGCGGTGAACGGCACGATGATCCGTAACGGGCGGTCCGGATAATTGGCCTGGGCCTGGGCGGCGAACGGCAGGGCCGCGCTCGCCAGGGTCAGGCAGAAGGCTTGCAGGACGCGGCGGCGCCAGGGATGGCTTGAACGCATGGTATTTCCCCTACAGCGGTTGGTGTTTCGGTGGGGTGCGGGAGCAGGAGCACCCGAGGAGCCACGAGTCCCCCGCTGTCAGAATAGTTGGAACCTCTACAGATGTTAGAGTTTGAATCTCCAACCTGGGGCAGAGAGAAGGTTTCCATGAAGTATTCACCCGAGCGCCGCGAAGCCATATTGGCCAAGCT
>Ga0189292_10498_pt1 | contig 11443 bp, 7 predicted proteins | sample UW1oraminimetaG_FD_130317 | JGI IMG/M metagenome (GOLD analysis project Ga0189292, IMG submission 130317) | Marine microbial communities from the Costa Rica Dome - UW179A-orange mini metaG | ecosystem: Environmental > Aquatic > Marine > Oceanic > Photic zone | place: Costa Rica: the Eastern Pacific... | reverse complement strand
GTGGACGACTGGGACATGGGCATCACCCACGTGCTGCGCGGCGACGACCACGTCAACAACACCCCGCGCCAGATCAACATCCTGCGCGCGCTGGGCGCCACCCTGCCCGAATACGGCCACGTGCCCATGATCCTCGGCCCGGACGGCGAAAAGCTGTCCAAGCGCCACGGCGCGGTCAACGTCATGGAATACGACAACGAGGGCTACCTGCCCGAGGCCATGATCAACTACCTGGCGCGCCTGGGCTGGAGCCACGGCGACGACGAACTCTTCAGCCGCGACCAGCTGGTGGAATGGTTCGACACCCGCCACCTGTCCAAGTCGGCCTCGCAGTGGGACCCGAAGAAGCTGAACTGGGTCAACGCCCACTACATCAAGCAGATGGACAACGCCGAACTGGCCGAACGCGTGGCGCCGCGCGTCGCCCATCGCGGCGGCTATCCGGAAAAGATCGACCTGCCGGGCGTGATGGGCCTGCTCAAGGACCGCGCCGAGACCCTGGAACAGCTGGCCGACGGCGCCATGCTGTTCTGCGGTGAATTCAAGCCGGCCGCGCCGGAGCTGGTCGAACAGCACCTGACCGCCGCCGCGCGCGAGGCGCTGGCCGACTTCGCCCAGCGCGCCCAGGGCGCCGACTGGACCCGCGAGGCCATCTCGGCGCTGATCAAGGCGGTGCTGGCCGACCGCGGCCTGAAGATGCCGCAACTGGCGATCCCGCTGCGCGTGGCCGTCACCGGCCAGACCCAGACGCCCGCCGTCGACGCGGTGCTGGCCCTGCTGGGCAAGGACGTCGTGATCAAGCGCCTGGCCGCCATCTGATCGGACTTCCCGTCCACGAAAAAGCCCCGTCCGGCCTGGCCGTTCGGGGCTTTTCTTTGGCCTCGCGGGCCGGCGCCGCGCGGCTGCCGTCGCCCTAGGCGGCCTTGGGCCGCGTCTTCAATGCCCGCGAGAAGAACGCGCCCAGCAACGGCAGCAGCACGGCCGAACCGCCGAACAGCACCGCCGCGCCGGCCTCGTCCACCACCGAGCCGGCCAGCGCCACGCCCGCCGCCTGCCCCATGAACAGGCAGGACGCGAACCAGGCCACCGCCGTGCCGCGCGCCGACGGCACCATCTGGGTGGCATTGGTCTGCAGCGTCGCGTGCAGCAGGTAGTAGCCAAAGCCCGCCAGCACGCTGGCCAGCAGGCTCCACAGCCATACCGGCCCCAGCAGGTACGACAGGAAGGCCACCCCCAGCACCAGCCCGCCCGCCACCGCCAGGCCGCGTTCGCCCAGCCGCTTGAGGATGCGGCCCGCCACCACCGTGTACAGCAGCCCGCCCACCGCGTAGACCGCCACCAGCGCGCCGGCGGCGGTCAGCGAGATATCGAAGCGTTCATGCAGGTAGGACGGCGCGAACGCCAGGGCGCCGAACACCAGCAGGCCCTCGATGAACACCGTGGCCAGCACCACCCGCGCCCAGGGCGTGCCCAGCACCAGCCGCGCCTGCGCCACGAAGCCCTGGCGCGGCGCGTTCGGATCGACCACGCCCAGCCCCAGCGCGCGCTGGCGCCGCACTTCCCGATGCAGCAGCGCGCCCACCACCAGGTAGCCGCACACCAGCGCCGCGAAGGCCCAGCGCCAGCCCAGGGTGTCGGCGAACAGGCCGCCGGCCAGCTGGCCCGCCGCCATGCCCAGGATGGTGCCGGTCAGGAACCGCGCCAGCGTCGCCTGGCGGCGTTCATAGGGTACGGTGTCGCCGATCCAGGCCATCGACAACGGCACGATGCCGGCGCCGGCGGCCCCCGAGAGCGCGCGGCACAACACCAGCGCGTCCAGCGTCTCGGCCGCGAAGGCGCCGGCGCTGCCCAGCGCGCAGGCGAACGTCGCCACGCTGACGACGCGGTACTTGCCGTAGCGGTCGCCGACCGGGCCGAAGAACATCTGCAGCACGCCGTAGGCCACCGCGAACGCGGTCACCGCGCGCGCGGCCTGGCCGGTGGAGGCGCCAAACTCGGCGGCCAGCTGCGGCAGCATGGGATCACAGATACGGAAGGCGCTGGCGCTGACGAAAGCGGCCAGGGCAAGCAGCGCAATGGCGCGCGCTTCGGAAGAGAGGGCGGGCATGGAGGGCCGGCGGCGGATGGAGGACGAAGTCCGCACCTTACCGCAGCCCCGGGCGCTTGGCGACGCCGGCGGCGCGATTGCGTCCGCCCGGCGTTACGTCCGGCCAGCGGCCGGACGGCCCCGGGGATCAATACGGCAGGCGGTAGCCCTGCGGCATGCGGCGGGCGGTCACGACCTGGCCACCGCTCCTGAGCTCGCGCAGCGTCAGCTTGGCCTGTTCGACCTTCTCGACGCGGTAGCGGTTGATGTAGATCGGATCGCCGGCATCGACGAGCTCGCCGTTCGATTGCGTGGTCTGCATCGTGTAGACGCCGTCCACCACGCTCCAGCAACCCGTCTCGCGCAGCGCCGGCCGGGTCTTGCGGCCGATCTTCAGCTGCGTCTCATAGGCCATGCGGCCGTCGGGATACAGCACCGTGAGCGCCTGCAGGTCGCCGCTGACGCCCTTTGGCTTGGAATTCGAATACCAGGTGCCGACCATGGGTTCACCGCTCTTGGCGGGCACGCACGCGATCGGCTTGGGCGGCCCTTCCGGCTGGGCCTCGGTAATGGCGGCGGGCTTGCGGGTGACGCAACCGGCCAGGATCAGAAGGGCGCAAGCCACGCCCGCCGAACGCAAATACACACTGCTCATGACTTCCTCAACACGTCTGTCGACGCGCCGCGCCGTTCAGATCGGCACGCCCCTCGCGCAGCAAACATCACGCACTCTAAAGACGCGCCACGGAAGAATCAACGACGATCCGCGCCGTGTGCAATTGCGCAACAGTCCCCGCCGCAAAGCCCGTGTTTTAAGGCCTCAACGCGCAAAAATGCGTTGGTTTCAAGCGACACTGCGGCCGCCGCGGGCGGCCTTGGCGCGCAGCATTTCCTCCATCCGCGCGGCGGCCGGCGACAAGCTGCGGCCGGCCAGCCGCGTGATGCCGAGCTCGCGCTCGATGCGCGGCCGGGCCAGCGGCACGAAAACCAGACCGGGAGAATCCGGCGGCACGCCCAGCCGCGCCAGCACCGTCACGCCCACGCCGCGCTCCAGCATCGCCAGCAGCGACATCATGTTGGACACGAACACCTGGCGCTCCATCATGAACGCGGCCTGCGGATAGTCCGCCAGTTGCCGGTGCGCCACCGTGCCCACCAGCGGCAGCCCGGCGATCTCGCGCCACGTCACGGACTTGCGGCCGGCCAGCGGATGCCCCCGGTGGCAGACCAGGCCGAAGGCATCGCGCAGCAGCGGCTCGAACGCCAGCCGGCGGTCGCGCAGCACCGGGCTGCACACGCCCAGCTCGACCTCGCCCGCCAGCACCATGCGCTCCACGCCCTCCGAGTTGTCGTCGAACAGGCGCAGCGCCACCGCCGGAAACCGCTCGCGGTAGGCCGCCACCAGCTCGGGCAGCCAATGCGTCGCGACCGTCGCCACCGAGGCCATCGTCAGGGTGCCGGCCTCGTTGCTGGCCAGCCCCGCCAGCGTGCCCGCCACGCGGTCATGGTGCTCGACCAGTTCGCGCGCCAGCGGCAGGCAGTCCTGGCCGAAGCGCGTCAGCGCGTTGCCGTTGCCGCGCTCGAACAGCGGCTGGCCCAGGCGCTGCTCCATTTCACGGATCGACAGCGACAGCGCCGGCTGCGAACGGAACGCGCGCGCGGCGGCGGCGCGGAAGCTGCGCAATTCGGCCACCAGCAGGAAGTGCCGGTAGTGCGCAATGGAGAGTTCGGGCAAGGCGGGCATCGTGGCACCTGATTTGAGGAACTTATCAAATCATAGGAAAAATAAAGTTTTCTCATCATAGGGCGGCACTTAACATGGCCGCAATGACTACCGCGACCCTTTCCCCCGCCGCCGCCCGCGCCGTCGACCCGCTCGACTTCAGCCTGGCCGACCGGCTGCCCGTCCGCCCCGCCGGCCAGGGCCGGCTGCTGACCGCCGCCGCGCCCAACGGCAGGCCCGGCCTGCTGCTCGTGCCCGGGGCCTATCACGGCGCCTGGTGCTACGCCCATTACCTGGACCATTTCGCCCGCGCCGGCCTGGCCTGCGCCGCCATCGACGTGCGCGGCCACGGCCCCTTGCCGCAGGCGCCCGGCTTCATCGACGCCGACATCGCCGACCTGGCCGCCGACGTCGTCAGCGCGCTCGACCTGCTGGATGCGCCCACCGTCGTGGTGGGTCACAGCATGGGCGCCCTGCCCGCGCTGCTGGCCGCCAGCCAGCGCGCCGTCGCCGGCGTGGTGCTGATGGCGCCCTCGCCGCCCGCCAACCTGCCCGGCGCGCTGGGCCTGCCGCCCGTGCCGGCGGATACCGTGCGCGCCGTGCCCGCCGCCAGCGAGATCCGCGCCCGCTTCCTGGCCACCTCGCCGACGCGCGACGTCAGCGCCGTCATGCAACGCCTCAACCCCGAAAGCCCGCGCGTGCTCAACGACCGCTACCTGCTGCGCGTGCCCGTCGACCCCGCCGCCGTCACCGCCCCCGGCCTGTGCCTGGAGGCCGGCCTGGACACCCACGACCGCCACCCGCCCGGCCAGGACCGCGCCATCGCGCAGTTGTTCGGCTTTTCCCACGCCGTCCTCGCCGGACAGCCGCACTGCATGATGTACGGCGACGCATGGCAGGTCAGCGCGGACGCGATCCTCGACTGGTATCGCCAGCAGTTCGACTGAGCCGCGACGCCCGCCCACGCCAGACACACACCCAGCCACCGACATCCGCCCACGAACCCCAGACAGATCCACCCGGCGCGCGTTCAGCGCGCCATGAAACACACCGCAAGCCATAGAACATGACGGCGCCACCGCCGCCCCAGGAGACAAGCATGACCCTCACCGCCCTCGCGCCCCGCGCATTCCTGCGCCACGCGCTCGCCGCCGCCAGCCTGCTTCTTGCCGGCGCATCCCACGCCGCCGGCTGGCCCGAAAAACCCATCACGCTGATCGTCCCGTCCGCCGCCGGCGGCGCCGCCGACCTCACCGCCCGCACCTTCGCCCAGTTCCTGGGCAAGCAGATCGGCCAGACCATCATCGTCGAAGACCGCCCCGGCGCCGGCGGCATCGTCGGCACCAATGCCGCCAAGAACGCCCCCGCCGACGGCTACACCTTCCTGCTGTCCACCAACTCCACCCACGCCGCCAACCAGTTCCTCTACAAGCGCCTGCCCTACGACGCGCAAAAGGACTTCGTGCAGATCGGCATGCTCGGCACCTTCGGCACCGTCGGCATCGTCGCCCCCGACAGCCCCTATCGCACCGTGCCCGAGCTGGTCGACTACGCCAAGAAGCATCCCGGCGAAGTCTTCTTCGGCTACTACAGCTCGTCCTCGCAAGTGCCGTCCGAACTCTTCAAGCAACGCGCCGGCATCAACATCGGCGCCGCCGGCTACAAGAACATCACCCAGATCATCACCGACCTGCGCGGCAAGCAGATCGGCTTCGCCTTCGTCGACTACCTGACCGCCATGGGCCAGATCGACGGCAAGGGCCTCGCCCCCCTCGCCGTCACCGCCGCCCAGCGCCACCCCGCCTGGCCCGACGTCCCCACCATGTCGACCTACTACCCCGACTTCATCGTCGCCGGCTGGCTCGGCATCTCCGCCCCCGCCGGCACCCCGCCCGACGTCGTCGCCAAGATGAACGCCGCCACCCAGGCCGCCGTCAACGACCCCGCCACCGCCGACAAACTCCGCGCCCTGGGCCTCACCCCCGAAGCCATGGACACCGCCCGCTTCGACACCTTCGTCAAGGAAGACACCGCCCGCTGGAAGGAATGGATCAAAATCTCCGGCATCCAGCCCCAGTAAGACACTCTATATATAGAGACCATCCCAAAACCGCCCATTAAGTCTCATCGTGAGCGGGAGCCGGGGCAGGCGGGGGATGGCGGGGCGTGTAGATTGCGCCCGAGGGAATCCGAAGGGAGCCGAAGGCGGACGAGGATGACAACGGGGCAGTCCGGAGCGAAGGCTCCGGACCGCAATCGTAGCCCCGCCATCCCCCGCCTGCCCCGGCTCCCGCGGCTAAAGAACCCAATCCGCCGCAAGAACAGCTAAAGAAGCCGCCCTACAAAGGCAACTTCAACTCATGCTTGATCTCCCGCAACGCCACAATCGTCCGCGTCTGCCGAATCCCAGGCATATTGAACAAGAACCGATGCAGGAACCGGTCATAAGCCTCCGGACTCTCCACCAGGATCTTCAGCAGAAAATCCGAATCCCCGGTCACCGCATAGCATTCGAGAATCTCCGGCGCATCCCGCACCGACCGCTCGAAGTTCTCCACCGTATTCGCCGAATGCCGCTCCAGGCTGATCTGCGCGAACATACAGCCCAGCCCCACCTTGCTGCGATCCACCTGCGCGCTGTAGCCCTGGATCACGCCGCTGGCCTCCAGCGCCTTCACCCGCCGCCACACCGGCGCCGCCGATAGCCCCACCTTGTCCGAAAGCTGCTGCGCCGAGGCCCGGCCATCCTCCTGCAGGGCCTTGAGGATGCCGATATCGGTCTTGTCCATCGTTTTGTCTCCTGTTTGGGTCGAAATTCCGCGAACACGAAATATTCATTGCGAATTATAGGGATAGCACGATCCGAAAACGCAATAAACCCGATGCCGCGCGAACCTATCATGGTGCCGACTACAGGAGCATTCATGATGGACGGCACTCCCGCCCCCGAGCCCACGCTGGACCTCGACTACCAGCTCGCCGACAACCTCACCCGCGAGACCGGCCGCATCTTCCTCACCGGCACGCAGGCGCTGGTCCGCATCATGCTGACCCAGCGCCGCGTCGACCGCGAGCGCGGCCTGAACACCGCCGGCTTCGTCTCCGGCTACCGCGGCTCGCCGCTGGGCGGCGTCGACATGGCGATGTGGAAGGCGCAGAAGGCGCTCGACGCCAACCAGATCTCGTTCCTGCCCGGCATCAACGAAGACATGGCCGCCACCGCCGTCATGGGCACCCAGCAGGCCGGCGTGCGCGCCGACCGCAACGTCGATGGCGTCTTCGCCATGTGGTACGGCAAGGGCCCCGGCGTGGACCGCGCCGGCGACGCCCTGCACCACGGCAACGCCGCCGGCGCCTCGCGCCACGGCGGCGTGCTGGTGGTGGTGGGCGATGACCACACCGCCGTCTCCTCCTCGATCCCGCACGCCAGCGAGGCCTCGCTGATCGGCTGGCAGATGCCCATCGTGCACCCGGCCTCGATCGACGAATACGAAACCTTCGCCCTGTGGGGCTGGGCCCTGTCGCGCCATTCCGGCACCTGGGTCGCCTTCAAAGCCGTGTCCGAAACCATCGAAAGCGGCCACTCCTTCACCCCCGCGCCGGTGCGCGCCTACGACATGCCGGCCGATCCCGACCTGCCGCCGGAAGCGCTGGAATACTCCGCCCGCGACTTCCTGTCGCTGGCGGTCGAAACCCGCATGAACCTGCGCATGAAGGCCGTCGCCGCCTTCGCCCGCCGCCACAGCATCGACCGCCTCACCTGTCCGGCGCCCAAGGCCACCGTCGGCATCGTCACCGTCGGCAAGGCCCACCTGGACGCCATGGAAGCGCTGTCGCGCCTGGGCGTGGACACCGTCACCGCCAACGCGCCGGTGCGCATCTACAAGCCCGGCCTGACCTGGCCGCTGGACGCCGAGCGCATGCTCGATTTCGCGCGCGGCCTCTCGCACATCCTCGTGATCGAGGAAAAAGGCGCCGTCGTCGAGACCCAGCTCAAGGACCTGCTGTTCAACCTGCCCGAGCGCGCCACCGTGGTCGGCAAGAAGGGTTTCGACGGCGAAGCGCTGGTGCCGTCCGCCGGCCAGTTGCGCCCGTCGCTGCTGGCGCGGCCGCTGGCCCAGTGGCTGTCGCGCGCCGCCGGCCTGCAGCCCGGCATCGACCTGGCCACCTTCGACTGCCAGGACATGCTGTCCAACGACGCCGACGGCATGCGCCGCCGCCCCTACTTCTGTTCCGGCTGTCCGCACAGCACCTCGACCAAGGTGCCGGAAGGCAGCCAGGCGCTGTCGGGCGTGGGCTGCCACTACATGGCCGCCTGGATGGACCGCGACACCGGCGGCCTGACCCAGATGGGCGGCGAAGGGGTCGACTGGATCGGCCTGTCGCGCTACACCAAGATGCCGCACATCTTCCAGAACATGGGGGAAGGCACCTACTACCACTCCGGCTACCTGGCGATCCGCCAGGCCGTGGCCGCCAAGGCCAACATCACCTACAAGATCCTGTTCAACGACGCCGTCGCCATGACCGGCGGCCAGCCGGTGGATGGTCCGATATCGGTGCCGCAGATCTGCCAGCAGCTGCGCGGCGAGAACGTTGCCCGCATCGTCGTCACCAGCGACGAGCCCGAGAAATACCAGGGCGTGGACCTGGGCGCCGGCATCAAGGTACACCACCGCCGCGAGCTCGACGCCCTGCAGCGCGAACTGCGCGAAATCCCCGGCGTCACCGTGCTGATCCACGACCAGACCTGCGCCGCCGAAAAGCGCCGCCGCCGCAAGAAGAACCAGTTCCCCGACCCGGCCCGCCGCATGCTGATCAACAGCGCCGTGTGCGAAGGCTGCGGCGACTGCGGCGTGAAATCGAACTGCCTGTCGGTGGTGCCGCTGGAAACGCCCTACGGCCGCAAGCGCGCCATCGATCAGTCCAGCTGCAACAAGGACTACTCCTGCGCCGAAGGCTTCTGCCCCAGCTTCGTCTCGGTCATGGGCGGCAAGCCCAGGAAGAGCGCCGCGCCCAAGGCCGACCAGGAACGCCTGCAGCGCCTGATCCAGCAACTGCCGCTGCCGCAGGCGCCGGCGCTGGATCGTCCCTACCGCCTGCTGGTGGCGGGCATGGGCGGCACCGGCGTCATCACCATCGGCGCCATCGTCTCGATGGCCGCGCACCTGGAAGGCCTGTCGGCCGCGGTGCTGGACCTGACCGGCCTGGCGCAGAAGGGCGGCACGGTGGTCAGCCACATCCGCCTGGCGCCCGCGGGCGCCGCCGCCGGCCCGGTGCGCCTGGACTGGCAGCAGGCCGACGCCGCCATCCTGTGCGACCCGGTCGCCGCCGTCGCGCCCGATTCGCTCGGCGCGCTGCGGCGCGGCCACACCCGGGTCACCGTCAACACCTACGTCGCGCCGGTGTCTGATTTCACCCGCAATCCGGACGCCGCCATGCGGCCGGAGGCGCTGCTGGCCAAGATCCGCCATGCCGCGGGCGACGATCACACCGCCGCCATCGACGCGCACGAAGCCGCGCTGGCCCTGTTCGGCGACAGCATCCTGTCGAACATGTTCATGCTGGGCTACGCATGGCAGCGCGGCGGCGTGCCGCTGTCGCAGGCCGCCATCAACCGCGCCATCGAACTGAACGGCGTCGCCGTGGCCGCCAACCGCGCCGCGTTCGACAGCGGCCGCCTGGCCGCGCACCAGCCCGACGCGCTGGACGGCGCGCTGCGCCCGCGCGCCCAGGTGGTGCAACTGCATGTGCCGGAGAGCTTCGAACGCGCCGTGGCGCGCCGCGTCGACGACCTGATCGCCTACCAGGACGCCGCCTACGCGCAGGCCTACCGCGACGTGGTCGAGCGCGTCGCCGCGCGCGAACGCGAGCTGGCGCCCGACGCCAAGACACCGCGCCTGGCCATGGCGGTGGCGCGCGGCCTGTTCAAGCTGATGGCCTACAAGGACGAATACGAAGTCGCCCGCCTCTACACCGGCGAAGCCTTCCAGGCCCAGCTCAAGGGCCAGTTCGAAGGCGACTACAGCCTGCGCTTCCACATGGCGCCGCCGATCTTCGCGCGCAAGGACCCGCGCACCGGCGTGCCGCGCAAGGTGACGCTGGGCCCGCGCACCATGACCGCGCTCAAGCTGTTGACCCGCTTCAAGCGCCTGCGCGGCACCTGGTTCGATCCGTTCGGCCACACCGCCGAGCGCAAGATGGAACGCGCGCTGGTGGGCGAGTACCGCCAGACCATAGACCAGTTGCTCGCAGGGTTGAATCGCGACAACCTGGCGCAAGCAGCTACAATCGCCGCCCTTGCAGAAACCATCCGCGGCTTCGGCCACGTGAAGGCCGCGAACGTCGAGAAGTACAGGACGGAGCTGGCCCGCTCGATGCAGAGCTATACGGCGCCTGCCCCGCGCGATGTACCCCTGCGGAAAACCGCATAAACACTCGCGCTGAGCGGCATTCTCCTGGGCGCGCCTTGCTAGGCGCGCCCAGTGCATTTAGTAACAATGTTTTGGGAACCTGATCCTATCTTCTTCTTGTAGCTGTCGTACTCGATCACTAGAATTAGTGTCCAACGAGGGGTGCTACACTACATGTTGTGGTCGCCTAACCGCTGATACTCGTCGGCCACGCCATACGGATTCGTCCGTCCAAGCGTTGCGACCCCCTCAATAAGATCCAATTTCGTACCTGACATGACGTCGTCATGTCGCTATCTACGCGCTTTTCGCACAGGAGCTTCCATGCAGACTACGATCGCCTCTGTGACCCGGCCCTCGGCCGTGCCGCCCTCTCAAACCGATTCCCCTGCCGACGCCAATGGCGGGCAATGGGCCAGCTACAACATCATTCGCCGCAATGGCTCGGTGGTCGGGTTCGAACCCGGCAAGATCGCCATCGCCATGACCAAGGCGTTCCTGGCCGTCAATGGCGGCCAGGGCGCGGCCTCGGCCCGCGTGCGCGAGCTGGTTGAACAGCTGACGACCCAGGCCGTCAACGCGCTGGTGCGCAACCGTCCGGGCGGCGGCACCTTCCACATCGAAGACATCCAGGACCAGGTCGAACTGGCCCTGATGCGCTCGGGCCAGCATGACGTCGCCCGCGCCTACGTGCTCTACCGCGAAAAGCGCACCCAGGAACGCGCCGCCGCCGCGGCCGCCGAAGGCCAGCAGAAGGCCGACACGACGCCGCAGGAAAACGTGCTGCACGTCACGGACGCGGGTGTCCGCCGTCCGCTGGACATCGCCGAACTGCGCGCCACCATCGTCGCCGCCGGTGAAGGCCTGGCCGAATTCATCGACTCCGAAGCCATCCTGAAGGAAACGGTCAAGAACCTGTACGACGGCATCCCCGTCGACGAAGTGTTCAAGTCCGCCATCCTGTCGGCGCGCGCGCTGGTCGAGAAGGACCCGGCCTACAGCCAGGTCACCGCCCGCCTGCTGCTGCACACGATCCGCAAGGAAGTGCTGGGCGAAGAAGTCTCGCAGGACGGCATGGCCGCCCGCTACGCCGAGTACTTCCCCACCTTCATCGCCCGCGGCATCGAAGGCGGCCTGCTGTCGCCCGACCTGGCCGGCTATGACCTGACCAAGCTGGGCCTCGCCCTGAACGCCAAGCGCGACCTGCAGTTCGGCTACCTC
>Ga0189292_10495_pt1 | contig 11524 bp, 6 predicted proteins | sample UW1oraminimetaG_FD_130317 | JGI IMG/M metagenome (GOLD analysis project Ga0189292, IMG submission 130317) | Marine microbial communities from the Costa Rica Dome - UW179A-orange mini metaG | ecosystem: Environmental > Aquatic > Marine > Oceanic > Photic zone | place: Costa Rica: the Eastern Pacific... | reverse complement strand
TTCGGCCTGGCGCAGCTGCACCAGCTGCGCGGCCGCGTCGGCCGTTCGCACCACCAGGCCTACGCCTACCTGCTGACGCCGGGCGAGGACGCCATCACCAGCAACGCCAAGAAGCGGCTGGAGGCGATCCAGGCCATGGAGGAACTGGGCTCGGGCTTCTACCTGGCCATGCACGACCTGGAGATCCGCGGCACCGGCGAGGTGCTGGGCGACTCGCAGTCCGGCAACATCCAGGAAGTGGGCTTCTCGATGTACAACGAGATGCTGAACGAGGCGGTGCGCGCCCTGCGCGCCGGCGAGGAGCCGGACCTGGACGCGCCCTTCAACCTCGCCTGCGAGGTCAACCTGCATGCGCCGGCGCTGCTGCCGTCCGACTACTGCGCCGACGTGCACGCGCGCCTGAGCGTCTACAAGCGCCTGGCCCACGCCGCCGATGAAGACGACCTGATCCAGATCCAGGAAGAACTGATCGACCGCTTCGGCAAGCTGCCCGAAGCGGCGCAGACGCTGCTGACCACGCACCGCCTGCGCCTGGCCGCGCAACCGCTGGGCATCGTCAAGATCGACGCCAGCGAAACCCAGGCGCTGCTGCAGTTCGGCCCCAAGACCAGCGTCGATCCGGCGAAAATCATCGAGCTGGTGCAGCGACAACGCCACATCAAACTCGCCGGACAGGATAAATTGCGGGTTGAGATCAAGGCCGCGCAGATCCCGGCCCGCGCCGACGCCGTGCGCGCCGTGCTGCGCGCCTTGAAGTAACCCGCCCCGACCTTCGCATTTTTATGACTATCCATCACCTCGTCGTTCAATCCCCCGGCCTGACGGTCGAACACGCCGAACAGATCGCCGCCCTGGCGCAGGCGCAGGGCGTGGCCCGCATCAGCGCCACCGCGGCCCGCCTGCTCGACGTGCAGCACGATGACGCGACCCGCGCCCAGGTGGTGTCGTGGGCCGAGCGCCACGGCGTCGATACCGCCTTCGTGCCGGCCGGCCTGAAGCTGTCGCACTGCAAGGTGCTGGCGATGGACATGGACTCGACGCTCATCAACATCGAGTGCATCGACGAGATCGCCGGCGTGGCGGGCGTCAAGGACAAGGTCTCGGAGATCACCGAGGCGGCGATGCGCGGCGAGATCAAGGACTTCTCCGACAGCCTGCGCCGCCGCGTCGCGCTGCTCAAGGACGTGCCGGCCGAGGCCCTGGAGCAGGTCTACACCGAGAAGCTGCGCCTGAACCCGGGCGCCGAGCGCCTGATCACCACCGCCCAGGCGGCCGGCATCAAGGTGCTGCTGGTGTCGGGCGGCTTCACTTTCTTCACCGACCGCCTGCGCGAGCGCCTGCGGCTGGACAGCGCCCACGCCAATACGCTGGAGATCGACAACGGCGTGCTGACGGGCCGCGTGCTCGGCGACATCCTGGACGCCGACGCCAAGGCCGTGTACCTGCGCGAGTTCGCCCGCACCCATGGCGCGACCAAGGAACAGATCATCGCCATGGGCGATGGCGCCAACGACCTGAAGATGCTGGGCGCCGCCGGCTTCCCGGTGGCCTACCACGCCAAGCCGCTGGTGCGGCAGCAGACGCGCTACGCGCTGAACGTCTCTGGCCTGGACGGCGTGCTGAACTGGTTCGAAAGCTGATCGCGCCGCATCCGCCCAAGAAAAAAGCCACCGTCGAGGTGGCTTTTTCTTGGGCTGAACCCGCCCGGGAACCGCATGCGCGGCGCCCGGACTCGCGAATCAATAGCGCATGTTCACGCTCAGGATCGCCGAGCGGCCCGGCGCGATGTTGGCGTAGTGCGCCGGATAGGCCTTGTCGTAGTAGGTCTTGTCGAACAGGTTGAAGACGTTCAGCTGCACGTTCCAGTTCTTGTTGAAGCGGTAGCCGGCCATCGCGTCGAAGCGCCAGTACGACGGAATGTAGGTGGTGTTGGTGGTGTTGCCGTACTGCTTGCCCACGTAATAGGCGCCGCCGCCCAGCGTGAGGTCCGGCGTCACCGCGTAGGTCGACCACAGGCTGAAGCTGTTCTCGGGCGTGTTGGGGAAATCGTTGCCCTCGTCGGCGCCCGAACCGTCCTTGAGCTTGCTCTTCATGAACGTGTAGCCGCCGAACACCTGCCAGGCCGGCGTGATGCTGCCCGAGAAACCCAGCTCCAGGCCGTTCACTTCCTTCTTGCCGGCCATGGCGTAGTCGCCGGACGGCAGCGTGACGCGGGCGTTGGTGGTCTCGGTGCGGAACAGCGCGGCCGTCAGCGTCATGCGGCGGTCGAGCACATCCCACTTGGTGCCGATCTCGTAGGTCTTGTTCTTTTCCGGCGCCATGTCGGCCGCGTTCAGGCCGACGTTGCCGCGACCCGGCGTCAGGGCCAGGCTTTCGCTGCCTTCGCCCAGCGTGGCGTTGGACGGCGTCGACGAGGTCGCGTACGACACGTACACGCTGCCGTTGTCGGTCGGCTTGAACACCAGGCCCAGCTGGTAGTTCAGCAGCGTGTCGTCGCGCTTGATGACCTGGTAGTTGTTGGCCGGGGTATTGGTGAACTTGGTCTCGTAGCGGTCCAGGCGCAGGCCGCCGTTGACCAGCCATTGCGGCGACAGTTCAACGGTGTCGAAAGCGTAGATCGACTTGGTGATGGTGCGCGAGCGGGTCGGCTGGCCGAGGCGGTCGCCGTCCAGCGTGTTGACCCAGGGATCGTGCGGATCCGGGTCGTACAGGCTGGTGCAGTTGTAGTTCGATGCCGCGCCCAGTGCATTGCACGCGTTCGCCGGGCCCGAGCCCGAGCCGCGGTTGACCGCCAGCGTGTCCTTCTTGCCTTCTTCCTTGGACAGCTCGATGCCGACGTTGAAGCTGTGCTTGAGCGAGCCGGTCTCGAACTTGCCCGTCAGCTCGGTCTGGTTGGCCAGGCTGTCGACGCGGCTGGCTCGGGTGTTGGCGCGGCGCCAGACGCGGCCGTTGAGCACGTTGCCCTGGCTGTCGTCGGGCTGCGTCCAGACGTAGTCCTGGGTCGAGTAGGTGTAGCGCGTCATGTTGCGCAGGGTCAGGCGGTTCGAGAAATCGTGCTCGATGCCGATCGTGCCCATGTCGGACGTGGTCTTACGGTAGTCGCTGGACAGGCCGTAGAAGTTGTTGCGGTTGACGCTGGCCGGGCCGGTTTCCGTGACGCCCATGTAGCTGCCGTTGCGCTGCACCTTGGTGCTCGGGTAGGCGTACGGGATGCCGCTGTCGGGCAGGTCGTCCGACTGCATGTGGTAGTAGCTCAGCGTCACGCGGGTCGGCGTGTTGACGCCGAAGGTGATGGTGGGCGCCACGCCCCAGCGGCTGTTGTTGACCATGTCGCGGCCGGCCACATCGGCGTCATGGTACATGGCGTTCAGGCGGAAGGCGGTCTTCTCGCCCAGCAGCCAGTTGCTGTCGATCGTGCCGCGATAGTAGTTGTCGGTGCCGATGCCCAGGCTGGCCGCGGTGAAGTTCTCGGCCTTGGCCGTCTTGCTGATCAGGTTGATGCTGCCGCCGGCGCCGCCACGGCCGCCAAAGGCGCCGTCGGAGCCCTTGATGACCTCGATCTGCTCCAGGTTGAACACTTCGCGCGAGGTCGCGCCGATGTCGCGCATGCCATCCACGTAGGTGCTGGCCTGGGCGTCGTAGCCGCGGATGATCGGACGGTCGCCGAGCGGATTGCCGCCCTCGCCCGCGCCGAACGTGATGCCGGGCGAGTTGCGCAGCGCTTCCGTCAGGGTGGAGGCGGCCTGGTTCTGGATCACTTCCTGCGGGATCACCTGCACCGATTTGGGCGTGTCCAGCAAGGGCGCGGTGAACTTGGTGGAGGCGGAATCCTTGACGTCGTACGGCACCAGCGTGTCGCCCTGCACCTGCACGGGCGATAACTGCGTCACGCCCTGGCCGCCCGATTGCGCCTGCGCGCCGGATGCCAGGAACAGCGCCGGGGTCGCCAGCACCGCGGCCAGCGATCCGCTGAGCGAGGTGACGGCAAAAGTGTCTTCGGATTTCAACGCTTTCTCCAGAATATGAATAACAACGATTCTTGTTTTTTTGAAGGTTGCGATTCTGGACGCCGAACCTGAAAGGTTCCTGAAAGAAAGGTGAATACCTCGTAAAGTCGGGAAAAAAACAACACAAGTTAAGTAAACATTCGCGATATATAACAACTCATAACGCGGGTATTCCCTGAACAAAAACTGAACCATTGCGCCGTGCCGCGTCGACAGCCTCCCGGCGTTCTCATGGCTCGCCCGTCAACGTCCCCGCCCGCCGGCTCCATGAAAAAAAGGCCACCTCGAAAGGTGGCCTTCTTCATGCCGCGCGCCGATCAGTAACGCACTTTCACCGACAGCAGCGCCGCCCGCCCGGTGCCCAGCGCGGCGTAGTGCGCCGCATAGGCCTTGGTGTAGTAGGTCTTGTCGAACACGTTCAGGACATTCAGCTGCGCCGAAACGTTGTGGCTGAATTTGTACGCCGCCATCGCGTCGAAGCGCCAGTACGACGGCACCCAGCGCGTCTTCGGCGTGCCATTGGCATTGCGGTTGGCGTCGGCGTTGCCGTAGACCTTGTCGACATAGTAGGCGCCTCCGCCCAGCGTCAGTTCAGGCAGCACCTTGTAGGTGGACCACAGGCTGAAGCTGTTGCGCGGCGTGTTGGTCAGGTCGCGGCCTACCGCGCCGCTGTTGTAGGGGCCCTCGATCATCTTGCTGTCCATGAAGACATAGCCGCCATAGACATTCCATTGCGGCGTGATCCCGCCCGAGAAGCCCAGCTCGATACCGCGCACCCGGGTCTCGCCGGCCTGCGCCCATTCGTCCTTGGCCACCTCGATGTTGGTGTTCTTGCGGTTGTCCTGGAACACCGCGCCCGAGAGCGTCAGGCGCTCGTTGAACATCTGCCATTTGGTGCCGAGTTCGACCGTGCGGCTCTTTTCGGGCAACAGCGACGAGCTGCTCTGGCTGACCGTGTCGATGTCCGTCCTGCCCGCCAGGGCCGACGGGGTCGATGCGGTGCCGTAGGACGCATAGATCGTGCCGTCGGGCAGGGGCTTGTAGGCCAGGCCAAGCTGGTAGTTGAACAGGTCGTCCTCGCGGCTGACGCTGTAGCCGGAGGCCGGATCGTTGCGCACCTTGCGGATGTCGGCGCCGCTGACGCGGTAGTTGTCCCAGCGCAGCCCGACGCTGGCCTGCCACTGCGCGTCGAACTTGATGGTGTCGAAGCCATACACCCCGAGCGTGTCGGTGTTGTAGCGCTGCGGCGGCATGTCGCGGGCGATGCTGCCGGGATAGGACGTGCCCGGATCGGCATCCCACAGCGAGGTGCACAGCGCCGGGTTGGCGTAAGGCGGCGTGCCGCCCCTGCCCGTCGGGCATCCGGCCGTTCCCGCCGGCACGCCGGATTCGGTGTAGCGGGCGCGGCTCTGCTTGACGTTGGTGAATTCCAGCCCCAGGTCGAACGTGTGCTTGACGCCGCCCGACTCGAATTCGCCGCTCAGGTCGGTCTGGTTGGCGAACGTGTTGGTGACGTAGTAGCCGGCCTTGAGCGACCGGTACACCAGGCCCTTGACCACGTTGCCGCGGCTGTCGTCGGGGTTGGTCACGGCGAAATCGTTGGTGCCGCGGCCATAACGCGTCACGTTGCGCAGCTTGAGCCTGTCCGAGAAATCGTGCTGGATGTCGGCGGTGGCCACGCCATCGCGCGTCTTCATGAAGTCGCGCTCCTTCAGGCCGTAGAAGGTCTTGCGATTGACGCCGCGCGTCTCCGTCACCGGCAGGCCCGATTGCGGGTCGTACGGAATGGAGTAGTCCGGCATGCTGTCGTTCTGGTAGTGGTAATAGCTGAGCGTGATGCGGGTCGGCGTGCCCATGCCCAGCGTCAGCGACGGCGCCACGCCCCAGCGCTCGAAGTCCACCGCCTGGTCGCGGCCCGGCACGTCGCCCTTGGTGCCCATGACGTTCAGGCGGAAGGCCGACTTCTCGCCCAACCGCCAGTTGCTGTCGAGGGTCGCGCGGTAGTTGCGGTCGGTGCCGATCTGGCCGGTGGCCTCGATCGCATCCTTGGCCTTGGGCGTCTTGCTGACCATGTTGATGCTGCCGCCCGCGCCGCCGCGGCCGGCGTAGACCGAATCGGGGCCCTTGATGATCTCGACCTGTTCCAGGTTGAAGGTGTCGCGCGCCTGCACGCTGGCGTCGCGAACCCCGTCCAGGAACAGGCTGCCGGCCGAGTTCTGACCACGGATGATGGGCAGGTCGCCGCCCGAGTGGCCGCCTTCGCCCGCGCCGAAGGTGATGCCCGGCGCATTCTGCAGCACGTCCTGCAGCGTGCTGGCGGCCGAGTCCGACATGACCTGCCTGGGCACCACCTGCACCGTGCGCGGCGTGTCCAGCAGCGGCGCGGTCATCTTGGACGACTGGGCCGCGGCTGGCTGGTAGGGCGAGTCCTCGCCCTCGACCTGCACCGGCGCCAGGTGCGTCACGCCGCCGTCCGTCTGGCCCGCCATTGCATAGGGACTGATGAACAGCGCCGGCACCGCGACGGCGGCGGCCAGCGAACCGGCCAGGGAATTCAATACATGCGAGTCTTCGCGTTTCACGACCAACCTCTCCCAGACATGAATAGGAATAATTCTTGTTTATGACAGGTTGCGATTCTGTATGGGAAAGCCGGGCGGGTTCCGGAAATGCGGCCGAATAAGACCGAGTAACAAGGGAATGACGGGACTTGACGGCTTTACGCCACACGCGCCGCCGACCCGCGCCATGAAAAATGCCGTTCACGCTTGCGCGTGAACGGCATTGCCGTCTCTCCTGCCGGGCGGACCGCTCAATAGCGCAGCCGGACCGACAGCAAGGCCGCCCGCCCCGTGCCGAGCGCGGCATGGTTGCTCGGCCTGGCCCGCGTGTAGAACGTCTCGTCGAACACGTTCAACACATTGAGCTGGGCCGAGAGATTCGGGCTGAAGCGGTACTTGGCCATGGCATCGAAGCGCCAGTACGACGGCACCCAGCGCGTCTTGGGCGCGCCGTGGGCATCGACATCCGTATTCGTGTTGCCGTAGACCTTGTCGACGTAATAGGCGCCCGCGCCCAGCGTCAGTTCAGGCAGCACCTTGTAGGAGGTCCAGAGACTGAATGCGTTGCGCGGCGTGTTCGGCAGGTCCCGGCCCTCGGCGCCGATATCCTTGCGGCCGCCCCGGATCAGCTTGCTGTCCAGGAAGGTGTAGCCGCCATAGACGTTCCAGGCGGGCGTGATGGCACCCGAGAAACCCAGTTCGATCCCGCGCACCCGGGTCTCGCCCGCCTGCTCGTACTCGTTCGGCATCACCTCGATGTTGGTGTGCTTGCGCGTGTCCTGGAACACCGCGCCCGAGAGCGTCAGGCGTTCGTCCAGCACCTGCCATTTGACGCCCGCCTCGACCGAGCGGCTCTTTTCCGGCGCCGCCGCCTCGTCCGAGCTTTTCCTCAGGATGTCGGACGCCGTGGCGCCCGCCACCGCGGACGGCGTCGACGACGTGCCATAGGAGGCGTAGAGCGTGCCTTCGGGCACCGGCTTGTATGCCAGGCCCAGCTGATAGTTCAGCAGATTGTCGGTGCGGCGGTAGCCCTGCTCTTTCTTGTCGTGGCCGCTGGCGCGGTAGTTATCCCAGCGCAGGCCGACGCTGGCCTGCCACTGCTCGTCGAACTTGAGCGTGTCGAAGCCGTACAGCGCCAGCGTGTCGGTGGCATAGGGCGCCGGCCAGCTGCGGACGGTGCGGCACGGATAGGACACGCTCGGATCGGGATCGCGCAGCGAGGTCTGCGCCAGGTCGGCCGGGCATTTGGTGACGCCATCCGACGCCAGGACCTGGTCGTTGTTGTAGGCCATGGTCTGCTCGACGCTGGTGTATTCGAAACCCAGGTCGAAGCCATGCTTGACGCCGCCCGACTCGAACTCGCCGCTCAGGTCGGTCTGGTTCGCGAAGGCCTTGGTGGTGTAGTACCTGCCATAGGCCGGCCGGTTCACGATCCCCGCGGGCAGGTTGGCGAGCGTGAGGTCGGGTTGGGTGGCCAGATAGTCGGCGGTCTCGTGGCCATATCGCACCACGCTGCGCAGCTTGAGCCTGTCGGAGAAATCATGCTGGAAATCGACCGTGGCCAGGTCATCGCGCGTCTTCATGAAATCGCGCCCGGCCAGGCCATAGAAGTTCTTGCGGCTGATGCCCAGGGTCTCCGTCACCGGCAGGCCCACTCGCGGGTCATAGGGGATGGAGTAATCCGGCATGCTGTCGTTCTGGTAGTGGTAGTAGCTGAGCGTGATACGGGTTGGCGTGCCCATGCCCAGCGCCAGCGACGGCGCCACGCCCCAGCGCTCGAAGTCCACCGCCTTGTCACGGCCCGGCACATCGCCCTTGTTGCCCATGACGTTCAGACGGAAGGCCGACTTCTCGCCCAGCCGCCAGTTGCTGTCGAGCGTGCCCCGGTAGTTACTGTCGGTGCCGATCTGGCCCGTGACCTCGATGGCGTCCTTGGCCTTGGGCGCCTTGCTGACCAGGTTGATGCTGCCGCCCGCGCCGCCGCGGCCGGCGTAGACCGAATCGGGCCCCTTGATGATCTCGACCTGTTCCAGGTTGAAGGTGTCGCGCGCCTGCATGCTGACGTCGCGCATGCCGTCCAGGAACAGGCTGCTGGCGGCGTTCTGGCCGCGGATGACGGGCAGGTCGCCGCCGGCGCGTCCGCCTTCGCCCGCGGCGAAGGTGATGCCCGGCGAGTTCTGCAGCACGTCCTGCAGCGAGGTCGCGGACTGGTCGGAGATGACCTGCTTGGGCACCACCTGCACCGAGCGCGGCGTATCCAGCAGCGGCGCGGTCATCTTGGACGACTGCACGCTGTCCGGCTGGTAGGGCGAGGCCTCGCCCTCCACCTGCACCGGCGCCAGCTGGGGAATGTGGCTGGCGCCCGCTTGCGCCATCGCATAGGGACTGGCGAACAGCGCGGGCATCGCCACGGCGGCGGCCAGCGACCCGGCCAGTGAATTCAGCGCGCATGCATCTTCGCGTTTCACGATCAAGCCCTCCAGGTTGTGAATGACAACCATTTCTGTTTATGAAAGGTTGCGATTCTGGACGGGAAAGCCGATCGGGTTCAGTTCGACGAGGGAAATCGGACGCGGTAACGCGGAAATGCCGTGATTTGACGATATTTCGCCACGGAATCGGCAATCAGCGGATACACCGAGGCATCAAAGCAAAACGCCCCTTGCGGGGCGTTTCACAGGTACTGCTCGGCGCGGCCGGCTCAGGTCCGCAGCCGCGGGTGCCGCTTGAACAGATAGCGATACACGAAACCGGGATAAGCCAGCACCAGGTACAGGCTCAGCGTGATGGCGTAGAACTCCCAGGTCTGCGCGAAGCGGTTGCCCAGCACGGACTCGAACGTGAAGCCCAGGGCCCCCACGATCAGGTAGAACACCAGCACTTCGACCAGGCGCATCCAGAACGGCTTGACGGCATCCGCCCCGCCCCGCTTCCACGGCAGCACGGCGAACACGCGTTCCGTCAGGAAGGGCAGATTCGCGCTGACCAGGGCCAGCGCGATCAGGAGCCATACCGCCAGGGTCTGGTTCATGGCCCGGTCCGCTTACAGGCTGAGCGAGCTGCGGATGGCCTGCACGCACAGGGCCATCAGGCCGCCGGGCAACAGGCCCAGCACCAGGATCAGCAGGCCGTTGACCGACAGCACGCCGCGCTGGCCGCAGGTGGCCGACATCGGGGCGGCATCGGCCGCCGGCTCGTCGAAGTACACGACCTTGACCACGCGCAGGTAGTAGAACGCGCCGATCAGCGAGAACAGCACCGCGATCACGGCCAGCGTGACGTGACCGGCGCTGACCAGCGCCTGCAGCACCGCCAGCTTGGCGTAGAAGCCCACCAGCGGCGGGATGCCGGCCAGCGAGAACATCAGCAGCAGCACGATGGCGGCATGCCACGGGCTGCGACGGTTCAGGCCCTTCAGGTCATCGATGTGCTCGCACTCGAAACCCTGGCGCGACAGCAGCAGCACGATGCCGAAGCTGGCCAGCGTGGTCAGCACGTAGGTCAGCATGTAGAACAGCGACGCGCCGTAGGCGGACGAGGCCAGTTCCGGCTTGCCGACCACCGAGCCCGACATCAGGCCCAGCAGCACGAAGCCCATGTGCGAGATGGTCGAGTAGGCCAGCATGCGCTTGAAGTTGGTCTGCGCGATGGCGGTCAGGTTGCCGATGGCCAGCGACAGCACCGCCAGGATCATCAGCATCGGCTGCCAGTCGGCCGCCAGGCCGTGCAGGCCGTCGACCAGCAGGCGCAGCGTGATGGCGAAGGCCGCCAGCTTGGGCGCGCCGCCCAGGATCAGCGTGACCGCGGTCGGCGAACCCTGGTAGACGTCCGGCACCCACATGTGGAACGGCACGGCGCCGAGCTTGAACGCCAGGCCCGAGACCAGGAACACGATACCGAACACCAGGGCCAGCTTCTCGGCCTTGCCGGCGGCGATGACCTTGGAGACTTCAGCCAGGTCGAGGTGACCGGTGGCGCCGTAGACCATCGACATGCCGTACAGCAGGAAGCCCGAGGCCAGCGCGCCCAGCACGAAGTACTTCATGGCGGCTTCGGTGGCGACGACGTTGTCGCGACGCAGCGCGATCAGCGCGTACAGCGCCAGCGACATCAGTTCCAGGCCCAGGTAGATCGAGATCAGGTTGCCCGACGAGATCATCACCATCTGGCCCAGCAGGGCGAACAGCGTCAGCACGTACAGTTCGCCGCCGCGCATCATGTCGCGCAGCTGGGCGTAGACGCGGCCGTAGACCAGCGTGACCGCCACCGCGATGTACGAGGCGATCTTGAGCAGGTGCGACAGTTCGTCGGTGACGTACAGGCCGTTGAAGGTCGAACCCGTGACGCCGTTCTTCCACTGCAGCACCGACACCACGGTCAGCACGCCCAGCGCAAGCATGGTCAGCAGGAACGTCGGCTTGCGCTCGGGGTGATTGCTGACCGCGTCGACGAGCAGGATAGCCAGGCCGAAAACCAGCAGGAGGATTTCCGGTGTCGCCAGGGCGAAATCGATTTGGGATTGCATCATTGTCTTGTCTTACAGTTTCGAGACGGCAACGTGTTGCAGCAGGGCCTCGACCGACACGTGCATCACGTCGGTGAAGGGCTTGGGATAGATCCCCATGTACAGCACGGCGATCGCCATCACGCCAAGAATCACGAATTCGCGGCGGTTGATATCGGTCAGTTCGCGGACGTGGTCGTTGGCGATGTCGCCCAGGACCACGCGCTTGACCATCCACAGCGAATACGAAGCGCCCAGGATCAGCGCGGTGGCCGCCAGCAGGCCGATCCAGAAGGTGTGCTCGACCGCGCCCATGATCACCATGAACTCGCCGACGAAACCGCTGGTGGCCGGCAGGCCGCTGTTGGCCATCGAGAACAGGATGAAGAACGTGGCGAAGCGCGGCATCACGTTGACCACGCCGCCGTAGTCGGCGATGCGGCGCGAGTGCA
>Ga0189292_10494_pt1 | contig 11536 bp, 17 predicted proteins | sample UW1oraminimetaG_FD_130317 | JGI IMG/M metagenome (GOLD analysis project Ga0189292, IMG submission 130317) | Marine microbial communities from the Costa Rica Dome - UW179A-orange mini metaG | ecosystem: Environmental > Aquatic > Marine > Oceanic > Photic zone | place: Costa Rica: the Eastern... | reverse complement strand
TTTACGACCCGGTGGTGAGACAGTCCTCACACGACTGGCCGACATTCTAGTCATACAAGCAATCCGTGCTTGGCTAGATACAGCTCCCGAAGCCCGCAACGGCTGGTTGGCGGCGATGCGCGATCCACAAATCGGGCGAGCCCTTTCGAAAATGCATCAACATCCAGACCTGCCTTGGTCCATTGAAAAACTCGCAAATGAAGCAGCTTTGTCGCGATCCGTTTTTTCCGCAAGATTTACCGAAATGGTTGGTCAAAGCGCCATGAATTATCTGACTGAGTGGCGTATGTCGGTTGCCACTTCCTTGTTGGAAGAAACCGAACTTTTGCTCAGTGAAATCGCTTCACGCGTTGGCTATGGTTCGGAACCCGCATTTGGCCGGGCGTTTAAAAGGTTCTACGGTTTCGCACCGGGACGACATCGGCGCACAAGTCGTTCAGATCAAATATCACCCGTTTAGAGCTTCTTGTTCTATCGGCGCTGCATATAGCAGCAGGACGCATGAATGTTTGCGAAAGGAAAGCAGTGACTTATCCTGTTGGTGTATGTACCAGCGTTTGATGGGCCTTGCAAAAATCAATCGAGAACAAGGTGTGGATTGCTGTGAATTTCTGAAGACTTCGCATCAACCGAACATGAAGAATGCCTGACGCGACACCCTCAGGCTGACCGTGCTTACGCATTGCTTTTGGGAGGAAACCCGAGGCAGCAATCTGTTCTAAGAAGACCGACAACAGATCAAGCTGAACCTAGCTGATATGCGATGACCCAGAAATCGAAAATATTTTTAGGTTCCCGGGTCACGCGCTTTTTAGTAAAGTATCCCGCTCATGTTGTAGATCAGTATAGAATTCACAACCAGGAACCCAAAGGGTGCGATATAGCCCTCAGCAGTTGCTTTCACGCCCTCAACTTTTGCCCACTCACCGTTGACCGTCAAAAAGCCTGTGATCGTCGCGATAAGCGATTGTGTCCAGCCCCAAGCTACGAAAGCCCATGCCCCTTCAGGACCATTCACAATTAAGGCCAAAGAAATCAGAGCGGCTGCGCCAACATTCGTGCCTGCAAACCTAGTCATGAAAACGGCACTGTCGCCAAACCCATACTGGTCATTAAATTGCTTAGTCTGGAACAAACAGCGGAAGCTGTAATAGACCGACCCAAGCATTAGAAGTATCCACAGGGTTAAATTTAATGCCCCGCCAAAACTCTCTACCATGGTATCTTCTCCCTTTTGATATTCATTTGATTGGAGTTGCGCCTGTTTCGACTCGTATGATTTTTCCGTCTTTTATGTGGTTAACGACCAAAACAGCCTCAGAGGTCCCATCCGGAAATGTCATGAAGGAGTGTTCCACCATGATCTCATCGTTTTCGTAGAGGCATCGTTGGTTGCTGAAGCCCAATGCTTCGCTTTGCATCATGGCCGTAACGGTGGGTTTCCAGTCCGATTTGCTAACCTCGGTACCCGACTGATGCCGAACAAAAACGAAGTCTTCGTGCAAACATGCCAAGTAGCCATCAATATCCTTGCCATCCTGGGCGGCTTTAATTTTCTTGTAGAGAGACATCTCTCATTCCCCCCACATACCGGCAAACTCAAAAACAACCGCTTGCTTTCCACCGACGCACCATGCGTCATGGTTGGGCGAAATCGCGTAAGCGTCTCCTGCGGTGTAGGTTGCCTCAGAACCATCATCGCAAACGCAGTGAATGGTGCCCTCTGCAATAATCCCAACATGCGTTGCTTGGCAGCTGGTGGTGCCTACAATTGGCTTGATGTCCTTCGACCATTTCCAATCAGGCGCGAGCGTGAGCTTCATCACGCGCTGCCCGAGAACATTAACGGCCTCCATGCGTGCATTTGGCATGTCCTTGGTCTCATCGGCTTGAGACGCGAAGCTTTTGACTTCAATTGGCATTTCCGGTGTCCTTTTCTTCCAGTTTTGGAGTAATTCGGAACGAGCACGAGCCAATCAGTACAGTTTAACCCATTCCATAAAGGTCTTCTTTATCGTGTGAATGACTCTCCGCTCATCGGTGTAATAACCGTCGTCTCCAGAAGGGCGCCTGCCGCTGCCCGCTTGGCTTTGAGCTCTTCATTTCCTCCGAACGCTTTCAAGGCTTCGGGCGACTCAAAATCGATTATGACGGTGAGCTTGTTATCATCTTCTTTTTCGGTGCCAGCGAAGACCAGCGTTGCCCCAAGCGCATTTAATGAAGCTTCGTTCTCGTGAAACATTTCTTTCCACGGCTTAAAACCGCGAGACAGATCCTGTGTAAGTTTTACCATCATGGGGTACACACCTTGTCTATTTTGTTGATTGTCTAAGAGAATTGCGAGGCAACGCTATGTTTTGGCGTGTTAAAGAACCAAGCCGAAATAGAGCAAAACGGTGCATGCAAAGCCCGTCACCCAAGCCGCGGTTCGGAACCAAGCGACCCCAGCGGCATAGAGTGCGACATATGCAATGCGTGCGATCAGAAATGTCAGCATAAGTTGGTGGGTAAAATCAGTGGCAGTATCTGAAAAACGCATCATCAAAACTGCTGGGGCCATCAAAGCAAGCGCCAGCAATGAATTATTTGCAGCGCGTTCCATTCTTCCTGCGAGCCCTGTCAGGATCAAACCTTCTCGGTTACCGGCGAGAGCTGATAGCCCTACCTGTTGGGCGGCAACCAAAACTTGGATCAAGATCACCGCAGCGACAACCAATCCGTAAATCGCTAAGTACTGCATATAGTCTTGCATGTGTGCTCTACCCCTACGAAGTCGTTTCTGGAAGGATGCAAGAGATTGCGGGCTCATCGTTACTCTCTTTGGGTATGTTCAGCCTTTCTTTTGGGTCAGACAGCTTTCAGTTGCGCGAATTGAGCTTTGGGAACCCGACTGAATCTCGTCTGTTGAGTTGGCAAGGCCAGACTGAGGATCAAAACGTCAGTCTCACCCAAAAGAAAGGCTCACTCTTTCTAAAGAGAAAAAATGATGCGCGTTAGAACCTGATGTCCATGGGTGTTGCATTTGCGAATTTTCATCGAGGGCACCTGTGCAATTTCGATGTACGGCACGTGGTTGGTCGATGGATCGCGCCAAAGAAAGCAATAGAACTGGCCGAGACCTAAAACCCAACTCACTGATGCCGCCTTGCGGGCCATGGCATAACGGATTGCCTCTGGACGCGATGTGCGGGGCGATCGAGATATTAGCAGCTGAGATGTTGTGGGATATGCTCGTGGATCCTATTCTACCAGACCGTTTCGTCCTGCACTAGAATGCCACGGCTCTTCTGGCTCAAATCTCCATCCAAAACAGAAGACTAATTACTAGCGCTGCGATAAAAATCGTCTCGGTAACGAGCAATGAGATTGCCGGACCACCCACTTTGATCACTTCTCGTAGAGAGGTTTTCAATCCAACAGCTGCGATCGCTGTCAACAAGGCCCACCCTGCAAACTCCGTCGCAATTACAACAACCAACACGGGGATAACCTCGAAGGAATTCAACGCAAAAAATGCCATAAAGGCCAGAACAAAGCCGGGTAAAAGCGGAGGACGCTCCATCGGCCCATCAACCGACGCGTAGCGCCGTACAACAAGTGACGCTGCGAGGATCACCGGGGCCAGCATGGCGACGCGGATCAATTTCACAACTGTCGCGATCTCACCGGTTTCTTCTGAGATTGAGAAACCTGCGCCCACCACCTGAGCCACATCATGGATCGTTGCACCAATAAAGATGCCTGCAATCTGATCACCGAACCCAAGCGTACCCGCAATGACGGGAAAAAGGATCATGGCAATGGTCGATAGCAGAGTGACACCCACAACCGTAAAGACAAGGCGCTCTTCGCTGCGCTCATCCTTGGGCAGAATCGCTGAAATTGCCATCGCAGCAGATGCCCCACAAATCGCAACCGAACCGGCAGACAGAAAAGCAAACCGTGGCCCATGGCCAAACCACCGACTAATCACCAACCCCAGGCCGATTGTCGCAATAACGCTGCCGATCACCAACACTACAATGATCCAACCCAAATCCATCGCCATGCCAAAGCTGATGCGTAAACCCAACAGGGCCACACCGGCCCGCAGAATAGTCTTGGCTGAGAAGGCAATCCCGTCTTTGCAGCGATCCTCATCCGACAGAAAGTTCAGCGCCATACCAAAAAGCAGCGCCATAAGCATCGCGGGCGCTCCGTAGTGTTCCGATACGAACTGAGCTGCCAAAGCAATAAGGCAGGAAATCAAGATGCCAGGAAAATACTTCTGTGCTGAAGTCGCGATATACGTCATGCGAAACCTGTTTGCCCGGGAAACCCTTGGCTAGATTCGACGATCTCGCTCCCATTACAGTTCCGCAGATTTCTGGAGAGTGCAAGATCATTGACATCGCGACGTAAATTTTGTCTTTGAACGCCACCCAGTGGAAGCTGAAACCGCTCTGCAAGGTTACGATTTAGCGACAATCCTGCAGACGAAACCAGACACTCACCGGGGACATTTCAATGGGGCGACCAACCCAAAGCGATACACACATTCCATCGTGTGCCGACGCCGGATACAAATGCCTGGCAGCATATCCGTTCGATCGAACTGAGTGGGATCTGCTGACGACGACACGTTGGTTCTTTTTAGCATTTCATATGCCCAATAGCTGCGCATGGGTGAATGCGTTTCGCTTTGCAGATCGCAATTTTGGCACCACTCGGGGCCCAACGGTCGCCAGAAACGTCCTGGAATTGGTGATTGCAGTGCGTGACGTGCGCCAGTCCGGGTTCAGCTATTGCGACCCAAGCTGTACCACCTGCTCTGAGCATATTACGCCTGAGGAAAAGTATCTCGTCGCAACGATCCATCATCACCGACGCAGTCCCAAAGCCGATCACATAAATGCGCTGATGCTCTGTGAAGGGGCAGACTTGACCTTCTTTTATGAGCGTTTGGATGCGCTGATCGCCATGCTCGATATTCCGCCTACGTGACATCCTCGGGCCCCAGCGATCAGATGAATTTCACGCAAGAGCTTGCTGTTCAAGACCTGTCGGGTCTCCACTTCAGCCTTTCTTTTGGGTCAGACAGCTTTCAGTTGCGCGAATTGAGCTTTGGGAGCCCGCCTGAATCTCGTCTGTGGAGTTGGCAAGGCCAGACTGAGGATCAAAACGTCAGTCTCACCCAAAAGAAAGGCTCACTCTTTCTAAAGAGAGAAAGGATATGCCACGTTTCCCTGAAATTCTTCAGACAGAAGATATCGCAATCAAGGTCCGATGACGTTTCAAAGCGCCCGCAATCCAAGTGTCATTCCCACTTTTGCAATGTTGGTTCTGCTTGTTTTGCAGCTTGCCGCAGGCAAGGCCCATTCTGACTCTGAGACAATCGAGATCATCCAGCGCCGTCTTGCACTGCAGGAATTTCAGCCAGGGCCAATCGATGGCCTCTGGGGGCGGCGGACTGAAAGCGCGGCAAACGCATTTCTTGCCACGCAGGACGTTGCGAACCCTTCGTCTCGCGACGCACTAGACAAGCTCCGAGACACTTTGGATCTGGCTTGGTTAAAAATACTGACGCAAGCAGATCAAGACCAGCCACATCTTCAAACATTGGTCGATCTTTCGGACGCCCGCCACCTTTTGGAACGCTCTGGCTTCGGGGCCGATGCAAGCTCCGTCACTGAGATATTGGGTCTCAGTCGCGCCGAGGCGATTGCTGTTATCTTACGCGGCTATCTCTCGAGCGAAATGGTGGATCTGCCTCCGTTCGCGGAAGCTCCAGTCCCGCCCTACTGGCTGCGCTCGGATCTTCTCGATCCCGACCGCGACGGGTTTAATATGGACCGTGGAAAGGAATTATCAGAGCTGTGTGTTTGGTGGGTCAGGCAGATGATCGAAACGCCCACGCCTCAAGTGGAACGCATAGTCTTGTTCTGGCAAAACCATTTCGTAAGCTCTTACGCGGGTGTGGACGAGATGAGCAACGCCATGCTGGCTCAGCATCAAACGTTCCGACGTCTTGGGTTGGTCAACTTCCGCATGCTGGCACAAGCGATGCTGCGCGACCCAGCCTTACTGATCTATCTCGACAATGATGATAGCCGACGGGAACACCCAAACGAAAATCTCGCTCGCGAGATGATGGAACTGTTTGTTCTGGGCGAGGGTAATTTTGACGAAGCTTCTGTGCGCGAATTGGCGCGGGCGTTCACAGGAAATGGTGTGAACCGTATGCGAGACATGCAGTTCGCGTTTCGCCCCTGGGATCACTACACGGGCTCCATCACCCTCTTTGGGCGCAGGGGGCGGCTCAGTCCAGCAGCCGCGCTTTATCTTTTGCTAGAACAACCCGCGGCAGCCCGCTTTGTTACCCGCAAGCTCTGGCGCCACATGGTGTCAGAATTTAGCGAGAACGAAGAAGAGATCACACGCCTGTCTGATGTCCTTCGCGAGAACGACTTCGACCTGCTAGCACTGCTTCATGCTATTCTCACGTCTCCTGCGTTCTGGTCACAGGACGCCATAGGTACGGTGGTCAAGTCACCAGTCGATCTGCTTGTCGGCACGATCCGGACCACTGGACATGTACCTAACAACTGGCAATCTTTGCCCCTTAACCTGTCCAACCTAGGCCAGGATCTCTTTTCACCGCCAAATGTCGCCGGCTGGCCCGGAGGCACCAATTGGATTAGTCCGGGACTGCTTTTGCGAAGGCAGGACATGATGGCGGCGTTTGGAGCAGATAATCCAGAAGCTCTGCCAACCTCGTCGGGTATGACCAGCATGATGGCCGAGCAAAATGGCATGATGGCTGGTGATATGGAACGTCAGGCCGAGTTCGTCGTGCGTTATGCTGCTGAGGATTTCGAAGGCGCCCCAATATTCCAACTGAGCCTTCTGGACTCCAACCGGCGCACGGTCTGGCGGTCCGAAAGAACGAGGGCACTTGGCGGGCTGGATACAATGCGGTTCGGGCGGGCCGAAAACGCCGCAGACCTGATCTGGCAGGAAGCAGGCTTTAATCCTGGGGAAATTCCTGATTGGCAGCATGTCCAGGTGACCTTCATGATTGATCATTGCTGCGGACTTGGCGGCTCAAATGGCGGTGACCGAAATCTGTTCGTAGATTGGATACGTTTCGGCGATAATGTTTATCCCGCCGCTCTTGGCGTGCAAAACTCAAGCTGTTCCAACGTGGATGCCCCTGGGGCGCTCTATTGCCAGGGCAGCGTGACGATCAGCGACAGCATCTCTGTCCAACAAGGTGTATCACTCGCACGAGCCGCCGATATTGGGAACCGCCTTCACGTCGAGCGCGCCGTATACTAGTATGCCTCGCCGATGCGCAGAAATGACGACTGGAACTCGCTTGAAATCGGCCTTTTTAATATCCGCTTCAGACAGCTTCACTTCCGCACACTCGGACTTCAGATCGTTCGTCGGCGGTCCGGTGAAATTCATCTGAGCCTGCGCAGCGAGAATTGCGTTCCAGACTGCTTTGAGACATGGCCTTCCGTTGCGGATCGCTCCCGGAGTGGCGATAGGTCGATGAATTTTACCTTGCAAAATGGTTTCAGACGTCACTCAAGCCACTATCGTGCTCTATCAAAGGATGAGCGGGCGCTGGTTTCCGCTTTATGGATGTCCATTCCCCGCTTCCTTGAGGCCGCAAAGCAAGGGCGAAACTGGGAAGAACGCAACGCCGTCGCGGAACTGACGGGGTGGGAGCAGACACTGGAGCTAATCCGTTCCACCCTGCCCCAAAGCCGCCACGCTGAAGGCTGGGATGACAACATGCTGGTATTTTTGCCTGAGGCACACGTGATGGGCACGATAGTGGATCGGCCACCAGCGGGTCTGCCTGTAGTAGGCGGCAACCCGGAAAGCCGTGGTTGGATGGGTCAACTACAACGCAGTGGCTCACAGACACTTCTGCCACTCCTGCTTGCCACCCAGACTTCAGCAAATGTCCCCGGCGACGCTACCCTTCAAGAGCTACTTAGCGATCCCGCATATAACCTCAGATGATGGGAGAAAGTTAAGATGATCAGCAGACGCCAGATAACCCGCATCATCGCCTCGGGGTTTTGCCTGCCCCTGGCACCCTTGAGCCTTGCCAAAGCCATGAACACTACCGGCCGCAGGCTCGTGCTCGTTGAATTGTCCGGAGCAAACGACGGACTAAACACTGTGGCCCCTTATAAAGACGACCGTTATCGAGCGCTTCGTCCCAATATCGCGTTGTCCGAGCGGGACGTCATAGATATCGACTACGATCTGGGGTTACATAATGGACTGCGCGCCCTCGAAGACGCCTGGAACGCAGGCGAAATGGCAATCGTCCAAGGCCTTGGCTACCCGGAACAGAACAGGTCCCATTTCCAATCTATCGCCCTTTGGGAAACCGGCGGAGATGGAACGAGACAAGGACGCTCGGGTTGGCTGACAGAAGATATCGAAGCAGGCTTTGACGCAGCTGCGTTAGACGCACATGGGATCAGCCTTGATGGTGGCATGGGCGTATTTATATCCGGCGATGGTATGTGGCTGTCTATGACCTCGATGCACCAGTTGATGAACCTGGAACGTATGAATGCGGAATCTCGGGGCAAAGTGAGCGGTAACCCAGCGATGGAATTGCTCCTTGATCGGGCAAACAGTCTGAACCAGTCGGTTGGGCGCATTACTGAGCGGATCACCAAGCGCCGTCCAACAGATTTCCAAATGCCCTATGGCGATCTTGCGCAACAGTTTGCAATAGCGCTTCGACTGATTGATGCCGGGGTTGAGGCCCCGGTTCTGAAAGTGAGGCTGGACGGGTTCGATACCCATGACTACCAAATTTGGCAGCACCAAAACCTGTTGGAACAACTGGGGGACGGGCTAGCTGCTTTCCGCAGAGGGCTGCGCCGGATTGGCCAATGGGACAACACGCTAATCATGACCTACAGCGAATTCGGTCGTCGTGCGGAAGAAAACGCTTCGATGGGAACCGATCACGGGGCGGCAGCGCCCCATTTTCTGTTAGGCGGACAGGTCAGCGGCGGATTGTGGGGCTCATCACCCAGTCTTGGGAACCTTAACGCGGGCGACGTCGTACATACAATGGACTATCGCAGCGTTTATAATGCAGTTCTTTCAGATTGGTTCGGGCTGTCTCAGAACAGATTTGATGGCTTCCGATCCGACGAGCTCACTGGGCTCGTGGTGTAGGCACCAATAGGCTTTCGTTACGCTGAGGGTCTATAGATGGAAGAGTTTTCAGCATTGCAACACAGCTATGGTGATACACCTAATGCCAAATATAATTCCTCTGCTCATTTAATAGAACTGAGTAGATCAGTTAAGCTGAGTTCAAACACTTTGCACCGATCCCGACCGTGTCTCGGTGGGGCCGTTAGATGGCCTGTTTTGATGAAACTTAGCAAAGAGAAGCCTTGACTTGAGACGCTCCCAAGACACCTAAAATACATGAAAAGCCAACACCTTGATCCAGAGATCGTCAGTGAAATCGTTGAAATGGCGCTCAGCGACCATGTCAGTTTCGATCAGATACGCGACCTTCACGGCTTGGGTCCTGACAAGGTACAAGCCATGATGCGGCAAACCCTGAAATCTGGGAGTTACCGTGCTTGGCGAAGACGCGTCCGCGCGTTTTCTGAGCGTCGAGAGATATACAAATGAAGCCGGATCTACATCCCTGGGCGTCCGATCTCCTTCAGTTGCATTGCGAGATCTGGAAACGTCTGATGCGGGGTGTCCATGATCGGCATGCTCCGGCGCGGCACCCAACACTGGCAACTGCAACGCCAGAAGGAATACCTAAAGCCCGAACGGTCGTCTTACGCGCGGCCGACAAAGAGGCGGGCACATTAGATATTCATACCGATTTGCGGTCGGCAAAGATCGGAGAACTACGTGCTACACCTTTTGCTGCGCTACATGTCTGGGACACCTCGGCACATTTGCAGATACGCGTCGAGGCCCAGGTAAGAATATTGTCCGGTGAAGAGGTTGCGGAGACTTGGGAAACCGTACCCGCACCGTCGAGGCTATCTTATGGCAACACCCCGGCACCAGGGCAGCCTATTGCCAATGCGCTGGATTACACAAGAGCCGTAGACGCAGATGCATTTGGTGTTTTGAGACTCGAGGTTGACGCTGTTGATGCGTTACACCTTGGTCAGCACCATCGCCGCGCGCGATTTGACCGGCGCAATCACTGGACCGGAAATTGGCTGGTACCTTAATGTGAAAGCAAATGTGCGGTTACCTTTTTGGGTAATGAGAAGTGCAGGAGCGGACAGACGCTCGTAAGTTCAAACACGGCACTTTTGAACCGCTTGTTCTCTTTGTACTGGCGCTTGATTAGCTTTAATCGCAACACGTCTTTTCAAGTCTGAACTTCAGTCTGACATAACTGTATGACAAATTTCTCGGAATTCATCTGCGCCAGCCTGAAGGGTTATATCTATATTTCCTCCATTCTCCTGAACAAAGCGGGTTTCTACTCAACCAATGCATCCACGCTCAGCACTCATCGATCTGATTGCTAACAAGATATACAGGTTAGCGAGTTGGGAGTTTTCCACCGCTGAGAGTTCAAAAGTAGATTCTAGTGCCCCTTCGAAGGTCTTGGATTTGTCTTAGTCGAGACTCTGGTTTTTCATGACCCCGTCGCGAATTCTCAGTCATTACCTGTGACGGCTACGGTAATCTCGACATCTGGTACGTTGAACTGCGCATCTGCGGAAACCACGAGATCGTCCATGGGCGTCCTGATCTCAACATAAGCATTCTCAGGTAGATTTCTTGTATCGATCAGCCCTGTGTATGCGCCACTGCCAATACCCCAGTCGATATTCGTAGATGCATCTCCTGAGGCAATCAGCGACGTTAGATCAATATTGTTACCGCCACTTTCCAATCTCAGATATGTTGGTCCGCCACGGTGGGTGGGCTCAGATATTTCCAAGCGAACCCCGTTTTCGTTTGTTTCATCAAACTGAATTGCGAAACTTTGATCGTCGCCAGGGTTGCCGCCTAAGTTTGCGATGATTACGGCGCCGTCATCTGTCGTTTCAGCTGAAGAGCTAACGATCGTATAACCAACTTCTTCACCACCACTAGTAAAAGTACCGCGCACGCCATTGCTAAAGTCCAATATCCCCGAAGGTGCTGCGGTTGCGAATGACGTGTTGATTATTCCGCCGCCTGATACACTGTCTTGGATGGATGATGAGGTGGAGCTTATACCTGAGCTGACAACACCTAGAGTGGCAACCGCAAGGCCGACAGTCGATGCAGTCAGAACGACCCAGTCGACTGACACCGCACCGCTCTCAGATCTTAAAAATTGATGGAACTGCATAATGGGCCCATTCGTTGAAAATGCTTTGCGCTTAAACAGCGGTAGAATGAGTTAATTTTAAGCTATAATTACGATGAAAATGTGGAAAATTCTGAGACTAAGCAAAGTTTTGACATGCTTTGCTCGAAGCAACCCTGGTTTTCGGTTTCACTTTCATTATCTAAGGGTGCGTGAGCC
>Ga0189292_10493_pt1 | contig 11548 bp, 8 predicted proteins | sample UW1oraminimetaG_FD_130317 | JGI IMG/M metagenome (GOLD analysis project Ga0189292, IMG submission 130317) | Marine microbial communities from the Costa Rica Dome - UW179A-orange mini metaG | ecosystem: Environmental > Aquatic > Marine > Oceanic > Photic zone | place: Costa Rica: the Eastern Pacific... | reverse complement strand
TCGCTGCACGGGAGCGGAAGTGGATCACGGTGGCGCAAAGCCCCGCCCGGTGGCGACCATATTTTTCATAGATGTGCTGGATCACCTCCTCGCGCCGTTCGTGCTCGAAATCGACGTCGATATCAGGCGGCTCCCCCCGATGTTCAGAAACGAAACGTTCGACCACCATCGTGATGATCTCGGGGCTGACATCGGTGATGCCGAGGAGGTAGCAGAGGATGGAATTCGCAGCAGACCCCCGCCCCTGGCACAGGATGCCCTGAGAGCGGGCGAACTGGACAATGTCGTGCACGGTCAGAAAATACGCCGGGAAATTCAGCTTCTTGACTAGTTTCAGCTCCTTGGCGACCTGAAGATGCGCCTTCTCGGGTGGGCCTTGAGGATAGCGACGTTTCAACCCTTCATGGGTCAGTCGCTCAAGACGGGCCTGAGGCGCTTCACCATCGCTGATCTCATCTGGGTATTCGTAGGACAGCTCACTCAGGCAGAACCCGCAGCGCGCGGCGATCTCGCGGGTGCGCTTGATGGCGGCAGGGTGCTTGCGGAAAAGCCGCGCCATGTCTTCGTGGCCTTTCAGGCGGCGTTCGGCATTGGGCAAAGCACGCGTGCCGATCTCATCGATTGTGATGTGATCGCGCATGCAGGTCAGCACATCAGCCAATTGGCGGCGACTGCCTCGGTGCATCAACACATCACCCACCGCCACCATGGGCGCTGCAGTTTTTCGGGCAAGGTAGGCGCAATGGTCGAAATACGCCTGATCGCTACCATCATAGCGCGGCGCTGCACCAAGAAAGACATAGCCGGGATAGGCGCGCTGCAAGGCTTGAATCTCGTGGGCGCCTTTGCGCATGTCGCCTGCGGGCAGCGCGATCAGGATCATGCCATGGCAGCATTTCTGCAAATCGCTGAAATCGAGGAAACATTCTCCTTTTTCGGCCCGGCGCTTGCCCAGCGTCAGCAAGCGACTGAGACGCGCATAGGCGGGACGATCCTGAGGCAGAGCGACCCAGTGCACATCGCTGTCGCGCAGAACCAGACGGCAGCCGACAATCAGTTTGGGCAGGCTCATCGTGCCGGGGACGGCGATTGGGGTGTGGTGGCCGACCTCTTGGCGCGAGGACGCGTCGGTGACGTTTTGCGAGCGGATTTTCACCGTCTCTTCTGCCTCCTCCCGCAACACTTTCAGCGCAGAATAGGCCCGCACCACACCGGCCAGCGAGTTCCGGTCGGTGATAGCGATAGCCTCCAACCCAAGCTCGGCCGCGCGTGTGACCATTTCTTCGGGGTGGGACGCGCCGGTCAGAAAGGTGAAGTTCGAGGTCACGCACAGTTCAGCATAGCCGGGAACGTTGAACTCGGTGTTGCCTCTCTCGGTCGGGTCCGCTTCGGGCGACATGATATGGCCGGGAGCGGGGCTCATGCGAATTCACCCTGCACGAACCAGCCGGGGTTTTGCGGTGTGTAGAACATCCAGAGCCGTCGGCCCTGCCGCGTTTCCACCTTCCAGTAATCCCGCACGCCAGACCGCCAGTTGTCATCGGGCAACCACCATTCAGGAGCAATGCGTTCAGGACCTGTGACCCGTTCAACCGCGAGCGTCATGCGCCGCCAGCGCAGATGTCTGGGCGGGGTGCGGCCCGTGGCGGCAACCGGTTCAGGCGCAAAGAGCCTGATCGGGCGATCGCGCACCACAGCCCACCCTCCGGCCGGCTCGGACCAAGCAGCAGGTGCGATGATATGGCTGCGTTCGGGGATATGGCTGTCGGCGGGCAGGAAGCGCTGTACGTTTTCAAGCCCGATACGATTGCCGATCCGCGTGACCAGATCATCAAGCTTGTCGGTTGGTACGCCCTGAACATGGGTGATCTGCCGCGCAGGCTGGGGTTCAACCTGGGTGGCCACGAGGCGCATCTGGTCGATGCCGTAACCTGCATCGACTTCACGGATGCCACGTTCAAACAAGGGCAGAATACGATGTGGGTCGCGCATGGGACGTGCAAGACGCAGCTCAACCGATTGGGCGTTCTGATCCACGCGGCGCAAGGTGAGTTCCAGTTTGCGTGCGCCCATATCATTGGCCTTTAGCCGCGCACAAAGCGGGTCCAGCAGGCTTTCCACCCCGGCCTGCACATCAGCGGCCAAACCGATGGGTTCAGGCAGGCTGATGCGCATCTGATAGCTGGGAGGATACGGCACAGGAGAGATGTCTTCCCCCTGACCTCCCAGCGCTTGATCAAGGCGCAAAAGCACTTCGCGACCAAACCGCCGTGTAACCGTGGCGCGCGGCACGGCGACGAGATCCGCAATCGTGCGAATACCAACCCGTTGCAAGGATGTGCTGACTGTCTCCTTCAGGCGCAGAGCCATGACAGGCAGGGCTGCAATAGCTTGGTGAGATTGCCCGGGCGGTGCAATCCCCGGTGCGTGATGCGCAAGCGCCCAGGCCGCCCCACGCGTGTCGGCCAGACCGATGCGGGACAGAAAACCCGCGCGGGAAAGACGCGCGCGCATGTCATGCAGCATCGCGTCTTCCCCCCCGAAGAGATGGGCTGAGCCGGTAATGTTGAGCACCAACCCATCCTCGCCTTCCAGCCCCACCCAAGGGCAATAGCGCTTGGCCCAGCGCGCCAGCACCCTTTGGAAACGCGCATCTTCTTGCAGGTTCGCGGGATGGCTTTGCAGATCGGGACAGAAAGCGCGGGCATCGGAATAGCCCATACCGCGATGCAGACCCTGGCGTTCAGCCGCTTCATTCAAGCAGAAGATACGATCGGTATTGGCATGGTGATGGGTCAGCGCGAATGGCCCTTCAACCGCGCGCGTGCGCAGGTGCCGGTCGCTGGCCAGCCTTGGAAACCACAGTGATACGACGCGTTTCTGCATCCCAGCGTAGATCCCACCCAGTTAATGTTCCTGATTTGTTCTTAATAATCTCCCACCGAATAAGAGTCGAGTCAGCTGGGGCGAAAATGGGCGCACAGCGCCAACGCGATTCAGCCGCATTGCTGCCCATGCCCTCAGAGATAATACAAAGCCCGGTGGATTTACCCGCCTCTGCCGCAAGTTGCAAACGCCGCCCTTCGGTCAGACCGATCGATTTTGACAGCTCCATCACGGTGAGATTTACCGCGCCAGAGCTCAATGCTTCTTCACCCGACGCCAGAACGTCAATCTGAGATTGCCCTTTGGCAAATAGAAGCTTGCGTGGATCAAAGAACGGCAAAAAGCCTTCGGGGTTAAGCAGCTCTGGCTGCCAGTCTTCACGGATCCACATGACATTGCCTCCAAGCTGCCCGGCGAGCGCGCAGGCAAAGCCATAGGCCCCTGCCCCGCACACTTCATGCGCGCGGCCCTGTCTCAGCGGGAAATAATCGGTGATGGCAGCCGTCATGCCCCTATTTTAGCGCACCAGAACAGAAAGTGAACATGTGCTTTGTTGGAATTCAAATGCGCGACGATCTATTCGCGCCTAACCTGCCTACAGGTTTTGCTGCGATGGGGATCGGGCGTTCATATCTGCCCACCCCTTGCGACGGCAGAATGCACGGCCGCAATTTCCTCGGCAGACAAGCCATAGTCCCGCTGGGCTGTCTCATCGGAAATGTAGCCACGTGCCAGATCGCGCTTCACCAGGTCTTTGGAGCGCTCAGACGGCTGGCCGTATCCGGCACCTCCGGGGAAGGCCATGACCACCTTGCGCCCATGCGGCACGAATTGTTTGCCTTTGACCCGCATCGCCGACCCGTCGTCTTGCGTAATCGTCGTCGCCGCCCCGTCCTGTCCACCACGCCGCCCGCGCGCAGGATGTCGGCTGCGATCAAACATGGCCTGAAAGTCAAACTCGTAGCCGTCCTGAGCACCGACCTCCATATACTGCCCCAAACCACCGCGCGTTTTTCCCGCACCGCCGCTGTCGGGGCGCAGTTCTTTGCGCCAGATGATGACAGGGCCTGCATGTTCCGTGGCCTCAATCGGCATTGTCATGACACCTGACGGGAAAGCAGTGGCGTTCATTCCATCATGCTCGGGGCGTGCACCGGAGCCCCCTGAATTAAAGGTCAGAACTTCAGAACGACGCGCATCTGCTGGTGCCAGCGCATCGGAGCGCGGGCGCAAGCTGACCTGGAAGTTACACAAGCATCCCGCGCCTTCGGCGGGAACCAGACCCGGCACAATCTTGTCGAACGCGTCATAGACCGCGTCAGGCACGAAATGACCCACGATATGGCGCAAAGCGACCGGCGCAGGGTGCAGAGCATTTACAATCGTGTTCTTAGGCGCTGTGATCTCGAACGGCGCGAGCGAGGCTGCATTGTTCGGGATCTCGGGCGCAATAGCGACCTTGAGCGCGTAACACGCATAGGCCTTGGTGTAGACCAGAGGACAGTTGATACCTTTCTTATCGACGCCCGACGTGCCTGCGAAGTCAGTGACGATCCGATCCCCTTCCACGCTGACTTTCACCTGCAACGTGATCGGCACATCGAAGCCGTCCATAGTCATTTCGCCCGTCGCCGAAGTTTGCGGCAAGGCCGCGATGGCCTCAATTGTCGCGCGACGGGAATTATCGAGAATGAATTCAGCAATGCCGTCCAGATTAGTAAGCTCGAACTCTTCCATCATATCGATCAGACGGCGATGGCCGATCTCGTTGCAGGTTGCCAGCGCATAGATGTCGCCAATCAACTGGTCGGGCTCGCGTACGTTGCCCCGGATGATGCGAAGGAGTGTTTCATCCACGTCGCCACCTTCGGCAAACTTCATGATCGGGATGTAAAGTCCTTCTTCGTAGACGCTATGCGCATCCGCGCCAAAGCCCCGACCACCGATATCAACAATATGGGCCGTACATCCGAAAAACCCCACCAGAACACCATCCTTGAAAGACGGCGTCACCATGGTGATATCGTGCAGGTGGCCGGTTCCTTCCCATGGATCATTGGTAATGTAGATATCACCCTCGAACATGTTTTCTCGCCCGATCCGACGGATGAAATGGGCAACAGCATCTGCCATCGCGTTCACATGGCCCGGCGTGCCGGTCACGGCCTGTGCAAGCATATTGCCATGCGTGTCGTAAACGCCCGCTGAGAGGTCCCCGGCCTCGCGCACTGAGGTGGAAAACGCTGTGCGGACAAGCGCCTGCGCCTGTTCTTCAACAACCGAAATCAATCGGTTCCACATGACCTGATAAGCGACTTTGGACTGTTCGTGTGCCATGCGTCTTACCTCTTCATCACAACGTCGATACAGCCATCAGGCTGTCGGATTGCATCTCGGCTGGCGGGCACAATGATGGTTGTCTCATCCTCGGTCAAAGCCGCTGGCCCTTGCGCGCGTTGTCCCACATCCATCGCCTTTCGATCGATCACATGAGCATCCACAAAGCTATTAGTGGCTGCATCAAAGAGCCGACGTGAGCTATCCAGACTGACAGGAGCGGTCCCATCGGTTTCTGCGATACGGGCCACGTTTTCGGAGGGCGTCGTGGCATTCACGGACCAGACCGTGATTTCGATATCCATTCCGGAAACGGGGCGCCCGAACAGCTTCGTGTAATCCTCCTCGAAACGTGCCTCGAAAGTTCTGACATCAGGGTTCATGGCTTGGTCTTCCGTCAGATCGATCGGGATTTCCCACCCCTGACCGGTATACCGCATGTAAACTTTGAACTCCGAAAAAATGGGGCTGACCGCGTCGCAGGTCCGCACAAATCCTGTTGCTTCGGCCTTCAGATCCGACAGCAGGATTTTGATTTTCTCAGCATCGAAATCGCTTAGCTTCATATAAACCGAACGATTGGCCTCGAAGCTGAAAGGTGCTCTCAGGAACCCGATCGCAGAACCGACACCCGCGCCAGGCGGAACCAGCAACCGTTCTACACCCAGCTTCTCGCAAAGACGTCCGGCATGAAGCGGCGCTGCACCGCCAAAGGCGATCATGGTGTATTCGCTCAGGTCTTCACCATTTTCCACAGCATGAACGCGGGCGGCATTGGCCATGTTTTCGTCAACAACCTCGGCCACACCAAAAGCCGCCTCTCCCAGGTCCATATCGAGCTTCGTCCCGAGATGCACCGTGAGCGCCGCTCTGGAATTCTCGGGATGCAAGATGATTGAGCCGCCCGCGAAGTTATCCGGATCTAGTTTGCCCAGCACGAGGTCTGCATCTGTCACACCGGGGCGCTCGCCACCGCGTCCATAGCAAGCCGGGCCCGGCTCGGAGCCCGCGCTTTCCGGGCCCACACGGATTTGCTGCATGCTGTCCACATGTGCGAGACTGCCACCACCCGCTCCAATCTCCACCATATCGATCACCGGAATAGAGATCGGCATGCCAGAGCCTTTCTTGAAACGATAGGTTCGGGCGACCTCAAATACGCGACTTGTTTTGGGGGTCTGGTTCTTGATCAGGCAAATCTTGGCCGTCGTTCCACCCATGTCGAAAGACAGGACCTTATCGAGCCCGTAGCGCGCCGCGATATGGGCCGCGAAGACCGCGCCACCCGCAGGGCCGCTTTCGACGAGACGGACGGGGAAATCGGCCGCATTCTGGATGGAAATGATGCCACCACCCGAATGCATCAGGAAGATGCGGCACCCGACACCCTCTTCGCGTAAACACGCCTCAAGTCGTCCAAGGTAAGAGGCCATAAGCGGCTTGATATACGCGTTGGCAACGACGGTATTGAAACGCTCGTACTCGCGCATTTGTGGCGAAACCTCGGATGAGATCGACACTGACACGTTCGGAAGCTTCTCTGCCAGCACGTCACGTACTAGAATTTCGTGCGTTGGATTGAGGTAAGAGTGGATCAGGCCAACTGCTACGCTTTCAAAGCCTGCCTCTGCGATCCGTTCAACTACGGCTTCAACATCTGCGCGCTCAAGTTCTACAAGGATTTTGCCTTTGGCACTTATCCGGCCGGGCACCGTGAAACGCATTTGGCGCGGCAGTAGCGGATCGGGGAGATTGAGGTTCAGGTCATATTGCTCAAATCGGCTTTCGGTCCGCATCTCGATGACATCGCGAAAGCCCTCAGTAGTGATCAGAGCGGTCTTGGCCCCGCGCCGCTCGATCAATGCATTTGTTGCAAGCGTCGTTCCATGGATAATCTGGTCAATCTCAGCTGGTGTGACACCGGATTTCGCACAAACCTGCTTCATCCCATCAATGATCGCGTTTTCAGGGGCCGTGTAGGTTGTCAGCACTTTGGTTGAAAAAAGCTCGCCGGATTTTTCCAGAACGACATCTGTAAAGGTGCCGCCAATATCCACGCCTAGCCTTACGGAATGAGAGGTCATTAATGGGTCTGCCTGAATCGTAAACGCTCCACGACACTTAAGGCGATGGAGCCCGGAGAAATCAAATTGATAAACTTCTCCTGCCTACAAAACTTCTACCTATGGCTCTTTAGCGAGGTATGGCTGTAAGCTTTCGACGAAGGCATCCACGAAATCCAACACCACAGGAGAGCTTGGGCCCGATGCGGGTTGGAGGATTGACAGCCGATGAAAAATACCGGGCCGAAACGGCCGGATAATGATCCCGGTGGAGCGGAATGCCTCCGCATCAATGGCGCTGACAACAGCGGCCCCCAAACCTTCGCTGACCATTGTGCACGCAGTGGTAAACTGCCTGACCTCAACCAGGCTGTTTATTTCTTCTCCGCATTCGGTAAACGCCCGAGAGAGGTGCTGAAAAAACTGGCTGTCGCGTCGCGTATGGATCATTTGTTCACCTGCAAGATCGCTCGGCGATATTTCTTCCTTTGCGCCAAGCGGATGACCTTTTGGAAGAATGCAGGCGGATCGGATGAAAAGATCCTGACTATGCGTTGCAGGGTGGCCCAGAAAGCCGTCGGTTAGGCCACATTCATATTGCTCACCTATGATCCATTCCAGGATCCGTTCCGGACGATCAGGTTCCAATGAAATCGTGACACCGGGTCTCTCGTTCAAAAACTGCACGAGTACCCCCGGAAGATGGCTGGTGGCGAACCCGGGAAGACAGGCAATTCGGATATGTCCCCGTTTTCGTTCGGTCAGATCTCGGCGCAAATCTTCAAGGTGGTCAAGGTTTTCGAGTATGCGCCGGACTTCCGCGAGCAAATATCGCGAATCGCTGGTTGGTTCGAGACCACCCCGGCTGCGCGTAAAGAGCTCGAAGCCCACAGACGCCGAAAAGTCAGACAGCAATCGACTGACCGCAGGCTGCGAAACTTCGAGTCTTTCGGCGGCTTTTGTGACGCTTCCCGTCTCCGAGACGGCACGGAATGCTTCCAGCTGTCGGAGTTTAAACTTCAATGGCTTAGTCTTCTGATGATTGTCCTGAGATACTCGATGGGCTGACCACAATATAACACTATATTATAGAATATGTCATAAAAAATTCACTTGAATTATTTTTGGCTTTCCCAAATGCTGCTGCGCATATGTTTGAATCCTAACAGGGAGGTAGGGATGAAACTTTCAGGAATGCTCCTCGCGGGCACAGCGGCGTTTGCGCTCACAGCAACCGCAGCAGCAGCACAGACCGAAATTAGCTGGTGGCACGCCATGGGCGGAACCAACGGCGAACGCGTCAATAAGATCGCTGCAGACTTCAATGCGAGCCAAAGCGACTATGTCGTCGTACCGACATATAAAGGCAACTATACCGAGACGATGACTGCTGCCGTCGCAGCTTTCCGCGCGGGCGAACAACCGCATCTCGTTCAGGTTTTTGAAGTTGGCACCGCCACCATGATGGCCGCCAAGGGTGCAGTTTACCCTGTTGAGCAGATGATGGCGGACGCTGGTGAACCATTCGATGGTTCTGCATATCTGCCCGCAGTTGTATCTTACTACCAGACTTCCGAAGGCGAACTGCTGTCGATGCCGTTCAACAGCTCGACACCGGTTCTGTGGTACAACGCTGATGCACTCGCGGCTGCAGGCGCTTCTGTTCCGTCAACATGGGACGAAGTAAAAACCACCGCGCAGGCGCTCGTAGATAATGGCATGGACTGCGGCTTCTCATTTGGCTGGCAGAGCTGGGTCATGATCGAGAACTTCTCGGCTTGGCATAATATGGCGATGGGCACCCAGGAAAACGGCTTTGCCGGGTTCGACACTGAGTTCACATTCAACAACGACAAGGTCGCTGCACGTCTTCAGGACATTGCTGACATGCAGGCCGACAACTTGTTCGTGTACGGCGGACGCCGCGGTGACTCGCTGCCGATGTTCACCAACGGCGAATGCGGCATGTGGATGAACTCTTCGGCCTATTACGGTTCGATCAAGTCGCAGGCGGAGTTTGAGTTTGGTCAGACTATGCTGCCACTTGATACGTCTTTGGCCGATGCACCGCAGAACTCGATCATCGGTGGCGCAACCCTCTGGGCGCTTCAAGGCCACGAAAGTGATGAGTACAAAGGTCTTGCCAAATTCATGACCTATCTGTCCTCGGCTGACGTTCAGGCATGGTGGCACCAAGAGACTGGCTATGTGCCAATCACGACGGCTGCTGCTGACCTGAGTGCCGAACAAGGGTTCTACGAATCCAACCCAGGTACTGACACAGCGATCCAGCAGTTGAGCCTCAACACGCCAACGCCGAACTCTCGTGGTCTGCGCTTTGGTAACTTCGTTCAGATCCGTGACGTGATCAACGAAGAGCTAGAAGCACTTTGGGCGGGCGACATCTCTGCCGCGGAAGCTCTCGACAACGCTGCATCGCGCGGCAACGACCTGCTGCGTAGGTTTGAGCGCACTGCAAACTAAGCACTACTAAGATGGCGGCCCTAAACTGGGGCCGCCATATCGCGGCTGTCCTTTAAAAATATTGCGATATTTTAATGCTAAAGCGCGTCCACTTTCCGACGTCTCTGCTGCCTTATCTTTTGGTGGCGCCCCAGGTAATCATCACCCTGATCTTCTTTATCTGGCCTGCCAGCCAAGCTGTTTACCAGTCATTCCTGATCGAAGACGCCTTTGGCATGTCGACCGAATTTGTCTGGTTTGAGAACTTCACGTACCTCGCTACAGACGAGCAGTATCTTGGTAGCTTCGGCCGCACAATTTTTTTCTCGGTATGTGTCGCCTTTCTGTCTATGTCTGCTGCGTTGATCCTCGCAGGGTTTGCTGATCGCATCGTTCGTGGGGCTACCACCTACCGTACCTTGCTGATCTGGCCCTACGCTGTGGCGCCCGTACTGGCAGGCGCGCTATGGGTTTTCATGTTCAACCCGACGCTGGGCATCTTCCCCTATATTCTGGAATTCATTGGCGTTGACTGGAACCACTACCTCAACGGCAATCAAGCCATGGCTCTGGTGATTTTTGCCGCCGCGTGGAAACAGATCGCCTATAACTTCCTGTTCTACCTTGCAGCTATGCAATCTATTCCACGATCTTTGATCGAAGCTGCCGCAATTGATGGCGCCGGGCCCGTGCGACGTTTTTGGGATCACATCTTTCCGCTGATATCACCCACGACCTTCTTCCTACTTGTTATCAACGCTGTGTATGCCTTCTTTGACACGTTCGGGATCATCCATGCCGTTACTCAAGGCGGCCCTGCAAATGCGACTACGATCCTCGTTTATAAAGTCTACAATGATGGCTTTGTCGGGCTCGATCTTGGGGGCTCAGCGGCGCAGTCCGTCATCCTGATGTTCCTTGTCATCGCCATGACCGTCGTCCAATTCCGCTACGTTGAAAGAAAGGTGGAATACTGATGATCGAGAACCGCCCCGTCCTTAATATTGCAAGCCACGCTGTTCTGATTATCGGGATCGTTATTGTGGCTCTACCTATCTGGATCACCTTTGTGGCAGCCACCCATGATCCTGTCCGTATGACCCAAGCCCCGATCCCGATGCTACCAGGTGGTCATTTCTGGGAGAACTTCACCCAAACGCTGTTCGGAGGCGGGCTGTCGGGTACCGAAAGTGCGCCGGTCTGGCGTATGCTTTTGAACTCCCTGATGATGGCGCTGATGATCTCTTTCGGCAAAATTGCGATATCACTGCTATCGGCCTTTGCTATCGTTTATTTCAAGTTTCCGTTCCGCATGGGCTTCTTCTGGCTGATCTTCATAACTCTGATGTTGCCCGTCGAAGTTCGCATCCTGCCAACCTTCGAAGTCGTTGCTGACCTTGGCATGCTGAACAGTTACTGGGGTCTGTCCATCCCGCTTATCGCGTCTGCTACGGCGACGTTCATGTTCCGGCAAGTCTTTCTGACCATCCCGGATGAGATGCTGGAAAGTGCGCGCATTGATGGTGCGGGCCCCTTGCGGTTTTTCTGGGACATCCTGATCCCGCTTAGCAGAACCAATATCGCAGCACTTTTCGTGATCCTGTTTATCTACGGCTGGAACCAGTATCTCTGGCCTCTTCTGATAACGACCGAAACTGACATGACAACCATCGTCATGAGCATCAAGCAGATGCTTGAAGCGGCGGAACAGTCGCCGCAATGGAACATCATCATGATGACTGCTCTGTTGGCGATGATCCCACCTGTCTTCGTGGTGGTGGCAATGCAACGGCTCTTTG
>Ga0189292_10492_pt1 | contig 11598 bp, 11 predicted proteins | sample UW1oraminimetaG_FD_130317 | JGI IMG/M metagenome (GOLD analysis project Ga0189292, IMG submission 130317) | Marine microbial communities from the Costa Rica Dome - UW179A-orange mini metaG | ecosystem: Environmental > Aquatic > Marine > Oceanic > Photic zone | place: Costa Rica: the Eastern... | reverse complement strand
CCCAGCCGGTGACGCTGCGCGACAGCGAATTCGGCATGGTGCGGCTGCGCGCCTTCGGCGTGTATTCGTACCAGATCACCGATCCGGCCAAGTTCTACCGCGAGATCAGCGGCACGCGCGACGTCTACACCGTCGACGACCTGGAAGCGCAGCTGCGCAACATGGTGGTCGCGGCCATGACCACCGCGCTCGGCGGCTCAAAGGTGCCGTTCCTGGACATCGCCGGCAACCAGGGCCTGATGTCGCAGAGCATCGGCGAGCAGCTCGGCCCGGTGTTCGACCGCTATGGCGTCAAGCTCGACAACTTCACGGTCGAGAACGTGTCGCTGCCGGAAGAACTGCAGAAGGCGCTGGACACGCGGATCTCGATGGGCATGGCCGGCGACCTGGGCAAGTTCACCCAGTACCAGACCGCCACCTCGATCCCGCTGGCGGCGCAGAACGAGGGCGGCATCGCCGGCATCGGCGCGGGCCTGGCGGCCGGCGCGGCGCTGGGCCAGACCATGGCGGCCGGACTGGGCGTGGCCCCGGGCCAGCCGGCGGCGGGCGCCGTGGCCGCGGGCGCCGCGGCGGGCGCGACGGCGGCCGGTGGCGCCGATCCGGTGCAGCGCCTGCAGCAGCTCAAGGACCTGCTCGACAAGGGCCTGATCACGCCGGCCGATTACGACACGGCCAAGGCGGAAGTCCTGAAGAAACTCACCAGCTGAGCGCCGAACGCCCATGCAGCAGGTCCTGTGTCCGCAGTGCGGAGCGCCCGTCAAGTTCACCTCCACGGCATCGGTCATGGCGGTCTGCGGCGCCTGCCGCAGCACGCTGCTCAAGGACGCCGACTCGGTCAGGCGCATCGGCGAGACCGCCGACGTGCTGGAAGACTATTCGCCGCTGTGCCTGGGCGCCGCCGGCCAGTTCGAAGGCAAGCGCTTCGACCTGATCGGCCGCATCCAGCTACGCTACGAGGACGGCTTCTGGAACGAGTGGTATCTGTGGTTCGACGACGGCTCGGACGGCTGGCTGTCGGACGCCTCCGGCCAGTACGCCATCACCCGCCGTCGCAAGGCCAAGACGGTGCAGGGCCTGCCGGCCTTCGCCGACATCGCGCCCGGCGACGACATGAAGCTGGACGGCCAGCGTTTCACCGCCTCGGACGTGCGCCGCTGCCGCGCCGGGGGCGCGCAGGGCGAACTGCCATTCGTGCCGGGCGACGGCTGGGAAGCCAAGGTGGCCGACTTCCGCAGCCTGGACGCGTTCCTGACGCTGGACTTCTCCGACGGTCCCGAGCCCGAACTCTATATCGGCAAGGCCTTCGACCTGGCGGGCATGCAGGCGGCCTCGCTGCGCCCGAACGACCAGGTCGAGGAGACCGCCGGACGCTTCCGCGGCCAGATCAAGGCGCTGGACTGCCCCAACTGCGGCGCGCCGATCAGCTTCGTCGCGGCCATGGCGACCCAGGTGGTGTGCCCCTCGTGCGCCGCCACGGTCGACTGCGCCGGCGACACCGCCGAGGTCATCGAGAAGGCGCGCAAGGTCAAGGCCATCAAGACCACGCTGGCGCTGGGCGCCACCGCCAAGATCGATGGCGCCGCCTTCACCCTGATCGGCCTGATGAAATGCGCCGACCCGGATCCCGAGGAGCCCTCGGACTGGATCGAATACCTGCTGTTCAACCCGGCCAAGGGTTTCATCTGGCTGGTGGAGACGGACGAGGGCTGGGAGCGGGTGCAGGTCTGCGACACCTGGCCCAGCTACAACAACGCCACCAGCGTGCGCTGGCGTTCCAAGCTGTACCAGAAGCTGTACGACTACACCTCGCGCGTCGAGCTGGCGCTGGGCGCCTTCAACTGGCGCGTCAAGGTTGGCGACAGCACCAAGATCACCGATTTCAAGGCCGGCAACCTCAAGCTGACCCGCGAGCAGGGGCCGGCCGAACTGGGCTGGTCGGCGTCCGCGCCGGTGGCGCCGGCGCAGCTGGCGGAATGGTTCGGTAATCCCGAGCTGGCCAAGCAGAAGGCGATGGCGTCGGCGGCCTCGGGCGGCGGCTACCGCAAGTGGGCCTGGTTCGCCACCATCGCCATGGGGTTTCTCAACATGGGCAACATCTTCAGCGGCCGCGTTTTGCCGCTCGTGATCGGCCTGGCCTTCCTGTGGCTGCCGGCCAGCCTCGCGGACAAGATGTCCGCAAAGGACGACTGAGGCATGGGCAAGTTCATCTACGCCATCTACGCCCTGATCGTGGTCATGGCCGCCACCGGCGCCAGCTCGCCCGGCGCCCGCTTCACCAGCGGCGGCGGCAGCGGCGGCAGCAGCAGCAGCTGGGGCGGCGGCTCGTCGGGCAGCTCGGGCTGGTCATCGGGCGGTTCGCACAAGTGACGCCGCACGCCACGCCCGGCCGCCACATCCTGGCCGATTTCCGCGGCGTGTCCGCCCGCCTGCTGGCCGACGCCCAGGCGCTCGAACGCGAGCTGGTCCTGGCCGCCGAGGCCGCCGGGGCGCGGGTGCTGGGCGCCCACTTCCATCATTTCGGAGAGGGCGCCGGCGTGACCGGGGTGGTCATGCTGAGCGAATCGCACATCAGCATCCATTCCTGGCCCGAACATCGGTTCGCCGCGCTGGACATCTTCATGTGCGGGGCCGCCCGGCCCGAACTGGCGCTCGAGCGGCTGCGGGCCGCGCTGGGGCCGGAGACCGTCCGCGTCACCACGGTCGACCGCGGCTGAACGCCGCTTTCCCTTTCGGCGTTGATCTGGCGCAAGCGGGCCGTCTGCCGCAAATTGACGGGCGTTATATACCTATATATATTTCGTTACCGAGATTGATCTTGTCCGAGGAGAGAGTCATGTTCCGCAAACACCCGATCCTGGCGGTATCGCTGGCCCTGGCCGCCGTCTGGGGCCCCAGCGCCCACGCCGGCGACCTGGTCGTGTCCGCCGCCGCCAGCCTGACCAACGCGTTCAAGGACGTGGCCCAGGCATACGAGAAGGAGCATGCCGGCACCAAGGTCATCCTGAACTTCGGCGCCTCAGACGTGCTGCTGCAGCAGATCGTCAAGGGCGCGCCCGCCGACGTGTTCGCGTCCGCCGACCAGAAGGCGATGGACAAGGCCGTCGAGGAAAAGGCCGTCAAGCCCGAATCGCGGGTGGATTTCGCCGCCAACCAGATCGTGCTGATCGTGCCGACGGACAGCAAGGCCAACATCACCGCGCTCAAGGACCTGACGCGCGACGACGTCAAGCGCATCGCCTACGGCAACCCGGCCTCGGTGCCGGTGGGCCGCTACACGCAGGGCGCGCTGCAGGCCGCCGGCCTGTGGGACGCGGTGCAGGCCAAGAGCGTGCTGGCGCAGAACGTGCGCCAGAGCCTGGACTACGTGTCGCGCGGCGAAGTGGACGCGGGCTTCGTGTTCGCCACCGACGCCGCCGTGATGCCGGACAAGGTCAAGGTCGCGGTGCGCGTGCCGTCGCAGACGCCCGTCACCTATCCGATCGCCGTGACGGCGCGCGATACCGCCGCCAAGGAAGCCAAGAGCTTCGTGGCCTACGTGATGTCGCCCGCCGGACAGGAAATCCTGTCGCGCTACGGTTTCCAGAAGCCCTGAGGCCGCGGCCGGTATTCAATCGCGGTCAGTGATGAGCGATCCAGTATGGGTGCCCCTGCTGCTTACCCTGAAAGTGGCAGGCTGGGCAACGTTGTTGGCGACCGTGGCCGGCGCCGGGGCCGCTTATGGCTTGTCCCGCTGGCGCTGGCCGGGGCGGGACCTGCTGGATGCGATCCTGACCCTGCCGCTGGTGCTGCCGCCCACGGTGCTGGGCTACTACCTGCTGGTGCTGCTGGGCCGGCGCGGCGTGCTCGGCGAAAAGCTGGCTGAAATCGGCATCGAGCTGGTGTTCACCTGGCAGGGGGCGGTCATCGCCGCGTCGGTGGTGGCCTTCCCGCTGGTCTTCAAGTCGGCCCGCGCCGCCTTCGAAAACGTCGATCCCCAATTGGAAAGCGCGGCTCGGGTATTGGGCGTGTGCGAGGCCGGGGTGTTCTTCCGCGTGACGCTGCCGCTGGCGGCGCGCGGCATCGTGGCCGGCGTGCTGCTGGCCTTTGCCCGCGCGCTGGGCGAGTTTGGCGCCACCCTGATGATCGCCGGCAACCTGCCGGGCCGCACCCAGACGCTGTCGGTCGCCATCTACGAGGCGGTGCAGGCGGGCGATGACGCCACCGCCAATTTCCTGGTGATGGTCACCTCCATCACCTGCGTTGCGGTGCTGCTGGCGGCCGGCAAGCTGGTGCCGATCCGCGGCCGGCGCAGCGGAGACGGGCAATGAGCGTCGATCTGCGCATCCGCAAGAGCATGGTGTCCGGCGACCGGCACTTCTCGCTCGACGTGGCGTTCTCGTCGGCCTCCAAGCGCATCGCGCTGTTCGGGCCGTCGGGCGCCGGCAAGAGCCTGACGCTGCGCGCGGTGGCCGGCCTGTTGCGGCCCGATGCCGGCCGCATCGAGGTCAACGGCCGGGTGCTGTTCGATTCCGATGCGCGCCTGAGCGTCGCGCCGCAGGCCCGCCGAGTGGCCTACCTGTTCCAGGACTATGCCTTGTTCCCGCACCTGACGGTGGCGCAGAACATCGCCTTCGGCTCGCGCCGCGGCTGGCTCAATCCGCCTCGGCGGGCCGTGTCGGCCGACGCGCGGCGCTGGGTCGACGCGTTCGAGCTGGGCGCCATCGTGGGCAGCTATCCGCACGAGATCTCGGGCGGCCAGAAGCAGCGCGTGGCGCTGGCGCGCGCGCTGATGCTCAAGCCGGAAATCCTGCTGCTGGACGAGCCGTTCTCGGCGCTGGACTCGCAACTGCGCGGCAAGATGCGCCAGGAATTGAACACGCTGCAACGCCAGCTGGACGTGCCGATGCTGTTGATCACCCACGATCCGGCCGACGTCGAGGCGCTGGCCGACGAGGTCTTCGAAGTTCGGGACGGCAAGGTGCGCCGCCGCGACGAGGACGTGGGCGTTTGAAGGCCAGGGCGGCGTTCAGATCTTGAATGCCGCTGCCGCTCGAGGGCGTATGCCGCGCCGGGCGGGCGCCTGGCCGCGGCGGGCCACGATCAGTCGAGCACGCCCAGGATCACGCTCGAGGCCTTGAACACGGCCACCGCTTCGGCGCCTTCGCCCAGTCCAAGGTCCTGCGCGCTTTCGTTGGTGACGATGGCCACCAGCGTGGTGCCGCCTTCCAGTCCGATCAGGATCTCGCTGTTGACCGCGCCGGTGCGCACCGCCGTGATGGTGCCGGGCAGCTGGTTGCGGGCCGACAGCCGCAGGCCGGGGCCGGGCGCGCCGACGATCACCGACGAGGCCTTGACCAGCGCCAGCGCTTCCTTGCCGGGCGCCAGTTCCAGTTCCTGGGTGCTTTCGCGGGTGATGGTGGCCGTGATGACCTGGCCGCCAGCGATGCGCAGCAGGATCTCGTCGTTGACGGCCCCGGTGCGGACTTCCATCACGGTGCCCATGAGTTTGTTGCGTGCGCTGGTTTTCAACATAAATCGCCTCATCAAGTCGATGTCGCCGCTGGCATCGAGGCCGGCGCGCGTCAGGTTGTCCATGAATTTGCGGTGCTCGGACTCGAGCGCCCGGAATGTCGCGATCAGGCCGCGCGCCCGGTCGGTCAGGCGCGTGCCGCCGCCGCCCTTGCCGCCGGCCGCGCGCAGCACCAGCGGTTCGCCCGCCAGGTTGTTCATGGCGTCGATGGCGTCCCAGGCGCCCTTGTAGCTCATGCCGACCGCGCGCGCGGCGGCCGTGATCGAGCCGGTGGCGTCGATCTGCGCCAGCAGGTCTATGCGGTTCTTGCCGCCCCAGTTCTGGGCGCCGGAACGAAACCAAATCGAGCCGTCGAGTTCCAACATCGGTATCAGGTGTGGTCAGGGTCTGGAAGTAACCCCGAGTGTAATGGAGCCCGCCCCGCCGCCGTTTGAGATATATCGGATGAGAATGAGATGCTGTTGAAACTTTATCCGCTTCGCGGCACTATGGACGCGCTCAGGGTGTGTTGATGTACGTAGGCACCAGGGGGCCGGCTCGCGGCCCCGCTTCTTGGAGATCGACATGAAAGCGCTGAAAATGCTGGCATCGGGTTCCATGGCGGCGCTGTTGGCGGCCTGCGCCTCCGGCCCCACCGTCAAGAGCGATTACGACCACCAGGCGGATTTCTCCCGCTACCGGACCTTCGGCTACATGTCGCCGCTGGGCACCGACAAGGCCGGCTACAGCACCTTGCTGACCGAGCGGCTCAAGGACGCCACCCGCGGCCAGATGGAAATGCGCGGCTATGTCTACAGCGCCGCCAACCCCGACCTGCTGGTCAATTTCAATGGCAAGCTGCAGCAAAAGACCCAGGTGACCGAGGCGCCGCCGCCGATGGGGCCGTATTACGGCTATCGCTCGGGCTTCTATGGCGGCTGGCCCGGCTACGGCTGGGGCGACACCGTCTATCAGTACACCGAGGGCACGCTCAACATCGATCTGGTCGATCCGCGCCGCAAGCAGCTGGTGTGGGAGGGCGTCGCGGTCGGCGAGGTGCGCAACCCCGAGATGGCGACCTCGGCCGAGAACGTCGACAAGGCCGTGGCGGAGATCTTCGCCAGGTATCCGTTCCGCGCCGGCGTCGCGGCGCCGCAATTGCCGGACAAGACCAAACCCTAGCTTTCGCAAGGAAACCCGCATGAGTACTCGCCGCAAGGCCGCTTCCCCCGACACCGGCGCGACGCCGGCCTATGACACCGTGGCGCTGGTGCTGCAGGGCGGCGGCGCCCTCGGCTCGTACCAGGCGGGGGTGTACCAGGGCCTGCACGAGGCCGGCATCCGCCCCAACTGGATCTCCGGCATCTCCATCGGCTCGATCAACGCGGCCATCATCGCCGGCTCCCGCGAGGACGAGCGCATCGAACGGCTGCGTGGTTTCTGGGAAAGCATCTGCCGGCCCGCGGGCTTCGCCTCGGTGCCCTGGGGCGACACGCTGGCGGGCATGTTCGAGGGCATCCCGTTCGGCTTCGGCTCGCCCGCCATGAACGGCCAGCTGTCGGCGTTCCAGGCGCTGTTCTCGGGGCAGCCGGGCTTTTTCAAGCCGCGCTTCCCGCCGCCGTACTGGGTGCACGGCAAGGGCGCGGCGTCCACCAGTTTCTACGACACCACGCCGCTGGCCGCGACCTTGCGCGAGTACGTGGATTTCGACCTGCTCAATTCCGGCGCGGTGCGCGCCAGTTTCGGCGTGGTCAACGTGCGCAGCGGCAATTTCGCCTATTTCGACAGTCTCAAGGACACCCTGCGGCCCGAGCACATCATGGCGTCCGGCGCCTTGCCGCCCGGCTTCCCGTCGGTGGAGATCGACGGCGAGCACTACTGGGATGGCGGCGTGGTGTCCAATACGCCGCTGGCGCAGGTGCTGACCAGCGAGACGATGCGCGACACGCTGGCCTTCCAGGTCGACCTGTGGCCGGCGCGCGGCGGGCTGCCGACCACGCTCGAGGAAGTGGCCGAGCGCCAGAAGGACATCCAGTACTCCAGCCGGACCCGCATGGTCACCGACCAGTTGCGGCGCGTGCTCAAGCTGCGCCATGGCCTGCAGCAGCTTCTGGAACGCCTGCCCGACAAGGAGCGCGCCGCGCCTGAACTGGCCGAGATCCGCCGCCTGGCCAAGACCCCGGCCACCAACATCATCAACCTGATCTACGAGTCCAAGCACCGCGAGCGCTTCTCCAAGGACTACGAGTTCGGCACCGAGGCCATGCGCGAGCACTGGGAGTCGGGCCTGGCCGACATCCGCCAGACGCTGGCCAAGCCGGGCATCCTGGCGCGCCCGACGCAGGACAGCTGCTTCGTGGCCCACGACATCCATCGCAATGGCAAGCACACGGCCTGAGCCGCCACGGGCCAGGCTGGGATCCGTCTGATTCCAAGGGAAACCCGCCGCACAATGGCGTCAGCAACGGTAGTCTTTCGGCAAGACTTGAAACCTTGTTCCGGGTCCGGGCCGCCGTCTTCCACGCCGCGCCCGCGCCCGCTGGAGACGCCGATATGACCACCGCCTTTCCCGAAACCTCCTTCCGTGGCCCGCAGTCCGCGCCGTCGGCCCCCGCCGGCGGCGCGCCCGCCGCCACGGCCGAACCGGCCGACGGCTCCTTTCCGGTGCGGCTCGATGGCTGGTGGAGCCTGCTGTACCACGGCTGGACCCTGCTGACGCCGCAAGGCACGCGGCTGGACCTGACCGAGGTCGAACGCGCCTGCTTCCAGTGCCTGCTGCGCAATCCGCGCAAGGAGCTGTTGCGCGAAGAACTCGCGCTGCTGCGCGAGGAATTGATGCTGCCGCGCCAGAGCACCAACCTGCGCGCCCTGAACGTGGCGATCTGCCGCCTGCGGCGCAAGGTGCGCCAGGCCGGCGGCCGCCTGCCGCTGCATACGGTGCATGGCGTGGGCTATGTATTCCTGGGCAACCTGCAAGAGGTTGCCGATGTGTGATCGTGGCAAGTGGATTTCCCCCGGATCCGTTTGTTTTTCGCCGCTTCCCATGTTGCGCGCCGTCGTGAAAATCAGTGATTTCCCCAATAACTGAGTTACATTAACGGGCTATTCACGTGTCAGTGGCGGGGCGCAGGATTTTGCTTTGATCGCAATCACGGATTGCGGTCAAATACGGCGGTCGGACACGGCCGCGCAAACCCGCGACCGTCCTTCGGCAACGGGACACGGCGGGCATCGTCGCCGTTACATTGTTGCGGTCGCTTGACGCGGTTAACTTCGCGGGGGTTTCAATGCGGTTTTCGCCTAAACGTGTCTCAGGTCTGGCTTTTTCCGGCGGCGTCCTCGCGCTGTTGTTGGCGGGTTGCGGTGAAAAGCCGCAGATGAATCCCGGCATGCCGCAGGTCAGCGTCATCACGGTGCAGCCGCAGCGCACCCCCATCGTTTCCGAACTGCCCGGCCGCGTCGACGCGGTTCGCGACGCCCAGATCCGCTCGCGGGTCACCGGCATCGTCCAGAAGATCACCTTCGAGCAGGGCGGCGACGTCAAGGAAAACCAGTTGCTGTTCAAGATCGATCCGGCGCCCTACAAGGCCGCCTACGATCAGGCCACCGCGCAGCTCAAGCAGGCGCAGGCCAACCTGTTCAGCGCCAAGCTGCTGGCCGACCGCTACGCGCCGCTGGTCAAGGCCAACGCCGTCAGCAAGCAGGAATACGACAACGCCGTGGCGGCCTACCGCCAGGCCGATGCCACCGTGGCCGCCGCCAAGGCGGCGCAGGACAATGCCTCCATCAACCTCGGCTACACCGATGTCACCTCGCCCATCACGGGCCGCATCGGCAAGCCGCTGGTGACCGAAGGCGCGCTGGTCGAGGCGACCTCGGCCACGCAGATGGCGACCGTGCAGCAGCTCGACCCGATCTACGTGGACTTCACCCAGTCCACCGCGGACCTGGCCGCGCTGCGCCGCGCCTTCGCCAGCGGCAAGCTGCAGCAGGTCGGCAAGGACGCCGCCCGCGCCACGGTGGTGCTGGAAGACGGTTCCGAATACGACAAGCCGGGCAAGCTGCTGTTCACCGGCATCACGGTCGATCCCAGCACCGGCCAGGTCAACCTGCGCGCCGAGGTGCCCAACCCCGACGGCATCCTGTTGCCCGGCATGTACGTGCGCGTGCGGCTGGAGCAGGGCGTGGACGACCAGGCCCTGGTGGTGCCGCAGCAGGCGCTGCAACGCACCGCCGACGGTTCGCAGAGCCTGATGCTGGTCAAGGACAACAAGATCGAACAGTTGCCCGTCACCACCGGCGGCGCCGTCAAGAACAGCTGGATCGTCACCAGCGGCCTGAAGGCCGGCGACGTGGTCGTGGTCGAAGGCTTCCAGAAGATCCGTCCCGGCGCCCCGGTGCAGGCCAGTCCCTGGAACAAGGACAAGGCGGGCGGCCAGCCGCCGGCACAGCCTGGCGCCAAGCCGGCGGATCCCGCGGCGGGCGCTCCCGCGGCTGCCCCCGCGGACCCCGCCAAGCCGGCGCAGCAGGCCCCGGCCGCCGGCCAGAAATCGTAAGCGGCTCGCAGCGCAACGCGCTGCGTTCCTCTTTGGTGAGCATCGCTTTCAGAGTCAGCCCACATGCCGCAATTTTTTATTGATCGACCAATTTTCGCCTGGGTAGTCGCCCTGTTCATCCTGCTGGCGGGGGTGCTGGCCATCCCCAACATGCCGGTATCGCAGTATCCCGACGTGGCGCCCCCGGCCATCACCATCACCGCGACCTATCCCGGCGCGTCGGCCAAGGAAGTGGCCGAATCGGTCACCAGTATCATCGAGGACAAGCTCAACGGCGCCAAGGGCCTGATCTACTACGAGTCGGTCAGCGATTCCTATGGCACCTCGACCATCACCGCCACCTTCGCGCCTGGCCGCGATCCCGACCTGGCGCAGGTGGACGTGCAGAACCGCGTGTCCAACGTGATCGCCCAGCTGCCCTCCGCGGTGCAGCAACAGGGCCTGAAGTACGAGCAGACCAGTACCGGCTTCCTGATGATCGTGACGCTGTCGTCCACCGACGGCTCGCTCGACCAGACGGCGCTGGCCGACTACATCACCCGCAACATCCAGAACCCGGTGTCGCGGGTGTCCGGCGTGGGCCAGTTCCAGCTGTTCGCGGCGCCGCGCGCCATGCGCATCTGGGTCGATCCGGCCAAGCTGGTGGGCTTCAGCCTGAGCATGGCCGAGGTCAACCAGGCCATCGCCGCGCAGAACGTGCTGGTGTCCGGCGGCAGCATCGGCGCGCCGCCCAACCCCGAATCGCAGCGCATCACCGCCACCGTGGTGGCCAACGGCCAGCTCAGCACCGTCGAGGGGTTCGGCAAGATCGTGCTGCGCGCCAACACCGATGGCTCCAAGGTGCTGCTGCGCGACGTCGCCCGCATCGAGGTCGGCGCCGACAACTACCAGTTCGGCGCCCGCCTGAACGGCAAGCCGACGGCGGCCTTCGCCATCGTGCTGTCGCCGGACGCCAACGCGCTGGCCACCGCCCAGGGCGTGCGCCAGCAGATGGATGAGCTGTCCAAGTACTTCCCGGGCAACATCACCTACGCCATCCCCTACGACACCGCGCCCTACGTCAAGGTCTCGATCGAGCAGGTGCTGCACACCCTGGCCGAAGCCATGGTGCTGGTGTTCCTGGTGATGTACCTGTTCCTGCAGAACGTGCGCTACACCCTGATCCCGGCGCTGGTGGTGCCGGTGGCCATGCTGGGCTCGTTCGCGGTGATGCTGGGGCTGGGCTTCTCCATCAACGTGCTGACCATGTTCGCCATGGTGCTGGCCATCGGTATTCTGGTGGACGACGCCATCGTGGTGGTCGAGAACGTCGAGCGGATCATGGCGACCGAAGGCTTGCCGCCCAAGGAAGCGACCAAGAAGGCCATGCCGCAGATCAGCGGCGCCATCATCGGCATCACGCTGGTGCTGGTGACGGTGTTCCTGCCGCTGGCCTTCATGAGCGGGTCGGTGGGCGTGATCTACCGCCAGTTCTCGGTGGCCATGGCCGTGTCGATCTTCTTCTCGGCGCTGCTGGCGCTGACCTTCACGCCGGCGCTGTGCGCGACCATCCTG
>Ga0189292_10490_pt1 | contig 11627 bp, 10 predicted proteins | sample UW1oraminimetaG_FD_130317 | JGI IMG/M metagenome (GOLD analysis project Ga0189292, IMG submission 130317) | Marine microbial communities from the Costa Rica Dome - UW179A-orange mini metaG | ecosystem: Environmental > Aquatic > Marine > Oceanic > Photic zone | place: Costa Rica: the Eastern... | reverse complement strand
TTTCGGACGCACGCGCGCAGCACTTTTGTCTGCGAAGGCTGCCAGGCGCGCGCGGGCCTCTGGCTGCGTGTTCACCACCCCTGCAACGACGGCTTCGGCATAGGCCGCGTCCAGGGCAGACATATTCTGCATGTGGCTCACGGCCGAGCAGATCGCAAAGTTTGACAAGGGCAGATTCTGCGCGACGCGCTCGGCCAGCTCAATCGCCTTGTCATAGCTCGATCCTTCGACAATGTACTGCGCCAGTCCAAGGTCATGTGCTTCCTGTCCCTGATAGACACGTCCCGTAAGCATCATGTCGATCATGCGGGATTTTCCAACGAGATCAGTGACACGAATGGTTGCCCCGCCCCCTGTAAAGAGACCGCGCTGACCTTCGGGCAGGGCAAAATAGGTGGACGGGTCCATGACCCGGACATGGGCCGAGCTTGCAAGCTCAAGACCGCCCCCGACAACCGCGCCCTGCAAGGCTGCGATCACGGGCACGCCGCCGTATTCCATCTTGTTGAAAGCCTCATGCCATCTCAGACACACATGCATGAAGTCAGCCGGACTACGATCCGCGTCGTGATGCTCGATCAAATCAAGACCTGCGCAAAAATGATCTCCGGCCCCCGCAAGAACAACCGCACCTACACCTGCGCGCGGCGCATCCGAGAAAAACCGCACCAGTTCTTCGATCGTCTCCAGATCGAGCGCGTTGCGTTTTTGCGGCCGGTTCAGCGTGACGATCCAGATGCCGTCCTCACGGGGCTCGATCTTCAGGTTCCGGAAGCTGTCGGGATCTATGGTCAGGGGCATGGGCGCTCCGGCTGTTGGATCAGTGTCGTTTCTTGCTTTTGGCGGACATCAACGCGTGCGCAAGTTGCTTGGTATAGCTCTCAAGGCGATTCAGCGTGTTTTTTGCCGCCTGCGTGTCCCGAGCCCGCAGCGCCTCGGTTAATTCCGAGTGGATCTCGATGATCTGAGCGCGCGAACGGGCCGTAAATGTGATCATGTTCATCAGCGGCTGCATGGCTTCGATGGAGCCTGACAATTGGTAGGACAACACAGGGTTGCAGGCTGCATCCACCAAGGCACGGTGAAAGGCCACGTCGGATGCACAAAAGGCTTCGTCAGATAAATCCGCGTCCGACTGACGCGCAATTTCTCGCTCCATGATATCGAGATGTGCGTCCAGACGCCGTTCCACCGCCATTGATGCACAGGCCCGTTCCAAGGCAAACCGCGCCTCGCAGGCGGTATCAAAACTCACCTCGTTCATGCTTAGCAGCAGGGTCGAGGTGGTGATCAGCTGCTCGCGGGCATCATCATAGGACAATCGATTGACAAAGGCGCCTCCGAACGCGCCGCGCTGCGTGCGGATCAGCGATTGGGCTGCAAGTCGTTTCAAGGCTTCGCGGATCGTAGATCTAGAAACATCAAATTGTTCAGCGAGATCGGATTCTGAAGGCAAACGCTCGTCGACGATCATCGCGCCAGAGATGATAGAGTCACGGATAGCTTCGGCGATTTGCGCCGAAAGATCGGCCGGATTGTCATGATCAATTTTCATTTGTCAGACATTTAAAAGTCTGACATTTAAAATGCAACACGGGAGGGCGCATGATCGCAGATCGAATCCGGTCTATGTTGGGGATGCATTGGTTGATGCTGTTCGCCATGATCTTAGGATCATGGGGATTGCTCTATGCCATGGCCATCCCAGCTGATCTGCGGGATGCCTCGCTGGTCTTCGGGTCTGATTTCTGGATCGCGCTGTGCACGGTCACGCCGGATGCAGCAGGGTTTGTGCGTGTCGCACTGATGTGGCTTTTGATGTCTACGGCGATGATGTTGCCGACGGCCCTACCTGCCTTTGCAGCCTATGATGATCTCTCAGCCGGGGGCGCCGAGACTGACCTGCGAGGCCTCGTTTTGGGATTTGTCACCATTTGGGGCGGGTTCGCGCTGCTCGCTGCGTTTTTGCAGATGGTTCTGCTGCGGTACGATCTGGTGTCGAGTTTCGGAGACAGCCGGTCAGGTCTGCTTTCAGCGCTGCTTTTGGCGGTCGCGGGTGCCTACCAGTTCACAGCGCTCAAGGAGGCGTGCCTCAGCAAGTGTCGCGCCCCGGTGATCTTTTTCATGCAGCATTGGGGCGAAACACCGCTACGGCTCGGGCTGCGCCTTGGGGCAACTTGTCTTGGGTGTTGCTGGGCCTTGATGCTTCTGGCTTTTGTCGGCGGCGTCATGAGCCTTGCCTTTATGGGGCTCGCAACCCTTATCATGACACTTGAAAAATTGCCCGATATCGGGCGCTGGCTCAGCCAACCTCTCGGCTTCGCACTTCTGGGCGGGGCAGGGTGGATGCTGACCACGAGTATTTGACACACACACCGACGGGAGAACGCGTTATGGCATTGGACGGTGATATCGGAACAGTCCCTTGGACGATGAAAGGGGAACTGATCCTCAATTGTAACTGTACGGTATTTTGCCCCTGCGTAATTTCGCTGGGCCAACACCCGCCCACCGAAGGGCACTGCCAGACCTGGGGCGGGGTACGGATCGACGAAGGCCATTACGGCGATATCGATCTCTCTGGCCTGAATCTTGGCCTGATGATCGAAATCCCCGAGCGCATGGCGCGCGGCAACTGGAAGGTTGCGCTTTTTGTAGATGATCGCGCCAGTGATGAAGCCTATGAGGCGCTCGTCAACATCATGTCCGGAAAGGCGCGTGGCACCACAGGGCTCTTTTCAATCCTCGTGGGTGAATTCCTTGGCGCGGAAAAGCAGCCGGTATCTTACGAAAATGAAGGCAAGACCCGCCGCCTTGTTGTGGGCAAGAAGATCAAGGGCGAAGTGGTCCCGGTTGATGGCAATGACCCCGACAATGACCTCGTCGTGACAAACACTAAATACTGGATGGGCCCAGACATCACCGTGGCGACAGCAAACCAGGGACGCCTGCGGGCCTTCGGTCGCGTCTGGGATTTCGAAGGTCGGTCCGCAGAGATTTGCCAGATCGACTGGCACGGCCCAAGATAAGCGCCGTCTCAAGGAGGGGAGGACGCCATGCAGATCCATTTCAACAACAGTGGAAAAGTGGGTGCCAACTATGTGCCCCTTTCGCCCATTTCGCACCTGAACCGGGCCGCGGCGATCCATGGCCCACGTGAGGCTGTGGTCTACGGTAACATCCGGCGCACATACACCGAATTCAACGCACGGATACGTGCGGTCGCGGGCGCGCTTCAGGCGCGTGGGATCGGCAAGGGGGATACCGTCTCTGTCATCTGCCCCAACATCCCCGAACTCTATGAACTGCACTACGCTGTTCCGATGATCGGCGCAGTTCTCAATACGATCAACACACGGCTCGAGGCCGAAACAATCGGCTATATTTTGGGCCACGCCGACAGCAAGCTGGTCATCGCTGACAGTGCGTATTCCAGCCTCGTGCATGCGGCCTTTGACATTCTTGGCACGACACTTCCCCTCGTTTCGATCCATGACCCGCAAGGCCCAGACGCGGGGACACCAGGGGACAGCGATTATGACACCTTACTCGAAGGTCCCAGCTTTGACGGCGACGGGATGCCCGAAGACGAATGGGACGCGCTGGCGCTGAACTACACCTCTGGCACGTCCGGTCGGCCAAAGGGCGTGGTCTACCACCACCGGGGTGCGGCACTCATGGCTCTGGGAACGTCCACAGGCTGGACCTTTCCGCACTATGCGTCCTACCTCTCCGTCGTTCCGATGTTCCACTGTAATGGCTGGTGCCACCCTTGGATGCTTCCGCTCGTTGGTGCCAAGATGGTCTTCACGCGCGACCCGGTTCCGGAGCGTATCTTTGATGCGATCGAGGCCGAGAAGATCACCCATATCGGAGCTGCCCCGATTATTCTGCAGATGCTGGCCGAAAGCCCCGCGGCTCCGGCAGCCCCGTTCGATCCGCCACTGAATGCGTTCACCGCGGGTGCGCCTCCACCCCCCGCTATTCTGGAAAAGACCCGCAAGATGGGGATGGAGGTCATGCAGGTTTACGGTCTGACCGAAACCTATGGACACATTTCGCAATGCCTCTGGCAGGAAGAATGGGATGACCTCAGCCCGTCCGAGCAAGCCGAAATGCAGGCCCATCAGGGGGTGACCTTCCCGATGGTCGAAGAGATCGCTGTTTTCGACCGCGAGACGGGCGAACGCGTCCCGATGGATGGCGAAACCCAAGGCGAGATCGCCATTCGTGGCAACACGGTCATGAAAAATTACTACAAGAATGAGGAAGCCACGGCAGAGGCATTCATGGACGGATGGTTCTGGTCAGGGGACGCGGCCGTGGTCCATGCAAATGGCTATGTGCAGATCCGTGACCGTCTGAAAGATGTGATCATTTCGGGTGGCGAGAACATCTCTTCTGTCGAAGTGGAGGCCGTGCTCTACCGTCATGACGATGTTCAGGCCGCAGCGGTCGTCGCCAAACCGGATGCGAAATGGGGCGAGGTACCTTGCGCCTATGTGGAGCTGCGCGAAGGCGCATCTGCGTCGTCCGAAGACATAATGACCTTCTGCCGGGGGCACCTGGCTGGTTTCAAATCCCCCAAAGCGGTTGTGTTTGGCGAGCTTCCAAAAACCGCCACGGGAAAAATTCAGAAATTCAAGCTGCGCCAGGCGGCGCGGGAAGAAGGATAACGCAAGATGGCAATGCTTTCGCCGTCCCGGCGCTTGCGCCGGACCCCGTTTTCTCAGGGCGTCGAAGCCCAGGGGGTAAAAGGGTACACGATTTACAACCACATGCTCTTGCCGACAGTGTTCGAGAGCGTCGAGGCGGATTATCGGCACCTGAAAGACCATGTTCAGGTCTGGGATGTGTCCTGCGAGCGTCAGGTTGAACTGCGCGGGCCCGATGCGATGCGTCTGATGCAAACGCTGACCCCCCGCGATCTGCGGGGCATGCTTCCAGGGCAGTGTCTCTATGTGCCCATCGTTGATGAGACCGGTGGCATGCTGAACGACCCTGTTGCGGTCAAGATCAGTGATGAGCGCTTCTGGATTTCGATTGCGGACAGCGACTTGCTTTTGTGGGTGAAGGGCATCGCCAATGCGTATCGCTTCGAGGTCATCGTGGATGAACCCGATATCAGCCCGCTGGCGATCCAGGGCCCCAAGTCCGACGAACTGGCGGCACGGGTCTTTGCGGAAGACATTCGCAGCCTGCGGTTTTTCCGCTACGGCTATTTCCATTTCGAAGGCCATGACGTGCTCATCGCGCGTTCGGGGTTCTCCAAGCAGGGTGGGTTCGAGATTTATGTCGAAGGCACTGATCTCGGTATGCCGATCTGGGATGCCCTGTTTGAGGCGGGTAAGGATCTGAATGTCAGGGCTGGCTGCCCCAATGGGATCGAACGTGTTGAAGGCGGTTTGCTGTCTTACGGCAACGATATGAACCGGGACAACACGCCTCATGAATGTGGTCTTGGCCGGTTCTGCAACACACAGACCGCCATGGGCTGCGTGGGGCGCGATGCGCTTTTACGTGTGGCCAAGGATGGCCCGATCCGCCAGATCCGTCCGATTGCAATCAAAGATCGGATCGCCCCATGTGACCGTGCCTGGTCGATCATGGACCGAGATCGCAAGATTGGTCAGATCACATCGGCCGCATGGTCCCCGGATTTCGACTGCACCGTTGCGATCGGGATGGTGCGCATGACCCATTGGGATCCGGGCACAGAACTGCGGATCGAGACCCAAGAGGGCACCGTTACAGGCATCGTGCAGGAACAGTTCTGGATCTAAAAGCTGCGGGGCGCCTAAGAACGTCCCGCATTATCTCGTTCACTGCACCATCGCGTCACTCCACGCGCTTAGAAACGCCTCGCGATTGAGCCGATCAAGATAGACCAGCAACGCAGGGCCCAATCGGATGGGGCCGTATGTCGAGGATTCAGGCTGATCCGCCGCCCCAAGCGGTGGCAAAACCCAGGCGTCTGGCGTCTGTCGAAGCCCTTCGCGCAGCAATCGGTCGAGAAAAAGGGCGGCGCCTTCTGACTGCGTCGCCGTCCGCGGAATAAACGCGGTGCGCAGCATAACCGTCGAATAATCCTCAAGCTCGAGGATTTCCAAGCGATCATCTCGCGCAATCCGCTCGACCGCGTAGGATCCAAGGACGTTATAGGCCATGACCAGTCGGCCCGATGCGACATCGTCAATCATCTGTGCGGAACAACAATAGAGCGCCGCGCGCTGCTGTCCCATCAGTTCCGAGAGGCGCCAGAAGGTGTCCGAGTTCCGGGCTTCTTGGGTCGCAAAGAGGTACCCAAGCCCACTGACCCGAATGTCATAGGTTCCGACCGAGGCATCAAAAATATCCGGATGCGCCCGTAAAAGTGCGATCAACTCCTGCCGCGTTTGCGGCCGTTCCAGCCCTTCGAAACGCGCCCTTGAAATCACGGCAACCGCAGGCTCAGCAGTGAAGGCAAAAACCTGATCACGCCATCTGGCCCAGGCAGGCAAAGCGTCCGTCACATCAGATTGGTAGAGCTGGGCATATCCGTCATTTGCCAGTTGAAATTGCAGATCCATTGCCGAGGAAATCGCGATATCAAACGCCGCACCCGAACGGATCGCATTATGCACTTCGGTGCTCGAAGCCACATAATAGTCGATGCCGATCTCGGGCTGTTCTTGCTGAAGCCGCAGAAGGAAAGGCTCGAATACATCAAGATCAGCTGTTGAGATCACCCGGACCATGTCGGGACCGGTTCCGGGATATTGCCTGCGGTCTTCGATCTCGAAAGCGCCCAAGGGCAAGCTTGCAAGAACGACCGCAAGGGCAGCGATCAGGCTGCTGGTAAGATCAACGCGACGCATGCCCCGGCTCCATTTTCAGGGGTTGAAAGCTCCAGGCGCCCGGCATGGGCCTGAAGCACTTCCTCGGCAATCGTCAGGCCCAAACCAGAGCCCACAATCTTTTCCACGTTTCGTCCGCGCCGAAAGCGACCCGTCAATTCGGGCAAGGGCTCGCCCGAGAAGCCGCGCCCATTATCGCGCACCATCAGCCGCCAAGTCGCCTCATCGCGCGTTAGCGAAACCATGATTTCCGTTTCTTCGGGCGAATACTTCACCGAATTATCAAGCACGTTCCGCAACGCACTTTCGAGCAGGATCGCATCCCCGCGCACCAGCGCATCTTCCGCGGTATCCAAACGGATCGAGATGTCTTTCATTTCTGCCGTGGGTCTCAACGACGCGGTCACGCGCGCGGCCAGCTCGCCCAGATCAACACGTTCCTGTGCCAGCGCGTCGGCCCGAAAACTTACGGTGGCATGATCCAGCAACTGGCTCGCAGACCGCGAACTTTCATCCACCGCACGGATCACCCGGCGCAGCATCTCCCGCTCGCTGTCTTTTTCGACCGTGTGCAGGGCAAGTTCGGCCTGCGCCCGGACTGTGGCAAGGGGGGTGCGCACGCGGTGGGCGGCCTCGGCAATGAACTCTTCGGAGCGTCGGATCGACTGTCCCAGGCGTTCCATCAACCGGTTCAGAGAGCTCTGAAGCGGTTCAAGTTCATCCGGGACGCGCCGTCTTAAGGGCCGCAAATCTGAAGGCCCCCGCCGGGTCACGGCCTGTGCAAAGCTGTTGAGGGGTTGCAACGAACTGCGCGCTGCAAACGCGCTCAAACCAACGGCAAGAGCAAAGAACGCAACAGACAGAAGGCCTGCGGTACGTGACAGGCCCAACCCGATTTCGGCAACGCCTGCCCGGGTTTGTGCGACGCTGACCATCACAGGCACTGGTTGCTGTCCGGCAAGAACGGTCCTGCGAACCGTGACCATGCGGACCGGATCGCCCCGAAACTCCAGCGTACTAACCACAACATCAGAGGGGCTTTGCGGCAGCGTAGGCGGGATCAGGTCGTCGTACCCGGTCAGCACCGTTCCGTCGGCAGCAACACGGTAGAACACACGGTCTTCGCCAATTGCACCCAGCATGGCAAATGCGGAATAGGGCAGCTCTAGACGGATAACGCCTTGTTCGCTGCGTAAAGCTTCCGCAATCGTGGTGGCTGACGCGACAAGAATGTTGTCCTGTGTACGTTCCGCCGCCTCGCGGGCAAAGCTCGACACCATCCACCATGACAAGACCGCAAGAACGGCTGCGATCAAGGCAAGCAGTAGCGTCAAACGCTGCCCGATCGATCGCCAGACCATGGATGGCGGAGATTTTCGGCTCATGGCGTGACCATCCTGTACCCCACGCCCCTCACCGTTTCGATCTGAACACCGGTTTCCGACAAGCGTTTGCGCAGGCGTCCGATATAGACCTCGATGGCATTTTCGGACACCTCGGCATCTTGCGAAAACAGCCGATCGAGCAGTTGCGATTTCGGCAGGATCTGCCCCTGATTTCGGGCAAAGACCTCCAGAAGACGCAATTCGCGATTTCTGAGCGGCTGACTTTCCCCCGCATGCGTCAGCGTTCCCGACGAGGGATCAAATTGCGCTGTGCCCAGCGGGATGACCGTTGGCGCAGGTGTCCCGCGCCTGCGAAGAACTGCACGGCAGCGTGCTTCCAACTCACCAAAATCAAAAGGTTTTGTCAGATAATCATCCGCGCCCAGATCAAGGGTATCGACCCGGTCCGACACCTGGCTGCGCGCCGTCAGAACGATAACGGGAAGTCGCTCGGTCGTCCGTGTCTCGCGCAGAAAGCTGCGCCCGTCTCCATCGGGAAGCATGACGTCGAGCAACATTAGATCATACTCGGCCACAGCCAGCCAATCACGGGCTTCACCAAGCGTGCTGGCATGATCCACAGCGTGCCCGTCTAGCGACAGCCGCGCGACGATTGCCTCGCCAAGCTCAGCGTTATCTTCGACCAGCAAGAAGCGCATGACATCCTTCCTCCGCCCCGTTCGACTTTCTGACTTATGGTGTCAGGCTTGTGTCAGGTTGGTGTGCGGTAAAGGGACCATGGGCGGCGGAGGACCGCCTTGTCAAATGGGAGGAATACCAATGAAATTCAGCATGACCCGCCGGGTCGTGATGGCGGCGGCTGCCGCCACGCTCGCATTCGCAAACCCCGGTCTGGCCGGTGGCCATCAAGTTCTCGAAGAAGTGCACTTCCTGATTCCAGGCGGTGCAGGTGGCGGCTGGGACGGCACTGCACGTGGCACAGGTGAAGCGCTTACCGCGTCGGGCCTCGTCGGCTCTGCCAGCTACGAAAACATGTCAGGTGGCGGCGGCGGTGTTGCGATTGCGCACCTGATCGAAAACGCTGATTCCAGCGCCAACACCATGATGGTGAATTCCACGCCGATCGTGATCCGTTCGCTGACCGGTGTGTTCCCACAAAGCTTCCGTGACCTGACCCTCGTTGCGGGCACCATCGGCGACTATGCGGCGCTGGTTGTGAACACCGACAGCGACATCAATTCGATGGAAGACCTGATGGGCGCATACCGTGCAGACGGCATGAGCTTTGCCATCGGCGGCGGTTCGGTTCCAGGTGGCATGGACCACCTCGTGGCTGCGATGGTGATGCAGGCAGCTGGAGAAGATCCAACTGCGTTTAACTACATCCCATATGATGCTGGTGGTGCTGCAATGGCAGGCCTTCTGTCTGGCGAAATCCAGGCGCTTTCCACCGGTTTCTCGGAAGCTGTGGCGCTGGCCCAGCAGGGTGAAGTGCGTATCCTCGGTGTCACGTCGGATGAGCGCGTTGCCGCTTTTGACGCTGCACCAACCATGATGGAGCAGGGCCTCGACACCACGTTCGTCAACTGGCGTGGTTTCTTCGCGGCACCCGGTATCGATGATGCGCAGCTGGCCGCGTTCCAGGATGCGCTGACCAAGATGTACGAAACCGATGAGTGGGAAGAAGTACGTGCCCGCAACGGTTGGGTTAACATCCACAACAATGGCGATGATTTCCGTGCCTTCCTGGAAGACCAGGAAAAGGTGATCGGCGATCTGATGCGTGCTCTGGGCTTCCTCTAAGACGTCCAGAAGCTAAACGGACCGCCCTGCCATGCAGCGGGGCGGTCCACGACCAAAGTTCTTCAGGGAGGGGAGTTCATGGCGCTCGATCGCTGGATCGCGCTGATTTTCGTCGCATTTTGCTGCATTTATGGCTACGCAGCCTTCTTCACGATGGATCAGCTCCTACCCCCTTTTATGCAACGTAACCCCGTCTGGCCGTCGACATTTCCAAAGGTTTTGTCCGTGCTGGGGATCATCGTGGGCCTGATTGTGCTCCTGGGCTTCGAGAAATCGGATGAGACGGAGAAAGAGCCAAGTGCTGCTGACATCAATTACCGTCGCCTGCAGGATTACCACCTTGGCCAGACCCTGTTTCTTCTGGGCCTAATGGTGCTCTACGCCCTGATGTTGCGCCCTGCAGGCTTTTTGCTCGCCACCAGCGTTTTTTTGATCGCGGGCAGTGCGATCCTTGGTGAGCGCAAGCTTCACATCATGATCCCGGTTGCCGTGCTGGCCACCGGGGGCGTCTGGTATTTGGTGCAGGAGGTGCTTGGCATCTTCTTGCGTCCCTTCCCGTTCTTCATGGGGGTCTGAGCAATGCTTGAAGGAATTATGATTGGCCTCGAGGCCGCATTCTCAATCCAAAACCTTCTGATGGTCATTGCAGGCTGCCTGATCGGCACATTCATCGGCATGCTGCCGGGTCTTGGACCGATGTCCATCATTGCCATTATGATTCCTGTCGCGATCACGCTTGGAGATCCCGCCGCGGCGCTGATCTTGCTTGCGGGTGTCTACTATGGTGCCATCTTTGGCGGTTCGACCTCTTCCATTCTGCTCAATGCACCGGGGGTTGCAGGGACTGTTGCCACCAGTTTCGACGGCTATCCGATGGCGCGAAAAGGGCAGGCGGGTAAGGCCCTTACGATCGCCGCGGTGGCCAGTTTCGCAGGCGGTACAATCGGTGCGATCCTTCTGATGATTTTTGCACCGGCCTTGTCGTCGGTCGCGCTGCTCTTCCATTCGGCTGAATACTTCGCGCTGATGGTGGTGGGCCTGTCGGCAATCGCCGCGTTCGCCGGGACCGGTCAGGTTGCCAAGGCGCTGATGATGACCATTCTTGGGCTAATCCTTGCCACTGTGGGTGAAGGTGCGTTGTTCAACATGCCGCGTTTCACAATGGGTCTGCTCGACCTTCAGTCTGGCATCAGCTTCATCACTCTGGCCATGGCCATGTTCGCTTTGCCCGAAGCCCTGTTTCTCGTGCTGAATCCTTTGCGCGGGGCCGGTGCTGCCGATGGTGAAAGCAACAAGATCACAAATCTGCGGTTCTCCCGGGAAGAGGGCAAATCGATGATCCCGGTGATCGGGCGACAGTCAATTCAGGGCTTCTTCATTGGGGTTCTGCCCGGTGCAGGGGCTACGATTGCGTCCTTCTTGGGCTACGCGGTCGAACGCAACATCGCGAAGGGAGAAGAGCAGGCTGAGTTCGGTAAGGGTTCTGTGAAAGGTCTCGCCGCGCCCGAAACGGCCAATAACGCTGCATGTACCGGGTCATTCGTACCGCTTCTCACCTTGGGCATTCCCGGCTCTGGAACAACGGCCATCCTGCTTGGGGCTCTGATTGCCCTGAACGTGACCCCGGGTCCGCGCCTGATGA
>Ga0189292_10489_pt1 | contig 11686 bp, 10 predicted proteins | sample UW1oraminimetaG_FD_130317 | JGI IMG/M metagenome (GOLD analysis project Ga0189292, IMG submission 130317) | Marine microbial communities from the Costa Rica Dome - UW179A-orange mini metaG | ecosystem: Environmental > Aquatic > Marine > Oceanic > Photic zone | place: Costa Rica: the Eastern... | reverse complement strand
GCTTCACCCTGCGCGACGCCGGCCCGCAGGCGCACCTGGCGGTCTACCAGGGCGCGGTCGACGTTTATCCCGGCGCGGCCACCCAGGCGGTCCTGCGGGTGCATGAGGGCGAGCGCACGCGCTTCGACCCGCAGCGCGCCGAACCGCCCGCCGCGGCGCGCGAGGCCGACGCCGCCTGGACGCGCGGCGTGCTGCTGGCCGAGGACATGCGGCTGGCGGACTTCACCGCGCGGCTGGCCCGCTACCGCAGCGGCTTCCTGCGCTGCGACCCGGCCGTCGCAGACCTCCGCGTCACCGGGGTCTTCCCCCTGCGCGACACCGACCGCGCCCTGCACAACCTGACGCTGGGCGTGCCGGTCGACATTCACACGTTCAGCCGCTATTGGGTCACCGTCGGCCCCAGGGCATCACGCTAGGGCGCATCGACCGCCAGAAGCGCCCCGCGCAAGCCCTGGCCCCTGTTGCAATTTTTGTTGGCGCGGCATTGAGGAAATCGCCCGCTCGTCCGGAAGACATAGCAGTCGCAACACTTTCTTCCGTACTTTCTGGGATCGACCCGATGGCGAGCCGCCACCTTTCCTCTCCGTTCCGCATCACCGCGCCCCTCTCCGCGCGGCCCACCGCCCCCCGCCTGCTCCCGCGCCGCACCGCGCTCTGCCTGGCGCTGGGCGGCGCCCTGCTGGCCACCTCGCCGGCGCCAGCCCAGGTAGCGCCTGCGCCCGCCGGGGCGCAGACACCGGTGCGCACCTACCAGATCCCATCCGGTCCGCTGGACCAGACCCTGACCCGCTACGCCAGCGAAGCGGGGATCGAGCTGTCGGCCGACGGCGCCCTGACCCGCGGCAAGACCAGCCCCGGCCTGACCGGCGCCTATTCCGTGCAGGACGGCTTCGCCACCCTGCTGCAGGGCCAGGGCCTGCGCGTCGTGCGCGGCGCCAACGGCGCCTATACGCTGCGCCCGGCGCCCACCGCCGACAGCCCCGCCACGCTGCCGGCAGTGACCGTCACCGGCCGCCCCGAAACGGCCTGGAGCCCGGTGGACGGCTATGTGGCCAGCCGCAGCGCCACCGGCACCAAGACCGACAGCAGCATTCTCGAAACGCCGCAGTCCATCTCGGTCGTGACGGCGGACTTCATCCGCGAAACCGGCGCCTCGCGCCTGAAGGAAAGCCTGGCCTACACCCCGGGCATCAACACCCTGCCATGGGGCGCCGACACACGCTTTGACTGGACCATCATCCGCGGCTTCGATGCGCAGACGCCGGGCTATTACCTGGACGGCCTGCAACTGCGCAACAACAACAGCTGGGCGGTCTGGCAGACCGAGGTCTACGGCGCCGAGCGCATCGAACTGCTGCGCGGGCCGACCTCGGTGCTGTACGGCCAGAACGGCGCGGGCGGCATGATCAACGTCGTCAGCAAGCGCCCCACCGAAGAACCGCTGCACGAGCTGGAAGCGCAGGTCGGCGACCATTCGCGGCGCCAGGTGGCCGGCGATTTCTCGGGCCCGCTGGATGACAACGGCAAGGTGCTCTACCGCATCACGGGCCTGGCGCGCGACGCCGAGCTGCCCGCCAGCGGCCTGCCCAACGACCGTTTCTTCATCGCGCCGGCGCTGACCCTCAAGCCGTCGAGCGACACCACCCTGACCCTGCTGTCGCACTATCTGCGGGTGCGCGACGGCAGTTCCTACGGCAGCTTTCCCGAGATCGGCACGCAGCTGCCCAATCCGAACGGGAAATTCTCGCGCAATACCTATGTGGGCGAACCGGGCTTCGACCGCTTCAACCAGGAACAGTGGATGGTCGGCTATCTGCTGGAACACCGCCTGAACGACACCTGGACCGTGCGCCAGAACACGCGCTACGGCTACACCAGCGTCGACTACCGCCAGGTCTACGTGCGCGGCGGCTTCGCCACGGTCAACCCCGCCAACCCGGACGACCCCGCCAACTTCCGCCTGCTGGAACGGTTCCCGTTCGGCAGCCAGGAAAACGCGCGGCTCTTCACCATCGACAACCAGGCGCAGGCCAAGGTCGCCCTGGGCGACTGGACCCACACCTTCCTGTTCGGACTGGACTACCAGCGTTCGCGCAATTACCAGCGCACCTACAACGACGGCGTGGTCGCGCCCATCGACGGCTATTCGCCGTCGTACGGCAGCCCGGTCGAGACCGCCGCGCCCTGGTTCGACGCCACCACCCGGCTGGCCCAGACCGGCTTCTACCTGCAGGACCAGATCAAATGGGGCAACTGGGTGGCCACGCTCGGCGGCCGCTACGACAAGGCCAGCGCGGACGTGGACAGCAACATCGACGGCTCCCGCACCAAGATCTCCGAGCACCATTTCAGCAAGCGCGCCGGCCTGGTCTACCTGCATCCGAGCGGCATCGCGCCGTACTTCAGCTACGCCGAATCGTTCTCGCCCACCGCCACCATCGACCCGGTGACCAACAACCCGATGCGGCCGGAAACCGGGCGCCAGTACGAACTCGGCATCCGCTACGAGCCGCCCGGCGGGCGCAGCCGCTACAGCGCGGCGGTGTTCGACCTGCGGCGCCACAACTACATCACCTATACGCCCGAGTTCCTGCCCAAGCAGACCGGCGAGGTGCAGGTGCGCGGCCTGGAGCTGGAAGCCGCGTTCCGGCCGCTGCCGCAGATGAACGTGGTGGCCGCCTACACGTACACGCCCAAGGCCGAGGTCACGTCCAGCAGCACGCCCAGCGAAGTCGGCAAGCAGATGCAGGCGGTGTCGCGCAACCAGATCGCGCTGTGGACCGACTACCGCTTCGCATCCGGCATCAAGATCGGCCTGGGCGCGCGCTACACCGGACCGAACTGGGGCTACCAGGAGTCGGCCGCCCAGAAGCTGCCGGGCTACACGCTGTTCGACGCGATGATCGGCTACCAGGTACAGGGCTGGAACCTGGCGCTGAACGTGCGCAACCTGGGCAACAAGACCTATCTCAGCAATTGCAGCGCGGGCGCCTGCCGCTATGGCGATCAGCGCACGGTGCTGGCGACCGCGACCTACCGCTGGTAGGCGCGGCCGGATCGAGGGCGCGCGGCCCGCGTCAGCGGACCGCTTCCGTATCCGGCTCGGTCACCACCGCGCGCGGCCAGGCCTGCAGCGTTTCCAGGTCGAGGAAGGTGAAGTAGCCGTCCTTCCAGCCCTCGGTATCGATGTGATAGACGTTGCCCAGCGCCAGCGGCGCGGCCACGGGCGTGTGGCCCGCCACCACGGCGCGCACGCCGCGCACGCCGGTGCGGTCCAGTTGCCGCAGCCGTTCGCGCGACCACTGGCAGGCCGCGCTGGTGCGCTTGTAGCGGTCCTGCAGCGCCGATTCCAGGCGCGGCCAGAACAGCACCGGGCAGTCCGCGTGCAGCAGCCCCACCGGGCCCGCCGAGGTTTCCACCTCGATCGCGATGGGCAGTTGCCCGAAGGCCTCGGCGTAGACCTGCTGGCGGTCGGCCGGCAGGTCCAGGAACCAGCCGCCGCCGTAGCCGCGCCAGTTCACCACGTCCACCTGCCCGGTGCGCACGTGGCGCACGGCATAGTCCTCGTGGTTGCCCTGCACCGCGAAGAACCAGGGCTGCGCCAGCCAATCCAGCGCGGCCTCGCTCTCCGGCCCGCGGTCGACCAGGTCGCCGACGGAAAACAGCCGGTCGCGGCTGGCGTCGAACCCCATCCGCCCCAGGCTGTCCTGCAGGCGGGTAAAACAGCCGTGCACGTCGCCCACCGCGAAATCGCGGCCCTGCTCGTTGCGCGGCACTTTCAGAAAACGTTGCTGCATGATGATCCAGCCCGCCCAATCGGGCCCATGTTTCTTTTTAACCCGCTTTTATCAGTCCCCGATTACACCGGGCTTTCACGCGCGATCTCATGAACGGCGTTACGAGAATAGCTATTATTCGTGATAATGTTCCGTCTTTCCCAAAATCCAACCTGAAGGGGGCCGCGCGAGCCGCCCCGCCGTCGCCATGACCGCCGCCTCCACCATCAAAACCTGGTACCTGGTCCACAAGTGGACCAGTCTGGTCTGTACGATCTTCCTGCTCATCATCTGCCTGACCGGGCTGCCCCTGGTGTTCCACCACGAGATCGAACACTGGCTCGACGACGCCAAGCCGCTGTCCGACGTGCCCGCCTCGACGCCGCCGGCCAACCTCGACAAGCTGGTCACGCAGGCCCGCTCGATGTACCCCGGCGAAGTCGTCGACTACCTGTTCTTCGACCCCGACGAACCCCAGGTCTACGTCGGCATGGCCAAGAAGCCCGGCGACGGCCAGGTCTCCGGCCACGCCGTCCGCATGGACGGCCGCACCGGCGACGTGCTGCTCGACGGCCCGCTCTACACCCAGGACCGCTTCTCGTTCATGGGCATCATGCTGTCGCTGCACGTCGACCTGTTCGCCAGCCTGCCGGGCGAACTGTTCCTGGGCTTCATGGGGCTGCTGTTCTGCATCGCCATCGTCTCGGGCGTGGTGCTCTACGGCCCCTTCATGAAGAAGCTGGAATTCGGCACCGTGCGCGCCGGCCGCTCGACCCGCCTGAAGTGGCTCGACCTGCACAACCTGCTCGGCATCGTGACCCTGGTGTGGGCCTTCGTGGTCGGCTTCACCGGCGTCATCAACGAGCTGTCCACGCCGCTGTTCCGGCTGTGGCAATCGACCGAGCTGGTGCGCATCCTCGAACCCTACAAGGGCCAGGGCGTGCCGGCCGAACTGTCCTCGGCCCAGGCCGCGGCGGACACCGCCCGCAAGGCCCTGCCGGGCAACGAAGTGTCGTTCATCGCCTTCCCCGGCAACGCCTTCGGCAGCCCGCACCACTACATCGCCTGGATGCGCGGCGCCACGCCGCTGACCTCCAAGATGAACACGCCGGTCCTGATCGACGGCCGCAACGGCGAACTGACCACCGTCGCCAAGATGCCGTGGTATCTGACCGCGCTGGAGCTGTCGCGTCCGCTGCACTTCGGCGACTACGGCGGCCTGCCGCTGAAGATCATCTGGGCCGTGCTCGACCTGATCACCATCGTGGTGCTGGTCAGCGGCCTCTACCTGTGGCTGGCGCGCCGCCGCGCCACCGAGGCCCGCATCGCCGAGCTGGTGCGCAAGCACCAGGCCGCCGCCACCCCGCAACGGAGCCCCGCATGAACAAGAAATCCTCCCGCGGCTTCCTGTTCGTCTGGGGCGTGCCGATCCTGCTGGGCGTGCTCAGCGTCTTCGGCCTGCTGGCCGCGCTGCTGGGCACCGGCGGCTGGCACTGGGCCTCCTGGACCGCGCTGACCATCCTGCTGGTGGTCATCGTGCGCTACTGGTTCTTCCCGCCCGCGCAACCCGACGCGTAGCGAGCCGGCGGCCCGCGGCCGCCGCGCGCCTCACTTGCCGAACTTCTCCGGATCGGGCCCCAGGCGGGCCCCTTCCTTGATGGCGTCGATCGCCGCCATCTCCGCGCTCGACAATTCGAAATCGAACACGTCGATGTTCTCGCGGATGCGCGCCGGCGTCACCGACTTCGGGATCACGATCAGGCCGTGCTGCAAGTGCCAGCGCAGCGTCACTTGCGCCGGCGACTTGCCGTGCTTGCGCGCCAGGTCCACGATCGTCTTTTCCTTGGTGACCCCGCCCTGCGCCAGCGGGCTCCACGACTCGGTGGCGATGCCGTGCTTGTCATGGAAGGCGCGCAGCTCGCGTTGCGCGAAGCCCGGGTGCAGTTCGATCTGGTTGACCGCCGGCGTCACGCCGGTGGCGTCGATCAGGCGCTCGAGGTTGGCCCGCGTGAAGTTGGACACGCCGATCGAACGCGCGCGGCCATCCTCCTTCATCTCGATCATCGCGCGCCAGGCGTCGACGAACTTCTCGCTGCCCGCCACCGGCCAGTGGATCAGGTACAGGTCCACATAGGCCAGGCCGAGCTTTTCCAGGCTCTCGTTCATGGCCTCGTGGGCCGAATCGAAGCCATGCCTGTCGTTCCACAGTTTGGTCGTGACAAACAGATCCTTGCGCGCCACGCCCGCCGCGCGCAGGCCGGCGCCGACGCCGGATTCGTTGCCATAGATCGCGGCAGTGTCCACCGAACGGTAGCCCGCCGCCAGCGCCTCCTTGACGCTGGCGGCGGCCTGCTCGTCCGGCACCTGCCAGACGCCCAGGCCCAATTGCGGAATCTTGCTGCCGTCGTTCAGTTTGACTGTGGGTACCTTCGCCATATGACCCTCCGAAGCTTGCAACGCAACACTTGCACGGCGAAAACGCGCCAGGTCGCGCGACCAGGAATGCTGCCGGGCGTACGCCTGGTCGACAGTGGATGACGGGCCCGCCCTGCTGCGCCCGCATGCGAAAACCGGATGGAAAACCCCCGGGAGCGGCCTGCGCGTGGCCCATCCGTCCCAGGGGTTTTCAGTTAAATAATAGCGCCGGTGCCGGATAATCGCCTCCATACCCGGCCCGCGCCCCGCGCGGGCCCACGCCATTTTCCCTTGCCGCCCCTATGACAACCCCTGACTCCCGCACGCCCGGCCGTGGCGGTTTCGCCACGCTGCGCACCCTGTTTCCCTACCTCTGGCCGCCCGGCCAGACCGGCCTGAAGGCCCGCGTCGTCGCCGCGCTGCTGTGCCTGTTCGCCGCCAAGGCGGCCACCGTCTACACGCCGCTGCTGTACAAGCACGCCATCGACGCCCTGGGCCAGGGCGCGCCGGGCAGCGTGACCGTGCCGCTGGGCCTGATCCTGGCCTATGGCAGCGCGCGCGTTCTGTCCCTGTTGTTTTCCGAATTGCGCGACGCCCTCTTCGCCCGCGTCGGCCAGCACGCCATCCGCTCGGTCGGCCTGCGCATCTTCCGCCACCTGCACGGCCTGGCGCTGCGCTTTCACCTGACGCGCCAGACCGGCGGCCTGACCCGCGCCATCGAGCGCGGCACCAAGGGCATCCAGACGCTGCTGTCGTTCCTGCTGTTCAACATCCTGCCGACCTTCTTCGAGATCGGCCTGGTCTGTATCGTGCTGTGGAAGATGTTCGACGCCTGGCTGGCGCTGGCCACGGGCGCCACGGTGATCCTGTACATGGCCTACACGCTGGCCGTCACCGAATGGCGCGCCAAGTTCCGCCGGCAGATGAACGAAACCGACTCCGAGGCCAACACCAAGGCCATCGAGAGCCTGCTGAACTACGAAACCGTCAAGTACTTCGGCAACGAGGAACACGAAGCGCGCCGCTACGACGCCTCGCTCACCCGCTACGAACGCGCCGCCGTGCGCAGCCAGGTCAGCCTGTCGATCCTCAACGTCGGCCAGGCCGTCATCATCTCCGCCGGCCTCACGCTGGTGATGTGGATGGCCGCCAACGGCATCGCCGAGGGCCGCTACACCCTGGGCGACTTCGTGCTGGTCAACACCTACCTGCTGCAGCTGTACTCGCCGCTCAGCTTCTTCGGCTTCATCTACCGCGAGATCAAGCAGGCCATGATCGACATGGAACGCATGTTCGAGCTGCTCGGCCAGGACCGCGAAGTGGCCGACCGGCCCGGCGCGCAGCCGCTGCGCGTGGCCGGCGGCGAAGTCGAGTTCCGCGACGTGCGCTTCGGCTACGACGAGCGCCGGCCCATTCTCAAGGGCGTGAGCTTCACCCTGCCGGCCGGCAAGACCGTGGCCGTGGTGGGCACCTCGGGCGCGGGCAAGTCCACCATCGCGCGGCTGCTGTTCCGCTTCTACGACGCCGACGCCGGCGCCATCCTGGTCGACGGCCAGGACATCCGCGACGTCACCCAGGCCAGCCTGCGCGCCGCCATCGGCGTGGTGCCGCAGGACACCGTGCTGTTCAACGACACCATCCGCTACAACATCGGCTATGGCCGGCCCGGCGCCTCCGACGCCGAGATCGAGCACGCGGCCCGGCTGGCGCACATTCACGACCTCATCATGGCCATGCCCGACGGCTACCAGACCATGGTGGGCGAGCGCGGCCTCAAGCTGTCCGGCGGCGAAAAGCAGCGCGTAGCCATCGCCCGCACCCTGCTCAAGGACCCGGCCATCTTCCTGTTCGACGAAGCCACCAGCGCGCTCGACACCCGCACCGAACGCGACATCCAGACCAACCTGCGCGAGGTCAGCCGCGGCCGCAGCACGCTCATCATCGCCCACCGCCTGTCCACCGTGGCCGACGCCGACGAGATCATCGTGCTGGAGGATGGCCGCATCGCCGAACGCGGCCGCCATACGTACTTGCTGGCCGCGGGCGGCCTGTATGCCGCGATGTGGGCGCGGCAGCAGGAAAACACCGCCGCGCCGGCCGATTGACAAGCCCCGCCCCCTGACCCAAGATCGCACCCTTTGATTCCAAGGCCTTCCATGCAGGATTCCCGTATCGCTCCCGAAGTCCGCGTCTGCGCCGCCACCGACCTGGTCAATGGCGGGCTGGGCGTCAAACTGCCGGTCTCCGACAGCGCGGGGCAGACCACGGCGTTCTTCGTGCGTTACCAGGACCGGGTCCATGGCTATCTGAATCGCTGCGCCCACGTGGGCGTCGAACTCGATTGGGAAGGCAGCTTCTTCACGCGCGCCGGCGACCTGATCATGTGTGCCCGCCACGGCGCCACCTATCAGCCCGATACCGGCCTGTGCGTGGGCGGCCCCTGTAAGAACGGCCGCCTCACGGTGCTGACGGTGCAGGAGCGCGACGGCGCCGTCTACTGGCAACCCAGCGGCAAGATCCAGCCGCTCGCCAGCGGCGGCTGACCCGTCAGGCGGGGGCCGCCGCGGCGTCAGGCGCGGGCCGGCGCGGCCGTCTGCGCCGGCTCGGCGCGATCGGCATAGCGGCGCGCCAGCACCGCGCAGACCATCAGCTGCATCTGGTGGAAGATCATCAGCGGCAGCACGACGATACCCATCTGCGAGGTGCCGAACAGCACCGTGGCCAGCGGAATGCCGGACGCCAGCGACTTCTTCGAGCCGCAGAACACCAACGTGATCTCGTTTTCCTTGGACAGCCCCAGCTTGCGGCTGCCCCAGGTCGTGATCAGCAGCACCGCCCCCAACAGCAGCGCATTGACCAGCACCATGGTGGCCAGGTCGATCGCCGGGAACGCGTGCCAGATGCCCTGCGCCACCGCTTCGCTGAACGCGGTGTAGACCGCCAGCAGGATCGAACTGCGGTCCACCTTCGACAGGACGCGGCTGTTGCGCTGCGCCCAGGCGCCGATCCACGGCCGCAGCAGGCTGCCCACCGCGAACGGCAACAGCAATTGCAGCAGGATGCGGCCGGCGTCGGCCAGGCCATGGCCGCCGCCCTGGCGATGCAGCAGCACGGCCACCAGCAGCGGCGTCAGCACCGTGCCCAGCAGGTTGGAAGCCGTCGCCGCGCAGATGGCGCCCGGCACGTTGCCGCGCGCCATCGAGGTGAAGGCGATGGACGACTGCACCGTCGACGACAGCGTGCACACGAAGATCACGCCCAGCCACAGCGCCGGCGTCAGCAACCCGGGAAACAGCGCCCGCAGCGCCAGCCCCAGCGCCGGGAACAGGATGAAGGTGCAGCCCAGGATCAGCGCGTGCAGCCGCACGTCCTTGACGCCGGCCACGATCGCGTCGGTGGACAGGCGCGCGCCATGCAGGAAGAACAGCAGCGAAATGGCCAGGTTGCTGGCCACCATCATGAACGACGCGCCCTTGCCCACGGCGGGAAAGAAGCTGGCGAACGCCACGGTGGCGATCAGGATGAGGGTGAACTGGTCGGGCAGGAAGCGGCGCATGGCGGGAAGTTTCCGGGAAGGTCGCGGAAACTATAGGCGCGGCGCTTGCTATCGTGAAGGCCACTGGTTACTTTAACTGTTATCGGAATTCCCTATAGGCAGGCCGCCATGCTCAATCCGCTCTGGCTCAAGACCTTTGCCGCGGCCGCCGCCTCGCCCAGCTTCAGCGAGGCCGCGCGCCGCCTGGGCCTGACCCAGCCCACCGTCAGCGAGCACATCCGCCAGCTGGAGCTGGCGCTGAACCGCCGCCTGTTCCTGCGCGACACCCACTCGCTGGCCCTGACCAGCGACGGCCGCAGCCTGCTGGTGCACGCCGAGATCATCCTCGACGCGCACGAACGCGCCGAGCGGCTGTTCGACGCCCCGCGGCTGCGCGGCCGCGTGCGGCTCGGCACCTCCGACGACCTGGCGATGGGGCCCTTGCCCGACGTGCTGGCCGCGTTCCGCCAGGCGCATCCCGAAGTGGAGCTGGACATCACCATCGGCGTCACCAGCGATCTCTACCGCCTGCTCGACGACAACGGCCTGGACGTGATGATCGGCAAGCGCCGCCGCGGCGACCGCCGCGGCCAGACCCTGCACAAGGAAGCCCTGCTGTGGCGCGCCAAGGAAGGCCTGCGCCTGGCGCCCGACGCGCCGCTGCCGCTGATCCTGCTGCGCGAGCCCAGCGTCACCCGCACCCTGGCGCTGGACGCGCTGGCGCGCGCCGGCCGCAGCTGGCAGATCGTCTGCACCAGCACCGGCTACGCCGGCTGCCAGGCGGCGGCCCGCGCCGGCCTGGGCATCACCGTGCAGCCCTCGCACCTGTCCACCGCCGGACTGGCGGCGCCGGCCGGCGCGCTGGCCCTGCCGGCGCTGCCGCAGGTGGAGTTCATCGTCATCTCGGCGCCCGCGCCCAACAAGCCCACCCGGGCGCTGACCGAGATCCTGATGCGCAGCTCGCTGACCTGAATCCTGGCCCGTCGGCCGGGCCGCCTGACGCGCCAGCGCGCGCGGTGCGAATGGCCGCCGCTCAAGCCCCCGGCCGCGTATGCCGCACGCTGCCTTCCAGCGGCTGCGGCTGCTTGAGCAGGTTGAGGATCGGGCACCACTGCTCCACCGCCTCGTGCACCGCCCGCACCGCCTGCGGATCGGCCGGCGACACGATGTGCGCCGTATAGCGGATGTTGTGCGGGAAGAACGGCACCTTCTCGTAGCCCGGCTTGCCGCCGCGCGGATCCAGGTCGCCTTCGATCTCGACCTCCAGCGATTCCAGCGGCAATTCCAGCTCGGCCGCCTTGATCAGGAAGATATGCGTCAGGCAACTGCCCAGCGACCCCAGCAGCAGTTCCGGCGAACTCGGCCCCAGGTCGTAGCCGGCGAAATCCGCCGGGCTGTCGCTCACCACCTGATGGTCGCGGATGCGGATGCGGCGCACGCCGCTGCGCCCTTCGGCGCTGACATGCGCGAGCAGCTTCACCGGCGTCACCGTGCCCGGATCACGCGCATTGCGCGCCAGCACCGCCTCGCGCTTCTGGCCCAGGTATTCATTCAAGGTACTCATCTTGCCTGCCTCGCGTTAGCAAAAAAGGGAAAGGAAAAAAGTGCCCGGCCGCCACGCCGGGCGATGGCGCATCACCGCCTGCGCCGCGTATCCGGAATCTCGATGGGCGCGCGATCCATCGCCAGCAGCAGCGCGCCCAGCCCCTGGGCCGAAGCGTTCTCCATGCGGCCGCCCGGACCGCAGACGTTGTCGGCGCTGGTCCAGGCCGGCGCCGCGCCCGGCAGCCGTCGCGCCCGCAGCCAGCCGCGCCGGTCCACCATGAACTGCGCGCCCGCCAGGTCAGCCGGCGCCACGCCCGCGGCCAGCGCATAGGCCTCCCATGCCGCCGCGTCCGCCGCTACGCAATCGGCGTCCGCCGCCGGCGCGCCGCCGCGCGTCAACGCCACGGTCAGCAGG
>Ga0189292_10488_pt1 | contig 11709 bp, 9 predicted proteins | sample UW1oraminimetaG_FD_130317 | JGI IMG/M metagenome (GOLD analysis project Ga0189292, IMG submission 130317) | Marine microbial communities from the Costa Rica Dome - UW179A-orange mini metaG | ecosystem: Environmental > Aquatic > Marine > Oceanic > Photic zone | place: Costa Rica: the Eastern Pacific... | reverse complement strand
GCCCTTGTCATCGAACTTCACGCCGGCCCAGGGCATGGCCACTTGCGACTCGCCCAGGTCGGTGGCCGCCAGCGCCTTGCGGATCGCTTCCGGATCGGTGGAGCCGGCGCGGTTGATGGCATCGGCCAGCACCAGCACGCCCTGCATCGAACGGGCGTTGTTGCCGTTCAGGTCCTTGCCGGTCTTGGCCTTGTACATGTCGTTGATCTTCTTCAGGCCGGCCTTGGCGGCGGCGACGTCGTTGCCCCACACGTCGCGCGTCAGCACGCCCTGCACCTGCGGACCGACTTCCTGCACGAAGCGCGAGTCGATGAAGCCGGCGTCGTTGGCCAGCAGCACCGGCGGCGCGTACTTGCTTTCGCGCATGGTGCGCACGAACAGCATGGCGTCCGATGTGTAGCTGGCGAAGATCGCCACGTCGGGCTTGGCCGCGGCCAGCTTCTGCACTTCGGCGGTGACCGAGGCCGAGCCGGCGCTGTAGGCGATGTTGGCCACCACCTCGCGCTTGTACTGCTTGGCGAACTTCTCGACCGCCTTGTAGGTGTTGACGCCGAAGTCGGTGTTCTCGTAGACCACCGCGATCTTGGCGGTCGGCGTGCCCTTCACGCCGTCCAGGAACTGCATCATGTTCTCGACGAAGGTGTCGTCGTTGGGCGAGGTGCGGAAGAACCACTTGTAGCCGCGCTCGGTCAGGTCCGGGCTGCTGGATTCGCCGTTCAGGTAGGGAATGCCGCGCTGCTCGGCGATGCGGCTGGCGGTCTTGGTGACGGCCGACTGGTAGGCGCCGGTCAGGGCCACCACCTTTTCCTGGTCGATCAGGCGCTGCGCGTCGGCCAGGCCCACTTCGGGCTTGCCCTGCGAATCGCCGAACACCACCTCGATCTTGGCCCCGCCCAGCGCCGGCAATCCGGCGCCCGCGGCCAGCGGGATCCCTTCGAGCTCGGGATGCGGATTATTGACGATATCCACGGCCAGTTCCACCGCGGCCTTGATCTCGGCGCCGGTGGACGCCAGCGCGCCGGACAGGGGATAGATCGCGCCGATCTTCACGGTCTTGACCTGCGCCTGCGTCGGCGCGGCGGCCAACAGCGCCAGACTCGCGGCGACACCCGCAATGAGCTTCATCTTCATTACCTGACTCCTGGAGAAATTCCACTGTGAAAGCAATGCAAAACGCGGGGCGCACGGCCCCGGGCCCGGGAAATCCGGGCCTGCGGCGACCCGCCGCCCGTCGCTAGTCCGGCGGGCGGTGGATCTTGAACTTTTGTCGCCTTTTCCCCTTGTCCTGTCATGGATCTTTCTGGAGGCAAAACCAAAGCTGCTGACGCGTCCGGCTGCGGACGCTTTGTAACGGTGCTGCGACTACGTAGAGACTGTGATTTCTAGCGGTTTTCCGCTGACGGTTGACTGAGAATCGAAGCGTGGCCTACAGGATGGCCATGCGGCTGTTGACCAGATCGGTGACCAGCATGTGCCCGGGCGCGTGGGTGATGCAGAAATCAGGGCGCACCGTCGCCACCACCGACTGCGGCGTCACCCCGCAGGCCCAGAACACCGGCATCTCGCCGACGCGGATCTCCACGGCGTCACCATAATCCGGCCGGTCGATGTCGGCAATCCCGATCAACGCCGGGTCGCCGATATGCACCGGCGCGCCGTGCACCGAGGGAAAACGCGAAGTCACCTGGATGGCGCGGATGGCGTCGGCGGCCTTCAAGGGCCGCATCGACACCACCAGCGGACCGCCGAAGACGCCGGCGGCGTGGGTCGGGATGTTGGTGCGGTACATCGGCACGTTGCAGCCCTGCTCGATGTGGCGCACCGGCAGGCCGTTGTCCAGCATGGCTTCCTCGAACGAGAACGAGCAGCCGATCAGGAACGACACCAGGTCATCGCGCCACACGTCGCGCACGTCGGTCGGCTCGGCCACCAGCTCGCCGTTCTGCCAGACGCGGTAACGCGGGATGTCGGTGCGGATGTCGATGTCCTGGCCCAGGTCCGGCAAGGACGGATCGCCCGGCTCGGACATGGCCAGCAGCGGGCACGGCTTGGGATTGCGCTGGCAGAAATGCAGGAAATCCGCCGCCAGCGCGCGCGGCAGGATCGCCAGGTTGGCCTGCACGTGGCCGGGAGCCAGGTTCGCCGTGGGGCCGGTCAGTTTGCCGCTGCGGGCGTCGAGCCTTGCGCGGCGCGCCAGTTCCACGCTGCTGCGGGCCGCCGAATCCAATGCCATGTCAATTCCCCTTGAGCCAGTGTTGGTATGGGAGACATTGCACAGGAACTCGGGCCCTGCGTCTAATCACATGTTGCGATAGACCCCGATCAGAATTCCTTATCAGGGTTTTGCCGGATAGCGCAGCGCTTCTTCACGCGCGATGTGCTGGGCGGCCTCGGCCACGGTGCGCGGCACCTGGCTGTCGGGCCCCTGCATCCAGCAGGCGGTATAGTGCAGCGGCGGCAGCGCCGGCGCCTTGACGTCCAGCACCCGCAGCTCGCCCTGGGTCAGCTCCTTGCGCAGGATCACCGGCGCGATCACGGCGGTGCCGATGCCATCGAGCGCCATGCGCACGATCACGCTCAGCGCCGAGCTGCCGTACATGCGCGGCGCGTCCACGCCGGCCTGCTGCAACAGCTGCCGCACCGCGCGGTGCGGATCAGTGGTGGACGAATAGGTGATGACCGGCCATTCCCCCAGCCGCTTCAGGCTGATGGGCTGGCGCCCCACCTTCAGCTTGGGGCTGGCGACCCAGCTGAGCGGGTAATTGCACAGGTACAGGTTTTCGATGCGCGGCTCTTCCATCGGTCCCAGCAGGAACGCCAGGTCGATCTGGCGCGAGGCCAGCTGGGTCTTGAGCACCGTGGTGGTGTCCACCTGGATCTCGACCATCAGCGCCGGATAGGTGTCGTGCAGGTACTCCATCAGGGTCGGCAGCCAGGTGTGCACGATGGTCTCGGACACGCCCAACCGCAGGGTGCCGCTCATCACGCTCTTGGCGCGCGCCGCTTCCTGCATGTCGCGGCGCAACTGCAGCATGCGCTCGGCATGCGACAGCAGCTCCTGGCCCTTGCCGGTCAGCTTGATGCCGCGCACGTCGCGGTCGAACAGGCGGATGCCCAGGTCCGATTCCAGCGACGCGATGCGCTGGGAAATCGCCGGCTGGGTGGCGTTGAGCTTCTCGGCCGCGGCGCGGAAACCGCCCAGCGTGGCCACCCAGAAAAACGTCTCGATATTGCGCAGATCTATCATGGCGCCCGTATCCTGCCCCGTTGCGCGGCATGTCCAGCCTGGATGTTAGCGTCAGGGGGACGGTTCCGGTATGGCGGAAAACACCGCCCTGCCCGCCCGCGCGGCGCCGGGACGGCCGCCCCTTGCCGGCCACGGGCCGACGGCGGGCGGCCACGGGCCGCGACAGCGCGCGGCCCCGACGCGGGTTCAGCCCGCGAGCCGTTCCTCGACCGCCAGGCCGATCGCCAGGATGCGGCGGTCGGCGCCGTTGCTGCCGGCGATCATCAGGCCGACCGGCGCGGTGCCGGCGGCATGGCAAGGCAGCGACAGCGCGCAGCCATCGAGGAAGTTGATCAGGGTGGGATTGCGCAGGATCAGGCCGTTGGCGGCGTAATAGGCTTCATCCGAGGCCGTCAGGTCGGCCACGGCCGGCGCCACGATCGGCGTGGTCGGCAGGATCAGCGCGTCGTAGCCGGCGATGCGGCGGTCGACGGCGGCGACCCAGGCTTCGCGCGCGTCCAGCAGGTCCAGGTAGTCGGCGGCGCCCATGTCCTTGCCGCGCATGATGCGCGACACCACCCGCGGATCGTAGCGCTTGCCGGCGCGGGCGATCAGGTCGCGGTGCCAGGCCCAGGCCTCGGCGGCGGTGAAGCCGCCCTTGGCGTTGATGCCGGCCAGTTCGGCGAATTCCGGAATGGCGATCTCGTCGACCAGGGCGCCGGCCTCGACCAGCCGCGCCACGGTGCGCGCGAAGGTGTCGGACACGTGCTTGTCCATGGCGTCCAGCGCCAGCGTCTTGGGCACCGCCAGGCGCAGGCCGCGCAGCGGCAGCGCCTCGGGCACCGGACCGCCCTCGCCCGACAGGATGGCGTCCAGCTCGGCGCAGCAGCGCACGCTGGCGGCGATGGGGCCGATGGAATCCAGGTTGGCCGACAGCGGCAGCACGCCTTCCATCGACACGCGCCAGGCGCTGGGCTTGAAGCCGGTCAGGCCGCACAGCGCGGCCGGGATGCGCACCGAGCCGCCGGTGTCCGATCCGATGGCGGCCACCGCCATGCCGTCGCTCACCGAGACCGCGGCGCCCGACGACGAACCGCCGGGAATGCGGCCGGTGGCGCGGTCCCAGGGGTTCAGCGGGGTGCCGTAATGCGGGTTGATGCCCAGGCCCGAATAGGCGAATTCGGTCATGTTGGTGCGGCCGATGATGACCGCGCCGGCGGCGATCAGGCGCTGCACCACTTCGGCGTTGGCGTCGGCCGCGGGTTCGCCCTCGCGCGCCACCGAGCCGGCCATGGTGGTCTCGCCCTCGATGTCGAACAGGTCCTTGATGCTGATCGGCAGGCCCTCGATGGCCGAGCGCACGATGCCGGCGGCGCGCAGCGTGTCCGAGGCGCGCGCCTGGGCCAGCGCCGACTCGGCGTACAGGCGGGTGAAGGCGCGGGCGCCCTCGCCGGCCGGATCGGCGGCGCGCGCCAGGGCGGCCTCGGTCAGTTCAACGGAAGTGGTGCGGCCGTCGTTCAGGGCGGCGGTCAGGTCATTCAGGGTCGAAAGCATACGGTTCCAGGGGGCCGCGGGGCGGCATGAAAAGTGTTGGACCGGCGCGCCCCGCCGGGGCGCGTCATGGCAATCAGGGCGCCTGCCGGGCGTCAGGCCACCACCGGCAGGATCTCGACATGATACCGGTGGCGCAGGCTGCGTTGGCGGCGCGGATCGAACAGTTCCATGGTGAATTCGGCCGACGGGCGGATGCCGCCGATGGCGCCGACGGTGCCGCAGGTCATGCCGGCGCCTTCGGGCAGCGTCGCGGCGCCGCCGGTGTAGCCGGCGATCAGGTCCTGCGGCGTGCGCAGCGAGGCCAGCGGACCCTCCTGGTACAGCACCTCGGCGCCGTTCTCGACGATGTACGAACGGATCACCAGCTCGTCCCAGTAACCGGCCACGTCGGCCAGGCGCCAGGCCGTCGTCGCCACCGGCTTGACGCAGACCTGCTTGGACATGGCCACGCTGACCGTCTCCAGCTTGCGGTCGGTGTGGTCGGACGCGATGCTGACGTACATCTCGCCGTCGGCCGCGAACACGAAGGTCTCGACCTCGCCGGACGAATCGCCGCCCACCGCCTGCACCTGTTCGGCCTGGGTCAGCTGGTTGTCGGCGATGCGGTAGTACAGCGGCACGCTGGTGGGACGCGGCACGCCGATGGCGGCCAGTTCCTCGATATGGTGCTCGATGGCGGCGATGTCGCGTCCGGCCCAGCCGGCCACGATGAGGGTGTTGAAGTCCACCTCGACCTGGCGGGGGGAATCGGCTTCGATCTGGAATACGGCTTTCATGAAAAGTCCTGCGGAGGAAAACGGGGAGGAATGGGCGCGGCGACGCGGCCACGCCCGAAGGGAGACAGGGGCTAGCCGAACACCCGCGGCAGCCACAAGGCCATGTCGGGCCACCACGACAGCAGCGCCAGCATCACGAACATCGCCAGCACGAACGGCAGGCTGCCGACGATCACGGCGCTCATCGAGCCGCTCTTGCGCAGACTCTGCACCACGAACAGGTTCAGCCCCACCGGCGGCGTGATCAGCGCGGCCTCGACCAGGATGATGATGATGATGCCCAGCCAGATCGGGTCGTAGCCCAGCGCGATCATCACCGGCGCCACGATCGGGATGGTCGTGATCATCATCGACAGGGTCTCCATGAAGCAGCCCAGCACCAGGTAGAACACGATCAGGATCAGCAGCATCCAGCCCGGCGACAGCCCCAGCCCGGTGATCGAGCGCGTCAGCGCGTCGGTCAGGCCGGTCGCGGACAGCACGAAGTTCAGGAAGCTCGCGGCCACCACGATCAGCATGATCATGGCGGTCGACCGCATCGTGCCTTCCATGACTTCGCGCAGCATGGCCCAGCTCAGGCGGCGGAACCAGGCGGCCAGCAGCAACGCGCCCAGCACGCCCAGCGCGGCCGCCTCGGTCGGCGTGGCCAGGCCGGCATAGATCGAGCCCACCACCAGCAGGAAGATGCCCAGCGGCGGCGCCAGGTGCACCAGGCTGGCGAAGCGCTCGCCCCAGCTGGCGTGGATCTTCTTGCCGCCCCAGGCCGGCTTGGCCAGGCAGGCGATTGCCACGGTCACCATGAACAGCCCGGCCATCACCAGGCCGGGGATGATGCCGGCCAGGTAGAGCTTGGGCACCGACGAATTGGTCAGCACGCCATAGATCACCAGGTTGATCGAGGGCGGAATCAGGATGCCGAGCGTGCCGCCGGCGGCCAGGCTGCCCAGGAACAGCGGCTCGTTGTAGCCGTACTTGCGGATCTGCGGGATCGCCACCGTGCCCACGGTCGCGGCGGTGGCCACGCTGGAGCCGGAAGTGGCCGAGAACAGCGTCGAGGCGCCGATGTTGGCGTGCATCAGGCCGCCCGGCAGCCACGACAGCCACAGGCTCATGGCGCCGTACATGCGTTCGGCGAAACCGGCCCGCAGCAGCACTTCGCCCAGCATGATGAACAGCGGAATGGCGACCAGCAGGAATTCGTTGTTGGTGCTCCACGAGACTTCGCCGATCGCGCGCGACAGCGGCAGCATGGAGAACAGCGGATCCAGCATCAGGCCCAGCACTCCCAGGGCGGCGCCCACGGGGATGGACAGACCGATCAGGACCAGCAACAGGGTCAGGGCGGTTGCGATCATGCCGTGGCTCCCTTGACCATGCGCTCGCCGGCGGCGGCTTCTTCGTCGGCTTCTTCCTGCGCCGAGCGCACGCCGCAGATTTCCTTGACCAGCTCGATGTCGCCCGTCACCAGCGCGGCCGAAGCGCGCGCCAGCATCAGCGCCACGGTGATGCACATCCACACCAGGCCCAGCATCCACAGGCCCTGCGGGATCCACAGCGGCGTGGCCAGCGGCGTGTTGGCCGCGGACTTCTGTGTCCACGACATCTGCACCACTTCAAATGCGTAGTAGGTCAGGTACACCATGAAGACGGCCATGGCCACCATGGACAGCCAGTCCAGCAGCGCGGACACGCGCACCGGCAGGTACTGGTACACCACGTCCACCCGCACGTTGGCGCGTTGCAGCGTGGCGAACGCCAACGCCCACGAAGTGCTGATGGCGAACGCGTAGCTCGACAGCTCGTCGGCGCCGCCGGTGTTGAAGCCGAGGAACTTGCGCGCCAGCACGTCGAAGGAAATCAGCAATACGCTGGCGACGGTCAACGCGCCGCCAGCCCACACCGCCGCGCGCGAGAACGTCTCGGCGCGCCGCAGCAGCCCGCCCAGCAGGCGGAATTGTTCAGATCGGGTCATGGGAAACCTATAGGGCCGGACCGGCCTCGATGAGGGATCGCGGGCGCGCCGCCATCGCCGGCGGCGCGCCTTCGCGCTTGCTTACTTGCTGGCGGTCAGGCCGAGCGTCTTGCCGATGGTGGCGTTGAAGTCCTTGACGCACTGCGCCGAGCAACGCGCGGCCCACTTGGGCACCACGGCTTCCTGCGCTACCTTCTTGACCAGTTCGCGGTCAGCGTCCGAGGGCTGCACCAGCACCATCTTGCCCTTGACGGGGAACGGGCACGCGGCCGCGCCGGTGTTGCAGTCGTAGCCTTCCTGGGTCTGGCGCGCCGCGGCGTCCCAGATGTTGTCGACCAGCGTCTTGACGTTGGCCTGCAGCAAGGTGCGCACGTTGGGATCGAGCTTGTCCCAGGCCTTCTGGTTGACGGCGTGGATCTGCTGGTTCCAGTTGATCGGCAGCGCCACCAGGTGGGTCGAGACTTCGTACCACTTGGCCGAGTAGCCCGACAGCGAACCGGTGATGGCGCAATCGACCACCTTGTTCTGCAGCGCCGGCACCACTTCGCCGAACGCCATGGTGACGCTGGAGCCGCCCAGCGCTTCCACGAATTCAGCGGTGGTGCGGCTGCTGGTGCGGACCTTCTTGCCCTTGAGGTCGGCCAGGCCCTTGATCTCGGCGTTGCAGAACAGCACCTGCGCCGGATAGGTGGAGATGCCCAGCAGCTTGACGTTGCTGCCCTCGCCGTACAAGCGCGCATAGACCGGCTCGAAGGCGTTGGTCACCTCGCGCGCCGTCTTCACGTCCGGCGCCAGGCCGGCCAGGTCGATGGCTTCGTTGATCGGGTTGTCGCTGGCGAAGTACGACAGCGTGGCGGTGCCGAACTCGACCACGCCGGTGGACATCAGGCGCAGCAGTTCCGGGCCCTTCAGGCCCATTTCATTGAAACCCTTGATGTCCGCCGTGACCTGGCCCTTGGACGCGTCCGGAATGGTCTTGGTCCAGAACGGCTTTTCGTAATCGTTGTAGGCGGTCAGGTTGGACAGGCCGCCGACCACCTTCAGGTGGGTCTTGGGCAGGTCTTGCGCCTGGGCGGCGCCGGCCAACAGGCTGGCGGCGACGGCGGCGAGAGCGAGCGACTTCTTCATGGACGAAAACTCCTGGCTGGCGGGATGGTCTGCGCGCGCGGGTCCCCGTTACCTTGAGCGCGCGGGTAAGAATCGGTACGTCAGAGGAGCAAACGATTTCCCCCGGAGCCTGTCGAAGCAGGCGATCTTCTTGATGTGCCGCCATTGCAGCGTCAGGGGCGTCCAGCGTCCAATCGTAAGTTGCGATGTGGGGGTATAAATATTTCTTGGGTCTCATGGCTGCGGAACCCGCCACCGGCCGCAAAGCCAGCAACCATGCGGCCTGGCGGGCAATCGCGACAACGCGCGGCCGGCGCGCGCACGGCCGCCGCGACGCGGCCGCGCACGCGCTGCTGGGGAAAACACCTAGGTTGGATCGGCCGCGCCGGCGCGCGCCGGACGCGGCATTGCCGTACTAAGCGGGCACGCCGTCGCCGGCCTGCGCCGCGACCTTCTGCGCCATCTGCGCGATCAGGCGCACCGCGTGGCTGTCGGGCCCCTGCACCCAGGTGGCGGTGAAGCTCAGCTCGGGCAGCGGATCCGCGTCGACCCGCAGGATGCGCAGTTCGCCGCGCGCCAGCTCCTTGCCCAGGAACACCGGCGCGATGACGCTGGTGCCGATGCAGTCCTGCGTCATCCGCACCACCATCGACATCGAGGCGCTGCCGTACATGCGCGGCGAGACCACGCCGGCGCGCGTCAGCATGTCGCGCACCACGCGGTACGGCGCGCTGTTGGACGGATAGGTCACGATCGGCAGGCGGGCGATGCGCTCCAGCGTCAGCGGCTCGGGCCCCAGGTCCAGCAAGGGACTGGCGACCCAGGCCAGCGGATAGGTGCACAGCGGCAGGTTCTCGACCCGCGCCTCCAGCACCGGCCCCATCAGGAAGGCCAGGTCGATCTGCCGCGCCATCAGGTGCGAGCGCAGCACGTGCGTGGTGTCGACCTCGATCTCCAGCACCAGCGCCGGATACGAGGCGTGCACCAGTTCGATCAGCGTCGGCAGCCAGGTCTGCACGATGGTCTCGGCCACGCCGATGCGCACCGTGCCGGTCATCACGTTCTGCTCGCGCGCGGCCTCGAACATGTCGCGCCGCACCTGCAGCATGCGTTCGGCGTGCGACAGCAGTTCGTGGCCCTTGCCGGTGAGCTTGACGCCGCGCGCGTCGCGCTCGAACAGGCGCACGCCCAGGTCGGCCTCGAGCGAGGCGATGCGTTGCGAGACCGCCGGCTGCGTGGTGTTGAGCTTGTCGGACGCGGCGCGGAAGCTGCCCAGCGTGGCGACCCAGAAAAACGTTTCTATATTGCGTAGTTCGATCATGAACCTTTCCCCCTGCCGCGATGAGCGTATCATGTCAGCCGCCCCGTGGCCCCGCCCACGGCCCCCTAGCGCACAAGGAGCCTGTCCATGTCCCCGGCCGATACCGGTCGCCCGCGTCCCGCCGCCAGCGGCCCGCTCGTCGGGATCCTGTTGCTGGTGCTGTCGATGTGGACGCTGTCCTGCCTGGACGCCAGCGGCAAATGGGTCATGAACGCGGGCGTGCCGCTGCTGGTGCTGTCGTGGTTCCGCTATGCCGTGCACCTGGTGCTGGTGCTGGCGCTGGTGCTGCCGACCCGGGGCGTCGGCATCCTGCGCAGCAACAAGCCGCGCGAACAGCTCCTGCGCGGCGGCTCGATGTTCCTGGCCACGCTGATGTTCTTCACCACGCTCAGCTATATTCCGCAGGCCGAGGCCACCGCCATCAACTTCCTGGCGCCGCTGCTGGTGCTGTCGCTGGCGCCCTGGATCCTGAAGGAACCGGCGCGCATGTCGCGCTTCGTCGCCGCGGGCATCGCCTTCATCGGCGTCATCATCGTCATCCGGCCGGGCGGCGGCCTGCATCCGGTCGGTACCATCTTCGGCCTGCTGACGGCCTGTTGCTTCGCCGCCCAGTTCATCGCCACGCGCCGCGTGGCCGGCGACGATCCGTTCACCTCGCTGATCTGGAGCGGCGCGGTCGGCACCGGCTGCCTGACGCTGGCCCTGCCCTTCATCCTGCCGCCCGCCCTGCCGGTGCTGCAGGCGCTGACGCCGCTGGACTGGACGCTGCTGATCTCCACCGGGGTCACCGGCGGCCTGGGCCACCTGTTCCAGATCGCCGCCTACCGCCGCGCGCCGGCCTCGACCCTGGCGCCCTTCATCTACCTGCAGATCATCAGCGCCACCACGGTCGGCTGGCTGGTCTGGGACCACTTCCCCGATCCCCTGACCTGGCTCGGCATCGCCATCATCTGCGCCAGCGGCATCGGCATCGGCCTGGTGGAATGGCGCCGCGGCCGCGCCCGGGCCGCCGCGGCGGCCTGATCCGCGTCACGCACAGGCCGGGCTGCCCGGCGGCCGGCGCCGTTGGCTCCCGTACAATGCCGGGCGTCTCTCGCGCCTGCGCGCGGCACCCTCCCGGCATTTCCAGAACGAGGTCTCCATGATCATCAAACCCCGCGTGCGCGGCTTCATCTGCGTCACCACCCATCCCGTCGGCTGCGAGGCCAACGTCAAGCAGCAGATCGACTACGTCCGCGCCCAGGGCCCGATCGCGGGGGGGCCGAAACGCGTGCTGGTGATCGGCGCGTCCACCGGCTATGGCCTGGCGGCCCGCATCAGCGCCGCCTTCGGCTGTGGCGCCCAGACCCTGGGCGTGTTCTTCGAGCGCGCCGGCGAGGCCGCCAAGGCCGGCACCCCGGGCTGGTACAACAGCGCCGCCTTCGACAAGTTCGCCAGCGCCGAGGGCCTGTACGCCAAGAGCATCAACGGCGACGCCTTCTCCGAGGCGATCAAGGCCCAGACCATCGCCGCCATCAGGCAGGACCTGGGCCAGGTCGACCAGGTGATCTACAGCCTGGCCGCGCCGCGCCGCACCCATCCGGTCAGCGGCGCGGTGTTCAACTCGACCCTCAAGCCGGTCGGCCAGGCGGTCACGCTGCGCGGCCTGGATACCGACAAGGAAGTCATCAAGGAATCGGTGCTGGAACCTGCCACCCAGGAAGAGATCGACGCCACGGTGGCGGTGATGGGCGGCGAGGACTGGCAGATGTGG
>Ga0189292_10487_pt1 | contig 11728 bp, 9 predicted proteins | sample UW1oraminimetaG_FD_130317 | JGI IMG/M metagenome (GOLD analysis project Ga0189292, IMG submission 130317) | Marine microbial communities from the Costa Rica Dome - UW179A-orange mini metaG | ecosystem: Environmental > Aquatic > Marine > Oceanic > Photic zone | place: Costa Rica: the Eastern Pacific... | reverse complement strand
GCAATGCTCGTCAATCGGATGCCGGGCTCAGTTGGAAAATCGCTTAACAGTTCAAAACGGTCCGGGAAACTGTAGTGCAGCATAGCAGCAAGCACGATCAGGATCATGAAAACTGCACTGAGAAGAATGTGCGAAACGGGCATGCCTGATCGTATAGTTCTATCCGACACCCAGTCTGAAAAACGCGCTTCCAGGGCCCAGTTCGCGACCGTGGCCTGAACAGCCTTGGCAGCAAGCAGGATAAGAATGCCAACCATGACGATCTGTGGCCCTTGGGCCGCAAGCGCCGCTGCTTCCTCGCGAATGCCTCCTATATTTGCCTCCAAGCTATCCACCGCACGTTGGAACGCATCAACCCGATCTGAGCCGTCTTCAATGGCTGCAGCAAGCTGTCTTCGGCGGAGGTCCAGTGTGCCTTCAATGGAGGCAATGCGCGCCATCGCGTCAGCCGCAAGATCCCCAAACAAACCTCGCGCAATCTGCACTAACGCAAGAGCCTCGATAATCAGGAACGGCAAAGCCCAAGACCATAATCCGCGCGCGCCGAACCAAATCGGACCAAAGAGCCCCGCCATCAAATTGAAGGTTGGCGTGAACCGCGACGATGCGCCGATCTTATTGAAATTATCGATATAATAGTCTGAGCTAGTGCGTACGAAGGTACGGATATTTTCACGCCGTTCTTCGGCATAAGCTTGAGCTGCGTCGCTGTTGGGATCGTCGAGTGGATTTACGTCTGTGTCACTCATGACATTTCGGTGCCTTCGATCACTGTACGCAAAAGGTCAGCGCGGGTGATGATGCCTGCATCCATCCCCGCTTCTGCGACCAAGATCGGGTTGTCGTCATCAATTGCGAGGTTGATCAATTTGCTCAACGTCTCTTTCCCATCCACACGCGCCAGATCCGCAGGAATTGGACCAGTCTTCGCGATATAGGTTTCAAGCGGTTGCATGACTGCATCAGCGTGCACCACTTTCAGACGTGAAATGCCCGCGACGAAATCAGCCACGTAGTCATCCGCAGGGTTCATGACGATGTCTTCCGCAGTACCAATTTGAACAACCATGCCGTCGCGCATGATTGCGATGCGGTCCCCAATGCGGACAGCCTCGTCCAAATCATGGGTGATGAATATTGTTGTCTTCTTCAGAATTTTTGACAGACGGATAAACTCGTCCTGCAATTGGCGCCTTATAAGAGGGTCTAGAGCAGAAAATGGTTCATCCATCAGCAAGACATCAGGGTTAGCGGCGAGCGCGCGCGCCAACCCAACGCGTTGCTGCATCCCCCCGGATAACTCATGCGCAAATTTCGAGCCCCAAGCGCCTAACTCAACAACATCAAGGATCGCAGCAGCCTGGCGCATACGCTCATTCTTCGAGACCTGTCGAATTTCAAGCGGCATGGCGACATTGTCCAGAACAGACCGATGCGGCAGCAGAGCAAAGTTCTGGAACACCATACCAATCTTACGATTGCGGAAGGATTGTAGCTCCTTGGCTCCAAGGGCCATCACATCAATGCCCTCAATCGCGATCTTGCCCGCTGTGGGTTCAAGCAAGCGATTGAAATGGCGCACGAGCGTTGACTTGCCACTACCGGAAAGTCCCATGATGCAGAAAATCTCGCCTCGGTTTACCGACAGGCTCACATCTGCCACTCCGACGACAGCATTAAACTCAGCTAAAACATCGGCTTTGGTGAGGCCACGGTCCTGAATGGCTTTTAGTGCGAGCTCTGGTCGGGCACCAAAGATTTTCCAGACATTGGAAATCTCAATGACCGGGTCATCTTGTACTTTCATCAAACCGCCCACTGTAAAAAATGTCGGCACTAAAAACTTCTAGCGCCGACACATGTTTTATCCTGGCTTTGCCCTAAAGGCCCAACATCGCATCGACTCGGTCAGAGTTTGCTGCAACCCATTCAGCGGCAACCTCTGCCGGATCACGATCATTGGCACTGATCTCGAACGCTAGCCCGCTTACATCCTGCGCGTTCAGCGAGAAGTTTGCAAAGAACTCGGCAATAGCTGGCGACCGATCCACAAGTGAATTTGACCAAGCAATTTGTACCTGCTTCAGGTCGTCCTTGGTTGCAACCATGGACATTTCATACCAATCCGCGTTGTCGGATGGTTGAACCATAACGTATTTCTCAGGATCATAGGTCGGCTCGGTCAGCATGGTCACGTCGAACATGAACCAGACAGCGTGCGGTTCATAGCAGTAGATGGCATACCCTTCACCTTTTGCGATACTGTCCCTGATGCGTGCAGTCTTCACGGCTTCTTCGGCACGGATCGGCTCAATGAAGTCCAGAAGGCCATAGTCCCGGGTCTTGACCTCGTTCACGTTGGCAGAGGCCCAACCTGGGGCGCCAATCCACATTTCGCCAAGACCGTTGCCGTCACTATCCATTGCGGCCGCGACGTCAGGACGGCCCAGATCAGCAATATCAGTGATGTTCATCGCGGCTGCAAAGTCTTGAGACACACAGAAGCCCTGATTGCCCTGATAAGGGTTGCTGGAGAGCGTCACGGTTCCCGCCTCATCTACATACTGACGTGTGAAGCTCTCTTGGTTTGGCAACCAAACGTCTGGGTGCACATCAATGTCGCCCTCCCCTTGATCCATCGCCTGGAAGATTGTCGCATTGTTACCAGGGACATATTCAACCGTGCCACCAATGCGCGAAGTTACAACTTCACCCAAAACATATGCGATGGCTTGAGCGCCTGTCCACGATGGAACGCCGATATTCACTTCTTCGGCGAAGGCTGGCACTGCAATCACACTTGCGATTGCTGCGGCCGTCAGGTTTCTCTTGATAGTCATTTCTTGAGTCTCCTTGTTGATTCTTTCTTATAGTTTTCAGTTGGTTACATATCCCGGCAACTCAAAGGTATCGGGATATCCAAATAGTGCAGCACTGCCGCCGGTGTGCAAAAAGACGACATTGTCCATTCCTTCAAAATGGCCTTTGCGTGTTAGGTCGATTAGGCCATCAAGCCCTTTGCCAGAATACACCGGATCAAAAAGCAGCCCCTCGGTTTCCGCCAATAACTTTAGCGCCTCGACCATACCTTCGGTTGGGACACCGTAGCCTGCACCGACATAATTACAGTTCGACCGCACGTCTGATCGTGCAACTTCGGCAGCGCTACCCAGATGCGTGAGGGTTTTGACTGCGAGGTCATAGACCATCTGTTCTTGCTTCTCTTGTGGGGCTCTGACGCCAATCCCCAGCAAATGAATGTCGCTTTCGATAGCAGCAAGCCCGGCCACCAATCCGGCCTGCGTACCTGAGCTGCCTGTGGCATGTATCAGCGCGTCGACCTTGAGCCCCATGTCGCTGGCTTGCTCAACAAGTTCCCTTGCGCAATTCACATAGCCAAGCGCGCCAATCTCATTTGAGCCGCCACCAGGGATGATGTACGGACGCCGACCCTGCTTCCGAAGCGTCTGGGCCAGGATCTCCATCTCAGCATTCATATCGGCACCACCGCCGCGCTTGGAAACCGTCGCTCCGTGCAGGCGGTCCAACAACACATTGCCGCTCATGTTGTAGCTTACGTCATTTGATCCGGTCCGGTCCTCCAACAGGATATGGCAAGCCATTCCCAACTTGGCAGCTGCCGCAGCAGTTTGACGGGCATGGTTCGATTGGGTCGCACCTTGTGTGATGATCGTATCAGCGCGCTGATTTTGCGCGTCCGCCATCAAATATTCCAGCTTACGGGTCTTGTTGCCGCCCGATGACAGACCTGTGCAATCGTCACGTTTAACCCAAAAACGCGGCCCACCGAGAATTTCGCTGAGCCTGTCCATAGGCTCTAGTGGCGTTGGCAAGTGCCCCAAAGCTACGCGAGGGAATTTGGCCAGTCGCAGCGCAAGGTCTTTACAACGGCTCAACATCAGGTCGGCACCGTCTGTTCCAGATACACTTGCGACTTGATCAGTTAAAACCACAATCATCCCCTTCCAAGATTTGGTAAAAGCTTCATCTCGACCAAAGCAAAAAAACAGTGCAAATTTTTACGACCACTCATAAAATTTGTATGAGCAAGCGGAGGATGCATGCATTTACAGTGGCTCGATGACGTTTTGGCTTTGCTGGAAGAAGGGAATTTGTCCCGCGCTGCCGCGCGCCGCAACATCACACAGCCAGCGTTTTCAAGGCGAATTCGAGGCTTTGAGGAATGGCTGGGCGTGGATGTCTTGGAAAGAGGCACCAACCGGGTCGAAATCAGCCGGGCCCTACTGTCAAACGAAGACGAAATCCGCGCCCTGCTCAACCGACTGCGCGAACTTCGAACAAGGATTGGTCAATTTGATGAAACACGCGCCACGATAGAAATTGCTGCCCAGCATGCTGCAACCTGTTCGACCTTTGCTGACATGGCCCTCAGAGCGAGGTCTCGTTACCCAGGACTGAGGTTCCGGGTCCGCGCCGGCAATCTAAGCGACTGCGTTTCGACTTTCTTACGCGGCGATGCCCATATGCTTTTGTGTTATGAAACTGACAACATTGGCGCTTTGCGGTTTGGCCCAGAAATTCGGCGTGGCCTTTGGGAACACGACTATCTGGTCCCCGTTGTTGGCGGTGCTCTCCGTTACAAGGTAAGAGACAGGGGAGATGTGCCTGCTGATACGCCCGCAATCGCCTATCCCAGCGACAGCTACTTTGGTCAGGTCCTTCTGAAAAACCAGCGGGCTTTTGGCACAACCGGTACTGAATTTGATCCGTTTTGCGTAACTGCGTTCACAAGTGGCGCTCGTGAAATGGTCCTGAGTGGTTTAGGAATAGGATGGCTTCCGTTTAGCATGATCCATCACGAAATTGAAAATGGAGCGCTCATCTCACTGGCAAATTACTATGGTCAGGAACGATTGATTGTTGCGATTTATGCCAACCAAGAAAACGAATTGGCAAACACGCTTTTGGATCTCTGGACGACGGCGAAGTGAGAAGAGCCAAATATTTTACAAGAGCATGCTTTCAACGGCGTTTGGATCAGGCAACTTAAAGTGGGAGCGAGAGTTGTTGGGTTGAACTTTTGCTCTTTCGGCCCTTTCCTCGATTTGGGATACCGCTTTTTCGGCTTCCGTGTTTGTTTACAATGTCGGCAGCCTCAGAACGGAACCCATCACCACGACGCACAGCCCAAATCCGATCTCTAGCTTCGCGGGCTGCAGCGAGATGATCAACAATCCGCAATGGATACTGTTTCCCCAGGACATGATCAGCGTTTGGTGCGGTCCAGGGTTCTTGCAAACACGCATCTGGAATATCTTTCAATTCCGGCACCCATCTTCGCGTGAAAGCTCCGGTTGGGTCCTGATCATAGCCTTGCTTCACTGGGTTATAGATCCGAACTGTATTTATACCGGTCGTGCCGGATTGCATTTGAACCTGGCTCCAATGGATACCCGGCTCATAGTCGGTGAAAAAACGTGCGAGTTGTTCACCGGGCGCACGCCAGTCTAGCCAGAGGTGATAGCTCGCCGTAGCCATCACCATCGACCGCATTCGAAAGTTCAACCACCCGTTCGCGCGAAGATAACGCATACATGCATCCACGAATGGCAATCCAGTTTCGCCCTTGGCCCACGCTTCCAAGCGCTCTCTATCAGGCGCTGCGGGTCGAATACCGTCATAACCTCGGTGCAGATTTTCGAACTCCAGGCGAGGTTCGTCTTCAAGTTTTTGGATAAAGTGGCAATGCCAGTGCAAGCGCCCGTTAAATGACCTCATGGCAGGCCGCCAGCCAGTTCGATCTGAAGCGTCTTTAAGCGCCCTTTGCCGGGCCCAAGTCGCTTGGGATACCTCTCGAATTGAAAGCGTTCCCCAAGCCAAATGTGGTGATAATCGCGAGCATGCGGTTTCTCCCTCAACCGGGGAAGACATAGCCTTGCGGTATGTTTGCCCACGCTGATGCAGGAAACTGTCGAGAAGACCCAGCCCATGACTGCGTCCCCCATTTTGGCGCATTGGACAGAAATCATCCCGAATATGTAGATCTTTGACACTGGGGACTTTTCCAACGTCACAGTCTATCGGAGGGAGTGTAGGTGCAGGTGCAATCTTTTCCGTCATAAATTGATCCCATCGCGCGGCCCAACCGGCGCGTGATTTGATACGACGCTGCACCCCATGGTTCTGCAACTCTGTCCAGCGCACGCCTTTGTCCCTGCACCACGCCGCAACTTTTTGATCTCGTCTGTAGGTCCAAGCGTTTCCCGTTTCTTCATGCGACCAAAGAGCAGCTACCCCATATTGTTCCAAGACGATGTTGAACACTTCGACAGCATCGCCAACGCGGATAACCAGTGGTTGTCCACATCCCGCGAGATCACGTTGCAGCTCAGACAGGCTTTCAGCGGCAAAACCCCATTGGCGTCCGGACATATCCGGCTGCTGCCAAAGATCAGGTTCGACCACGTATATGGGTAACACTGGCCCACGCTCCGCGGCGAGCGCGAGAGCGCGGTTGTCGTGAACTCTCAAATCTCGCTTGAACCATACAATCTGCAAAACTGGCGCGCCTTTCCTGTCCTCTGCCAAACTTAGAGCGGAAATTTGATCTTCAATCACACAGACGCCTCGAGCTTAAGGCAGACAATCCGTTTGAGGGAACGAAGCGCGCACTTACCTGAACTATTTTGATCGCATCCTTATGATATACACGTGGAAAATTGCTTATTTTCTGATGGTTATAAATTACTAAAGATTTAGTTTGACAAGTTAGTGTATGTTCGGATTTGAATTACATGTCTGGGGATGGAGGATCTCCGGGCGCATTCAGGGAGGATACATATGAGACGATATTTGCTTTCCGCTGTGGCGGTCAGCGCAGTTGTTGCAAGCTCCAGTTCCGCATGGGCGGACGAAGCGGCAGCACAGCGCTGGATTGACGCAGAGTTTCAGCCATCGACGCTGACAAAAGACGAACAGATGTCCGAAATGCAGTGGTTCATCGAAGCTTCTGCACCTTACGCGGGCATGGAAATCAACGTGCTTTCAGAAGGCATCCCGACGCACGGATACGAGTCGGAAGTCCTGACCAAGGCATTTGAGGAAATTACTGGCATCAAGGTCAACCACCAGATCCTTGGCGAAGGTGAAGTGGTTCAAGCCGTTCAGACCCAGATGCAGACCGGCCGGAACCTCTACGACGGGTACGTCAACGACTCCGACCTGATTGGTACGCACTCTCGTCTGCAGTTGGCGTATAACCTGACAGAACAGATGGCAGGCGACTGGTCGGCGACGACCTCTCCGACACTAGATCTCGAAGACTTCATGGGTATCCAGTTCACAACTGGCCCAGACGGGAATCTCTACCAGCTTCCAGATCAGCAGTTTGCGAACCTTTACTGGTTCCGCAAAGACTGGTTCGACGATGAAGACAACCAGGCGGCGTTCAAGGCCAAGTATGGCTACGATCTGGGCGTACCAGTTAACTGGTCGGCCTACGAAGACATCGCCGAGTTCTTCACCAATGACGTTCAGGAAATTGATGGTACCCGCATCTACGGCCATATGGACTATGGCAAGCGTGCACCTGACCTTGGTTGGCGTATGACCGACGCATGGCTTTCTATGGCTGGTGCTGGTGATGTTGGCGAACCGAACGGCATTCCGGTTGACGAATGGGGCATCCGCATGGAAGCCGGCACATGTAACCCGGTTGGTGCAAGTGTGTCCCGCGGCGGCGCAGCCAACGGACCTGCTGCTGTCTACGCGATCCGTAAATGGGACGAATGGCTGCGGAACTATGCGCCTCCTGGTGCGGCTTCTTATGACTTCTACCAGTCACTGCCAGCACTCAGCCAAGGCAACGTGGCCCAGCAGATCTTCTGGTACACCGCCTTTACCGCCGACATGGTGAAGCCTCAGTCTGAAGGCAACAACACCGTCGACGAAGAAGGTACACCGCTCTGGCGCATGGCCCCTTCGCCACATGGTCCTTATTGGACTGAAGGTCAGAAGGTCGGCTATCAGGACGTGGGTTCGTGGACCTTCCTCAAGTCGACACCGTCTGAGCGTGCACAAGCTGCCTGGCTTTATGCCCAGTTCGTGACGTCGAAGACTGTTGACGTGAAGAAATCACATGTTGGTCTGACCTTCACCCGTGACAGCTCGGTAAACCACGAGAGCTTCACTGAGCGCGCACCACGACTGGGTGGTCTTGTCGAGTTTTACCGCTCGCCAGATCGCGTCGCATGGTCACCAACAGGCATCAACGTTCCGGATTATCCGAAGCTGGCCCAAATTTGGTGGCAGCAGATCGGTGACGTGAATTCGGGTGCCTTCACACCTCAGGAAGCTATGGACCGTCTCGCAGAAGAGATGGACATCACCATGGCTCGGATGCAGGCCGCTGACGAAGGTGCCGGTGTCTACGGTGGATGTGGTCCACGTCTCAACGAAGAGCGTGACGCCGAGTACTGGCTCAGCCAGCCAGGCTCACCCAAAGCGAAACTCGACAACGAGGATCCGCAGGGTGAAACGGTGAACTACGATGAACTCGTGGCGCGCTGGAACCAGTAAGCGCAAACAAAATGGGCGGTCGCCGTTTGTGCGGCGATCGTCTTCACGTGCAGACCGGCTCCGGGCCATTTCCCGGTAGGTTGGGGACATCTCCGAATGATCGAACTTGAGGACGTGACAAAGCGCGTTGGCACTGTCACCCACATCAAGCCAACTAATCTGAAACTGGAAGCAGGGCACTTCAACGTGCTGCTTGGCGCCACAGGGGCAGGAAAGACTTCGCTCATCAAATTGATGGCCGGTCTCGATCCAATGGCAAGCGGACGCATCCTGATGGACGGAAAAGATGTCACAAGGCTGAACACTCAAAAGCGCCGGATCAGTCTCGTTCATCAATTTTTCGTAAATTACCCACACATGAGCGTTTTCGAGAACATCGCCTCTCCCTTGCGTGTTGCCCGCTTACCAGAAAGCGAAATTCAAGGCCGCGTCGAAGAGGCGGCGGACCTTTTGCAACTGCGTCCAATGCTGAACCGGAAGCCAAACGAATTATCAGGCGGCCAGCAGCAAAGGACTGCATTGGCCCGCGCTATCGCTAAGGAGAGCCAGGCCGTTTTCCTAGATGAACCCCTTGCTAACCTTGATTATAAACTGCGCGAAGAACTACGAGAGCAACTCCCAGAGCTTTTTGCGGGTCGAGGTGCTGTTGTGGTTTACGCAACATCCGAGCCAGAAGAAGCTCTCATGCTGGGAGGCTACACCGGTCTTATGGACGACGGTGGTGTTACGCAGTTTGGTAAGACCTCCGAAATTTACCGGCATCCTTCAAACCTGACCGCAGCGCGTGTTTTTTCCGACCCTCCAATCAATGCAGCCGAAGTTACGAAGGCTGGCAGAGAGGCAAAGTTGCAGACTGGAGTGCGCTGGACGCTGGACGGTAAGGCCGCTGCACTTCCAGACGGGTCTTACACCGTTGCCGTGCGTCCCCACCGCGTTCTTCCCAAAAGGTCGAACAAACATGAAGTCGAATTGCGTGGGCAAGTGCTGGTAACCGAACTCTCGGGCTCAGACTCGAGCGCGCATTTTCGGCTTGGTGATGTCGACTGGGTTTCGCTCTCGTCGGGGGTACACCCCTACAAGGTTGGCGAAGACCACGCGTTCTTCATGGATCCGACCCATTGCCGATATTTCGGCACTGACGGCACAAGGGTCGCATAAATGGCTGAAATCAAGCTTTCTCACCTCCGCCACAGCTACCTGCCCAATCCATCGGGACCTGATGATTACGCGCTCAAGGAGATCGACCTAACCTGGCGAGATGGCGGAGCATATGCACTGCTTGGCCCGTCTGGCTGCGGAAAATCTACACTTCTAAACATTATCTCTGGGCTTCTAGCGCCATCAGAGGGCAAAGTCTTTTTCGGAGAACACGACGTCACGACCCTTGCCCCGAACGAAAGGAACATCGCGCAGGTGTTCCAGTTCCCGGTAATTTACGACACGATGACCGTTCGTCAGAACCTTACCTTTCCACTCAAAAACCGCGGGGTAGACGAAGGAACGATCGCAAGACGCGTCTCTGAGATTGCCGAGATGCTTGAAGTGACGGAGATGCTCGACACGCGCGCCGCAGGTTTGAGCCCCGACAACAAGCAGAAAATCTCGATGGGTCGTGGACTGGTCCGAGACGACGTAAACGTCGTTATGTTTGATGAGCCGCTTACGGTGATCGACCCCCATCTAAAGTGGAAACTCCGTTCAAAACTCAAAGAGCTGCATCAACGCGTCCAGGCCACGATGATCTATGTGACGCATGACCAAACCGAAGCGCTAACTTTCGCTGACGAAGTCGTCGTAATGCAGGATGGAGTAGTTGTTCAAATCGGCACTCCGGTAGAATTGTTCGAACGTCCACAGCACACTTTTGTCGGGCACTTTATTGGGTCACCCGGCATGAACGTGCTGCCTTGCGACCTAAAAGGGGACCGCGCCATATTCGAGGGCCACGATATTACCCTAGAAGGCCCGCTGACCGCGCGCGGCGGCGCGCCGCAGATTGGTATTCGCCCAGAATACATCTCTGTCGCGAGTACGGGCCTTCCTGCAACGGTCACCAAGGTCGCGGATGTCGGGCGCCACTTTGTCATCGACGCCGTTGTCGGGAACACCAAGCTCAAAGCCGTCAGCGAGCATAAAGCGCCAGATGCAGGAAGCTCGGTACACCTGACATTCAAGCCTGATCAAACCCGCGTTTATCGTGACGGTTGGATCGCAACGGAGGCACGCAAATGAGAACCGAAAACCAAAAAGCGTGGTTCTTTGTTCTGCCCGTGCTGTTTCTCGTCGCGTTCAACGCGTTGTTGCCGATGATGACCGTTGTGAATTACTCGGTTCAGGAAACCTTCGGAAACAACCAGTTCTTCTGGGAGGGGCTCGACTGGTTCGAGCAAATTCTGCGATCTGAACGCTTCCAAGCGGCCCTTGGACGCCAATTCCTATTCACAGGGATCATTCTGGCTATCGAAGTGCCGCTAGGCATTATTATCGCGCTTTCGATGCCGCGAAAGGGCTTCTGGGTTCCAGTCTGTCTCGTGCTGATGGCGCTTCCAATGCTGATCCCGTGGAATGTCGTAGGGGCGATGTGGAACATCTTCGCACTGCCCAAGATCGGGATGCTTGGGTATTTCATGAATGACGTTCTTGGTATTCACTACGATATGACGCAGGATCCGCTCGCGGCGTGGATTACCATCATCGTCATGGATGTTTGGCACTGGACGTCGCTCGTTGTGCTTTTGTGCTATGCAGGTCTCGTGTCCATCCCGGACGCCTATTACCAGGCCGCGAAGATCGACGCTGCTTCGCCTTGGTCTGTATTCCGCTACATCCAGCTTCCCAAGATGAAGACGGTTTTGACCATCGCAATTCTTCTCAGGTTTATGGATAGCTTTAATATCTACACCGAGCCGTTCGTGTTGACGGGAGGCGGACCGGGGAATTCGACGACGCTTTTGTCAATCGATCTGGTGAAGATCGCTTTGGGTCAGTTCGACCTGGGGCCAGCAGCTGCAATGAGCTTAATCTACTTTGCGATCACTCTCGCGGTGAGCTGGGTTTTCTACGTAGTAATGACAAAGGACGACCAGTGATGCAAAAACGTGCGCTCATCCCCATCGTCTACATCTTGTTCCTGATGACACCTATCTACTGGCTCGTGTCGATGAGCTTT
>Ga0189292_10486_pt1 | contig 11729 bp, 10 predicted proteins | sample UW1oraminimetaG_FD_130317 | JGI IMG/M metagenome (GOLD analysis project Ga0189292, IMG submission 130317) | Marine microbial communities from the Costa Rica Dome - UW179A-orange mini metaG | ecosystem: Environmental > Aquatic > Marine > Oceanic > Photic zone | place: Costa Rica: the Eastern... | reverse complement strand
TATCGGATTCATCGGCCTGGGCGTCATGGGCACGCCGATGGCGCTCAACCTGGCCCGCGCCGGCACGCCGCTGGTGGTCTGGAGCCGCTCCGGCGGCTATGACGCGCTGCGCGCCGCGGGCGCGCGCGTGGCCGACAGCGCCGGCCAGGTCTACGCGCAATGCCGCACCGTCATCCTGATGCTGGCCAATGACGCGGCCATCGACACGGTGCTGGCGCGCGGCGCGGACGACTTCGAGACGCGCGTGCGCGACCACGTGATCGTCAACATGGGCACCACCTCGGCCGACTATTCGCGCCAGCTGGGCGCCGACATCGAGGCGGCCGGCGGCCGCTACGTCGAGGCGCCGGTGTCGGGATCGCGCAAGCCGGCCGAAGCCGGGCAACTGGTGGTGATGCTGGCCGGCCATGACGACGACGTCGCCGCGGTGCGCGAACTGGTGCGGCCGCTGTGCCGCGACAGTTTCGTCTGTGGCGCGGTGCCGTCGGCGCTGGCCATGAAGCTGTCGGTCAACCTGTTCCTCATCACCATGGTCACGGGCCTGACCGAGTCGGTGCATTTCGCTGAGCGCCAGGGCATCGACCTGGCGCTGTTCGCCGAGGTGCTGAACGCCGGGCCGATGGCCAGCGACGTGTCGCGCGTCAAGCTGGGCAAGCTGGTGACGCAGGACTTTTCCGTGCAGGCGGCGATCACCGACGTCCTCAAGAACAGCCGCCTGGTGGCCGAGGCCGCGCGCAGCGCCGGCATCGCTTCGCCGCTGCTGGACGCCAGCCACGCGCTGTACGGCGAGACCGAGGCCCAGGGCCTGGGCGCGTCCGACATGGTGGCGGTGATCCGCGCCATCGAGCGGCGCACCGACGCCGGCTGACGGCTGCCAACCTCTCTTCTTTTTTCCGTAGCACCATGATCACCCTGAGAACCTCCACTCCCGCCGACGGCGAACGCGTCGTCGACATCTGGCGCCGCGCCGTCGATGCCACCCACGACTTCCTGTCGCCGCAGGACCGCCATGACATCGAGGCCGAGGTGGTGGGCTTCCTGCCCGCCGCCACGCTCGATCTGGCCGTGGATGCGAACGATCGCGCGCTGGCGTTCATGCTGCTCGACGGCAGCCACATGGAAGCGCTGTTCGTCGACCCCGCCGCGCGTGGCACGGGCGTCGGGCGCGCGCTGGTCGAGGACGCGCTGCGGCGCCATCCCGGCCTGAGCACCGACGTCAACGAGCAGAACGCGCAGGCGATCGGTTTCTATGAACGGTTGGGCTTCGAGCGCACCGGGCGTTCCGAGCGTGATGGCCAGGGGCGGGCCTATCCGCTGATCCATCTGCGTCATCGCGGCGACGCGTCGGCATGAGCCCGGTCTTCAAGTCCGAGCGCCACGCCGAAGCCGTGCGCCAGGCCTATGCCGCCGCGCTGGCCCATTGGCCGGCCGATGTGCGGCGGGTGACGGTGCCGACGCCGGCCGGCGACACCCATGTGCTGGTGTGCGGCCGCGAGGACGCGCCGCCGCTGGTGCTGCTGCATGGCGCGCAGAGCACGGCGGCCAGCTGGCAGCGGCAGGCCGCGGCCTGGGCGCCGCATTTCCGCATTTACGCGATCGACCTGATCGGCGAGGCCGGCCCGAGCGCGCCGGCGCGGCTGCCGCTGGCTAGCGATGCGCACGCGGCCTGGCTGGAGGCGGTGCTCGACGGCCTGGGCGTGGCGCGCGCGGCGTGCTTCGGCATTTCGCTGGGCGCATGGCTGGCGCTGGACTTCGCCGTGCGGCGGCCGGCGCGGGTCGAGCGGCTGGCGCTGTTGTGTCCGTCCGGCATCGGCCGCCAGAAGAACATCCTGCCGTGGGTCCTGCCGTTGCTGCTGCTGGGGCCCGCGGGCCGCGCGCTGGTGCGCCGCCGCATCATCGGGCCGCTGCCGGCCGATCCGGCGCCCGCCGACCGCGCCCAGTTCGCGTTGATGCAGGCCATCGACCGCGGCTTCCGGTCGCGCTTCGGCGCCATTCCGGTCTTCGGCGACGAGGCGCTGCGCCAGCTGGCGCAGCCGCTGTTCGTGGCGGTGGGCGGGCGTGACGTGATGCTCGATTCGCAACATACCCGCGAGCGATTGCGCCGCCTGGCGCCGCGCGCGCAGGTGACGCTGTTGCCGCGCGAACGCCATTTCATCCGCGGGCAGAACGACGCGGTGCTGGCGTTCCTGCGGGCGGCCTAGGGGGTCTGTTCACAGGCGCCTCGCACAGTCCGGCAATCGGGCGCCAGGCGAGGTCGCGCAGCAATGGGGGCGCGATTGCGCCGTCAGCGTGGCGCGCCCGAGGCCTCGGGTTGCAGCGCCGGCGGTTCGAAGGCGCGCACCGCCGGCGCGTCGCCTTGCCAGCGTTCCACCTGCACCAGCGCCGATAGCGCGCTCGGGCCCTGCGCCAGCCGCGACGTGCCCACGTCCACCGTCAGCACGTTGGGATTGCCATGGCGTTCCAGCGCGCCGTCCTGCGGATCGAACCAGGCGCCGGTGGGCATCACCACCACGCCGCGCAGCAGGTCGGCGCTGAGTTGCGCGCCGCCGAGGCAGGCGCCGCGATCATTGAAAAGGCGCACCACATCCCCCTGCGCGATGCCGCGCTCGGCGGCGTCGTCGGGATGCAGCAGCACCGCCTCGCGGCCGGCGACCTTGTTGGCGCGGGTGGCCGGCGCCGGGTCCAGCTGCGAGTGCAGCCGGTCGGCGGGCTGGCAGGTGACCAGGTGCAGCGGCCAGCGCGCGGCGCGCTCGGCGCCCAGCCATTCCACCGGCGGCAGCCAGGCCGGATGCGGCGGACAGTCGTCGTAGCCGAATTCAGCGATGGCGGCGCTGTGCAGTTCGAGCCGGCCGGAACGGGTCTTGAGCGGATGCGCGGCGGGGTCTTCACGGAACTGCTCGAACAGCACGAAGTCGCGCGCCGGCGGCGGCAGCGCGACGTGGCCGCGTTCCCAGAATTCGTCGAAGGCGGGCAGCGTCAGTTGCGCCGCTTCCCAGGCCGGCCGCATCTGTTCGTAGATGTGGCGGATCCAGGTCATCTCGTCGCGGCCCTCGGTGTAGGCCTGCTCGAAGCCGCCGCGCGCGGCCAGTTCGCGGTAGATGTCGAAGTCGTTGCGGCTGCGGCCCACCGGCGCCACCGCCTGCCGCATCGCCAGCAGGTAGCGGTCGCGCGATGAGCCGCCGATGTCGTTGCGTTCCAGCGTGGTGGTGGCGGGCAGCACGATGTCGGCGCGGCGCGCGGTCGGCGTCCACCACGGCTCGTGCACGATGATGGTCTCGGGCCGCGCCCAGGCCCGCATCAGCCGGTTCAGGTCCTGGTGGTGATGGAACGGATTGCCGCCGGCCCAGTAGACCAGGCGGATGTCCGGATAGATGCCGGTCCTGCCGTTGAATTCGTACGGCTCGCCCGGCCGCAGCAGCATGTCGGTCAGGCGCGCCACGGGGATTGAGGCGCCGGCCGGATTGCGGCCGGCGCGCATCTCCGGCGCGGGCAGGTCGGGGCGCGGATTGCCGGCGCCATTCATCGAGCCATGGCCGAAGGCGAAGCCGCCGCCGGGCAGGCCGATCTGGCCGAGCAGGGCGGCCAGCGCGACGCTGCCCCAGTAGGGCTGCTCGCCGCGATGGCCGCGCTGCAGCGACCACGAGCACGACAGCAGCGTGCGGGCGCCGGCCGCGTCCCGCGCCAGCGCGCGGATGGTATCGGCCGGCACGCCGCAGATGCGCTCGGCCCAGGCCGCGTCCTTGGGCTGGCCGTCGGCGCGGCCCAGCAGGTAGTCGGCGTACTGCTCGAAGCCGTTGCAGCAGCGGGCCAGGAAGTCGCGGTCGTGGCGGTCCTCGGCCAGCAGCGTGTGCGCCATGCCCAGCATCATCGCGGCATCGGTGTTGGGACGGATGGGGATCCATTCGGCGGCCAGCGCCGCCGGCGCGTCGGCGCGCGTGGGGCTGACCACCACCGCGCGCATGCCGGCCTGGCGCGCCCGCGCCAGCCAGCCGGGGGCGCTGTGGTCGCCCGCGCCGCCCGAGGCGATCTGGGTGTTGCGCAGCGGGATGCCGCCGAACGCGATCAGCAGCCGGGTGTGCCCGACCACGCTGTTCCAGTCGGTGATGCGGCCGGTGACGGGGGCATAGGTGCCGATGATGTGCGGCAGCAGGAATTGCGCCGCGCCCCAGCTGTAGTTGCCCGACTGGTCGACGCAGCCGCCGCCGGCATACAGGAAACGGTGCGTCAGCGTGCGCGCGTGGTGCAGCCGTCCGGCGGACGACCAGCCATATGAACCGCCGAAGATGGCGGTCGGGCCATGCTGCGCGCGCACCCGTTGCAGCTCATCGTGCACCAGCGCCAGCGCGGTGTCCCAGTCGACCTCGACATAACCGTCGACGCCGCGCAGTTCGGGCGCGCCGCGGTGCCTGAGCCAGCTGGCGCGCACGCTGGGGCGGGCGATGCGCAGCGGCGAATGCACCATGTCGGGCATCGTGTGGATAAGCGGGGACGGAGCCTGGTCGTGAGCGAACGGCTCGCAGCCGATGACGCGGCCGTCACGCACCAGCGCGGTGTACGCGCCCCAGTGAGACAGGGACGGATAACGGGAGATCGCTTCGGACATGCGGGTGGCGCCGTGAAAAGCGTATTGTTGTGGAAATCTTCATAACTTAACGGCATTGCCTTAGAAATTCTTTGTCTTTCAGGCCCTGCGAAAGTGTGGAAAATAGAAAAATTTTCGGGGCCGCTCTTCCTATACTGCGAAAGCAGCAAGGGGAATGGTCAGGTGCAGGCGCCAACGACCGCGCGCCAGCCTGGCTTTTTTTGATTGAGCAGTCCTTCCGCATGTGGAGCAGGTCATGAGCAAAATGAAAATCCAGGGGTCCTTCGTCGCCATCGTCACGCCGTTCAATCGTGACGGCAGCGTCGATTTCAGCGCCTTCCGCAGTCTGTTGAAGTTCCAGGAAGACAACGGCACCGCCGCGGTGCTGATCATGGGATCCACGGGTGAGGTCTCGCTGCTGTCGCCCGAAGAGCGCCGCCAGGTGATCGTCGAGACGGCCAAGATGAAGACCGGCAAGATGAAGCTGTTCTACGGCTGCACCGGCAACAACACCGACAGCACCATCGACTACCTGAAGTTCGCGCGCGCCAACGGCGCCGACGGCGCGATCCTGGCCGCGCCCGCCTACATCTGCGCGTCCGAGGCCGACACCGAAGCCTATTTCCTCGAAGTGGCCGACGCCACCGACCTGCCCCTGGGCATCTACAACAACCCGCCGCGGGTCAAGAGCGACCTGCACTGGGACCAGCTGCTGCGCATCTTCAAGCACCCCAACTACGTGGTGCACAAGGAATCGACCACCCGCGTCGGCCAGGTGGCGCAGGTGCTGCGCGGCCGTCCCGATGTGTCGGTGATGTGCTGCGACTCGCCCAACCTCGGCCTGGTGGTGCCCACCATGAGCCTGGGCGGCCACGGCACCGCCAACATGACCGGCAACATCGCGCCCGCAGAGATGGCCGACATCTCGCGTCCGTGGGACACGCCGGACGTGTCGGTCAGCTTCCGCGAAGGCTACCTGGGCCTGTTGCCGATGCTGCATTACTCGTACTCGGCCATCAACCCGGTCGCCATCAAGTCGCTGATGAAGGCGGTGGGCCTGCCGGTCGGCGACCTGCGCCGTCCGCTGCGCGGCCTGGAGGGCGATGCCCTGGCCAAGGGCCTGCGCATCGTGCGCGAGCTGGGGCTGGACGCCAAGTACGGCTTCAGCTCCGCCCAGCTCAAGGCGGCCTGATTCCCCTGTTCCGGCGGCAATAGCCGCCGGATGCATGTTGACGATCCACGACATGGCGGCCGCGAGCGTCGCGGCCGGTGACGTGGTCGGCCCCTGCGCGTCCGGAATGGACGCGCCCTCGCCAAGAGAGATTCATCATGTTCCGTTCGCCGTCCCGTCCCGCGCCGTTCACCCGGCTGTTCTCCGCCGCGCTGGCGGCCATGGGCATTACCTGCGGCGCCGCCGCGCTGGCCGCCGACGCGGCCTATCCGCAGCGCCCGATCACGCTGGTGGTGCCGCATCCGCCGGGCGGCTCGGTCGACGGCGTGGCGCGCCTGTATGCCGAACAGCTGGGCAAAGAGCTGGGCCAGTCGATCGTGGTGGAAAACCGCGCCGGCGCGTCGGGCATGATCGGCGCGGCCTACGTCGCGCGGGCCGCGCCGGACGGCTACACGCTGTACCTGAACGCGTCGATCCACGCCATCAATCCGCTGCTGTACAAGAAGACCATCAAGTTCGACTCGGTCAAGGACTTCACGCCGATCAGCGAGCTGGCGCAGGGCGCGCTGATCTTCAGCGTCTATCCCAAGGTGCCGGCCGACAATGTGGGCGACCTGGTCAAGCTGCTCAAGGCCGAGCCGCAGAAGTACTCCTTCGCCACTTCGGGCTTCGGCTCGGCCGGGCACCTGGCCGCGGCCTCGTTCCTGCATGACAACGGCCTGGACCAGATCCCCATCGTGCTCTATCGCGGCGGCGGCCCGGCGCTGTCCGACCTGGTCGGCGGCCAGGTTCAGGGCCTGATCGACCCGATGCTGTCGTCGCTGCCGATGGTGCGCGCCGGCAAGCTCAAGGCGCTGGCCGTGACCGGCGCCGCGCGCAGTCCGCTGCTGCCCGACCTGGCGACCATGAAGGAGCAGGGCCAGAAGAACTTCGAGTTCTATTCCTGGTATGGCGTGTGGGGCCCGGCCAAGCTGCCCGAGCCGGTGCTGCGCAAGCTGGAAGCGGCCTCGGCCAAGGTGATGGCCAATCCCAAGATTGTCGAGCAGCTCAATGGCCTGGGCTTCGAACCGTCGGTCAAGAATTCGGCGGCCTTCGCCAAGTTCATCGACGCCGAGATGAAGCGCTACCAGGTCATCATCGACCAGGCCAACATCCGCATCACGGAATAGCGCGACAGGGCGTTTGTTTTATCCGGGTATTATTGACTGGCAATATTTACCCGGATAAAATAATCCGCATTGACGCGTCGGAATCCCGGCGCGCGTTCCTTGTGGACGAGCCCTGGACATGACAGACCGACAGACCCTCAAACGGCAGTACCTCGAGACCAAGACCCTGGCCGGCGTCTACGCGATCCGCAACCGGATCAGCGGCCGCGCGCTGGTGGCCGGCAGCGCCAATGCCGACGGCGCGCTCAACCGGCACCGCTTCGAATTGCGCCAGGGCACGCATCGCAACGCGCTGCTGCGCCGCGATTGGCGCGAGCATGGCGAGGCCAGCTTCACCTTCGACGTGCTGGACCGGGTCAAGCCGCGCGCCGACCCGGCCTTCGACGCCGCGCGCGAGCTGGAGGACCTGGTGGCGTTGTGGCGCCAGGACATCCCCTGCCAGGGCGAGGCGGGTTACGAACCGGCGGGAGCCACGCCATGACGCCGGACGCGATCGAGGCCTGCCTGGCGTGGCATGGCGGCTATGTCGGCCTGCGGTTCCAGCTCGATGACGTGCTGGCCACGCATCACGGCATCGACCTGGACGACTTCGCGCTGCTGCATCGGCTGGCCGATGCGCGCGGCGAACCGGTGTCGCTGGCGACGCTGGCCGCCGCCCTGGGCGCGTCGCGTTCGGCGCTGCTGCGGCGCCTGCGGCCGCTGGAGAAAACCGGGCTGGTGGGCGGCGCTGGCGCCGCCGCCGGCTATCGCGTCGCGTTACGGCCCGCCGGCTTGCGCCTGTTGCGGGTGGCGGGCGAGAACGTCGCCGATCGCTGGACCCGCGCGGCCGCGCAGTCCGCGCCGCTCACGGCGCCGACGGGGCTGCCAGGGGCCGGCGCGGCTTGAGCGTCGCGGCCAGCGCCACCAGCAGCAACAGGCCGGCGGCCACCACATAAGGCATCCACGGACGCACGCCGTACAGCAGCGTGCACACCAGCGGCGCCACCACCATCGCCATGCCCTGCACCGCGATCACCGAGCCGGCGGCGATGCCTTGCTCGTCGGCGCTGACGGCGTTGGCGGCCAGGGTCTGGATCGACGGGAACACCAGCCCCATGCCCGCGGCCATGATGGCGTAGCACGCCACCAGGCCGGCGGCGCCGCCCAGCACCGGCACCAGCAGGAAGCCGATGCCGGACAAGAGCGCGCCGCCCGCCAGGCAGCGCGTCGCGTTCATGCGGCGGGCCTTGGCCAGCCCGACCTGCACCAGGATCAGCATGACGCCGACGGTGGTCATGGCCCACGCCGCCGTCCGCGCCGCGGGGCCGGGCGCCTGGCGCAGCGCATCCATGGCGTAGAAGCCGACGATCATCTGCGCCGTGATGACGGCGCCCATGGCCAGCAGCATGGCGACCAGCGGCAGGCGCAGCCGCGGGTCGCTCAGCTTCAGCGGCGGCGTGGCGCGCGGCTCGTGCGCGGCGTCGGACGGCAGCTTCGCGGCCAGCCACAGCGTGCCCAGCAGCGGCAGCGCGGCGGCGAGGTAGAGCGGCAGGGTCAGGCTGTCCTTGACCAGCAGACCGCCGATGGCGGGCCCCAGCACCATGCCCAGGCCGTTGGCCGCGCCCAGCTTGGCCATCATCGCGCCGCGCTGTGCCGGCGCGGTGACGTCGGCGATGCGGGCGGCGCTGACGGTGGGCATGGCGGCGTAGAAGGCGCCGATCAGCGCGCGCAGCGCCATCAGCGCCAGCAGCGCCAGCCACACCGGCGGCGGCTCGCGCAGCATCAGGTCCAGGCCCACGGCCAGCAACAGATAGCTGACGATATAGCCGGCGGCGGCGCGCAGCAGCACGCGGCGGCGGCCGATGCGGTCGCTGCGGCGGCCCCAGTAGCGCGCCATCAGCATCCACAGCACGCCGGCCACGGTGACCACCAGGCCGCCATGCCATTCGGCCAGGCGCAGGCCGCGCACGACCGGGCCGATCACCGGCATGAAAGCCATGATTGCCGTCAGGCACAGGGTGTTGAAGACGAACAGCGCGGTGGTTTCGCTGCGCGCGCGGAGCGGGTCTGAAGAGGCGAGCATGTAGGGCTTGATGCGGATGAAAATTGTTATCATCCAGGCCTGGCGGCGGTCGCGCTAGCGAATCCGCGCCGGAAATTGCGGAATAGGAACAAAATGGCCTCTCAGCCCCGCCTTGCCCCGGACCGCGGCGCGCCGCTCACCGCGCAGGACCTGCTGCGCCTGCTGCCGCCGGACTGGCTCGAGATCCGCACCCAGCACGAGCTGCCGGGCGGCATCTCGATCGGCTGCCTCGACGGCCGGCCCGAGTCCGACTGGGCGGCCAGCGGCGCGGCCGAGTCCTGCGTCGGCGTGGCGATCGTGCTCGAAGGGCAGTTCGGCCTGGGCTTCGACGGCGGCGCGGCCCTGAGCATCCAGCCGGGCAGCGTCATCGTGCACGGCACCGCCGAACCGGTGCCTGGCTGGGACGATTTCAAGGGCCGGCGCAACATCCGCGCGGTCGACATCCGGTTTTCCAGCGAGGCCGTGCGCGCCTTGTGGCGGCGCACCCTGCAGCAGGTGCCGTCCAGCGCCTTCGCGGCCGATGGCAGCGTGCCGGCGCGCGATGCGCAGCTGGCGCTGCTGCCGCTGTGGCCGGGCCTGGCGCGCGTGGCCAGCGAGATCCTGGCCTGGAACCAGGATCGCGGCGAGATCGCCGCGCTGTATCTGCAGGGCAAGGCCCAGGAGGCCCTGGCGCTGACGCTGTCGCACCTGGCCGGCCGCGGCGCCGCCGACCTGCCGCCGCCGGCCGACCGCAGGCGGCTGGCCGAAGCGCACCGCCGCATCCAGCGCGACTACGCCGATTGCGGCGGCGTGCGGCAACTGGCGCAGGCCGTGGGCCTGAGCGAAAAGCGGCTGCAGGCCGGCTTCATGTCGCTCTACGGGCAATCGGTGCATGGCTGTCTGCTGCAGACCCGGATGGACGCCGCCGCGCGCCTGTTGCGGCGCGGCTGCTCGGTCACCGAGACCGCCTACCGCATCGGCTTTTCCAGCCTCAGCCATTTCATCAAGGCCTTCAAGGCGCATCGCGGCGCCACGCCCACGGCCTGGCTGCGCGGCGCCGCGCAGTAGCCGCGCGTCTGGGGGGTAGCGGCAATACCGGTATCGCGGCTGGCCTTGCTGCGGGGGACGAGGCTGGCAACAATCCCGGTTCCACGACTCCACGCCCGACAGCGCCAAGGCCTTCCCCCATGACTTCGTCCACTTCCCCGGAACGCGCCGACAGCGCCGCGCCGGCCGAGAACATCCATTGGCGCCGCAACCTGGCCGTCTGTTTCGCCGGCTCGTTCAGCACCATCGTGGCGATGACGCTGCTGCTGCCGTTCCTGCCGCTGTACGTGGAAGAGCTGGGCGTGCAGGGCCATGCGGCCATCGTGCAGTGGTCGGGCGTGGCCTACGGCGCCACCTTCTTCGCCGCGGCGCTGGTCGCGCCGCTGTGGGGCCGGCTGGGCGACCGCTACGGCCGCAAGCTGATGCTGGTGCGCGCCTCGTTCGGCATGGCGATCTGTATGTCGCTGACCGGCATGGTGCAGAGCGTGTGGCAGCTGGTGCTGCTGCGGCTGCTGGTGGGCCTGGCCGGCGGCTACGCGTCGGGCTCGACCATCCTGGTGGCGATGCAGGCGCCCAAGGCGCGTTCCGGCTGGGCGCTGGGCGTGCTGTCGGCCGGCATCATGGCGGGCAACCTGGTGGGCCCGCTGATCGGCGGCGCGCTGCCGCCGCTGATCGGCATCCGCGCCACCTTCCTGCTGGCGGGCGGCGTGATCTTCCTGGCGTTCCTGGCCACCGTGTTCCTCATCAAGGAAATGCCGCGCCCGCCCAAGTCGGCTACGCAGGACGGCAAGCGCCGCGGCGGCTGGGCGCAGATCCCCGACAAGCGGCCGGTGGCCGCGATGCTGGCGACCGGCATGCTGCTGATGTTCGCCACCATGTCGATCGAGCCGATCATCACGGTCTACGTGGGCCAGCTGGTGGAGGATCCGGCGCGCGTCACGCTGGTGTCGGGCGTGGTCATGTCGGCGGCGGCGCTGGGCGCGATCCTGTCGGCCTCGCGGCTGGGCCGGCTGGCCGACCGCGTCGGCCACTGGACCGTGATCGTCGGCGCGCTGGCCGTGGCCGCGCTGTTGCTGATCCCGCAGGCCTTCGTCACCGCCGGCTGGCAACTGGTGGCGCTGCGTTTCCTGATGGGCCTGGCGCTGGGCGGGCTGTTGCCGTGCGTCACCAGCGTCATCCGCCACAACGTGCCCGATGGCGTCGGCGGCAATGTGCTGGGCATGTCGATCTCGGCGCAGTACGTCGGCCAGGTGGCCGGCCCCTTGCTGGGCGGCTTCATCGGCGGCCATTTCGGCATGCCGGCGGTGTTCCTGGGAACCGCGGTGCTGCTGGCGCTGGGCGCCGCCGCCAACGGCGTGCTGCGGGCGCGCCACCAGCGCAGGCTGGCCGAGGCGTAGCGGGCGCGCCGCGCCGGCCGCGTGACGACGCGCGCGGCGGGGGGGCGCGTCAGAAGCCGGCCGAGCGCGCATCCATGACGTGGTCGATCAGGCCCCATTCCACCGCCTCTTCGGCGCTCATGTAGCGGTCGCGATCGAGGCTGCGCTCGACGTCTTCGTAGCTGCGTCCGCAGTGCTCGGCATAGAGGCGGATGATGCGCTGCTTGGTGCGCTGCATTTCCTCGGCGTGGATCAGCATGTCCGAGGCCTGCCCCTGGAAGCCGCCCAGCGGCTGGTGCACGTGCAGGCTGGCGTTGGCCAGCGCGGAGCGATGGCCGGGCTC
>Ga0189292_10484_pt1 | contig 11759 bp, 13 predicted proteins | sample UW1oraminimetaG_FD_130317 | JGI IMG/M metagenome (GOLD analysis project Ga0189292, IMG submission 130317) | Marine microbial communities from the Costa Rica Dome - UW179A-orange mini metaG | ecosystem: Environmental > Aquatic > Marine > Oceanic > Photic zone | place: Costa Rica: the Eastern... | reverse complement strand
TGTCGATGCTGCCGTAGGCGGCGGCGACGCGGTCGATGCCCTGGTTGACGGCGTCTTCGTTGGTGACGTCCATGGCCACGCCCATGGCCTTGCCGCCGGCCTGTTCGATTTCGCGGGCGACGGCGTCGGCGCCGGCCTGGTTCAGGTCGGCGATGGCGACCGCGGCGCCTGCGCGCGACAGGGTCAGCGCGATCTCCTTGCCGATGCCGCTGGCCGCGCCGGTGACGACGGCCACTTTTCCGTTCAGATTGCTCATGCTGGGGAACCTCCGGGTAAGGATGCCGCGGGCCGGGGTGCGCCCGCGGATGCGAGGGGCATGGCTTGATGGTAGCGCTCCAGGATGAGCGCAGCCTGAACGCCACAGCCAGGGTAACTTTCTATGTCATTTGCTTCCGCCGCATGTCAGGGCGGCGCTGGGGCGCGCGCTCGCGGTTCCCGGGGCGGGCGCCATGGGCGGCAGGCCGCGCCAGGGACGGGGCCCGGCAGGCTTTGTTACCAAGCCCGGCCGCGCGCCGCATTCGGCCATTGCCGGTTGCGCCGGGCTGCGCGAGAATCCGCCGGATTCGGTCCCGCCCTGATTGTGGCGGGATCCTTGTTTCCTACAGAGCGAAGACTAGCGTGTCATCAGTCATGGACGGTCGGGCGGGCAAGCGGGTGGCGGCAGGTTGGGCGCGTGGCGTCGCGGCGGCCGTGCTGGGGGTGGCGGCGCTGTCGGCGCAGGCGGCCTATGTGGTGGTGGACACCGGTCATACGCCCAAGCAGCCGGGCGCCACGGGCGCCAGCGGCCGGGTGGAGTACCAGTACAACCTGGACCTGAGCGGCGCGGTGGCCACGGATCTGCTGGCGCTGGGAGACCGCGTGACGCGCGTGTCGGCCGATGGCGCCGAGATTGCGCTGGGCCGGCGCGCGCGGACGGCGCCGGACGCGGACTTCTTCATCTCGATCCACCACGATTCGATGCAGCAGAAGTACATCGATGCCGGCCGCCAGCGGGAGTTCGCGGGCTTCGCCATCTTTGTCTCGCAGCTCAATCCCCGCTACGAGGACAGCTTGCGGTGCGCCAAGGCCATCGGCGAGGCGCTGGTGGCGGCGGGCGAAAAGCCGTCGCTGTACCACGCCGAGCCCATCGCGGGCGAGAACCGGCCATTGCTCGATCGCCGCCTGGGCGTGCATCGCTACGATGGGCTGGCGGTGCTCAAGACCGCGGCCATGCCGGCGGTGCTGGTGGAGGCCGGCGTGATCGTGAATCCCGACGAAGAGGCGCGCCTGGCGCGGCCAGAGACCATCCAGCGCCTGGCGCGGGCGATCGCGGACGGCACGCACGCCTGCCAGCGGCGCTAGCGCGGCGTTGGGGGCCAGCGGGCGGATGCGGGATGAAATCGCAAGGGATGGATAAAATCCGGCATTCGTATAGTGGGCCGCCGCGCCCGGACGACGCGGTTGCGCAGGGCGGGGGCGATCCCGGCCGTGGCGAGCGTTCCGAGAACAAGGACTGATGATGCTGAAAAGAAAACTGACGATGTTGGCCGCGTCCCTGGCGCTGTCGATGACCGGGCTGTCCGTCGCGGTGGCGCAGACGCAGGCGCCGGCGCAGCAGCAGGAGGAACCCGAGCGCTACGGCCCGTTCTTCTTCCTGCCCAGCCAGCCCAACCTGCTGGTCTACGTGGGCGCGGTGGGCGCCAACGACATGCTCAACCTGAAGAAGGCGCTGCGCGAGCACCCGACCATCTCGACCCTGATCCTGCAGAACAATGGCGGCGGCCTGGTCCACATCGGGCTGGTGGTGGCCGAAGAGGTCTACGAGCGCGGGCTGAACACCTATATCCCGAAGGACAGCTATTGCGCGTCGGCGTGTTCGTTCGTGTTCTTCGCCGGGCGCCAGCGCCTGGCGGAAGGCCGCCTCGGCGTGCACCAGATCTCCGCGCCCGAGATGACGGGCGAGCAGGCGCAGTTCGGCGTGTCGGACATTGTCGCGACCCTGCCGAAGTACGGCGTGTCGGCGGACGTGCTGGGGATCATGTTCAGCACGCCGTCCAAGGAGATGTATTTCTTCTCGCCGCAGGAGATCATCAGGTACGGCATCAACCGCACCGGCAACGTCAGGACGGCCAGCAATGACGTGCAGCCGGGCACCGGCCAGCGTGCGGCCCCCGCGCCCGCCGCGGCGCCGGCGCCGGCGCCGCAGGCGCAGTCGCCGGGGGATGCCAAGCTGCCGCCGCGCAAGCCGGCCTCGCCCGATGCCGCGCCGGCGCCGGCCGGCCCCGTGGCCAATCCGTACATGCCGAAGGAGACCGCGCCGGCGGCGATCACGGATGAGCAGAAGGCGATCAACGCCGCGGCCCTGATGATCCAGGCGGGCAGCGGCACCAATGAAGAGGCGCTGAAGTTCACGCGCGAGTTCTACGCCGATACGGTCGACTACTTCAAGAAGCAGCGGCCGAAGTCCGAGATCCTGGCGGACAAGGAGGCGTACTTCGCGCGCTGGCCGGTGCGTCGTTTCGTGGTCGACCAGAATTCGCTGCGGGCCAAGTGCCAGGACCAGATGTGCATGGTCAAGGGCCTCTACGACTACAAGGTATCCAGCCCGGAGCGCGGCAAGACCGCGACCGGCACGTCGAATTTCACTTACGTCCTTGACCTGCGCAACCGCTACCGCATCGTCATGGAAGACAGCGAGGTCATCAGCCGCTGACGCAGCGGGCCGATGCCAGGGAGAACTGCAATGAGTTTGAGGAATCGCGCGGCGCGGCTGCTGTGCCTGGTGGGGTTGGGCGTGCTGGCCGCGCCGGCGTTGGCGATCAACTGCCAGAAGGCCAGCACGGTCCCCGAGAAGCTGATCTGTTCGGATCGCAAGGCGGTGGCCGCCGATGGCGAGCTGAACCGCGCCTATGCGGCGGTGCTGAAGCAGGCGCCCGACGAGGAGATCCACAAGATGCTGGTGGACAGCCAGCGGCGCTGGCTCAAGGCCCGCGACCAGGTGCTGGACGGGCTGACCGACGATTCCGACGCGTTGCAGGACGACAAGACGCCGGGGCAGCTGGCGGCCGACCTGATCCTGAACCGCATCGCCCAGCTCAAGGAGATCCGGAAGGGCGACAAGCTGCCCGCCATGATCGCCACGGCGCTGCGCCAGCGGGAGTTCAACAAGCAGTTCACCGGCGGCCCCTACGCCGGCTTTGATGTGTCCTGCGACCTGCTGCCGCGCGACTACAAGTACTACGGCTGCTTCGCGATCCGCCACTACCAGAACAACGATCGCCTCTGCAGCGCGGAGGAATACTGGGCCACGGGTTCGGTCTATGTGCAGCGCTATGTGGCCAAGGTGGTGGATAACAAGCCGGTGCCGGTGGCCTCGTGCTCATTCAATGGCGTCGACGCCAACTGCCCGGGCGGGATTTCGGATGACGCCCACTGGAACACCGGCCCCGAGGTGCACAAGGTGGACTATTCATCCACGCCGTTGCCCAAGGTGGATGGCGAAGTCCACGACGAGGATGACAACGACTGGCTCAAGGCCTGCCTGACCGATCCGTCTTTCCCGCTGTCCGACCCGAAGGGCGCCGGGCGCTAGTCGGGGCGCGCCGAGCCGTATCAGGCCGGGTCGTCGTCGGCGGCCCGGGCCAGGCGCTTGCGGTGGCGCCTGGCGTAGTCCTGCAACGCGTCGCGCAGCACCACCGCCTGGTTGTGCGCGGTATTGCGCGCGCCATACAGCAACGTCAACGGGCGCGCGCCGGCGGCTTCCAGCAACGCGGCCATGCGGGCCTGTTGCGCCGGGTCGGCCAGCTCGGCCAGGTATTTTTCCCGGAACGCATCCCAGCGTTCGTCCTGGTGACTGAACCATTTGCATAGTTCGGCGCTGGGGGCGATGTCCTTGGCCCATTCATCCAGCCCCAGGTCGGCGCGGCGCAGGCCGCGCGGCCACATGCGGTCCACCAGCGCCCGATAACTGCCGTCGGGGCCGAGGCCTTCATAGACACGCTGCACGGAGATGGCGGACGGTTTCATGGGAGAGCGGCTCCTGTGACGGACCGCCCCAGTCTACTCCCGCCCCGCATCCGGCCGCCGCCGACCGGCGACTCCGGGACGCATGCCGGCGCGACAGGTCAGGCGGCGGCCTTGGCCGGCTCGGCCGCGCCGCTGGCGCGCAGCAGCAGGAAACCCACCACCGCCGAGGCCAGCGAGCCGGTCAGGACGCCGATCTTGGTGGCGTCGACCGTCGCCGGGTCGGTGAAGGCCAGCGCGCCGATGAACAGGCTCATGGTGAAGCCAATGCCGCACAGCAGGGCCACGCCGTACAGCTGCGTGAAGCTGGCGTGGCGCGGCAGGCTGGCCACGCCCGTGCGGATGGCGAGCCAGGCGAAGCCGAACACGCCCAGCTGCTTGCCCAGGAACAGGCCCAGCGCCACGCCCAGCGGCACGGGCTGCGCCAGGCTCGACAGGCCCATGCCGGCGAACGACACGCCAGCGTTGGCGAAGCCGAACAGCGGCACGATCAGCAGCGCCACGGGCTTGTGCAGCGCATGTTCCAGCGCATGCAGCGGCGAATGCTCGCCCGCGCGGCCCTGGTTCTGGGGGCGCAGCGGAATGGTCAGCGCCAGCGCCACGCCCGCGAGCGTGGCGTGCACGCCGGACTTCAGCACGAAGTACCACAGCACCGCGCCGATCAGCAGGTAGGGCGTCAGGCGCAGCACGCCGGCCCGGTTCAGGCAGAACAGGCAGGCCAGCAGCGCGCCGGCCATGGCCAGCGCGAACAGGTTCAGCTCGGAGGTATAGAACAGCGCAATGATGACGATGGCGCCCAGGTCGTCCAGGATCGCCAGCGCCGTCAGGAACACCTTCAGCGAGGTCGGCACGCGGCTGCCCAGCAGGGCCAGGATGCCCAGCGCGAAGGCGATGTCGGTGGCGGCGGGAATGGCCCAGCCGCGCAGGGTCTCGGGGCTGCCCAGGTTGAGCAGCACGTAGATCAGCGCCGGCATGGCCATGCCGCCCACGGCGGCGATGCCCGGCAGCACGATGCGGGCGACGCCGCGCAGCTGGCCGTCCAGCACCTCGCGCTTGATCTCCAGGCCGACCAGCAGGAAGAACACGGCCATCAGGCCGTCGTTGATCCAGTGCAGCACCGATTCCTTGAGCATCACCGGTCCGACCTGGAAGCCCAGTTTGGTGCCGAGGATGTTGAAATATCCGGCCGCCAGGGGACTATTGGCGACGATCAGGGCGACCACCGCCGCCAGCATGAGGACGTAGCCGCCGAGGGCTTCGGAACGCAGGAACGCCTGCAGGAAAGAGACGGGCCGGGACGGGGGCGAGGCCTGCAGGGTCAAGATTCACTCCTTGGGTGCTGCGTACAGCGTAAAACCTGAATTTTACCTGAATTAAGCATGCACCGCCGGATGGAAGGCCTTGATTTCTATAGGATTTGGCCTTTCGGGATCAATGCCACAGCAACGCGTTCATGGCCTCGACCAGCCGGTTGCGATAGCGCGGCAGCAGCGCCCGCACGCGGGCCTGGCGGTCGGTCCATTCGGCCGGTTCGGCGCCGGCGGCGATGCGCGGCGGCGCCCAGATCGGATCGGGGAAATGGCGGTCGCCGCGCCAGCGCGGAATAACGTGCCAGTGCAGGTGCGGCACCATGTTGCCGAGCGACGCCAGGTTGATCTTGTCGGGCGCCAGGATCGACTGCTGCGCTTCCTCGACCACGTACACGGCGCGCATCAGCAGATCGCGGCCGTGGGTCGACAGGCTGGTCATCTCGGCCAGGTGGGCGTTCCAGATGACGCGGGTGAAGCCGGGGTAGTCGGGGTCGTCGACCTCGATCAGGCGCAGGTGCGGCCCGCGCCACAGCAGCGTGCCGCCGTCGGTCTGGCACAGCGGACAGTCGGGGTCGCGCGCGCTCACGGCAGCACCTTGCGGTATTGGATGAAGCCGGAACGATCGGCGATGCGGTCGTACAGCTGCATGGCGGTGGCGTTGGTTTCGTGGGTCAGCCAGTAGACGCGCGCGCAGTTGGCGGCGGCGGCCTGCGCGTAGACGTGCTCGATCAGCTTGCGGCCGGCGCCGGTGCCGCGCGTCTCGGGATCCACATACAGGTCCTGCAGGTAGCAGTAGTCGCCCGCCGTCCAGGTCGAGCGGTGGAAGATCCAGTGGACCATGCCGACCGCGCGGCCGCTGTCATAGGCCAGCGCGGCGTTGACCGGCTCGGCCGGGTCGAGGAAGCGGGCCCAGGTGTTGCGGGTGACGGCGTCGGCGATGTCGACGCGGTAGAAGTCCTGGTAGCCCTTCCAGAGCGGCAGCCAGACATCAAAATCGGCGGCGACGACGGGGCGGATTTCAGCCGAGCTCATGGGGAAGGTCTCCTGCGGGTCAGAGTTGGTTTTCCAGGGCTTCGACGATATGCCGCAGCACCTGAAGGCGAGCGTAGCGCTTGTCGTTGGCCGAGACCAGATGCCACGGCGCATGCTGGACATCGGTGCGCGCCAGCATTTCGTTGGTGGCCGCGGCGTATTCCTTCCATTTGTCGCGGTTGCGCCAGTCGTCGGGCGTGATCTTGAAGTTCTTGAAGGGCGATTTCTCGCGGTCCTTGAAGCGTTCGAGTTGCACGTCGGCGGTGACCGCCAGCCAGAACTTCAGCACCAGCGCGCCGCTGCCGGCCAGTTGCGCCTCGAAGTCGTTGATCTCGGCGTAGGCGCGGCGCCAGTGGGCGGGCGGGGTGATTTTCTCGACGCGCTCGACCAGTACCCGGCCGTACCAGGAGCGGTCGAAGATGGCGATGCGGCCCTGGCGCGGCACATGGCGCCAGAAGCGCCACAGGTAGGGGCGCGACAGCTCGTAACTGTTGGGCGCGGCCACCGGGGTGATGTCGAACTGGCGCGCGTCCAGCGCATGCGTGATGCGGCGGATGGCGCCGCCCTTGCCGGCGGCGTCCTGGCCTTCGAACACCAGCACCAGCGAGCGTTCCTGGAATTTCCTGGAGCGGGCGGCGCGCGCCAGCCGGCCCTGCAGCAGGCCCAGTTCGGATTCGTAGTCTTCGCGGTCGAGCTTGGCGTCGTAGTCCAGCTGGCCGAGCCGGTCAAGGATGCGGGCGGGGCCGGTATGGGCCACGAACGAGGCCGGGATGCGCGGCACGCGGTTCTGGCGCATGGCGGCGAGCACGGCTTCGGCGGTGCGCGCGGCGCGCATGTTCTCGTCGGCGCTGGGGATCACCACCCAGGGCGCGTGGCCGCTGTCGGTGTGGTTGATGACGACCTGGCCGCTGTTGCGGATGCGGTCGTATTTCTTGTGCACCTTGAGGTCGATCGGGCTGACCTGCCAGGAGGTCTCGGGACTGGCCAGCAGGCGCTTGGCCCGCGCCCGCTGGGCGTCCGATGACAGGTGGAACCAGAGCTTGAGGATCTGCACGCCTTCGGCGGCCAGCATGGCCTCGAAGCGGCGGATGGCGACCGACTGCGCCTCGATGCTGTCCTGGTTGGGATGCTTGCGCGCGGCTTCGCGGATCAGCGGCGTGTACCAGGAGCCGAAGACGATGCCGGTGCTGCCCTTGGGCGGCAGGTCTTTCCAGTAGCGCCACATGGGCGGGCGTTCGAGTTCGTCGCCTTCGGGGGGACCATAGGCCAGCGTCTTGATGTGGCGCGGGTCCATCCACTCGTTGAGCAGGTTGACGGTGGCGCCCTTGCCGGCGCCGTCGATGCCGGCCACCACCACCAGCAGGGATTTCTCGGCCTTCTGCAGGCGCTGGTATTGGGCGTTCAGCAGCGCGACGCGCAGCTTGGCCTCCAGCGGTTTGAAGGCTTCCTTGGACAGGACTGGGTCGGCTTCGGCTTCGGCGAACATGAGGGATTCCGTGGGATCGGCGATCTTGTGACCGGCCGATCTTGCGGGATATCCCGGCGGCGCGCAAGTGCGCGGCCGGCGGAACGCTTGTGGACGTCGGCTAGAGGGCGTCGACCGGGATCTTCAGGTAGCGCACGCCGTTGTCTTCCGGCGGCGGGAAGTGGCCGGCGCGGATGTTGACCTGGATGGCCGGCAGGATCAGCGTGGGCATGGACAAGGTGGCGTCGCGCCGCGTCCGCATGGCGACGAAGTCGTCTTCGGTGACGCCGTCGCGCACGTGGATGTTGGCGCGGCGCTGCTCGGCCACGGTGGTCTGCCACGCGGCCTCGCGGCCGGCCGGCGGATAGTCGTGGCACATGTAGAGGCGGGTGTCGTCGGGCAGGCTCAGCAGCTGCCGGATGGAGCGGAACAACTGGTGGGCGTCGCCGCCGGGAAAGTCGCAGCGCGCGGTGCCGACGTCGGGCATGAACAGGGTGTCGCCGACGAAGACCGCGTCGCCGATGCGGTAGGCCATGTCGGCGGGGGTGTGGCCGGGCACGTGCATGGCGCTGGCCGTGAGCGCGCCGATCGAGAACGTTTCGCCGTCGGCGAACAGGCGGCCGAACTGCGAGCCGTCGAGCTGGAACTGCGGCTCGAGGTTGAAGATCTTCTTGAACACGCCCTGCACCGTGCGGATGCTCTGGCCGATGGCGATGACGCCGCCCAGCGCGCGCTGCAGGTAGGGGGCGGCCGACAGGTGATCGGCATGCGCGTGGGTCTCGAGCAGCCATTCGGTGCGCAGGCCGTGTTCGCGGACGTAGGCGGCGACCCGGTCGGCGCTGGCGGTGCTGGTGCGGCCGGACTTGGGGTCGTAGTCCAGCACCGAGTCGATGATGGCACAGGCGCCGCCGGGCGCGGGCTCGTGCACCACGTAGGTGACGGTGGCGGTGGCCGGGTCGAAAAAGGCTTGGATCTGCGGGGTCATGGGCGGCGGCCTCGGGCGTGCGGCGGCGGTGCGCACGAAACAATATATGTATTTGAATAATATTGTTGGATAGTTTATCCGTCAATATAATGATCAAGTCCTTTCCGGCCGATTGATCCTCATCAAATGCTGACTGCCCTGAACGAATGCGAAGTCGCCGCGCTGCGCGAATCCGCCTCCCAGGCCTGCGCGCTGCTCAAGGCGCTGGCCAACGAAGACCGGCTGCTGCTGCTGTGCCAACTGGTGCAGGGCGAGCGCAACGTCGGTGAACTGGAATCCCTGACCGGCATCCGCCAGCCGACCCTGTCGCAGCAGCTGGGCGTGCTGCGCGACGAGGGCCTGGTGAGCACGCGGCGCCAGGGCAAGTACGTGTACTACCAACTGGCCAGTTTCGAGGTCAACCAGGTCATGAAAACCCTGTCCAGCCTGTATTGCGGCCGCGCGATGGCGGCGCTCGCATCATGATCGACTGGCCCGCTTTCACGCCCGGGAGCGCGGTTGCCGGCGGCGCGTTGATCGGCGCGGCCGCCGTGTTGCTGATGCTGGGGGCGGGCCGCATCGCGGGCATCAGCGGCATCCTGGGCGGCCTGCTGCCGCCGGACCGCCACAGCGGCTGGCGGCTGGCGTTCGTGGTCGGCCTGGGCCTGGCGCCGTGGCTCTATCAGTGGGCCGCGACGCTGCCGCCCATCGTGGTGGAGGCGGGCACGGGCCGGCTGATCGCCGCGGGCCTGCTGGTGGGGATCGGCACGCGCTACGCCTCGGGCTGCACCAGCGGCCATGGCGTCTGCGGCCTGGCGCGCGGTTCGCGCCGCTCGCTGGCGGCGACCGCGTTGTTCATGGCCGCGGGGTTCGTCATGGTCTATCTCGTGCGCCACGTGATCGGAGCCTGACATGGTCATCGCGTTCGCTTTCGTCGCGGGGCTGGTATTCGGCCTGGGCCTGATCGTCTCCGGCATGGCCAACCCCGCCAAGGTGCTGGGCTTTCTGGACCTGGCGGGGCCGTGGGACCCGTCGCTCGCGTTGGTGATGGGCGGCGCGCTGGCGGTGACGGCCGTGGGCTTCGCCTGGTTGCGGCGGCGCCGCGCCAGCCTGTCCGGCGGCCCGCTGCAATGGCCCGCCGCGACGCGCGTCGATCCGCGCCTGGCGCTGGGCAGCCTGACGTTCGGCGCGGGCTGGGGCCTGGCGGGGTTCTGCCCGGGGCCGGCGCTGGTGGCGGCCGCGGCCGGCGTGCGCGAGGCCCTGATCTTCGTGGCCGCGATGGCGGCGGGCATGGCGCTGTTTTCGATCATCCAGCATTTCAATCGCCGGCCCCCGCGGACCGGTTCATAACCGGGAGACAAGCATGCAGACGGCAGCACAGGCGCAGCGCGATTTCGACGTGGTGGTGGTGGGAGGCGGTTCGGCCGGCATCGGCGTGACCGCCAGCCTGCTGCGCCGCCGTCCGGACCTGCGCATCGCGGTCATCGAGCCCAGCGACAAGCACTACTACCAGCCGGCCTGGACGCTGGTGGGCGGGGGCGCGTTCGACATTGCCAAGACGGTGCGGCCGACCCGCTCGGTGATGCCGGGCCGCGCCACCTGGCTGCAGGCCGCGGCGGCAGGTTTCGAGCCCGAGGCCAACCAGGTGCGGCTGGCCGATGGCAGCGCGGTCAGCTACCAGCAATTGATCGTATGCCCGGGCCTGCGCCTGGCCTGGGACAGGGTGGAAGGGCTGTCGGACACGCTGGGCAGGAACGGCGTCAGTTCCAACTACCGATTCGACCTGGCGCCGTACACCTGGGAACTGGTGCGCGGCCTGAAGGGCGGCAAGGCGCTGTTCACGCAGCCGGCGATGCCGATCAAGTGCGCCGGCGCGCCGCAGAAGGCCATGTACCTGGCCTGCGACCACTGGCGTCGCGGCGGCGTGCTGGATCGCATCGAGGTCGAATTCGACCTGGCCGGCGCGGTGCTGTTCGGGGTGCCGACCTTCGTGCCGCCGCTGATGCGCTATGTGGAGAGCTACGGCATCTCGCTGGCCTTCAATTCGGCGCTGGTGGCGGTGGACGGCCCGGCGCGCAAGGCCTGGTTCGACGTCAAGGACGCCGAGGGCACGGTCACTCGTGTGGAAAAGTCGTTCGACATGCTGCACGCGGTGCCGCCGCAGGTGCCGCACGACTTTCTGCGCCAGAGCGCGCTGGCGGACGCGGCGGGCTGGTGCGAGGTCGATCCGGCCACGCTGCGCCATGTGCGCTACGACAACATCTTCGGGCTGGGCGATGGCATCAGCACCACCAACGCCAAGACCGCGGCGGCGGCGCGCAAGCAGATCGTCACGGTGGCCGAGAACCTGCTGGCGGTGCGCGAAGGGCATGCGCTGCCGGTCACGTATGACGGCTACGGTTCGTGCCCGCTGACGGTCGAGCGCGGCCGCATCGTGCTGGCCGAGTTCGGCTATGGCGGCAAGCTGCTGCCGACGTTCCCGCTGGATCCGACGGTGCCGCGCAAGAGCGCCTGGTTCCTCAAGGCGACGATGCTGCCGTGGATCTACTGGAACGGCATGCTCAAGGGCCGTGAATGGCTGGCCCGTCCGCTGGGCAACTGAACTCGCCGTTGCCGCGTGGAAGGCGCTGTCGCGCCCGGGCTTTGCCGGTCCCGGGCGCGCGCCTTGCTTGTTATTCGTAGGTGCGGATGTCGTCGATGACCTTGCCGTCGTTCGGCAGGGCGCCGGCCTCGGCCCATTCCACGTCGCTGCGCAGCTTGGTCACGTCGCGCACCGATTCGGCGATGCGCGCGCCCAGGTCTTCGCCGCGCACGCGCGACTCCACCCGCAGCACCATCTTGTCCGACCCCGTGGTGCCGCTGATGACCAGCCGCGCCCGCAGGATCTCGGGATGGCGGCGCACCACGTCGGCCACCTGCGAGGGATGCACGAACATGCCGCGCACCTTGGTGGTCTGGTCGGCGCGCCCCATCCAGCCCTTGATGC
>Ga0189292_10481_pt1 | contig 11802 bp, 10 predicted proteins | sample UW1oraminimetaG_FD_130317 | JGI IMG/M metagenome (GOLD analysis project Ga0189292, IMG submission 130317) | Marine microbial communities from the Costa Rica Dome - UW179A-orange mini metaG | ecosystem: Environmental > Aquatic > Marine > Oceanic > Photic zone | place: Costa Rica: the Eastern... | reverse complement strand
CGAAGTCCAGGTCATCTGCACCGTGGTTTCCACCAGCGCAGCCGAGGTACCGATCATCGCAGCGATGTCCGGGTCGGTCTTCTTGCTGGTGGAAACCACGGTGCAGATGACCTGGACTTCGTTCTGGAAGCCTTCTGGGAACAGCGGACGGATCGGACGATCGATCAGCCGCGAGGTCAGGGTTTCTTTCTCGCTCGGGCGCGCTTCACGCTTGAAGAAACCACCTGGGATCTTGCCGGCTGCGTAGGTTTTTTCCTGGTAGTGCACGGACAGCGGGAAAAAGCCTTTGCTTGGGTCAGCAGTCTTGGCGCCAGTGACGGCGACCAGCACGGTGACGTCGTCGTCAACGGTGACCAGCACTGCGCCGCTGGCTTGACGGGCGATACGGCCCGTTTCGAGGGTAACGGTCGATTGACCGAACTGGAACTTCTTGATTACCGGGTTCACGGTTCTTCCTTCTCTTTGTTGCCTTTGGGGAAATTGGCAGAACGCTCGGGAGTCGGCCCGAAACCTCCTGCAAGAAAGCCAAAAGCTGGAAGACCGAAGCTGTAAGCGAGAGATATCTCTGCTTTCAACTTCAGGCTTCCAGCTTCCGGCTTCCAGCTCGGGTACGTCTTAGCGACGCAGACCCAGACGACCGATCAAGGTGCTGTAACGAGTGGTGTCCTTACCCTTCAGGTAGTCCAGCAGCTTGCGGCGCTGGTTAACCATACGGATCAGACCACGACGAGAGTGGTGGTCTTTGCCGTTGGCCTTGAAGTGGCCTTGCAGCTTGTTGATGTTGGCGGTCAGCAGGGCTACCTGCACTTCCGGAGAACCGGTATCGCCTTCAGCTTGCTTGTACTCGTTAACGATCTGGGCTTTTTCTTCAACGCTCAGTGCCATGATAGGGCTCCTTGAGTGAACAGGCCGGGAATCATCCCGTGTTTAATAAAGAGAAATGACCGTGCCTGCTGACAGCCACCCTCTGACGCACCGCGCGAACGCGTTGCGCTACGGTCATTCCGACCGAATTAGTCGACGCGGCGCGATCCGCCCGTCTTCGCTCACTTCACCGATACCGATGAAGCGACCATTGTTATCCTGCACGCGCACCATGCCAAACTTGGGCGCTTCCGGCGCCCGCACCGGCTGTCCATGCAGCCAGTAATAGGCACTGTGCTCGGAGAGATGCAACAGCGGCCAATGTTCCAGACCACTATCGACCGGCTGCAAGAGATCATCCAACGCCTCGGAGCCGCCTTCGCCGTGCAACCGCTCCAGTGTTTCGAGCGTCACCGTCTGCGACAACACGAAGGGGCCGGCCTGCGTCCTCCGCAGCTCTGCCACATGCGCACCACAACCTAGCAACAGGCCGATGTCCTCAACCAGCGTGCGAATATAAGTGCCCTTGCTGCATGCCACAGCAAGTCGCGCCTTATCACCGTCGATCTCGAGCAACTCCAAGCGCGCAATATTAACAGAACGCGGCTCGCGCTCCACCACCTCTCCGGCACGCGCCAGTTTGTATAGCGGCTGGCCGTCGCGCTTAAGAGCCGAATACATCGGCGGGACCTGTTGGATATCGCCGCGGAACTGGGGCAGGAGCGCTTCTAGCTGCTCACGCGTAACAGCTACCGGCTTGCGCTCCAGCACTTCGCCTTCGGCGTCAGCGGTAGTTGTAGTAACGCCCAACTGCATGACCGTTTCATAGGCCTTGTCAGCATCCAACAGGTACTGAGAGAACTTGGTGGCTTCGCCGAAGCACAGCGGCAATACTCCAGTGGCTAGCGGATCGAGACTTCCGGTGTGCCCCGCCTTCTCTGCATTGAGCAGCCAGCGGACCTTCTGCAGCGCCGCATTGGACGTAAACCCGCGCGGCTTGTCGAGCAGGATGATGCCATTGACGTTACGGCGTACACGCTTGACCTGTGCCACGCTTATTCTCCGCGCTCGTCACTGTGCTTGCGATCTTCGGCAACTGCGCGCTCGATCAGCGAGCTCAGCTCGACACCGCGACGGATACTGGCGTCGTAGTTGAAATGCAGTTGCGGAACAGTACGCAGCTTCATGCTCTTGCCGAGCTGCATGCGCAGGAAGCCTGCAGCGTCGTTAAGGATGCGCAGGTTGCCCTTGACCGCTTCCTGATCGTCGTCCTGCCCCATGATCGTGATGAAGATCTTCGCGTGGGACAGATCACGACTGACGTCGACTGCGGTGATGGTAACCAGACCCAGACGCGGATCCTTGATCTCGCGCTGAATGAGCAGCGCCAGTTCGCGCTGCATCTGATCGCCGATACGCTGGGTACGACTGAATTCTTTGGCCATAAATTTCTACCCGATTAAAAGCCGAAAGCTGGAAGCTCGAAGCAGCAACCGCACCCAGGCGGTCACCGACTCCTTGCTCCCAGCTTTCAGATTGACGCTTGCTTACAGCGAACGCGCCACTTCGACCTTCTCGAACACTTCGATCTTGTCGCCGACCTTGACGTCGTTGTAGCTCTTCACGCCGATACCGCATTCCATGCCAGCGCGTACTTCTGCAACGTCATCTTTGAAGCGACGCAGCGATTCCAGCTCGCCTTCGAAGATGACGACATCGTCGCGCAGTACGCGGATCGGACGATTGCGGTGGACCATACCCTCGGTAACCATGCAACCGGCGATCGCGCCGAACTTCGGCGAGCGGAACACGTCACGGACCTCGGCGATACCGAGAATATTCTCCCGGACGTCACTGCCGAGCATACCGGTGAGCGCCTTCTTCACGTCCTCGATAATGTCGTAGATGACGTTGTAGTAGCGCATGTCCAGGCCTTCGGCCTCGACGATCTTGCGGGCACCGGCGTCGGCGCGAACGTTGAAGCCGAACAGCACCGCATTGGAAGCCAGTGCAAGGTTGGCATCGGATTCGGTGATACCACCCACTCCGCCACCGACCACGCGCACCTGGACTTCATCGTTGCCCAGACTGTTGAGCGAACCTTGCAGCGCTTCGAGCGAGCCACGCACATCGGACTTGAGGACGATATTGAGTGTCTTCTTCTCGTCCTGGCCCATGGTTTCGAAGATGTTTTCCAGCTTGCCGGCATGCGCGCGAGCCAGTTTCACTTCGCGGAACTTGCCCTGACGGAACATGGCAACTTCGCGGGCCTTCTTCTCGTCAGCTACGACGGTCAGGTCGTCACCGGCCTCAGGCGTACCATCTAGACCGAGAATCTCAACCGGAATCGACGGGCCAGCTTGCTTAACCGGCTTGCCATTCTCATCGAGCATGGCGCGTACGCGGCCGAAATTGACACCGCACAGAACCATATCGCCCTGGCGCAGCGTGCCGTCTTGAACCAGCACGGTGGCGACCGGACCACGGCCCTTGTCCAGGCGCGACTCGACCACCACACCACGACCAGGGGCCGAAGGAATCGCCTTGAGCTCGAGAATCTCGGCCTGGAGCAGAACGGCCTCAAGCAGCTCATCGACACCGGTACCCATCTTGGCCGAAACCGGAATGAACGGTGTATCGCCACCCCACTCCTCCGGAATCACATCGAGGGCACCGAGGCCATTCTTGATGTTGTCCGGGTTAGCATCCGGCTTGTCGATCTTGTTCACCGCAACCACGATCGGAACGCCAGCTGCCTTTGCATGCTGGACCGCTTCCTGGGTCTGCGGCATTACACCATCATCCGCAGCCACTACCAGAATCACGATGTCGGTGGCCTTGGCGCCGCGAGCACGCATGGCGGTAAACGCCGCGTGACCCGGGGTGTCAAGGAACGTAACCATGCCCCGTTCGGTTTCGACATGATAGGCACCGATGTGCTGGGTAATACCGCCAGCCTCACCGACCGCTACCTTGGCGCGACGAATGTAGTCGAGCAGCGAAGTCTTACCATGGTCGACGTGGCCCATGACGGTCACTACCGGCGCACGGGAAACATACTCGCCCTCAAACTTCAGCAGCTCGGCCAGTTGTTCTTCTAGCGCGTTGTCGCTGACCAGCTTGACCTTGTGGCCGAGCTCCTCAGCTACCAGCTGTGCGGTTTCGCGATCCAACACCTGATTGATGGTGGCTGGCGAGCCCATCTTGAACATGAACTTGATGACTTCGGCCGCTTTCACCGACATCTGCTGGGCCAGTTCGGCAACAGTGATGGTCTCGCCGATCGAAACTTCGCGCACGACAGGTCCTGTAGGGCTCTGGAACCCATGCTGATTACGCTTCTTGAGCTTGGACTTGCCTCGACCGCCGCGACGGAAGCCATCGGCCTCGTCATCGCCGCTGCGCACGGTGCGTGCCAGCGGCGCCTTGGTCTTGAGCGACGGACGATGCTGCGCATGCTTGCGATCACGACGCTCGTCGTCATCACTACGCGGCTTCTCGACACGACGCGGCTCTTCCTTCTTGCGATCCGGAGCAGGAGCCACAGGCTCGACTGCGACCGGCGCAGGCTCTGCGCTCACGGCCGCTTCAGCAGCTGCGGGGGCAGGCGCGTCGGACTTGGCGGACTCTGCCTGACGACGAGCCTCTTCCTCGGCACGCTCGCGTGCTTCTTGCTCGGCCTTCAGGCGCAGCGCTTCTTCCGCAGCACGCTGTTCTTCGAGCTCACGACGCTGCTCGGCCTCGATTTCCTCGGCGCTACGCTTGACGAAGGTTTTCTTCTTGCGCACTTCGACGCTGATGGTTTTGCTGCCACCAACTTTCAGCTTGGTAGTGGTTTTGCGCTGCAAGGTAATCTTGCGCGGCTCATCCACTTTTGCCCCATGACTGCTTTTCAAATGGGCCAGCAGGGCTTGTTTCTCACTATCGGTCACTACTTGCTCGGCGCTGGTGTGCGACAGTCCTGCCTCACGCATCTGCTGAAGCAGTCGTTCGACCGGTGTGGCGACCACTTGGGCCAGTTCTTTCACCGTGACTTCCGTCATGCATTTCTCTCCTCAGGCCGCTAATTACTTACTCGAACCAATGGGCTCGGGCGGCCATGATCAGCTTGCCGGCACGCTCTTCATCGATGCCGTCTATGTCGAGCAGATCGTCTATCGACTGCTCGGCCAGGTCTTCGCGGGTGATGACGCCCCGCACGGCCAACTCGACCGCCAGTTCTTTATCCATGCCTTCGAGTGCCAGCAAATCTTCAGCCGGCTGAGCGTCTGCAAGCTTCTCCTCGTTGGCGATGGCCTTGGTCAGCAGGCGATCTTTGGCCCGCGTACGCAGCTCATTGACGATGTCTTCGTCGAAGCCTTCGATGCCAAGCATTTCCTCCATGGGGACATAGGCAATCTCTTCGAGGGAGGTAAAGCCCTCTTCCACCAACACCTGAGCCAGCTCCTCATCGACGTCCAGCTCTTCGATAAAGTTGCGCAGGATGTCGCCGGTTTCCTCTTGCTGCTTGGCCTGGATGTCTGCTTCGGTCATGACATTCAGTGTCCAACCAGACAGCTGGCTGGCCAGACGCACGTTCTGACCACCACGACCGATCGCCTGTGCCAAATTGTCTTCGCCCACCGCGATGTCCATTGCATGGGCATCCTCGTCGACGATGATCGCTGCGACTTCAGCCGGGGCCATTGCATTGATGACGAACTGCGCCGGATTTTCGTCCCAAAGGACGATATCCACGCGCTCGCCGCCGATCTCACCGGAAACCGCCTGAACGCGCGAACCACGCATGCCGATACAGGCGCCCTGCGGATCGATGCGCTTGTCCTTGGAACGAACGGCAATCTTGGCGCGCGACCCCGGATCACGAGACGCACCCATGACCTCGATCAGCCCTTCGGCAATCTCTGGCACCTCGATACGGAACAGCTCGATCAGCATCTGCGGCGCAGTACGCGACAGGATCAGCTGCGGGCCACGGTTTTCAGTGCGAATTTCCTTGAGCAGCGCACGAACACGGGCACCGACACGGAAGGTCTCACGCGCAATGATGTCTTCGCGCGCCAACAACGCCTCAGCGTTGTTGCCCAGATCGACGATGACGCTGTCCCGCGTAACCTTCTTGACGGTACCGGAAATGATCTCGCCCAAACGATCACGGTAGGCTTCTACGACCTGCGCACGCTCGGCCTCGCGCACCTTCTGCACGATGACCTGCTTGGCAGTCTGAGCTGCAATACGCCCGAACTCGATGGATTCGATTTTCTCTTCGAAAACGTCACCAAGCTTGGCGTCCGGATTACGCGCCTGGGCCTGATCCAGCGCCAGCTGATGGGCAGGATCGTCAAAGTGTTCATCGTCAACGACGGTCCAGCGACGGAAGCTCTCGTAGCTGCCGTTCTGGCGATTGATTTCTACACGCAGATCAACTTCGTCTTCGTAGCGCTTCTTGGTAGCAGTGGCCAGAGCCAACTCCAGCGCTTCGAAGATCACACTAGCCGGTACGCCCTTTTCATTGGACACCGACTCCACAACCAGCAGTACTTCTTTGCTCATCGTACGCCTCGCCTTTCGCAATCCATTGGGGTCCGCGGGGATCCGCTCTCAGTCAAAACGGGGAACTATGTTGGCCTTATCGATCATGTCGATCGGCAGCAGGTATTCATGGTCGTCCACCAGCACCACGACGTCCTGCTCTTCAACCCCACGGAGAAGACCCTGGAAATTGCGCCTGCCCTCGAAGGGCGAGCGCAGCTTTATTTTTACTTGCTCACCGACATGGGCGGTGTACTGCTCAACAGTGAACAGTGGCCGATCCATTCCGGGAGAAGAGACCTCAAGGGTGTAATCCACACTGATTGGATCCTCCACATCGAGCACACCACTCAATTGACGGCTGACCTTCTCGCAGTCGTCGACGAGGATGCCGTCGGCATGGTCGATATAGACCCGCAGCAGTGAATGCCGCCCCTGGGAAATAAACTCGATACCCCAGCACTGATAGCCAAGCGCCTCAACCACCGGGGCCAACAAGGCCTGCAACTGTTCTAGCTTGCTCGACATCGAAGTCCCTCGCGCATGCTGTACAAATGAAAAATGGGCGAAACGCCCATCCCTTTTGACCGCCTGTAAATGCCGGCGACCTGGCCTCAAGCTAATAAAAAGCCCCTGTACAGGGGCTCTTTATTGACTGGTTGCGGGGGCTGGATTTGAACCAACGACCTTCGGGTTATGAGCCCGACGAGCTACCAGACTGCTCCACCCCGCGTCAAACTGGGCACGAATTATACGACTCATGCCTTATACAGGTCAACCTAAACCCTTAAAACACAAGAAAGCCCGCACTAGGCGGGCCTGCTTGTTTGGTACCGAGGAGGGGACTCGAACCCCTACAGCCTATGGCCACTACCACCTCAAGGTAGCGTGTCTACCAATTCCACCACCTCGGCAAAAACCTTACTGCCCCTTCTCCACTTCAGGGAGGTCACTTGCAGTATCTGCTGGCTTACGCTCCTCGAGCACAGGCACATCTTCAACTGCGGGTTTGCTGACCGGAACTTCCAAAACCGCTGGATCCGGCAAACCGGCTTGGGACATTTGATCAGCCTGCTCTTTGGCGAAGAACGCCAAACCCAGACTGGTCACAAAAAAAACGCCGGCAAGTATAGCAGTAAGCCGACTCAAAAAGGTAGCAGAACCTTGGCTTCCGAAAACAGTTGCCGAAGCACCCGAACCGAAAGACGCACCAGCATCCGCACCCTTGCCCTGCTGCAGCAGCACCAGCGCGACAACACCAAGAGCAACCAGCAGATGCACCACAATCACAACAGTCTGCAACATCTGTTCAGTTCCCTGCGGCGCGACAGATCGCACCGAATTCATCCGCTTTCAGAGAGGCCCCACCAACCAACCCCCCATCAATATCTGCCATCGCGAACAGCTCGGCGGCATTTTCCGCCTTCACACTGCCGCCGTATAGAAGCCTTACGCCCTCGGCGACACGGCGATCCAAACGCGACAACTGCTCCCGAATGGCAGCATGTACTTCCTGAGCCTGCTGAGGACTCGCCGTCAAGCCGGAGCCTATCGCCCACACCGGCTCATAAGCGATGACAGCCGAGTCAAAGGCAGCAATACCGTGATCATCAATCACTTTCGCCAGCTGCCGCCCGACCACCTCAAGCGTCTTGCCCGCCTGACGCTCTTCGAGCGTTTCACCCAGACACAACACAGGCTTCAAACCACCAGCCTGCGCCGCTGAAAACTTCTGACTTACCACCTCATCCGTCTCACCCAAAATCAGGCGACGCTCAGAGTGACCAACCAGCACCCACTCACAACCAGACTCAAGCAACTGATCGGCTGACACCTCACCGGTCAGCGCCCCAAAACCATTTTGCGCCGCACAATCCTGGGCGCCGACAGCAAATCCAGCACCATCGACAGCCTTCAGGACCTGACAGATATGCAAACAGGAGGGGAATACCGCAACCTCAACCGACGCAGGCAATTCCTGCGCACGGAGAGACCCGATCAGCTCTGCGACGCTAGCGCCGGTACCGTTCATCTTCCAGTTACCAGCAACCATGGCGCGACGCATGCTTTACCTCATCGGTCAAAGTGGGCGCAGATGTTACTCAACAGCAAACGCCCTGGCAAGCACGATCACGCACAAACTTCAGTCACGACTCTCGCGAGCTCTTCAGCCATGCCGCGCACCTGACTCTCGTCGTCGCCTTCAACCATGACCCGCACCAAAGGCTCAGTTCCAGACTTGCGCAGCAGAACCCGACCGCGCCCACCCATCCGACTGGTGACGCTATCACAAGCGGCTTGCACGTCTGGGTGAGAGATGGGATCGCGATCGCCGGAGAAGCGCACATTGATCAATACCTGAGGGCATTTGTGCCAAGCCAGCCGCTCCTGGGCCAGCGTCTGCTCACGGCGACGCAGTGCCAATACGACCTGAAGCGCGGCGATAATTGCGTCACCGGTGGTGGTGTGCTGCGCGCAGACGATATGGCCGGAATTTTCACCACCTAGAATCCAGTTGCGCTCGAGCATATCGGCGATTACGTATCGATCACCCACCTTGGCTCGCGTGAACGGGATATCACGCGCCTTCAAGGCCAACTCCAGCCCGAGATTGCTCATCAAGGTGCCAACTACTCCTCCGCCAAGCCGATCGCGGTCCTGCAAATCAGTCGCGATAATGTAGAGCAGCTCATCGCCGTCGACCACAGCACCAGTATGGTCGACCATCATCACTCGATCACCATCACCATCGAAGGCGATACCCAGATCGGCACCATGATCGACGACAGCTTTCTGCAACTGTCCCACATGCGTGGACCCGACATCGGCGTTGATATTGAGTCCATCAGGCTGCGCGCCTATCACTATCACTTCAGCGCCCAGTTCGCGAAACACGCTGGGCGCGACTTTGTAGGTGGCGCCGTGAGCACAATCGACCACTAGCTTCATACCGGAAAAATCGGTACTGGTCGGCACGCTGCTTTTGCAGAACTCGATGTAACGACCCGCAGCATCATTGATTCGCGAAGCCTTGCCCAGCTGCGCCGACTCGACCACGGACATCGGCGTATCGATCAGCTCCTCAATCATCAGCTCCACCTCATCCGGAAGCTTGGTACCGCGACCAGAAAAGAACTTGATCCCGTTATCGTGATGGGGATTATGCGAAGCGCTGATGACAATGCCGGCTTCCGCGTGAAAGGTTCGCGTCAGATAAGCCACCGCAGGAGTGGGCATTGGCCCTAGCAATAGAACATCGGCACCTGCGGCCGATAGACCCGCTTGCAGTGCCGACTCGAACATGTAGCCCGAGATGCGCGTGTCTTTCCCAATCAGAATTCGACATTTACCCTGCTTGCGAAAGGCCATTCCAGCCGCCCAGCCCAGCTTGAGCATGAAATCGGGCGTAATGGGATGCTGCCCGACGCGCCCACGAATGCCGTCAGTGCCAAAATATTTTCTACTCATGGTGCTTTCCCTTATTCCGCCGCCTGCACTGCAGCGATCATTCGAATCACATCAACTGTCTCAGCAACATCATGCACCCTGACGATCTGTGCACCCTTGCTCACAGCAAGCGCCGCTAGCGCCAGGCTGCCGTATAGGCGCTGCCCCACAGGGTGTCCCAGCACACCACCGATCATGCTCTTGCGTGAAACCCCTATGAGCAAAGGCCGATCAAAGCGGTGAAGCTCCTCCAGACGCCTGAAAAGACTGAGGTTATGCTCCAGCGTCTTGGCAAAGCCGAATCCGGGGTCTAAAACAATTCGCTCGGCCGGGATACCGGCCGCCACACAGACAGCCATGCGCTCGGCGAGAAACGCGCAGACCTCGCGAGAAATGTCGTCATAGTGTGGATCATTCTGCATATCACCAGGCTCTCCGCGCATGTGCATGAGGCACACAGGGAGCCCACTGTCGGCCGCGGCATCCAAGGCTCCGTCGCGTCGCAGAGAACGCACATCATTGATCAAACCAGCGCCCAGGCGAGCGCATTCGCGAATGACTGCTGGCGTAGAGGTGTCGACCGATACGATCACATCCAGCTCACGCGCAATAGTCTCGACAATTGGCGCGACCCGCTCTAACTCTTCGGTAGGCGATACCGAACGAGCCCCGGGGCGAGTGGACTCTCCACCCACATCAATCAGCGTAGCGCCCGCACCGACCATTGCCTGGGCGTGCCGCAATGCGGCGTCGCGCTCAGCAAAGCGACCACCATCGGAAAACGAATCGGGGGTGACATTGAGAATCCCCATCACATGGGGACGGGATAAATCGAGAACCCGACTGCCACAGACCAGTCGAGCGGGAGATAATGAGTCGGTCATCTACGAGCCTTGAGCGTTCAGGCCGGACACCCGGAGCAGGCAATCCACGCCAGCTGCACCACCATGGCGCAACGGGGACGGACAATTTACACCAGAAGGGGCGCCTATGCGCCCCTACTGGATATAACCGCCACATCACGTACCGGTGAGAGCACCGGGCCTATTTACGCTCAATGCTCGCCCGCGGGGCCACCTATGGGCGCTTGCGGAAGGCTATCATCCGGGACCGCTGGCGTTCCCGACGTTCCTGAACCACCCTCCCAGTCCCGCGGCTCACGCGGTGGGCGCCCGGCCATGATGTCGTCGATCTGCGGCGCATCAATGGTTTCGTACTTCATCAACGCCTCAGCCATCGTATCGAGCTTGTCGCGATTGTCAGTCAGGATCTGCTTGGCCGTGCCATAGCAGTGATCAATGATGCTGCGAACTTCCTCATCAATCAGTCTTGCCGTCTCACCAGAAACGTTCGAGTGCTGACTGCCGGCGCTGCGGCCGAGGAAAACCTCGCCTTCTTCTTCGGCATACATCAACGGTCCGAGCTTTTCCGACAGGCCCCATTTAGTGACCATATTCCGAGCCAGCTGCGTTGCCCGCATGATGTCGTTCGACGCACCGGTAGTGACGCCCTCGAACCCCAGAGTCATTTCCTCAGCGATACGACCACCAAATAACGAACATATCTGACTGATCAGTGCGCGTTTCGAGAGACTGTAACGGTCTTCTTCCGGCAAGAACATGGTGACGCCGAGCGCCCGACCACGCGGAATGATAGACACCTTGTAAACGGGATCATGCTCAGGAACCACCCGACCAACGATGGCATGACCCGCCTCATGGTAAGCGGTATTGAGCTTCTCCTTCTCCGACATGACCATGGACTTGCGCTCGGCGCCCATCATGATCTTGTCTTTGGCTAGCTCGAACTCTTTCATCTCGACCACGCGCTTACCGGCACGGGCAGCAAACAGCGAAGCCTCGTTAACTAAGTTAGCCAAGTCGGCACCAGAGAAGCCCGGCGTACCGCGCGCAATAACGGCCGGAGCAACGTCTTCGCCCATGGGCACTTTGCGCATAT
>Ga0189292_10480_pt1 | contig 11808 bp, 9 predicted proteins | sample UW1oraminimetaG_FD_130317 | JGI IMG/M metagenome (GOLD analysis project Ga0189292, IMG submission 130317) | Marine microbial communities from the Costa Rica Dome - UW179A-orange mini metaG | ecosystem: Environmental > Aquatic > Marine > Oceanic > Photic zone | place: Costa Rica: the Eastern Pacific... | reverse complement strand
CCGCCCCCGAGAATTTGTCCGGTGCCCGTGATTTCACGGACACCGGCGTATTTTCAAGCGACGCTTTCGTTTGCGTCGCTGGACGTAGCGGCCGCCCAGATCACAACGCCGAAGGCGATTTTGTTCACGAAGTCAGCCAAGTTATAAACAAGGTTCAACGCGTCCGGAGAAGCTGCACCGATGTAACCCAGCAGATAACCCAAGGGATAGATTGACCAGCCGACGGTCACAATCAAACGAAGCGCATTAAATGCTTTCTTCGATGCGACAGTGCCAGAGTTTGCACTGATCTTACTCGCCTCACCCACGAAAATTTCGTAGATGATGTAGAGCCAGCCAGCCATTCCGATTATGAACATTGGCCAGAGCCATGAGCCCTGCTCGACTTCGCCCAAATAGCCCGCGATCAACATAACCAGAGACCCCGCCAGTAAGCGCCAGAACAAAGAAGCTTTGACCACTGCGATGGCCGACAAGATCAAGAAAAACTCGATGATTTGAAGCGGTACCGTCAAAAGCCAGTCAACATACCGGAACACGGTTGGGCTTTCGCCGGTCATTGCCCATACTTCCCTCATGTAGAAATAGTGAATGGCGGCGATACCAGTCACCATTGCGGCGACTGTCAGGGATGTCTTCCATTTCCCATGAGCACGATCACGCTCTACCCAGAAAAAGAAGGTTGCAGCGACCATTGCCGCACTGATTATCCAAAAAGATACACCAACATAGTCAGCGGGGTTTAGCATTTTTGTATCCATTGTCTTCTCCGTTGCCAGACTGAGATCTACCGGTCTTCGGAATCACATTCGTTTTCCGGTAACTTCCTTTGAATTTAGCTGGCTATTTTGATGTCTTTTCCCACGCAGGTTTTACACCGCAAGACAAACGCTGGATAACCCTAGGCGCTACGTGTCGGAACAACTAGCTGCGGCGATCATAGTTAGATGTTCGACGATTGGTAGTAATTTAAGATCAGGACGCATTAATTTTTTTGGCTGCGTAATTTATGGTTCGAAAACCGAACAATAAATATGACTAAACCTTACTGAATGACGGATGGTATTGCCAAATTGTTGCTGTCGGATGAGAACAATTGGCGAATGGTAGGTCATGTCGGTGGGATTTGAACTTGCTAAAAATTTTGAACCGCCCCGGTTTTACCAGGGACTGTTGACTTTGTCTTTCGAGCTGCGATTTTGTCTGACTACAAGGCTTGTTCGTATTTCTACTCCGCTTCGGTTGGCGAGATATCGCCAAGAGGTTCGAGCAGGTATTAATAGATCACCACGCGCGGGGCCTTGGGCAGCACCTCCATCATGGCAGAGACAGCGTTCTCATCCGTGGCATCCAGTTGTACGGCTTGCGCCCCGGTCGCCTTCGCCACGGCTACCACCTTCGTCGTACTGCGCGCGGCAAGGGTAAGCGCATAATCAGGTGCCAGATTGTGCGCCAGTGAGGCCGACAGCCCGTCCCCTGCCACGATGATGACAGCATGTGGATTACGCATTGAACACCTCTCTTCTGGCCTGAGGACCATTCCGGAAAAGGCGCAAGACCGCGTAGCGCCTAGTATAGCCCACCGGCGGTAACGGACCCGAAGGTGGCCCGCTCTGGAATAACTGTGCGTTCGCCCGTTGATGTTGTGATCTGGCGATCGTTTCTAGGCAGGTCTTCTTCCCCTCGCGAGAAGAGTGGTAGGTTCGACCCCATTGCAAATCCGCCGTCGAGAATGGTCGAAACACCGGGGATCGGTTCTTCGCCTTCGCGGAAGTACTCGGCTACGACATAGTCCCCTGTCGCCTCGTTATTCAGGCGCCCGCCCGAAAACCGGTCGATGTTCACGAAAGTTCCGCCCGGAGGCACGCGGAAGCGACCCCCGCCATAGGCTTCAATCGCCGTTTCCATAAACTGGTTGAAGACGGGTCCACACATACCACCGCCTGAAGCCCCAGGCATGTTTCGAGGTCGGTCGTAGCCGATGTAGCACCCTGCTACGATGTTGGACGAGAAGCCAATAAACCAGACGTCTTTGGCATCGTTGGTGGTGCCGGTCTTACCCGCAACGGGCACTGGCAGGTTCACCGTCCGCGCGGCCGTCCCGCGCTCGACCACGCCGCGCATCATGGACGTTAGCTGATACGCGGTGATGGGATCGATCACGCGCTGACGATTGGAAATGATTGCAGGTGCAACACCTGTATCAAGGCTCGCGGTCTGACAGTCTGTACACTGCCGCTGATCGTGACGGTAGATCGTCACGCCATATCGGTCCTGCACGCGGTCGACCAAAGTGGGCTCCACCCGCTCACCGCCATTCGCAAACATCGCATAAGCCGCAACCATCCGGTAGAGCGTGGTTTCCTGCGAGCCCAGAGAATTCGCAAGGAACGGATCCATCTGGTCGTAGACACCAAAATGTTCAGCGTAACGCGCGACTGTATTCATCCCGACCTCTTGCGCAAGACGCACTGTCATCAGGTTACGAGACCGCTCAATCCCTGTGCGCAAAGTTGTCGGGCCATAAAACTGGTCAGAAGCGTTCTTTGGGCGCCAAATGGACCCGTCGCCATTTTCGATCTCGATCGGGGCGTCGATCACGATGGTGGCCGGCGAATATCCGGAATCGAGCGCAGCAGCATATACGAGCGGCTTGAAGCTTGATCCCGGCTGACGCGTGGCTTGTGTGGCTCGGTTAAAAACCGAGTCCTGATATGAAAACCCGCCCTGCATAGCCAGTACGCGTCCCGTGTTGACATCCATCGCAACGAAACCGCCCTGCACTTCGGGGATCTGGCGCAGGGACCATCGGTTCTGCCCATCCTCACCGCGGGCTACAAGGATCACATCGCCCACTTCCAGAAGGTTTGAGGCATCTGCACGTCGGCTGCCCAACTCGTCTCCGTCGAGTTTCGGACGTGCCCAATCAACATCACTCCCGGGAAGGATCTGTTCCGCCGAGGTCTCGATGCCCTGTATGCCCAACCGCGCATCCGCCCCATCAAACCCCAGAACAATCGCAGCGAACCAGCCTTCCACATCCCGTGGCACATCCGCATCCGACAGCGCCTCGCGCCACTGCGCCTCATCACCAAGTAATGATGGATCAATCTTGGCCTCTTCGCCGTGGAACACTTCGCGTGAACGATCAAACGTTTCCAGCCCGGCACGCAATGCGCGCGCTGCTTCAGCTTGCAAAACGGGATCAACCGTCGCCCGGATCGACAGGCCACCCGAGAAGAACTCCTCTTCGCCAAACTGGTTAGAAAGCTGTCTGCGGATTTCGTCGGTAAAATAATCGCGCGGAGGAATCTCCTCGCGGAAGGACGTGAAATCGCCGGACTGAACAGTCTCGATACGCTTTGCACGCGCCTCTTCCATTTCGGCCTGCGTGATGTAGCCGTTTTCCATCATCTCGCGCAGGACAAAATTTCGGCGTTCAAGCGCGCGGTCGTAATTGCGGACAGGATGATAAGTCGACGGCGCCTTGGGGAGGACCGCCAGATAGGCCGCTTCGTGAATTTCAAGATCAAGCAAAGGTTTGTTGAAATAGGTCTGCGCGGCGGCAGCCACGCCAAAACTGTTCTGCCCAAGGAAAATCTCGTTCAGGTACAGCTCAAGGATATCCTCTTTCTCGAGTGTTTCTTCGATCCGGGCGGACAGGATAATTTCCTTGATCTTTCGTTCGACGGAGCGTTCCCCCCCAAGCAGGAAGTTCTTCATAACCTGCTGTGTGATAGTGGAGGCACCCCGCAGATTTTCACCACGCGAAACGACCGCATCGCGCGCGGCTGCTGCGATACCACGCGGGTCATAGCCAGCATGATTATAGAAGTTCTTATCTTCCGCTGAAATAAACGCCTGTTTGACCACATCGGGGATTTCTTCGGACGGCGCAAACAGGCGGCGTTCGCGTGCGAACTCGTCCATTGTCAGCCCTTCGCCTGAGTACACCCGGCTGATGGTGGGGGGCGCGTATTGGGCAAGCTGCTCGGTGTTTGGCAAATCGCGGCTGTACATCCAAAGCACAGCACCCACGACAAGCGCTGAAAAGATCAATCCCAGCGTGATGAAGCTGAAGATCGAACCAATGAATGAAAACACGAAACGGATCATCCGATCCTCCTGATCCCACAAGCCGCGCAAATATACGCTCTCTGCATCGAAGCGTCAAAATCCTCTAACGCGCCAAAGCGCAAGACGACAGCCGGAGCAGGGTCACAATATGGCGAGGGACCGCCGATCCTGAGACCTTGGAATGCGCCCTCAATGCTCAGGCGTCTTGCGGCTCGATCATTTCCACCCGGGTTGCGTGCCGTCCACCTTCGAAGGATGTATCGAGAAATGCGTCGACGATCTCCAAGGCGAGCGCATCGCCCACCACACGTGCGCCAATCGACAGCATGTTTGCGTCATTGTGGGCCCGGATCATGCGCGCGGAAAACGGATCACTGCACACGCCACATCGAATGCCCGGCACCTTGTTGGCCGCCATCATGATGCCCTGCCCGGTGCCGCACAGGATGATGCGCAGATCTGCCTCGCCCGCGATCACGGCGTTTGCCGCTGCCTGACCATGCTTGGGATAATGTGTGCTTTCCGGAGTTGTTGGACCAATGTCGGAAACAATCCATCCCTTGGCGACCACATGATCTGCGATTTTGCGGCGCAGATCGATGGCAGCATGGTCGCTGGACAGAACGATACGAGGGGCGATTGTCATGGGCAGCTGGCTCCGAAAATCTTCAAGGTCTGCGCCTTGGAACAGGCACGCCACCGATTGTCAATTTACAGGTTTTAAGCTGGACGAGAGGGCTTATTGCCGGATCAGTGCCGCTGAGGCGGCATCATCCAGCGCCCAGCCCTGAAGCGCGCGCAAAATGCCTTCAGACGCTTGATCGCGCCAATACGGATTGAGCAGATTTTCAAGATCACTGTCGGATGTCAGAAACCCCAGTTCTACGAGGGCCGAGGGGATGTCAGGCGCACGGAGCACCGAGAAATCTGCCTGTGCCCGGGGACGTTTGTGCATCCCGCCGAGCGCCAGATCCAACTGGCTTACCAAATGCCCTGCAAGCAATTCTGAACGCGGGCGCGTTTCCACGCGGGCAAGCGCCATCAAGACGGTGGCAACCGCATCATCGGCGCCGGACAGATCAACACCCGCAAGCAGGTCCGCACGGTCCATGCGTTCCGCCAAAATCTGCGATGCTTCGTCTGATCCTTCATCGCTGAGCGTGTAGACCGTAGCCCCTGTCGCGCGGCCGGCGGCCAGGGCATCTGCGTGCAGCGAGATAAATGCATCTGCGCGCGCGCGCCGCGCAATGGCCACACGTTCCGGCAAAGGCACAAAACTATCTGCGTTTCGTGTCAGGATCACCTCGAAGGTCCCGCTGCGCACCAGCTTTTCGCGCAACTCGCGCGCAAAGGTCAGCATCAGAACAGCTTCGGAATATCCCCCGTTCTGTGCACCGGGATCAAACCCACCGTGACCCGGATCCAGTACGATTACGAGCGCTCGGTCCCCCTGTTGCCGGGTGCGCGGGGCCGCAGGCAAAACCATAGTCTCAGAGCGCGGTTCAGAGAGGGCTGCAAATTCCGACCGGCTGATGGCGCGTAGGATGATCTGCAGCACGGCTGCACCGCTGGCCTCATCAACGCGCATCTGAGCCGTTTCAATTGCGTGAGGGCGTTCAAATTCCACAGACAGGCGGGACCAGTTCGCCGATACGGGCGTTGCGCTCAGCCCCGCAACCTCTTCACTTTTGTCCAGCTCCGGCACTGCGAGAGCTGACAAGGATGCACCTTGCAGTTCGATCTGCAGCTCAACCGGATCTTCGACCAGACGCAGGCGAAACGGAACGCCTTCAGACAGGGCAAGCGTGACCTCAACGGCTCGTCCCCGGTCCCTAATCTCGCTGAATTCAGGAATTGCTATAGCAGGCGCGCTCGGCTCCTGCGCCGACAAGGGCGACCAGAAAAGAACGCACGCCAAGGCGCTGATCCAGAGACTTCTAAACATTGGGTGCCTGCCTTTGGTGGCTTATGCGGCTGCTCGTCTATCCGTAGACTACCCTAACTGCGGGACGCCATAAAGTCTTTCAAACGTGCCACACCTTCGATCATGTCTTCGCGAGATCCAGCATAGGAAAACCGCAATGTACGCGCGCCTCGCTTTGGATCGAAATCAAGCCCGGGGGTTACGGCCACGCCCGAGGTTTGCAGGATTTCATCCGCAAGGGCGCGGCTGTCGTCAGTCAGATGGCCCACGTCAGCATATATGTAGAACGCCCCATCCGGCGGCGCGATCTGGGTGAAGCCAGCTTCGGCCAGGCCTTTCATCAGAATAGCACGATTTCCTTCGTAAACAGAACGGTTTGCCTGTAATTCTTCATGTCCCTCCAAGGCACCAATGGCTGCAAGCTGGCTGGCATGGGGCGCGCAAATAAAAAGATTTTGCGCCAGGCGCTCCATCACACGGACATGATCCTCGGGCACGACCATCCAGCCGACGCGCCAACCGGTCATCGAGAAGTATTTCGAGAAGGAATTTATGATGTACACCTCGTCCGTGATCTCCAACGCACTGACCGCACGAGCGCCCCATTCCAGACCATGGTAGATCTCGTCTGAGATGAACGCTCTCTGTCCCATTGCATCGATCAGTCCCGCCAAAGCGTCACGATCGAGCATGGTGCCCGTCGGATTATTTGGGCTCGCCACAATTGCGCCTGCCACATCAGCATTCGCCAGCGCTTGTGGTTGCAGGCGATGACCCTGATCGTGTGTGGTTGGTAACCCCACGGGCTGCAAGGACAAGGCCTTCAGGATCGAGCGGTAGGACGGGTAGCCCGGCTCACACACCCCAACCTTCGCACCCGCATCGAAAAGCGCAGTGAAAGCCAGAACGAATGCACCCGATGATCCCGAGGTGACAATCACCCGCGCCGGATCCAGATGGAGCCCGTACCATTTGTCATAAAGCTCCGCGATCCCAGCACGTAGCTTGGGCAAGCCCAGGCCTTCGGTATAGCCAAGTGCACCGGTGTCCAGCCCGGCCCGGAGTGCGGCTTTTGCGGTCTGAGGCGCAGGTGTGGCGGGCTGGCCAACTTCCATGTGCACGATGGAGCGCCCTGCCTCCTCCAGCCGGTTGGCCTCGCGCAGAACATCCATAACAATGAACGGATCGACATGAGAGCGGGGGGCAAGTTTCATCGCAAATAGCCTTCGGTGTGAACCTCATGTCGCTTGTTCCAAGGCAAAGGCATGACGTCAAGCAGCCGGATCACTGCTTTGTCAAACGCCGGGGCTGGGCAATTGCGGATCGACGCGATAACGCTTGCAGGATCCGCTTATTTTGACAGGACACACGTTATGCGCGCCTTCTTTCGTCCCGTTTTTCTAATTGTAGCACTTCTTTTCCCACTGGGTGCATTCGCGCAAAGCGCGGGTATGGATATGACCGATGAAGAACGTGCCCAATTCCGCGCTGAAGTCCGCGCGTATCTCCTGGCCAACCCCGAGGTCATTCTGGAAGCCGTACAAATCATGGAAGAACGCCAGCAAGCGGCTCAGGCGCAAAACGATGTCGCCATGGTTCAGGCCAATCTTGCAGAGCTGCACGACACCACGCGGTCCTGGGAGACCGGAAATCCGGATGGGGATATCACGCTGGTTGAGTTCGTCGATTATCGCTGCGGATATTGTCGCCGTGCGCATGAAGACGTGAAGCAGCTTGTCGAGAGCGATGGAAATATCCGTCTAATTATCAAAGAGTTCCCAATCCTTGGAGACGCCTCAGTCGCCTCGTCCCGCTTCGCAATTGCAGTGCTGCAACTTGCCGGTTCCGATGCCTATGGTGCAGTCCACGAAGCCCTGATTTCACTGCGCGGCAATCCGGATGAGGCCACATTCCGCCAATTGGCAACCGAAGTTGGCCTTAACGCGGACGAGATCATGACCCACGCCAACAGCGCTTCTGTTACAGAAGTGATCAATGCCACGCGTGCTCTGGCCCAGCGTTTGCAGATTACAGGCACACCGACATTTGTCATGAACGGTGAAATGCTGCGCGGGTATCTTCCGCTAGATCAGATGCGCGCTGTTGCTGCATCGCTGCGCGGCTGAGGCCCGCGCGAGAAATCCCGGCAAGCTGGTCAGCGTCTCATATGAGGATTGGGAGATGCGGGCCCGCAGTTTGCACGGAGCGATCTTGCCCGGAACCGGTTGGAATGCCGATTGCCGGTCCCTACCCGGCTGATCCGGGGTCTTTGCGCGCGGTTCGGGCTGCGGGGTGCACCGCAGAAAACCACTTCGATTAGGTGTCACCGGGATGTCAGTCCGGAGACGTGGTACCGGTGACAGGGTTTAGATTGCATGTGTTAACCCTGGGTTAGGCCTGCGTACGGTGCCACGGTGGGTCGTGAAAAATACCATGAAAGACCTGCCTAGGTCTTCTGTTGTTTTTTGCCACGGTAGGGTTTGGGCGCATCAGCCGGAGCTTTCCCAAGATGCTTGCGCAACCGAGATGGTGTTGATTTCGTCTTATTCTTGTAGGGGTTATCGTCGCCCTGCCCACGGAACCAAAGACGTATCGGCGTGCCCGGCATGTCGAAATCCAGACGTAATCCATTAATCAGGTAGCGCTCATAAGACGCCGACATTTTGTCCGGGAATGAGCACATCACGACAAAGCCTGGCGGGCGGGTCTTTGCCTGTGTCATATACCGCAGCTTGATCCGACGACCGGCAGGTGCGGGTGGCGGATGTGCCTCAACCATGGCTGCAAGCCAACGGTTCAGTGTCGCGGTCGGTACACGGCGGTTCCAAACCTCATGGGCCTTCAAAACGGCAGCTTGCAGGCGATCCATGCCCCGCCCAGTTTTAGCAGAGACGGTAATCAGCGGTGCGCCACGAAGTTGAGGCAAAAGCCGCTCGAAGGCTTCTTTCAACTCGCGAAGCTTGCTCTGTTTGTCATCTTCGATATCCCATTTGTTCACAGCAACGACGACCGCACGGCCTTCGCGCTCAGCCAGATCCGCAATGCGCAGATCCTGCTGCTCAAACGGGATCGCGGCATCCAGAAGCACAACGACCACCTCTGCGAATTTCACCGCGCGCAATCCGTCGGATACCGAAAGCTTTTCCAGTTTTTCCTGAACCTTGGCCTTCTTGCGCATGCCCGCAGTATCAAAAATCCGAACCGGTGTGCCGTTCCAGTCCATGCGCACGGAAATCGCATCACGCGTGATTCCCGCTTCAGGTCCGGTTAAAAGACGATCTTCGCCCAGAAGCTGGTTGATCAACGTCGACTTGCCCGCATTTGGCCGCCCGACCACAGCGATCTGCAGGGGCTTGGCACGGGTGGGTGTGCGCGGGACGCCATCCTCAAGATCTTCATCCAGATCCACATCAGTCTCTGGGGCATCATCGGCTGCGGCTTCCTCGGCAGCGTCGACAAGGGGCTGCAACGCGACCAAAAGTTCGGCCATGCCTTCCCCGTGCTCGGCGGAAATGGCGATCGGGTCGCCAAGTCCCAAACCAAAAGCCTCATAAATCCCGGCTTCGGCAGCGCGGCCTTCTGCCTTGTTTGCCGCAAGGATGACCTTCTTCGAGGAACGTCTTAGAATATCGGCGAAAACTTCATCTGTCGGCGTGATGCCTGTGCGCGCATCAATGAGGAAAAGACAGGCATCCGCCATGCCAACCGCACGTTCTGTCAGACGGCGCATCCGTCCTTGAAGGCTGTCGTCGGTGACCTCTTCCAAACCTGCGGTGTCCACCACAGTAAAGCGCAGGTCGCCAAGACGTGCAGCACCTTCGCGCAGGTCACGCGTCACACCAGGCTGGTCGTCAACCAACGCCAGACGCTGCCCAACCAAACGGTTGAACAGGGTCGATTTGCCCACATTCGGACGCCCTACGATGGCAAGGGTGAAAGACATCTTTCAAGACTCGGTTTCTGGGTCAGAGCGCGCGGGGTAAACCAAATCGCGCGCCGCGAAAACCCCTAGCGGAAAGCGTAGAGGATTCCGTTAGTAGATACGACATAAGCTGTGCCATTGATCACAATCGGAGCTGTCGCCGCGCCTCCCGGAATTTCAGTGCTGCTGACCTGTGCGCCAGAGGCCGGATCAAAGCTGCGCATGAGACCGTCATCCGAGGCCACAAGCAGGCGACCACCAGCCAGAATTGGTCCAAAATGGGCGTGGATTTCGCGGTGACGGCGGGGACGTGAATGCTCAAAATATGGAAGCTGCTCGGCCCAGACAGCCTCTCCGGTGCGCGCGTTCAGACGCACGAGCCGTGCTTCGTCAGAGATCAGGAAAAGCGAACCACCTACAGGCCAGACGGGCCCATAAGCCCCTTCATTGGCTGTCCATTCACGGTCACCGGTTTCTGCATCAATCGCCACAGTCTTGCCCTGCGGGCTGCTCGTGTAGATCGTATTGCCGACAAGGACTGGATCGCCAGTGATGCCTGAGAAAATCGAATAGGCACGGCCGACACGTTCCCCTGCCACAGATGTTCCCCAAACTCGGATACCGGTTTGCTTCAGCACCGAGATCAATTCACCGGACGGCAAAGGCAGCACGACATTCCGACCATCAATGATTGGCCCTGCGCCGCCGGTGAGAGATGAGACATTAGGGGCCCCTGCAAGAAGCCATTCAACCTTACCAGTGCGCGTATCGATGGCGCGCGCGACCGCATCGGTCGACACCACGTAAACGCGGTTGCCGTCCACGGTAGGCGCGGCATTTGCCGGAGCATCAAGCGCCTGGGTCCACTTCACGTTGCCAGAGGCAGCATCGAGCGCCGTGATCGTACCAAATGCGGATGTGACGTAGAGCGTATCGCCGCCCAGCGTCAGGCCCCCGCCCGACGCATCATCGGATCGATCCCGTGGTGGAGACAGATCACGTTGCCAAACAATATCTCCGGTCGCGAGATCCATGCCGGTTACTTTTGCGCGGCTATCAAGCGTGTAGATGCGTCCGCCACCGGCGACCGGCGACGCAGTGATGCGATGCTTGCGACTATCGCCGGCGCCGATGCCCGTGCGCCAAACCTCTGTAAGGCTTGGGGCGAGGGCGGGATGTTCCGTACGATGCTGGTTGCTACCGTTACGATGGGTCCAGGATGTCAGATTTCGTGTTGCAGGCAGGCGAATAGCCACTGCTTCACGTTCCACTTCTGCGACGAGTTCCGCAGTCTCATCCGCTTCAACTGTCGCATCGCCAAGGCTGTTGGCCGGATCGTTTGTGTCTGCCAAGGGCGTTCTGACATCGAAGCGATCCCCCGGCAGGATAAGTTCGCGGTCGCACCCGGCCAGCGCCAGCACGGACAATACCGCCACGGTTGCTCCATATCGCGCAGAACGCAGAAGTGACGTCTCATGCGCCTCGTCGCCTCGCGATTGAATGCTGTCAGCCTTGCTCACGGCCTACCCCACTCCAGTGCCTCTGATTGGCTTCTATCGGAGTTTATCCCCGTTACGCCACCAGATTTTGCGCGACCTTACCGCAGCTTGTGGAAAATCGGAAGTCCCGTGCGCGCTTTAACGCCAATCGCGTTGCATGATGGTTTACGGGTTAGATTGTCCCAGATTGAGGTCTTCGAAACTGCCGCCAAGAGACACAACCAATTGTGCCGCGCGTTGGCGCTGCCCAGATGTCGAAGATGCATCTTCCGCAATTGCTGTCAGAAGCTCCATCGCGGCATCATTTTCACCCTGCTCTATGAACAAGAGCGCCTGTTGCTCGCGCGCAATCTGGCGGAACGCACCACCAGGCGTGGACAGCGCTT
>Ga0189292_10479_pt1 | contig 11813 bp, 11 predicted proteins | sample UW1oraminimetaG_FD_130317 | JGI IMG/M metagenome (GOLD analysis project Ga0189292, IMG submission 130317) | Marine microbial communities from the Costa Rica Dome - UW179A-orange mini metaG | ecosystem: Environmental > Aquatic > Marine > Oceanic > Photic zone | place: Costa Rica: the Eastern... | reverse complement strand
GACAGCGCGCAGGACAGCATCAATCAGGTCGGCCAGGAGATGACCCGCCGCAACATGAACATCCAGCCGACCTTGACCAGTCGGCCGGGCCTGCCGGTGCGGATCATCGTTGCGCGCGATTTGACGCTTCGCCCCTACCAGCCGCTCATGTTCAATCGAGGAACATCACGATGAGCACGCCAACCAAGAAATTGCGGCTGGGGCCGCTGCCGTCCAGCAGCAGCGTCAAGCTGACTTTTACATGCCCGGCCAGTCTGAAAGACGAACTCGACCGCTATGCGCAGCTCCATGCGCAAACCTATGGCGAATCTGTCGATGCAGCGACGCTGATCCCGCACATGCTGGAAGCCTTCATGGCGGGGGATCGGGGATTCAGGAAAATCCGAAAATAGATATATAAATTTAGCATCTTAAGAGGACTCGGAACTCATCTCCAATCCGAGCTTAGCTCTGACTCTATAACTGGCAAGTACCTATAAACTTGCTCTCGATCACTATTTTTCTCTTCATCGCTTAGGCTTGTATATGGGGTGGCTATTTGCTTTTCCCAACGCTCTGCAAGCTTGGCGGGAATTATAAGCGAGCCATCTTCTTGACGCACACATTGCTCATGCAGATAGCTTTGCCAATGAGCCCAGCGTTCATGTTCAATAGCGGCTAGTTTCTCTATGAGATCTTTGCGTGACAATAGAGATAAGTTGTCTGTCATTTCAAGACCTATATTAAGCCTTCTTTTACGAGATTCCAATAATGCTGACCTAACACTGTTAACTCGCAAGCTTTTCTCTGCATGGCAGCGTGCCACATATGGGGTGCGCCAACAGGCCGAACAAGATTAACTTTTACATATCGCTGAAGGATGGCGAATATAGCGTTATTCACTGGATTGGGCGCTGGAATGGTTGGGTCATTGCGCTGTTCCTCGGAGCGTTCCGGCTCATATGAGGGATCTAGGGGTAATTGATAATCTGCACTCGGGAAATGCCTTATTATGGCCTGGAGATCGGCCAGGCCAATTGGAGGTGCAGCCTTCCTTAGAGAAACAAAAGTTTTAACGTTTGTCTTAAATACAGGACGCTGCGCCCATGGGCCAAGTGATTGATCAATGTGAGCGTAGACGCTACCTGGGGTAACATCGCCAACAAGGTTCGCAGCAGCCCCGCCAAGCCATCAACAAATAAGTTTGTAAAAACACCAGAGCCGCCGCCCGGAGCTTCCATGGCATATTGCTCTGCTGTTGATGCAGTGAGGATTGTTGTTCCTTCTTTTATTTCAGCAAATCCGGCCAGATTCGAGGTGTCTCCTGCAATACCACTATGGCAGCTGTCCAGAATAATGACTTTATTCTTTGCCCTAGAGTTGTTGGCTAGAGTCATAACTTCCGACAAAGCAAGTCCATCATCGCCCGTTCTGCAATCTCCTGCGCAAAGGAAGCCGCCGGTATCCTCAATGTATCCATGCCCGGCAAAATAGAACAGCGCAATATCTGCATCGCCGCTAAAAAGCTCTCGTACAGCATCTTTGAGGAAATGCTTTTCAACAATGTCGGCTGGACCTGTTCCAGTTATCACTCGGGGAGTTGCAAAATTGACAGTCCCATCGGCGTGTCGCTCCAAAACCGCCTTGACAGAGTGGGCATCGTTAACGCAGCCGCTGAGGGAATTTATATTTGCGTAATGATCAATCCCTACTATTAGTGCTTTGCGCATGACCTTGACCTATAGCGAGTCGATAAAATCGCTAATATTCTTGTCACTCCACGCATAAGTGGTAACGCCAGAAATTTGTGTTCGATCTGTCGAATAGGCCCAGATTCCACGAATCGGCTTATTTTCCTCTTTGGCGCATTGAATTTCCCATTTCTGACCGCTTGAATTGAGAGAATTTTTGCTCACCAGCACTATTACACCGTGAGACCGTCTGATGCGAGTGCGGACGCGATCTTTCCAATCCTTGTCATACGGTTCTTTAACCGACATATCTACAAATTCGTAAGGAGCTCGTGGACTCAACGATTGTCCTTTAAGGAAATCCCTCTGCCTCTCGTCCTCGATAGCGAATGCAATGAAAACTACTTTTTTATCAGCCATTTTTCCCCCTATGGTGACCGGAAAGATACAGTGAACTTTTGCTGCTCTTGACTATACACCTTGTTGCATGTCCCTCAAACGGTGTTGCGGACACTTTTTATGCATTGGAGCAGAAGTCAAAGCCGATCTCGCCGGCTCAGGTCAAGCTGTTGATTAGGGTTCGGGGCTACCGCCATCCTTTGAAGGTTCCGCCAACGCTGCACGTTCTTAGTTCTGGAGCGCAGCCAACCATTGGGCTATGATGACCGAATAAGCCCACCGTCCCTTGGCAATCGTCACCGCTACAGCGCGACCCGGCTTGCTTTCCCAGGGCTCTCATGTGGCTCCCAGCCCACAACGCCGCATCCCCTGCAAGCGGCACGAAACAGAGCTAACCTATTGCCCCGTATATGGTTTCAAGCCTCGCGTGATTTGCACGAAGGGCTTGACACCGGCCCTTTTTTGTTTCTCCCAGGCATCAGGCCGCCGCGCAGGGTGGGCATCGGCCCACCACCCAACGGCGGATTACGCGCCCCAACATCAACGTTTCAACGCCTCGGCATGATGCTGCAGGTGGTCATCGATGAAGCTGGCGATGAAGTAGTAGCTATGATCGTAGCCCGGCTGGATGCGCAGCTTCAGCGGGTGATTGGCCGCGTTTGCTGCCGCCTGTAGCGCCTGCGGCTTGAGCTGGCCATCCATGAAGTCATCGCGATCGCCCTGATCGATCAACATCGGCAGCTTTTCCCTGGCGTCGGCGATCAGCGCACAGGCATCCCACTCGCGCCAGCGCGAACGATCCTCGCCCAGATAACGACTGAAAGCCTTCTCACCCCACGGGCAGTTGAGTGGATTGCTGATCGGCGCAAAAGCCGACAGCGACTGGTAGCGACCAGGATTCTTCAGTGCGCAGATCAGCGCACCGTGGCCACCCATCGAGTGCCCACTGATGCCACGGCGGTCGGAGACCGGGAAGTTCGCCTCGACCAAAGACGGCAACTCGTCGACCACGTAATCGTACATCCGGTAATGCTGCGCCCAGGGCTCCTCCGTAGCATTGAGGTAGAAGCCGGCGCCAAGACCAAAATCCCAAGCACCGTCAGGATCGTCCGGCACGCCGGCACCCCGCGGGCTGGTATCCGGCGCAACGATGATCAGGCCGAGCTCGGCAGCCAGACGCAGCGCCCCGGCCTTCTGCATGAAGTTCTCGTCGGTGCAGGTCAGCCCGGACAGCCAGTACAGCACCGGCAGCTTCTCGCCCTGTTCTGCTTGGGGTGGCAGGTACACGGCAAAAATCATGTCGCAGTTCAGGCTGGTGGAACGGTGACGATAGCGTTTGTGCCAACCGCCGAAGCTCTTGTTGCTGGAAACGATTTCAAGACTCATAGGCCCTCCGGGCAGCACAACGCGGCAAGCCACAAGCGGTTGCTCAGCCATTGCTTGTGGCTTGTCGCCGTTGGCTTAGAAATGGATGACGGTACGAATGCTCTTGCCTTCGTGCATCAGGTCGAACGCTTCGTTGATCTGGTCCAGCGGCATGTTGTGGGTGATGAAGGTATCCAGCGGGATCTCACCGCTCTGCGCCTTCTCCACGTAGTTCGGTAGCTCGGTACGGCCCTTTACGCCGCCGAACGCCGAGCCGCGCCAGACACGCCCGGTGACCAGCTGAAATGGCCGGGTGCTGATCTCCTGCCCGGCGCCGGCGACGCCGATGATGGTCGACTCACCCCACCCCTTGTGACAGCACTCCAGCGCCGCGCGCATCAGCTGCACGTTGCCAACGCACTCGAAGGAGTAATCGACGCCGCCGTCGGTCATCTCGACGATCACCTCTTGAATCGGCTTGTCGTAATCCTTCGGATTGACGAAGTCTGTGGCGCCCAGCTCTTCGGCGATGGCGAACTTGCTAGGGTTGATGTCAATGGCGATGATTCGGCTGGCCTTGGCCATCTTCGCGCCAATGATTGCCGCCAGGCCGATGCCGCCCAGGCCGAAGATCGCCACGGTCGCGCCTTCTTCGACCTTGGCCGTGTTCAACACCGCGCCAATGCCGGTGGTCACGCCGCAACCGAGCAGACAGACTTTTTCCAGCGGTGCCTCTTTCGGGATCTTAGCCACCGAGACTTCCGGCAGCACGGTGTATTCGGAGAAGGTCGAACAGCCCATGTAGTGGTAGATCGGCTCGCCCTGATAGCTGAAGCGGGTGGTGCCGTCTGGCATCAGGCCCTTACCCTGAGTGGCGCGAACGGAGCTGCAGAGGTTGGTCTTCTGAGACTTGCAGAATTTGCACTGACCGCACTCGGCGGTATAGAGCGGGATCACATGATCGCCAACGGCGACCGAGGTGACGCCCTCACCCACCGCCTCCACAATCCCGCCGCCCTCATGGCCGAGGATGCAGGGGAACACGCCTTCTGAATCCTCGCCGGAGAGCGTGTAGGCGTCGGTGTGACAGACGCCTGTGGCCACAATACGGATCAGGACCTCGCCAGCCTTGGGCGGCGCGACATCCACTTCAACGATCTGTAGGGGCTGATTAGGGCCGAAGGCAACGGCAGCACGCGACTTGATGGTCATGGTCATCACTCTCGATGATTGGGAAAGCCAACAGTGTAATTCACGGCCAAGATGGGATTAACGATCGCTTTTGGAAAACATTATTGCCATACAGGGACAATGCTCGTGCAGACAGCTACGATCACACCCCATTAGTGTTGATGCCGCTGGATACTCTAATCATTGGAGAACCTCATGAACCGCTGGGAAGGCCTCGACGAATTCGTCGCCGTAGCCGAATGCGGCAGCTTCATGCGTGCCGCCGAGCGCCTGCGCGTGTCGTCCTCGCATGTCAGCCGACAGGTTGCGCGCCTAGAAGAGCGCCTGCAGGCGCGCCTGCTCTATCGCACCACCCGCCGCGTCTCGCTCACCGAAGCCGGGCATACCTTCTTCGCACGCTGCCAGCGGCTGATCGAGGAACGTGACGAAGCCTTTCTCGCCATCAGCGACCTGCACAGTGCGCCCACCGGATTGCTACGCATGACCGCAGCTGTGGCCTATGGCGAGCGCTTCATCGTGCCGCTGGTAAACGAATTCATGGCCCGGCACCCGCAACTGCGAGTGGATATCGAGCTGTCCAATCGCACCCTCGACCTGGTTCAAGAAGGCTATGACCTCGCTATCCGCCTCGGCAAGCTGGGCGAGTCGCGGCTGGTTGCCACGCGTATCGCACCGCGAGCCATGTACCTGTGTGCCGCGCCTAGCTATCTGGAGCGCTACGGAAGGCCGCACACCCTGTCGGAATTGGCGCGCCACAACTGCCTGATTGGCACGAGTAACATTTGGTCCTTCCAAGTCGAGGGTCGCGAGCAGCACTTCAAGCCCAGCGGCAACTGGCGCTGTAATAGCGGTGAGGCGGTACTGGACGCCGCCCTGCGTGGTTTTGGTCTCTGCCAATTGCCGGACTACTACGTGCAGGCGCCGCTGCATCGCGGTGAGCTGGTGTCATTGCTGGAAGGCAACCAGCCACCGGATACCGCCGTCTGGGCTGTCTACCCCCAACGCCGGTATCCGCTACCGAAGGTTCGCCTGCTGGTGGAAGCGCTCAAGACCGGTCTCGCCAGGCGCAACGAATACGCCGCCGGCCGAAACTGAACAGGACTTGAACCGCGCGTCCGGGGCCAGCCTTACCGTGGAACCCGCCAGAATCCCCCACGTCGTACCTTGTGTAGCTGCAACTCTTTAAGCCGAGTGCGCTGGAAGGGTGCAGCGCTGCAATCAGGAGGAAACCATGCAGGTTCTGGTGAACAGCAACCGCAGCATCAGCGTTACCAGTGAGCTTGAAGAGCGGGTCAAAGCAACGGTCGAAACCGAGCTGGAGCGCTTCGATGATCATCTGACCCGAGTCGAGGTGCATCTCAACGACGAAAACAGCAACAAGAGCGGACCGCAGGACAAGCGCTGCCAGATGGAAGCGCGGGTCAAGGGCCACGACCCTATCTCGGCCACCCACAAGGCCGAATCACTTGACCTTGCAATCAACGGCGCAGCGGAAAAGCTGAACCACGCACTAGGTCACGCGCTGGACAAACTCAACCGCCACTGACCTGGCCCTCGATGGCCATAGAGTGCGCCATCGGCATTTCTGCGAGGGACCGAACCACCGCTACTGGAGGCCACGCATGAACCGACTACTCGATCGAGAAACCCTGACCAAACTGTTGTCACAGCGCGATGGACCCTGCCTATCCGTTTATCAGCCCACTCATCGCAGCTTCCCGGAACGCCAGCAAGATCCGATCCGCTTCAAGCATCTGGTCAAGCAATTGGAAGACTCCCTCAAGCGACAAGGCCACGCGGACCAGACGCCCGCCTTGCTCCAGCCATTCTATGCCCTGATCGATAACAGCGACTTCTGGAACCACAGCCTCGATGGTCTGGCGGCGTTCGCCGCTAAGGACTATTTCCAAGTCTATCGTCTGCAACGCAGCGTGCCAGAGATGGCGGTCGCTAACGCGCGCATGCACCTCAAACCGCTGGTACGCATTGCTCAATCCGCTGATCGCTTCCAGATTCTCTGTCTGTCGCGCGACTCGGTGCGCCTGTTTGAAGGCAACCGCGACGCTCTTGACGAGGTCAAGCTGCACGAGGGCGTACCCAAGACACTTGCCGATGCGTTGGGCAGCGACCTTACCGAAAAAGGTCAGAGCGGCTTTCCCCAGGGTTATGGCCGCTCCAGCGAACGAGGCGATCCGATGCAGGTGGAAGCTGGCGGTAGCGGCAAGCAGGCAGAGATCGACCGAGACCGTGATCGTTACTTCCGCGAAGTCGATCGCGCCATCATGGAGCACCATTCCAAGCCTTCAGGCCTCCCCCTGATTCTCGCCGCGCTACCGGAGCAACAGCCGCATTTCCGCCGGATCAGCCACAACGAGTGCCTGCTACCGGAAGGCATCGAGACTGGCCAGAGCGCCTTGAACATCAATGAGCTGCGTGAAAAGAGCTGGAAGGTAATGCAGCCGCGCTATCTCAAGCGGCTGGAGGGACTGCTCAATCAATTTGGGGCATCCCACGGGCAGGGGCTTGCTTCTGACCATCTGGAAGACATCGGCCAGGCCACTCGCCAAGGCCGGGTAGCAACGCTGCTGGTGGAAGCCGAGCGGCAGATACCCGGACATGTCGACAAGTCTGACGGAACGGCGACACCCACCAGCGAAGACGCCGTCAATACACCCGACGTGCTCGACGAGCTGACTATCTGGACGCTCGAACAAGGTGGCGAGGTCGTCGTGGTACCAACTGAACGCATGCCAACCGGCACCGGGGCGGCGGCGATCTACCGCTTCTGATGGCAAATGGCGGGCAGGCAAACCTGCCCGCTTTCAACTTGGATGGTCGGCGCTCCAGCGCTGCGCAAGCCACTCAAGGTCTTCGGGCCGAGTCACTTTGAGATTGTCTGCTCGCCCTTCCACAACCCGGGGCGAGTGACCGGCCCACTCCAGCGCGGAAGCCTCGTCAGTAACCTGTACACCGGCAATGAGCGCCGCCTCAAGTGCCTCACGCAACATTCCGAGGCGGAACATCTGTGGCGTGAAAGCTTGCCAGATGACGCTGCGGTCAACCGTCTCCACCACGCGCCCATCCGCCCCTACGCGCTTGAGCGTATCTCGCGCCGGTACTGCCAGCAGCCCGCCGACCGAGTCGCACGCCAACTCGGCCAGTAACTTGTCCAGATCTCCCCGCGCCAGATTGGGCCGGGCTGCGTCATGCACCAGTACCCAGTCATTGTCAGCTGCACCCAACTCGCCAAGGCGCTGTAATCCATTGAGGACCGAATCACAACGCTCCTGCCCACCCGAAGCACGCTCAATCCGAGCGTCGCTCGCACAGGGCAGACTTGGCCAGTAGGGGTCTTCCGCGGCGATGCAGACCACGACTCCGGCCAGCGCCGGGTGATTCAGAAAACAATCGAGGGTATGTTCGATGATGCTGCGCTCGCCCAGCAGCAAGTACTGCTTGGGGCGATCAGCGCCCATGCGGCTGCCAACGCCGGCGGCCGGGATGACGACCCAGAAGGCAGGCGGCTTGCGCGAGGTCATTCGATCAGCTGATAGAGGGTTTCGCCCTCTTTGACCATGCCCAACTCCTGACGCGCGCGCTCCTCGACGGTCTCCATCCCCTGCTTGAGCTCCAGAACCTCGGCTTCGAGAATTCGATTGCGCTCCAGAAGCCGTTCGTTCTCGCCCTGCTGATCGGCGATCTGCTTATTCAGACCATTAACCTGCGCCAGGCTGCCCTCGCCCACCCAGAGACGGTACTGCAGCCCGCCGAGGAGCAGTATCAGTACGACGAACAACCAATAAGGGCGACGCATAGAAGGCATGAAACGACTTCGGCAGTAATTCAGGTATTGGGCGACAGCGTTGGCAACTCGCGCACGATGAAGTGAATGCGCAAAAGGTGCGGTGCCGATTGAAACAAAAAAGGGCGACTTGCGCCGCCCTTTTTTATGATCCGCCGATCAACCGCGGAACTCGGCGCGCCCCTTGTAAGGTGCCTTGCCAGCCAGCTGCTCTTCGATACGCAGCAGCTGGTTGTACTTCGATACACGGTCCGAGCGGCACAGCGAACCAGTCTTGATCTGACCGGCGGCAGTACCCACAGCCAAGTCAGCGATGGTGCTGTCTTCGGTCTCACCGGAACGGTGCGAGATAACCGCGGTGTAGCCAGCAGCCTTCGCCATCTGGATAGCCTCCAGGGTTTCGGTCAGCGAGCCGATCTGGTTGAACTTGATCAGGATGGAGTTGGCGATGCCCTTGTCGATACCTTCCTTGAGGATCTTGGTGTTGGTCACGAACAGATCGTCACCCACCAGCTGCATCTTGCCCCCGAGCTTTTCAGTCTGCACCTTCCAGCCAGCCCAGTCGGACTCATCCATGCCATCTTCAATGGAAATGATCGGGTACCGCTCGGCCAGTCCGCCCAGATAGTCGCTGAAACCAGCGGCGTCAAAGACCTTGCCTTCACCGGCCAGATCATACTTGCCGTCCGAGTAGAACTCGCTGGACGCGCAATCCAGCGCCAGAGTGACGTCGTCGCCCAGGGTGTAACCAGCATTGGCCACGGCTTCAGCAATCGCGCTCAGGGCATCCTCATTGGACTCAAGGTTTGGCGCGAAGCCGCCCTCGTCGCCGACCGAAGTGCTCAGGCCGCGAGCCTTGAGCACCGCCTTGAGGTGATGGAAGATTTCCGCACCCATGCGCAGCGCATCGGCGAAAGTCTTGGCGCCGACCGGCTGAATCATGAATTCCTGGATGTCGACGTTGTTGTCGGCATGCTCGCCGCCGTTGATGATGTTCATCATCGGTACCGGCATTGAGTACTGACCCGGCGTACCGTTGAGGTTGGCGATATGCGCGTAGAGCGGCAGGTCCTGATCCTGTGCGGCGGCTTTGGCAGCAGCCAGAGACACGGCGAGGATGGCATTGGCGCCCAGCTTGCCCTTGTTCTCGGTACCGTCGAGCTCGATCATCGCGTGGTCCAGCGCTTTCTGATCAAGCGGGTCCTTGCCCAGCAGCAGGTCACGAATCGGGCCGTTGATATTGGCCACGGCTTTCAGTACGCCCTTGCCCAGGTAGCGGCTTTTGTCGCCATCGCGCAGTTCCAGAGCCTCACGGGAACCGGTGGATGCACCAGACGGCGCACAGGCGCTGCCGATGATGCCGTTGTCCAGAATCACGTCGGCTTCCACGGTGGGGTTGCCACGGGAATCGAGAACTTCACGCCCCTTGATGTCGACGATCTTTGCCATTGTTATTAACACTCCGTAGATAGCTGCAAGGCTTCAAGCAGTTTCGATTGGCGGGAAATTCTTGACGAGATCATCCAGCTGCTTGAGCTGGGTAAGGAAAGGCTCGAGCTTGTTCAGGCGTAGCGCGCACGGGCCGTCGCACTTGGCGTTATCCGGGTCCGGATGCGCTTCGAGGAACAGACCGGCCAGGCCTTGGGACAGGCCGGCCTTGGCCAGATCGGTGACCTGGGCGCGACGTCCACCCGCCGAGTCGGCGCGACCACCCGGCATCTGCAGGGCGTGGGTAACATCGAAGAACACCGGGTACTCGAACTGCTTCATGATGCCGAAGCCGAGCATATCGACAACCAAGTTGTTGTAGCCGAAGGACGAACCACGCTCGCAGAGAATCAGTTGATCATTCCCGGCCTCCTCGCACTTGCGCAGGATGTGCTTCATTTCCTGCGGCGCGAGGAACTGCGCCTTCTTGATATTGATAACTGCACCGGTCTTGGCCATCGCCACAACCAGATCAGTCTGCCGGGAAAGGAAGGCCGGCAACTGAATGATGTCACAGACTTCCGCGACCGGCTGCGCTTGCCAGGGCTCGTGCACATCGGTGATGACCGGCACACCGAAGGTCTTCTTCACTTCCTCGAAGATCTTCATGCCCTCGTCCAGGCCCGGACCGCGGAAGGAGGTAACGGAAGAGCGGTTGGCCTTGTCGAAGCTGGCCTTGAACACATAAGGGATTCCGAGCTTTTCGGTAACCCGTACATACTCTTCGCAGGCCTGCATGGCCAAGTCACGGGATTCCAGCACGTTGATCCCACCGAACAGCACGAATGGCTTGTCGTTGGCGATCTCGATGTTGCCTACGCGGATGGTCTTCTGGCTCATGCCTTGCTCGCCTTATGTTCCAGCGCTGCCTTGACGAAACCGCTGAAAAGCGGATGGCCATCACGCGGCGTGGAAGTAAATTCAGGGTGGAACTGACAGGCGACGAACCAGGGATGATCCGGCGCCTCGACCACTTCCACCAGCGCGCCGTCACCGGAGCGCCCGGTAATCTTCAGACCTGCTGCCTGCAGCTGCGGCAACAGGTTGTTGTTCACTTCGTAACGATGACGATGACGCTCGACAATACGTTCCTGGCCATAGCACTCGAATACCTTGGAGCCCGCTTCGAGGCCGCATTCCTGAGCGCCAAGACGCATGGTGCCACCCAGATCCGAGTTATCGCTGCGAGTTTCGACAGCGCCGCTGGCGTCTTCCCATTCGGTGATCAGGCCGACTACCGGGTGCCCACTGTCCTTGTCGAACTCGGTGGAGTTGGCGTCGGACCAGCCCAGCACGTCACGGGCGAACTCGATGACCGCGACCTGCATACCCAGACAGATGCCCAGATACGGAATCTTGTTCTCACGGGCATAACGCACCGTCGCGATCTTGCCCTCAACGCCGCGCAGACCGAAGCCGCCCGGAACGAGGATGGCGTCGACACCTTCCAGCAGGTTTGTGCCCTGATTCTCGATGTCTTCCGAGTCGATATAGCGCAGGTTCACTTTGGTACGGCTCTGGATGCCAGCGTGGCTCATCGCCTCGATCAGAGATTTGTAAGCGTCCAGAAGTTCCATGTACTTGCCGACCATGGCGATGGTGACTTCTTTCTCTGGGTGCAGCTTGGCATCGACCACCCGATCCCACTCGGATAGATCGGCACCACCGCATTCCAGGCCGAAGCGCTCTACGACGTAGTCATCCAGCCCCTGCGCGTGCAGGATGCCGGGAATCTTGTAGATCGTATCGGCGTCCGGCAGGCTGATAACAGCGCGTTCTTCGACGTTGGTGAACAGCGCGATCTTGCGGCGCGAGGACACGTCGATTGCCCGATCCGAGCGGCAGACCAGCACGTCAGGCTGCAGGCCGATGGAGCGCAGCTCCTTCACCGAATGCTG